>FWPU01001677.1_pt1 | contig 65167 bp, 63 predicted proteins | sample 2228361 | NCBI WGS metagenome assembly FWPU01 (sample SAMEA103939777, study PRJEB20133) | metagenome
AGCATCACAGGCGAGCCCGAGCGCAGCCAGACCTTTGATGTGATCGGCGTGCGCGTCCCCGCGCTCAAGGCCACCGTGATCACATTGGCTGTCGCGCCGATCGGTGTCCCGTTGCCGCCAAACCCCGCTCCCAACGCCAGCGCCCACCACAGGGAGATGATTGGCACACCCAGTTCGCCCAACTGCTGTATGACAGGGATCAGGGCGATGGTGAACGGGATGTTGTCGACGACGGCTGACATGCCTGCAGCCACCCACAAGAGCAAGAGGCTGGCGGAGAGCGGGTTGGCTTGGGCCAGGCCAGCTACCTTGGTCGCCAGCGAGGCCAACACATCTGCGGCTTCTAGCCCTCCGGTGACCACGAAGAGGGCAGCGAAAAAGAGCAGCACTCCCCACTCAACCTGGCGCAGCGCCTCATCGACCTGCGGCCGCAGGAAGAACAGCGCTGCCGCCGCGCTCCCCATAGCGATGACGGCCGGTTGGAGACGAAGCTGTCCCTGCACGAAAAAGAGCGCGACAGCCACCCCCAGGATGATCAATCCCTTGCGCATCCCCTCAGGATCCTGGAGCGCTTCGTTCTCATCGAGGCGCAGCAGCGCATCGATGTCCGTCGGCCGTTGCGCTAGCTCCTGGCGGAAGGCCAGGCGCAGGACGCCCAGCGCGACCAGCCACGAGACAACGACCACCGGCCCCAGGTGCGTCAGGAACGCGCCGAAGGTCAAATGCGCAGCCGAGCCGATCATCACGTTAGGGGGGTCGCCTACCAGTGTGGCGACGCCGCCCACGTTCGAGAGGACCGCCTCGGCGACCAGGAACGGCGTCGGGCTGAGGCCGACGATCTCAGCGATCAGGATCGTGACTGGCGCGATCAGGACGACCGTCGTGACGTTGTCGAGCAGCATGGAGAGCACGGTTGTCGCCGCCCCCAGGATGACGAGCAGGCGCCAGGGTTGGCCCCGCGAGCGTTTGCCGGTCAGGATGGCGACGTAGCGGAAGAAGCCGGTCTGCTGCAAGAGGCGCACCAGGATCATCATGCCCAGCAACAACCCGAGCGTGTTGAAGTCGATCGCATGTAATGCCTGTTCCTGGGAGTAGAAGCCGAGCAGCATCCCCAGGACGAGCATCGCGGTCGCGCCCACCATGGCCGCCGTGGTGCGGTGAAGGCGTTCGGAGAGGATCACGACGAAAGTGGCGGCGAAGACGAGGGTGGCGGCGACTTGCTGGAGAGTCATGCTGGCGCTCCCTGCCGCATCCAACTGCTGAGGAAGGCGACGGCGATATCCACGTGAGAGGCGATGCCGACCAGTCGCCGTTCCTCGTCGGTCACGGGCAGGTCGCGTAGCTGACGCTTGGTCATGATCGCGAAGGCGCGCAGGAGGCCGCAGGACTGTTCGACGAACACCGGAGGCTGCATCAGTTCATTGACCGGCCGTCGCGCGGCGCCAGGGACCCCGACCGGCAGGCGATCCTCGATCGCGCCGAAATCGTGCACGAAGTCGATCGTGTCGAGCAGCGCCACGAAGTCTGGCAAGAAGACTTTGAAGATATCGCTCAGGCGGATGACCCCCACGAGCTTGTTTTCCTCATCGACGACGGGCAGGGTGCCGACGTGCTTGTGCACGATCATCTGCGCCGCCTGAGCGACTGTGGCGTTGAGCGGGATCGATACCACCTGCCGTTTCATGCAATCACCGATAACCATCTTCCTGTTCCTCCCCAAAGAGCGAGCACCGGCTGGCGCAATCCGGAGGATTGCGGTACCAGGCGGGCTACGGCGGCGGCGCGAGCTGGCGCAATCCGGAGGGTTGCGACACCAGGCGGGCTACGGCGGCGGCGCGAGCTGGCGCAATCCGGAGGGTTGCGATACCATGCTGAGCAGTTGAGGCGGCGCAGCGTGCGGAGCCGGCTTGTACCCTTATTCATAAACCAGGCTCTTTCTCTCGTCAACTCTGTCGGCGTGAGCCTTTGGATCGCCCCACGTAAATGCTTTGCCCTTCTCCCCCATCTGTGATACGATGATCGCTGTTGCACTTTTCCCAGGTTCGCTGATTGGCTGGGCGAGGACGTGCCGTCTGTCGGTCGGCTATCGCTGCGGTTTCCCCATCTTGATTTCTGTCTGATGAGGAAGGGATCCTTGTCTGTCTCCAAGCGCGAGTTCCGTCTGGAGAACGAGTATCGCTACGACCGATCAGGACCAGTGCGCTGGATCCTTTCGCACCTGCTGCGCTATCCGCAATTCCCGGTCCTGGCGGTGATCGCGGCGGTCCTGAACAACACTGCCTACAGCTCCATCCAGGTCTTCATCGGCCGCGCCTTCGATCTGATCGCGCAGCCGGGCTGGCAGACGAGCGCCCTGCTGGCGATCGCATTGAGCGCCCTGTTCGCTGCTGCTGCCCAGGGGGTGACCGGCCTGCTGCGCAACTATTCGGTAGAGTTCGTCGCCCAGCGCATCGAGCGCGACGCACGCGACGAGCTGTACGTCAGCCTGCTCGGCAAGAGCCAGACGTTTCACGGCCGTCAGCGCATCGGCGACATCATGGCCCGCGCTACCAATGATGTGCGCATGCTCAACTTCATGTTCAGCCCCGGCCTCATGCTGATCCTCGACTCGCTGATGGCGACCGTCGTCCCCATTGTGATCATCGCGCGCCTCAGCCCGCCGCTCCTCGCCGCTCCTGCCGCTTTTGTGGTCCTCTTCGCCATCACCCTGATCGACTATAACCGTCGCCTCACCCCCGTCAGTATCGCCCAGCGAGAGCAGTTCGGCAAGATGAACGCTGGCCTGGCCGAGGCCATCGCTGGCATCGAGGTGGTCAAGGCCAACGCGCAGGAGCGCTTCGAATGGGATAAGTTCACGGCCAACGCCCGCATCTTCCGCGACTATTACGTGCGCCAGGGGAAGATCCAGGCGGTCTATCTGCCCATGCTCGCGTTCAGCCTGGTCTGGGCTGGCGGGTTCCTGCACGCGCTCTGGCTATGGCGAGCGAGCGTCCTCAGTTTGGGCCAGGTGGTCGCCTTCATGGGGTTGCTCGGCGCCCTGCGCTTCCCCACCTTCATCTCGATTTTCACCTTCAATCTGGTCCAGTTGGGCGTGGCCAGCGCCGAGCGCATCCTGGAGATGATCAACACGGAGACGGACCTGGACGAGAATGTGGGCGGCGTCGCTCAGCCGATCGTCGGCGAGGTGGTCTTTGAAGACGTCTGCTTCAGCTATAACGGCCAGCCGGTGCTCAAGCACATCAGCTTCGTCGCCCGGCCGGGTGAGACCATCGCCATCGTCGGGCAGACCGGCTCTGGCAAGACGACCCTCACACGTCTGATCAATCGCATCTTCGACGTTGACAGCGGACGCGTGCTGGTCGATGGCATCGACGTGCGCGACTGGAACCTGGAGTCGTTGCGCTCGCAGATCTCGACGATCGAACAGGATGTCTTCCTCTTCTCGCGCACGCTGGCTGAGAACATCGCCTTCGGCAATCCGAATGCTGATCATGAGGCGATCGTTCGCGCCGCTCGCGAGGCGCAGGCCCATGAGTTCATTATGAGCTTCGCCGAGGGGTATCAGACCGAGGTGGGCGAGCGGGGCGTCACCCTCTCCGGCGGCCAGCGCCAGCGCATCGCCATCGCTCGCGCGTTCCTGACCAACCCGCGCATTCTGATCCTGGACGATAGCACGAGCGCCATCGACAGCGCGACCGAGGACCAGATCCAGCGCGCCATGCGCCGCATCAGCCGGCAGCGCACCACCTTCCTGATCACCCATCGCCTCAGCCAGATTCGCTGGGCCGATCGCATCCTGGTCCTGCGACGCGGGGAACTGGTCGACCAGGGTCGGCATGAGGAGCTGTTGGCGCGGTGCGCTGACTATCGCCGCATCTTCGCGCGCTACGATTGAGGGATAGAAGAAGATGGGCTTCATCCTTGATGGTCTCGACACGGAAACCTACGACCGCAACTACAGCGATGCTGAGCTGTTGGCGCGCATCGCCAGCTATTTCCGGCCCTTTCTGCCGCAAGTGATCCTGGTGACGCTCGCTCTGGCGCTCAACTCGATCGCCGGCATGGCCGGACCCATCGTGATCGCGCGCGCGATCGACATCGTCAACTACAATCCGGCGACGCATGTCATCGTTCTGATGGCCGGCGGCGTCCTCTTGCTGGGCGTGGCGGCCTGGGGATTCAATCTCATCCAGCAGTGGGTGGGGGCGCACATCATCGGCAATGTGGTGTTGATGTTGCGCGAGGACGTCTTCTCCGCGACGATCCAGCACGACCTGTCCTTTTATGATGAACACCCCTCCGGCAAGATCGTCAGCCGCGTCACGTCGGACACGCAAGACTTCTCCGACGTCGCCTCGCTGACGGTCAATCTGTTCAGCCAGGTGCTGCTGGTGGTTGCCCTGGCGATCTGGTTGTTTCGCATTAACGCCTGGTTGACTTTCCTTCTGCTGGCGATGAGTCCCGTGGCGGTGATCATCGCGCTCAGCTTCCGCCGCATCGCTCGCACCGTCACCCAGCGCGCCCGGCGGGTGACAGCCAAGATCAACGCGCAGATCCAGGAGTCGGTGAGCGGCATCATGGTGGCCAAGAGTTTTCGGCAGGAGCCAGCCGTCTACGCCACGTTCGACGCCAACAACCGGCAGGCGTATCAGGTCGGCTTGCGGCGCGGCCTCACGCTCAACTCGATCTTCCCGGTGATGAACCTGGCTTCCGGCATCGGCGTGGCGATCCTGCTTTACGCGGGAGGCATCGCCACGCGCGGCGTTGGGGCGATCTCCCCAGGCGATTTCTATCTCTTCATGCAGGCGGTGGGCTTCTTCTGGTGGCCGCTGATCAACATTGCCTCGTTCTGGAGCCAGTTCCAGGATGGGCTGTCGGCGGCGGAACGCGCCTTCTCCCTGATCGACGCTGAGCCGAAGGTGGTTCAGATCGCGGCCGAGCCGGTGGAGTCGCTGCGGGGGCGCATTGAGTTTCGCCACCTCCTGTTCACCTACACGGGGACGGAAGTGGTGCTGCCGGACTTCAGCCTGACCATCGAGCCGGGGGAGACGGTGGCGCTGGTGGGGCATACCGGCGCAGGCAAGAGCAGCGTCGCCCGGCTGGTGGCGCGCTTCTACGAGTTCCAGGGAGGCGAGCTGCTGATCGACGGGCGCGATATTCGCACCTTCGATCTGATCCAGTATCGTCAGCATATCGGCCTGGTGCCGCAGGAGCCGTTCCTCTTCTCGGGCACGGTCCTGGATAACATCCGCTACAGCCGCACCTGGGCGACTGATGAGGAGGTGCGGGAGGCGGCCATGCACGTCGGCAGCGGCGACTGGCTGGCTGACTTGCCCGATGGCTTGTTGACGGATGTCGGCGAGCGGGGCGCCAACCTCTCGATGGGGCAACGCCAATTGGCGGCGTTGGCGCGCGTGCTCCTCAACGACCCGGCGATCCTCATCCTGGACGAGGCCACCGCCAGCGTCGATCCGTTCACGGAGGCGCAGATCCAGGAGGGGCTGGAGGCGGTCCTGCGCGGGCGCACGGCCATCGTCATCGCCCATCGCCTGTCGACGGTCAAGCGCGCCGATCGCATCATCGTCATGGATCACGGGCGCATCATCGAGGAAGGGAAGCACGAGGAGCTGCTGGCGCGCGGCGGACACTATGCCGATCTGTACAACACCTACTTCCGACACCAATCGCTGGAGTATATCGAGACGGTGCGGGCGCGGTGGTGAGGGAGGACGGGTGACGAGTGACGAGTGACGATTAAGGTGGAGGGCAGATGCGGATGATTTCTTTGAGGAAGGAGACTGCTTCGAGCATGCGCAGGACGCGCGAGCGGTAGAGGGAACGCTGTCCACCTGCGCGAATGTTAATTGCTTCCCGAATCAGCCGATGCCAGCGCGCCGGCAAATGGGCGAGGGCGTATTCTCCGGCTCCACTTTTGCTGGTGATGTCGTTTTCGCGAAAAGTGTAGAATTGTCGCAGCACCCCTAGCACCGTCCACTGAATCCCCCAATCGGTCAACATGACCACGAATCCATCCGGCCGCCTCGTCCAACTGGCCCAGTAGGTGTTCATGTTCTCGTGCATACGGGCGATCAGCAGATCCCAATCCACGACGATCGGCAGCTCTTGGGGCTGAGCGCCGCGCAGGGCGATGCCGTAACGCTGCAGGATCCACCAGGTGATCCCGTTCAGCTCGCCGCGGCCTTGCGGGCGCAAAACGCCGTCGTGGTAGTGGGGATAAGGTTCGACTTCTTCATCGAGGCGCCCCACGTAGGTTGGCGGCAGGTAGCTGCCGGACATCTGCCAGCGACGATAAGCGCGCGCGATCGCCCGGTGGACCTCCTCCAGGCGCTGGAGCGCTTCGACGGTTGCCTCACGCTCGAGGACGGCGACGAAGTCGATGTCGCTGTAGCGCGGGCTGAAGTCGCCCAGCGCGAGCGATCCGACAACGTAGAATCCCTGGAGCCAGCCCGGGAGCGCCTGCTCGACCTGAGACAGGTACGTCGTGAAGAGAGGGCGGAGCTGTAGTGGGATGCGCGCGTTTGTTGGCTCGATCAAGGCTCTTCCTCCCTGTTCGATGGGGGCGACTGGGGATCGTCTAGCCGCTGATCACCATAGCTCGAATGGCTGCCATTCCCCTGTCAGCGCGGCTGTCACGTCGATGTCGCCCGTGCGCGGCGTCCGGTAGATCATCACGCATTCCCCCGGCGTCTCCTGAACGACGTTGCCGTGGACGATGTAGAGCGGCCCTCGCCAGCGCTCCCAGCCCAATCGCTCGTACCACTCCGGCACCGCGGGGGAGAGCGCCCCAAATTCGAAGCCCATGATCTCCTGCTGCACGCGGCGCATCACCGCCGAGCCGTAGCCGCGCCGGCGATAAGCGGCGTGCGTCGCCACCCCCTCGACGTAGGCGGCCAGCCGCCACGGCCCCTCGCCGATGCGTAATTGTCGCGCCAGCCAGAGCGCGTGCGCCACCAGCTTCCCATCGTCGTATCCCAAGACGTAGCCCTGGACGCATTCCATGTTTACATAACAGGAATAATCCATGTGGAAGATCTCTGAGCACAGGGCGACGATGGCGTCAGACTGCTCGCGCGTGATCGCGTCTTTCATGACGGTGATCAGTTCAAAGCTCATGAGAAGCGCCTCCTGGGATGGATGAGAGCGGGAGGATGAGAGAGCGGGAGAGCAGGAGAGTGCCTCGCCGCAACCACTATCCCTGCTACACTCGTTTGCGCGCTCTTTACAAATCCCTTACCCTGCCTTTATTTTCGTCCCGCTCGCACGAAGTATAGTGGAAGCGCAGACACGGTGACAAGTTGGGAGACACCGCGATGGATTTGCTGCGAGCAACCGAAATTCGATCGATATCCCCCACCAGCCTGGACGCTCCTTCGAGCCAGGCCGCATCTCCGACTGCACCTGGCTCCACCTTCGCTGCCTCGCTGGCTCGCCTGGTCAACCCGCCGCAGGCGCCCACGCGCTGGCAGAGCCTGCGCTACCTGGTGGGAGCGCCGCGCGTCGACCTGCCGGCTTTCTTGCTGGCCCGCCCGGCCGGACCGTCGCCGGATCCGCTCAAAGTTGCCGTCCTGTCGCAACCGTCGGCGATGGCTGCCCTGCCGGCGGCGCGTTCTCAGCCCGCCGGGGCGACCGAGAGCGTCTCGTTGGCCGCCCGCTTCCAGCCTGTCACAGCGACGCCTCCGTCGAGGGAAGCGGCTCCGCTGGACCTGTCCGAGTTCCCGCAGCCCATCGACAATAACGGCCGCGGCATCCATTGGGTTCCCACCACCCGACAGACCCCCGAAGTCGTCGACCGGTTCGTCGCCGAGGCCCAGCGCATGGGCATTCGCTGGGTCACCTTCCTCAATCAGGGGACCGCGATCGGCGAGAACGACTACCTGGTCAAGCGCCTGCGCGAGGCAGGCATCATGCCCGTCCTGCGCGTCTACACCGATGCCGGTAGCCCGATTGAAGGAGACCTGGCAGCGATGGTCCGCCACTATCGGGCTTTGGGGGTCCCCTATTTCCAACTGTTCAACGAGCCGAATCTCAGGATCGAAAACGGCGGCCGCGATCCTGACGTCGCGGAGTACCTCGATCGCTGGCTGCCCGCCGCGCGCGTCGTGATCGCCAACGGCGGCCTCCCCGGCCTGGGCGCCCTCAGCCCGCAGGGAGACGTCGACGATCTGACGTTCCTGCGCGAGACGCTGCGCCAGCTCCGGCAGCGCGGCGCCGACGACGTCCTGGGCCGCACCTGGCTCAGCGTCCACAACTACGGCGCCGATTACCTGCGCGTCCGCGAGTACGATCGCATCGTTCGCGCCGAACTGGGCCGCAGCCTGCCGCAGATCGGCACGGAGGCTGGCATCTACCCCGGCCCCCAGCTCGATCAGCAGGAGCAGACGCGCATCGTCGCCGACGCCTATGAGTACATGAAGCGAAGGGAGCCGTACTACCTGGCCTACACGTATTGGATCATCGCCAACGGCCTCGGCGGCGGCCACGATCCCGCCTGGGAGCATCAGGCGCTGTTCCAGGCCGATGGCTCGGTCCACCCTCTGGTCGACATCTTACGCAGCAGCGCCGCGATCACGTGATCGCTGATCTTCACTGGAGCAGGAGATCGATCCTATGAGTTCGTTTACCGCCCTTCGCATCAGCGCCACCGGCCTCACCGCCGAGCGCTTGCGCATGGACCTGATCTCAAACAACATCGCCAACCAGCAGACCACGCGCACGGAAAATGGGGAACCGTACCGGCGGCGCGTGGCCGTCTTCATGCCCAACGTTCCCGCTAAGGCGCCCGGCCTGGCCAAAGAGGCCTCGAGCGCGCCAGCGCAGGGGGGAGTGCGCGTGGCGGCGATCATCGAGGACCCGCGTCCTGGCGCGACCGTCTATGATCCCAACCATCCAGACGCCGACGCCAATGGTTACGTGACCTATCCCAACGTCGATGTCGTCGCCGAGATCGTCGATATGATGTCGGCCACGCGCGCGTACGAAGCGAACCTGGTGGCGGCCCAGGCCGCCAAGGGCATGGCCGCGCGCGCCATCGATCTGGGGCGCTGAGCCGAGGGTAGCGGCCGCGCGACCCCTGCGAATCTGTGAACTCAGGTGAGTGGCACGATGCCGATCGATCCCGTAACCCAACTGCAAGCAGGACTCATCTCGACCATCGAGCGCGCGGCGCGCACGACGCGCGCGCCCAACGTAGAAGGCCCAACAACGACCCCGGGCGCCTCTTCCTTCGGCGACCTGTTCAAAGAGGCCGTCCTGCGCCTCGATCAGTTGCAGAAGGAGGCCGATGGCGCCGCTGTCGATCTGGCCACCGGCGGTTCGGTGGACATCCACGACGTGATGATCGCCTTCCAGAAGGCGGATCTCGGTATGCAGTTGGCCGTACAGGTGCGCAACAAACTGGTCGAGGCCTACCAGGAAATCATGCGCATGCCGCTCTGATCGAGGTCGTGACGTATGGACGAGGCGCGACAGCAGATCCAAACCTGGTGGCAGGGCCTGGCGCGATGGCAGCAGGTCGCCGCCATCGCCGTCGGTGTAGGGGGCCTGGCGCTGCTCTTCTACCTGACGATCCTGGCGCAAACCCCCGAGTACGCGGTCGCCTACAGCGGCCTGAGCCAGGAGGACGCCGCCCTGGTCGTCGAGGCGTTGAAGAAGGCGGGCGTGCCCTACCAGATCGATGGGGACGGCTCCGTGATTCGCGTCCCCGCTGACCGCCTGCACGAGACCCGCCTCGACCTGGCGCGCCAGGGGTTGCCCAAGGGCGGAACCATCGGCTTCGAGATCTTCGACGGCGGCCAACTGGGCAACCTGGGCATGACCGAGTTCATGCAGAAGGTGAATTACCAGCGCGCCCTGGAGGGAGAGCTGGCGCGCACCATTTCGGCGCTCGATCCCTTGCAGGCCGCGCGCGTGCACGTCGTCCTGCCCGAGCCAAGCCTGTTCCTGGAGGAGCAGAAGGATCCCACCGCCTCCGTCCTGGTCCAGTTGAAGCCCGGACGGCGCCTGGAGCCAGGACAGATCGAGGCGATCACGAACCTGGTGGCCAGCAGCGTCGAGGGGCTGAAGCCGGAGGCGGTGACGGTCGTCGATGTGGCTGGCAACGTGCTCTCCAGCCAGGCCCAGGCCGCCTCCCCTTCGCCGATGGCAGAGGCGACGACGATGCAGATCGAGTTGCAGCGCATGATCGAGACCGAGACGCAGTCCCGTCTGCAACGCCTTCTCGACAAGACGCTAGGCCCAGATAAGGCCGCCGTCCAGGTCAGCGTCACCCTCGATTGGGACCGCCTCGAGATGAGCAGCGAGACCTATACGCCGGCCAACGCGGAGACGGGGGTCGTCCGCAGCTCGCGCGTGGTGGAAGAGTATCAAGGGGCGCCCGGCGAGAACGTCGGCGGCGTGCCTGGCGTCGATAGCAACTCGTTGCAGATCCCGTCGTACCAGACGGTCATCTCAGGCACGACGGGCGCTGGCCTCAAGCGCGAGGCGGTCTACAACTACGAAGTGTCCAGGACCACGCAGAACCTGGTCAAAGCGCCGGGGAGCATCAAGCGCCTGTCGGTCGCTCTCATGCTGGATGAGAGCATCCCCGAAGAGCAGCGCCAGAGCATCCAGGATATGGTCGCGGCCGCTGCCGGCATCGACACCGGGCGCGGCGACACCATCGCCCTCGCTGCTACCGCCTTCGACCGCAGCTTCTACATTGAGCAGCAGAAGGCGCTCGCCGACGCGCAACGCCATGAGCTGATGGTCACCGGCGTGAAGGCGGCCGGCTCCATCCTGGGGTTGCTCCTGCTCCTGCTCTTCGTGCGCAGCCTCTTCCGCGACATCACTGCGCGCCGCGTCGCGCCGCGGATGACGATCTTGCCTCAAGAGCAGGCCGCGGCGTTCCCCTTGCCTGCGCCAACGCCTGAGTTGCCCGCTGGCCAGGAGACGCCCGCCCTCGCCGCCGGCGCCCCCGCCGCGGAAACGCCTGCGCTGGCCGAACAGGCCGCGGAGGAGGTCGAGGATGAGCTGGATATCGCCAGCTTGAAGCCGGCGCCATCCGATGACGCACGCTACTTGCGCCACCTTGCGACGATCAGCCGCGACGATCCAGAGGCGATCGTCGAGGTCATCGAGAGCTGGTTGCGGGAGGACTAGCCGTGCAAGCCAAGGCCGCTGCTACGACCTCTTCTGAGCTGAAAGGGCTGACCAAGGCCGCGATCCTCTTGATCAGCCTGGGCACGGAACTTTCTTCCAACATCCTCAAGCGCCTGCGCGAGGAGGATGTCGAGCGCCTGACGATGGCCATCCTCAACACCCAGAACATCAGCAACGAGGTGCGCGCCCAGGTGCTGCGCGAGGCCCTCGTCGAGGTGCAATCGACAAAACTGCCTGACGCGGGCGGCCTCGGCTATGTCCGCGCCCTGCTCGAACGGGCGATGGGATACCAGAAGGCGGAGGAGTTCATCCAGCGCCTGCGCATGGAAAAGCGGGAGGGTCTCTTCAGCTTCCTCGCCAACGCCGACGCCGTCCAGATCGCCAACTTTCTCAAGGATGAGCATCCGCAGACGATCGCCCTGGTCCTCTCACATCTGCGGCCAGCGCAATCGGCGAAGATCCTCGCCAATTTCGACACGGCGCTCCAGACCGACGTCTGCGCCCGCATCGCCGTGATGGACCGCACCTCTCCGGAAGTGCTGCGCCGCGTCGATGAGGGCCTGCAGAAGAAGCTGGCCACCGTTCTCCTGCGCTCGGAGAGCGCTTCCACGGCTGGCGGCGTCGAGTTCCTGGCCAATGTCCTCAACCAGGTCGATCGCTCGACGGAGAAGCAGATCATGGACACGTTGGCCCAGATCGATCCGCAGCTCCACGAGCTGGTCCAGTCGAAGCTGTTCGTCTTCGAGGATATTCGCCTCCTCGACGACCGCTCGATCCAGCGCGTGCTGCAGGAGGTCGACCAGAAAGACCTGTTGATGGCCTTGCGCGGCGCCAGCGACGACATCCGCCAGATCATCTTCCGCAACCTCTCCAAGCGCGCCGCCCAACTGCTGATGGAGGACCTGGCCGTGATGGGGCCGGTGCGCCTGCGCACCGTCGAGGAAGCGCAACAGCGCATCGTCAACGTCGTCCGCCGGCTCGAAGAGGCCGAAGAGATCGTTGTCGCCCGCGGTGGGCAGGAGGACATGCTTGTCTAGCCGATGGGTGCGTCGCGCCGAACCTGACCAGGCGATCGCCCTCACTCCGCTCGTCGATGCGGCTCAGATGGCGCGCTCCAGCGAATTTCGCCCTCTCTTCAGCGCTCCTGTTCCGGAGCCGCCGCTGACGCCCCCCTCCGTGGCGGAGCCGCCTGCTGTCGAGGAGGAGGACGACGACGACACGCAGACGGCTGTGCAGCGAATGAGCGAGGAATGGGCCGCCAAGCTGGCTGAGGTCGATCAGGTGCTGCGTCAGGCTCATCAACGCGCTGAAGCTCTCGCCAGGCAGGCGGAGGCGGAAGGCTTCGAGGTGGGCTACGGCAAAGGCTACGCCGAAGGCAGCGAGGCCGCGCGCCGCCTCCTCGACCAGGAGATCGCCCAGGTCCGCCAGATCGCTGACGCCGCGCGGCTCAGCCGCCAGCAGATGTTGCAGCGCCTGGAGGGGGAGATCATCGCCCTCGTGTTGGCGATCGCGCGCAAGATCCTGGGCGACGCTGCCCTCCAGCGCGAGGCCACCATCGTCGACACGCTCCACCGCGCCATCGACCGTTTGGGTCAGCAAGGCCCTTATCGCATCCGCCTGAACCCGCGCGACGCCGAGTTCCTCTCGGCGCGCTGGCGGACGCGCGATGAATTGGACGGCGCCCAATGGGAGCTGATCGCCGATGAACGGATCGGCGTGGGCGGTTGCATCCTGGAATGCGGCGCCGCGACCGTGGACGCGCGCATCGAGACCCAGTTCGAGTTGGTCCGTCGCGCGCTGATGGGCCTCCAGGAGGCGGACTTCGTCGAGGAAGCAGACGATGGAAGCGCTGCCTGATCTCAGCAAATATTACGAGGCCCTCGCCGATTTGACGGTGCTGCGCTGTCAGGGCCGCGTCGTCCAGGTGATCGGCCTCACCATCGAGGCGGAAGGGATCGCCGCGCAGGTCGGCGAGCTGTGCACGATCTATCCCGCCGCCCCGGATGGCCCCCTGGCAGCCGAGGTCGTCGGCTTCAAAGCCGATCGCACGCTGCTCATGCCGTTGGGCGACATGGAAGGCATCCAGCCGGGCAGCCCGGTCGTCGCCAGCGGCGCCCCCTTCACGGTCGCGATCGGCCCGCACCTCTTGGGGCGCGTGGTCGATGGGTTAGGACGACCGCTTGACGGCAAAGGCCCGTTGGTCGGCGGCCGCCGTTCGCCGCTGGCCTCGACGGCGCCGCATCCTCTGCGGCGGCGCCCCATCAGCGAGCCGCTGGCGACCGGCATTCGCGCCATCGATGGACTGCTCACGGTCGGCAAGGGCCAGCGCATCGGCATCTTCGCTGGCAGCGGCGTCGGCAAGAGCACCCTCATGGGGATGATCGCCCGTCACGCCAACGCCGATGTCAACGTCATCGCCCTCATCGGCGAGCGCGGCCGCGAGGTGCGCGAGTTCATCGATGCGATCCTGGGGCCGGAAGGTCTGGCGCGCTCGGTCGTCGTCGTCTCCACGTCAGACCACCCGCCGCTGATCCGCATCAAGGGCGCATGGACTGCTACCGCCATCGCCGAGTTCTTCCGCGATCAGGGCATGGACGTCACGTTCATGATGGATTCGGTCACGCGTTTCGCGATGGCGCAGCGCGAGGTGGGCCTGGCCATCGGTGAGCCGCCCGCCATGAAGGCGTATCCCCCGTCGGTCTTTGCGCTTCTGCCCAGGTTGATGGAGCGCACGGGCACGGGCGAACGTGGGACGATCACCGGCTTCTATACCGTGCTCGTCGAATCGGATGACATGAACGAGCCGATCACCGATACGGTGCGCAGCATCCTGGATGGCCACATCGTGCTCAGCCGCGCCTTGGCGGCCGAGAACCACTATCCAGCGATCGATGTCCTGCACAGCGTCAGCCGCCTGATGAACACCATCACCACGCCGGAGCATCAGCGGGTGGCTGGCCACCTGCGCGAGGCACTCGCCACCTACGAGCGCGCGCGTGACCTGATCAACATTGGCGCCTACGCGCCGGGCAGCAATCCCCAGATCGATTACGCCCTGGCAGTGCTGCCGCAGATCCAACGCTTCCTCCGTCAGGGGGACGATGAAGTCACTTCGTTCGATCAGACGACGGCGCAGCTTCAGGCGATCTTCGATGGGGCGCCCACGAACGCGCCGCGGCCAGGGACCGCCCCGGTTCGCCGCTAAGGGTAAGGGCGAAGCGCTGAGAATGAGGGGAAAGAGACGATGGGCCGACAGCCGTTCCAACTCCAGCCAGTTCTGATCTACCGCGAGTCGCTGGTCGAAGCGCGCAAGGTCGAGCTGGCTGCCGCCCTCAAGGCGCAGGCGCAGGCCGAACGGACCCTGCGCGAGCTGCAAGAGGAACGCGCGCGCTGCCAGGCGCAGGTGCGGGCGCAGCGCCTCCTGGACCGGCTCGATCCACTCGAGCTAACGGTCGTCGAAGCGTACCTCGTCCGTCTCGACGAGCGGCTGGCGGAGCAGATCGCCCTCGTTCAGCAACTGGCGGCGCAGACCGAGCAGCGGCGCATGGCCCTGACGGAGGCCCTCAAGGAGCAGAAGAAGATCCAACGCTTGAAGGAGCGCCACGAGCTGTCCACAGCCCAAGAGGAGGCGCGCCTCGACCAGGCGCGCATCGACGATCTGAACACGGCTCGTTACGCGCGTAGAAAGGCGGTCTCTTGAGTATGGAACTGTGGCTGGACCCTCTGGATGCGAGTCTCACGCTGGCGCGCGCGCAGATGACCCTGATTCAGCGCCTGCTGCAGCGCCTGACGCGATCGGAGGCGGCGGCATCGCCGACGCAGGCCCCCGTAAAGTCTTCCTTCAACAATGCCCTGCGCGGCCAGATGGATGAACGCCGTTTCGACGACCTGATCGAGAGCGCGGCGCGCAAATACGATCTGCCCGCCAGCCTGATTCGCGCCGTGATTCGCGCCGAGTCGAACTTCGACCCCAACGCCGTATCGGCGTGCGGCGCCAAGGGGCTGATGCAGCTCATGGACGCTACCGCCGCCTGGCTGGGCGTGCGCGATAGCTTCGACCCCGCCGCCAACATCGAGGGCGGCGCCAAGTATCTGCGCAAGATGCTCGATCGCTATGGGGATGTGACATTGGCCCTGGCCGCCTACAACGCCGGACCGGGCGCCGTGGACCGCTGCGGCGGCGTCCCGCCCTTCCGAGAGACACAAGTGTACGTGCAACGTGTCCTCGGCTTCGCCGGCGAGACGGCGTCCCAAGAGTGGGAAGCGTGAACCATGAAACTGTTTCTGAACGACCCAGCTTCGCTTGCCTTGCAGAACGCGTTGACCGGCCTGTCGCTGCGGCAGCAGGTGATCAGCAACAACCTGGCCAACCTCAACACCCCTGGCTTCAAGGCCGCGCGCGTCTCGTTTGAGGCTGAGTTGAAGAACGCCCTGGAGGAGGCTGCCGATCCGCTGCCGTTGCGGACCACCCACGCTGACCATTTCGGCGATGCGCCGGCAGCTCTGGACGCCGTACAACCCTCTGTGCAGACGCTGAACGATCGCTCGATGCGGTTGGATGGCAACAACGCTGACCTGGAACGCGAGCTGGCCGAGCTGACCGAGACCGTCATCCGGTTCCAGGCCTCGACCCAGTTGATGGCTCGCAAGATCATGCTCCTGCGTGGCGTGATCAGCGGCCGCTGAGCATTGTTGGGGGAAGGATATCATGAGCGCGCGAGGTCGTTGGTTGCTGGCGAACTGCCTGTGGATCGTGTGGGGCAGCCTCTACCTGGCTGCGCCGACGATCGCGCAGGCGCGCCCGAATCCGGCGGCCCCCATCGTCTTGCAGGAAACGGCGCCGGGCGCGGGCGCGCTCGCCGATACGTTCATCGCCGCCGCAACCCCTAGGTCGGCCCACGCCGCCGATCCCATCCTGTCGCTTGGCTGGCAATCGTCGGCGCTGTTCGATCTCAATCTCGGCCCGCTGCCGGCGGGCGCTCAGGTGACGGAGGCCATCTTGAGCCTGTGGGCCGAAGGCCGCAGCGCGCAGGCGACGCTCTCCGTCGCAGCCCATCCGCTGTGGCGTCCGTGGACCGCGGAGGCCACCTGGATGCAGGCCGCCGCGGGCGCGCCCTGGCAGCAACCGGGCGCCAGCGGGGTCGCTGACCGCGGCGCCCCGCTCAGCCGCCAGACGCTCGACGCGGTGGGCCAGTGGTATGCCTGGGACATCACCCCCGCCGTCCAGGCCTGGCAGAGCCGACCCGTCGGGCCGCTGCAGGTGATCCTGGCCGTGGATGCGCCGGCCGTCGCCGAGTATTACATCGCCAGCTCCGAGTGGCGCGTGGTCGATCATCGCCCGCGCGTGTCCATCCGCTTCCGCGCTTCCGCTGACGATCCACAGGCGGCGCTGATCGGGAGCGGCGCCAACGATCGCGCCTATCCCGATCTCCCGCCCACGCCGCTCGCCACGCGCCCGACGGTGATCGGGCCGATGCCCAAGAGCGCGCCGACGCTTCTGCCGGTCGCCGACGTCGCGACTCCTGTTGCGCCTGAGTCGCCTGTTGCGCCCACCTTGCCTGCTGCGACCGCGACGCCGACGCCAACCGCAACGCCGACGCCGACCGCGACGTCGCCCTGGGATGAGCCGCCCATTTTCTCCGAGCCGCTGGTGTTGACGCCGCAGCCGACTGTCGCGCCCACGCCGCCCGCCGCGACCGCGTCGCCGACGCCGGGCGTCTCCTCCGGTCGCATCTACGCCAAGATCGAGGCCCTCTGGCTCACCGACGCGCGCCGTCTTTCGGCTACCGCCTACCTCTTCACCGATCGCGCGCTGGCCGTCCCGCCTTGCGCCTGGGAGCCGACGGTGCGCCTGTGGGGGGCCAGCGGCGTTCAGCCGGCGCGCCCGCTCGCCATCGGGCGCAAGCGCCTGGTAGAGGAGCGCGGGGTGCGCTTCCCGGCCTGGGATTTTGTCGACGTCGATGTCACGGCGATCCAGCGACCGCCAGCTCCTCTCCACTTCTATGTGACCGTCGATGGCATGGTCACCGTCCACAACGTGGTTTCCGTCGGCGCTGACCTGCGTCCGCAGGGCGCGTCCGATCCCTACGCCGCCGCGCCAGCGATCGCCACGCAGGCGCCGCTCGACGCGGTGATCCAGATCGTGTGGCCTCACGGGGGAGCGCCCGTGGCGCAGGCGGAGCGCGCCAACATCACGGCGGCGCTCTTCGCCAACGGCAGCCGCCTGGCGACGCCGGGCGCCGCGGGGTGGCCCACCGTTCGGCTGCATTGGTCGATCAATAATGGCCTCGATGAGACAGATGGGGTGGGCGTCATCGGCTCACCCAGGGAGGTGACCATCAACGGCGCGCGAGCCGTGGTGTGGGACTTCAACGATATCGACGTCCGCGCCGCCCGCAATCCTGAGAATCGGATGACCTTCTGGCTGAGCGTGGACGGGGCCGTAGCCAGCTCGTCGCTCTGGGTGCATAGCATCGACGGGCGGCCCGGCCTGTTGTTGGCCGATCTACCAGGCGCAAGTTGTCGGTAGCGCAAGGAGGAATTGCGTGCACATCGCGTACGCAGGTGTCTCGCCGGACCCACAAAGCCTGCCTTGGGCGCCCGGCATGGGCGGCCCAGCGGCGCCGGTCGGGACACTGGCTGGGGCGCCAGCCGGTGGGCTGGATTTCCTCGCGGCGTTGTTGGCGCAAACGACAATGCCGGAGGCAGCGGCGCGCGCGCCGATCCATGGCGTCGGGCGCGCGCCGCTGGTCGGGCTTGCTCAAACCCTGGCGAGCGCCGACGCATCCTGCCCCAGCCTGGAGTTTGTACGGTCTGGGGATGGCGCGCGCGCCGCGCTGCTCGTTACGGGCGGGGTCGCTCTCGATCCGCCGCCAGCCGCGCGCGTCGATGAGAAGCGCGCGCTGCTGGCAGGCGCGCTGGCGATCCTGCCGGTCCCCTGGACCTGGCCTGCCTTCCCGGCGCCGTTGCCCGCTGCGCCAGCTTCCGAGGCGTCCGCGACGGCGACGCCTCATGTGGAAGTCTCGGCGCGCGAGAAGTTGCTCGCTTTGATCGCAATGGCCCAGGGCGCGACGTCCTCTGTGACGCCGCCTGTAGGGCCGGGAGGAAACCTATTCGCCCAAACGAACCCGCTGATTCCACCGACGTCCTCGGTTGCGTCTGGCCTTGAGCGGGGGCAGACCGTCGCGCAGCAGCCCAGCGGCCGGCCCGAGACTCAGGTCCTGCCGCCCGCGGAGCCGTCTGCAGCCGTCCCGCTCCGGCTGCCCGCGGCGACCATGCCCTTGCCGTCGTCGCCTTCGTTCGCGTCGGAGGCTCCGAAGACGTGGGCGACCCCAATGACGCTCACCGGATCGCCGCAGGCGCTGGCGCAGATGGCGCCGCCCGCGTCAGCGATGCCAACGTCAGCCCCTGCGGCGGCAGTTACAACCGCGATGGCTGCGCCCGCGACGGCTACGCCCGCGGCGACTACGACGCTGTCGTCTTCGGGGCCGACGCTTCGAGAGGCGTTCGCCAACGACTCCATCCACGCCTCGGCCCGACAGAGTGTCGTCTTGCCGGACCTGCCGTCTGGCGAAAGTGTGATCCTGGAGGCCGCGCCCATGCGCCCCCAGCCGGCGGCCGTTGATGCCGGTTTGGAGCAGGCCGAACGCGCGCCGCGCCCGTCCCTCGCACATGCCTCGGCTCCCGCAGAGGCCAAAGTCGCAACGGTGGAGGAGTCGCCTGCGAGGAGCTTGCCGCCAACGCCTGTCCCTGTGTCTGAGCCTCGGCTAGATGCAGATGGAGGTGTACGCGCTGATCCCACCGCAGTCGTCTCTGCGCCTGGCGGGATAGCCGCCGACGCTGCGGATCGTGCGCTGTTCGAGCGGACCGTAGCCTGGTCGGCCGATCTGCGCAGCCGAGGGACGCCGACGACGTCTCCAGACGCAGCGCCGGTCGTCCCCGCGTCGCGTCGGGAGGCGCCGACCATTCCGTCGTCTGTCGCAGCAGTTCCTGCGATGCTGTCACGGCTGCCGGGAGAAGCGCGCCCACGGGATGGGTCATCCTTCGTGGCTCCGACGACGCAGGGCATGCCCTCAGCCGCTGAAGAAGCTGTCGTATTCGTTCTGGCGCCGCAGAGCGCTGAATCTGTGACGCCTGTAGCTGCGTCTGCCGTCGCTGCGACGGCCCTCTCGTCCCCGGCCGACGCGGAGCGGCCCGTGAAGGTCGATCCGGCGCCGCTCAGCGGGGAGCGATCGCTGCGTGCGTCATCGCCGACGATGGGCCAGGCGACGGAGGTCGCACTCGCGACGAGCGAGCCGCGGCCTGCGAACGTCGCGCCCGCTGCGGTCGGCGGGGAGCCATCGCTGCGTGCGTCATCGCCGATGATGGGCCAGGCGACGGAGGTCGCGCCCGCGACAAATGAGCCGCGGTCCGCGAACGTCGCGCCCGCTGCGGTCGGCGGGGAGCGATCGCTGCGTGCGTCATCGCCGACGATGGTCCAGGCGACGGAGGTCGCGCCCGCTGCGGTCGGCGGGGAGCGATCGCTGCGCCCGTCGTCGCCGATGATGAGCCAGGCGGCGGAGGTAGCGCCCGCGACGAGCGAGCTGCGGCCTGCGAATGTCGCGCCCACTGCGGTCGGCAGCGAGCAGTCGTCGCTGCCATTGCCGATGGATCTCCGGCCCGATCAGGCGGCTGAGTCCGGGGTGTCGGCCGGCTCTCGATCCGAGGCGCTGGCCGCTGCCCGAATGGAAGTTGCTGTTCCGGTCGCGCCGCGCCGCGCGGGCGAAGACGTGCGGCTCGCCGGGACGCCGGGACCCTCTCGATGGGTGGCCGGCCCTGCGTCGGCGCCTGTCGAACCTCGCCCAGCGGCGGATGTGATCGTGGCTGCGCCGACCGACTCGACGCTCGTTGATGGGATGACGTCGCCTGGCTTCGTGGCGACGATGGTTGATGCGCCGCGTGCAGACAATGCAGCGCGGCCCGACCCAATGCGAGTCGTCCGGGGGCAGGCGCTTCCCGACGGACGAGCGTCGTATGGACCGATCGGCGCTGACAGGTCGGATCGCTTCGAGCCGACGCTGGCTGTCGCTGCCGAGGGTTCGACCCGAAGGGAGGAACAACCGCTTTCTGATCCTGTGTCGTCGGTTCATAAGCCGACGCTGGTGGCTGCTGCGGCGTCCGTCGCCGATCACGCGCCCGTGCGCGGGGCGTCAAGGCTCGCCTGGGAGGCCTATGTGAGCGCTTCCGGCGAACCTTTCGCGCCGGCGAGGACGGCCATGCCCATGACGGCGGCAGCGTTCGCGTCGCAGACCGTCGCCGCTCCGGCTGTCGCGCAGCGCTGGCCAGCCGGCTCACAGGGAGGGAACCAGCCGCCTGATCCGTCGCTGGCGGCTTCGTCAGCAATGGATCGACAGCCCGATCCGTCGCCGGCGGCCGCGTCAGCAGTAGATCGACAGCCTGATCTGTCGCCGATGGCTGCGCCAGCCCATCCCATCGCTCCATCATCGGCGATGCGGCCGGAGCTGACGGCGCCCTGGCGCCCTGCATCTGGCCCGACGCAGCCGGCCGCGCGCGAGGAACATGAGTCGTCGCCGCTGCGTCGCGCGTCCGGACAGTCGGTCGCAGCCGGCGCCCGTCCAGAGACGCCCCTGCAGCCCACCGTCGCCGACCTCACCTCCGCCTCTGCGCCGGCCGTGGATCGAACGAGCAGCCGGCCGCTCGCGCCGTCTGCAGATGGGCCAGCGAGCCACGAGGTCTCTGCGCAATCGCCTGTCGCGGACGTTGTCAGCGTCCCGGCGCCGCGCGAAGGCCCGTCGATCGCGACGGCGGCTTCGACCGATCCCGCCTTTGAGGCGGAGGCGGCGGAGGGGTTCCAGGAGCTGCTCGACCGTATCCAGATCGCGGTGCGGCGCAGCGAGTCCACATGGAAACTTCAGTTGCGCCCGCCCAGCCTGGGGCGTCTCGAAGTGCACCTGACAGCGGGGGCCAAGGGGCTTGAGATCGTGATGCGGACGGAGACGGCGGAGGCGCAGGCGTTCCTGCAAGCCAACCTGCCGGAGCTGAGCCGAGGCCTGGACCAGCGCGGCGTGGTGGTCGAGCGTTGCGAGGTCTCCTGCGGACAGCCTGGCGCCGATCTGCCGGGGACGCCTGGCGAGGGCCGTCAACAGGCGGGAGCTGCCTGGCAGTTCGCGCAGCCAGCGGCGCCCTTGTCGGTCCCGACAGCGCGCCGTAATGCAGCGCCGACGGCGAGCAACGCGGGCAGCCACAGTCGTTCATTGGTCGATCTGCAGGCATGAGTGAGGAGGTGGACAGGATGGTGGGAGATGCGCCTTGGGCGGTAGCCGCGGCCAATCTGGCGGCCGCAGCCGCAGTCAGGCCCGCTGCAGCCACTGCGGCGGCGACAGCATTCGCCGCAACTGTCAGCCAATCGTCGCAGTCGGCCGAGCAATCAGGGCTCGAGATCGATCGCGATGCCTTTCTGAAGCTCCTGCTCGCCCAGATGAGCAACCAGGATCCGCTTTCCCCCATGGATAGCGAGCAGTTTTTGAGCCAACTGGCCCAACTCAACACCCTGGACCAGATGTGGCGGATGAACGAGAACCTGCAGGCGTTCATGTCGCAGCAGCAACTATTGCAGGCCAGCGCCATGATCGGCCGCACAGTGCAGGCGCTCGATGATCGGGGAGGGTATATCGAGGGAACGGTGGTACGCGTCAGTGTGCGCTCGGGCGTTGTGTGGGTCGACTTGGGAAGCTCCACAGTGCGCCTCGACCAGATCACAGCGGTATCCTGAGCGCTGAAGGAGAGCGGTCATGGTCGACAAGATCACCCTGCCGTTAGGCCCTGACCCGATTCGGGTCGAGCCGCCAAAGCCGACGCCAGCCCGACCGTCGGTGCCGTCCACGGGCGGCCCAGACTTCGCTGCGTTGTTGCAGCGCGAGGTCGCTCCCGGCGCAGTGCGTTTCTCGAACCATGCCGAAGCGCGCCTGCGCGCCCGTGAGATCGAGCTGAGCCAGTCTCAGCGTCAACGTCTGGACCAGGCGGTCGAGGCAGCCGAACGTAAAGGCGCCCGCGAGTCGCTGGTGTTGGTCGATGATCTGGCGCTCGTCGTCAGCATTCGCGAGCGCACCGTGGTCACCGCCCTGGGCGCGAGCGATCGCAAGCCCGTGGTCTTCACCCACATCGACAGCGCGGTCGTCGCCTGATTGTAGTGGTCCGTTGCGCCGGCCGGTCCTCTTGTAGGGGGCCAGCGCAACTTGATGGGGGAGGCGCCCTCCCCCTCACTCAACCAACATCTTAGAAGGCCCTCTGAGGCCCCAGACAGGAGGATTCGACAATGTTGCGCTCCATGATCTCCGCCGCTTCGGCGCTGCGTTTCCATCAGACGTTCATGGATGTGGTGGGCAACAACATCGCCAATGTGAACACCACCGCGTTCAAGAGTGGCCGCGTCACGTTCCAGGAGATGATGAACCAGGTGCTCAGCTCCGGCAGCGGGCCGGACCCGGCTGGGACGCGCGGCGGCATCAATCCGGTGCAGATCGGCCTCGGCATGACGCTGGGCGGCGTTGATACCCTGTTCATCCAGGGCGCGCTGCAATCGACGGGCCGCGTCAGCGATCTAGCGATCCAGGGAGATGGCTTCTTCATCTTCCAGGGTTCCAACCAGCAGTACTACTCGCGCGATGGCAACCTCGACGTTGGCACTGACGGCACTCTCGTCAACCCGACCACCGGCCTGCGCATTTTGGGGTGGCAGGCCGACGCCACGGGCAACGTCAACACCACGCAGCCCCTCGGCGCGATCACGATCCCGCTCGGCCAGGGCTTGACCGCCAAGCAGACCGGTGAGATCATCCTGGGCGGCAATCTCGACGCTGCCGCGGCGGTTGGGACCCAGGTGGATAGCTCGCTGCTCGTCTACGATTCACTGGGGAACCCCCACGATATTACCCTGCGCTATGAGAAGACCGCCGTCAATACCTGGAGCGTGACCGCCATCGAGACCGACCCCGACATCGGATTGGTCTCGGCGACCCTGGGCACTCTCTCATTCGACGGCTCCGGCCACGTGACGGCGCCGGCCGGCGGGACGCTGACCCTCGGGTTGACCGCCACCAACGGCGCGACCACGCCGCAGAACGTGACCGTCGACGTCAGCGTGCTCACGCAGTTCGCCAGCAACAGCGAGGTGGCGCCCACCTCTCAGGATGGCGTGGCTGCTGGCGCACTGATCGGCTTCAACGTGACTGCTGCGGGCGAGGTGGTCGGCATCTACTCCAACGGCCTGCGCCAGACGGTCGGCCAGATCGCCATGGCGACCTTCCGCAATCAGGCCGGGTTGATCAAGGTCGGCCAGAACCTCTATTCGGAGTCGCCCAACACGGGCGAGCGCAGCCTGGGCGTGGCTGGCCAGGGCGGCCGCGGGCAGATCACCTCGGGCGCCCTCGAGATGTCCAACGTCGATCTGGCGACCCAGTTCACCGACATGATCCGCGCGCAGCGCGGCTTCCAGGCCAACTCGCGCATCGTCAGCGCTTCGGACCAGATGCTGCAGGAGCTGGTGAACCTGGCGCGCTAATTTGAATGGATGACGCTGCTCTAAGAACCTATCCGACAAGTTTCGGCATGGTCTCCTGACCGTGCCCCTGGCTGGTCAGGAGACCAGCCAGAACCATTGTGCGGATAGGCTCTAAGCTTTCCCCCTCTTCCCCTCCCTGGCGTTCGACCAGAGAGAGGGAAGAGGGGGGATCACAGGAAGGCGGGATGAGGCGATATCACCTGGATCTGCGAGGAGGGAAGCTGTTCCCTCCTCTGGCATGGCGTTGGTTGATCGGGCTGTTGATGGTCGCGAGCGTGCTGGCGCCGGGCTGGTGGGTGGGCGCTCAAGACGCGACTTCGACGCCGGCCAGGCCGTCGTTGGCTGGCCCGCTGCCCTTGAGCGCGTACCCGCGCCCGCCTGCCGATAACGGCCTGGGGGTGCACTGGACCACCAACATCTACGGCCAGCCCCCCGCCATCGTCGATTACTTCGTGGCCGAGCTGAAGGCCATGAACGTCAAATGGGTGAAGTTCCTCAACGACGGCACGGAAGGGCGCCACAACGAGCACCTGATCCGGGAGCTTATCTCCCATGACATCATGCCGATCATGCGCATCTATTTCCCATGCAACAAACCGCTCGACCTCGGCTCCCTGCGTCGCCTCGTCCAGCACTATCGCCCACTCGGCTTATATTATTACGAGCTGTTCAATGAGCCTGAACTGCCTGGATCGGCTGGCGGTTGGTGCGATGGCGAGGAGCCAGACCCTGAGCGTCTCGCCGATCTGTGGATTGCTGCAGCGCGCGTGATCGAGGAGGAGGGCGGCTTCCCGGGGATTCCCTCGATGTTCCCTCCCTCCCTCAAAGATCCCGACTGGCGCGATAGCTTCTTTATACGATTCCTGCGTCGCATCCAGGATACGGGCAACACGCCCGTCCTGTATCGGGCCTGGGGAGCGATCCACAACTACTTTCTGAACCATCCGTTGCGTTATCCCTATGACGACGCCAATCTGAACGGAACCCCTCTGACGGCGGAGGAGATCGCTCGCTACGGCCTGACGCAGGCGGAGGTCCAGGCGATCAACCATGCGCGCGCCATCGCGCGCCGCCCGCGCGCCGAGGGGGGCTATTACGTTGGCGATACGATCGACGTCGATAGCGCATGCTTCCTGCAATTTCTGGCTTATCATGACCGTTTTTATGAGCTATTTGGCTTCGAGATTCCCCTCATCAGCACCGAAGGGGGCGCCACCGTCGGCTCGTCAGAGGACCCGCGCTACCCGCGCGTCACGCCGGCGATGCAGGCCGCTCTGACGATCGAGGCGCTCGATTACATGCTCGATGAAGCTCCCCCTTATTATTTCGCCTTCAATAACTGGCTCCTGGCCGAACGCGCCATGGACAACTTCAACCCGACCTGGGAGTCGTGGGCCTGGTACCAGGATCGCGCAGGACGCCATTTGCCTGTAGTCGATATGCTCAAATCCTACCCTCGTCGCGGCCAGGCGCGGCGTCTGCAACCAGGCGCCCCTTCCAGGGATGATTTGCGCGTAGCCATAGAATCTCCCACGCCCCTGTGGCCAGCTCTTGCGACGGCGACGCCCACGCCGGCCCCGACTGTCATCGAGACGCGTCCTCCGAGCGCGCCTGCGCAGTCTGGGCCGCTGCCTCTCATCGCTTATCCGCGCCCGCCTCAAGACAATGGTTGGGGCATCCACTGGACGCCGACCCTCTTCTCTCAGCCGACCGATCTGGTCGACCGGCTCCTCGCCGAGGTGGACGCCCTCGGCTTGCGTTGGGTCAAGCTCATGCAGGGCGACGAGCCGAAGCTGCAGCACACGTATCTGATCGCGCAGCTCGTCCGCCGCGGGATCATGCCCGTCCTGCGCATCTACCGCCCCTTCAACGAGCCGTACGTCCATCTCACCCCCATCGTGCGCGCGGGCCTGGAGGCTGGCGTCTTCTACTATGAGCTGTACAACGAGCCGAACATCGCTGGCGAGGCTGGCGGCTGGCGTCCGGGCGAGCCGGTCAGCGTGGACCGCATCGCCGACTTGTGGATCCCTGCCGCGCGCGAGATTGCCGCCCTTGGCGGCTATCCTGGCCTTCCCACCCTGGCGCCTGGCGGCTCGGTGGATGACCTGGTCTTTCTCGCTGAGTTCCTCGATGTATTGCAGCAACGCAACGCGCTCGATACCCTCGACCGCGCGTGGGCCCCGCTGCACAACTACTTTTTCAACCATCCGCTGGACTATCCGGAAGATCTCGTCAACCGCACTGGCGCGCCGCTCCAGCCTGTCGAGATCAACGAACGGCGGTTGAGCGCTGCCGAGGTCGCGGCCATCAATCACGCGCGGCAGATCGCGCGGCTGCCGCGCGCCCAGGGAGGCTTCTACGTCGGCGACACGATCGACAAGGATTCCAACGGATTGCGCAAGTTCGAGGCCTATCGCAACATCATCTACAGAAAGCTGGGCCGCGAGCTGCCGATCATCACCACCGAAGGAGGCGCCATCGTCGGCTCTCAAGAAGACCCTCGCTACCCGCGCGTCACGGAGCAGGACGTCGCGCAGTGGACGACCGGCGCCTATCTGTATATGATCGAACAGGCGCCAGCGTACTACTTCGCGTTCATGCCCTGGCTGTTGAGCAATCTGGGCAGCGGCAGCGCCGATCCCGCCTGGGAGAGCGCCGCCTGGTATCGGACCAACGGCCAGCCGCGCCCGGTCGTGGCCGCCGTCAAACAACTGGCCGCCCAACCGCGCCAGCGCCGCTACACACCCCAGCCGCCGATCGTCGCCACGCCCACGCTTGCGCTGCCGACGTCCACGGCCACGGCGCTGCTCGCCAGCGCGCCCGCTGCCCAGCCGGGAGCGCCTCCCACTGCGCTCCCCACAGTTGCGGCGCCTGTCCCGTTGTCTCCCGTGCGGCGGCCGCCGTTGTCGGCGCCTCCGACGGTGTCCGAATCCTATGTGCTCATCCCCACTTATCCATACGAGCAGGCCCTGACGCCGACCGCGCCTGGCGATCCGATCTATCCCTATTCCCGGCTCGATTTCAACCGCTTGAGCGCGCCTGCGCCGCGCACCTATCGCGCGGTCATCCTCGAGAACGCCGCCATCCGTCTGGTGCTGCTGCCAGAGCTGGGAGGGCGCATCTATCAGTGGATCGACAAGGCGTCGGGCAAATCGCTCCTCTATCAGAATCCAGTCATCAAACCCACCCGCTGGGGCCGACGCGGGTGGTGGATCGGCGCAGGCGGCTTCGAGTGGGCCTTCCCGGTCGATGAGCATGGCTTCAATGAGTATCAACCGTGGGAGGTCCGCACGACCTCCGATGGCGTCCAGGCCAGCGTGACCCTAACGCGCGTCGACGAGCGCACTGGCCTGCGAGCCGAGATCACGGTCTCCGTCGACGCGACCCATGCCTATTTCACGCTCTCGCCCAGGCTCAGCAATCCTACGGCCAGCGTCCAGCGTTATCAGTTCTGGATCAACGCCATGCTGGCGCCCGGCGGCAATCGCGTCTCGCCGACGACTCAGTTGGTCTGGCCGTCCGACTCTTTGACCGTGCACTCCGCTTCCGATGGCGCAGCTTTCCCGGCAGGCCAGCGCTTGGGCTGGCCGCAGGCTGGCGGACGTGATTTGCGCGTAGTCGGGAACTGGCCTGCCTACCTGGGGTTCTTCGGCGACCCGCAGCGCGACTTCATGGGGGTGTTCGACCCGGACACTGGCATAGGAGCTGTGCGCGTCTTCCCGCGCGCGATCGCGCGTGGGATCAAGTTCTTCGCCGGCCCCGGCCTCGATCCCAAGCTGTGGACGGATGATGGCAGTTCGTATCTGGAGCTGTGGGGAGGGATCACCGCCGATTTCGATACCTACGCCGACCTGGCGCCCGGCCAGAGCATCTCCTGGACCGAGCGCTGGTACGCCGTTGGCCCCGTCGGCCCGCCCGGTTGGGCGTCTGAGGTCCTGGCGCTTGCGCTGAACATGGGCGAGGACTCCATTCTGGCGGGGGTGACCGCGCCCGCCAGCCTGCAGGGGCAACTGCTGCTATGGCGGGATGACTTCGTCGTGGGGCAGTGGCAGGTGAACCTGACGGCGGGCGAGAGCGCGTCGGTGGCCTGGCAGGAGCAACGGCCCGGCGATCATCGCTGGCGGCTGCAGATGATCGACTGGCAGGGACGCACGCTGGCGTCCGTCGAGGCCAACGTCAATGCGGGCGCCGCCGCTTCGCCAGCCGCCGCTTCGCTAGCGGCATCGCCGACGATATTGCCGACAACGTTGCCGCCGCCCGCGCCAGCGCCCACACCGATCGCGATCTCTGCGCCAGCTCTCGGAGGCCCCCTGGTGTGGGATCCGCGCCTGGATGAGCTTGGCGTGCGCGTAGTCAGAGCAACCGCTTCAGCCGGGCAACCGGCCTGGCGCCTGATCGAGGCGCGCTACGAGGATCCGCAGGAAGCCGCTGGCCTGCACCACGTGTTCTTCCGGCTATTGGACGAGCAGGGGGCGCCGGTCGTAGGGCAGGACGTCGAATTGTTGTGGGCTGATGGCTCGGCTACTGCGCGTAGCGATGCAAATGGCGCCAACTTCCCTCTATACGGGTCCCTCGGCGAGTATTCTGTGCAGGTCGCTGGCGTCAGCGATCGCGTGGAAGGGCTGGGGCTGCCGCGCAAACACCATGTCAATTTTCGGTTGACCTTCCAGCGATTGACGAGCGGCCAGTGAGATGGAAAGCGCAAGATGCCATCTTGCGCTACTTGTTCTAGCCCAATGAGGCCCCGCTGGCAGGGGGTGAGGCCAGCGCCTCGTCGGGATCTTCCTCAAAGGCGATCGGCGGCAAGGGCAGGGTGAAGTAGAACTCGCTGCCCTTGCCGACTTCGCTGACGACCCCGATCTCTCCTCCGTGTCCTTCGACGATCGCTTTGCAGATCGCCAACCCCAGCCCGATCCCTTCGCCGCCGGCGGGCGAGGGGTTGACGCGATAGAACCGCTCGAAGATGCGCTTCTGGTGTTCGGGCGCGATGCCCGGCCCCTGGTCGCGGACGCAGACCTGCGCGACCTGTTGGCGCTGTCGTTCGCCCGTGGTCAATCGGATCGTGATCGGGCTGCCTTCCGGAGAGTACTTGATCGCGTTGTTGATGAGGTTCGTCAGCACCTGGCGTACGCGCGCCGGGTCGGCGCGCGCCGTCACCGGCCCGGCTGGCAGCTCCGTGCGGATCACATGGCGCTGGGCGTATCCTTCGTAGGTGCGCGCCGTCTCCGCGACGATCGTCGCCAGGTCGCACCATTCGAGGCTCAGGCGCAGGCGGCCTGTTTCGATACGCGAAAAATCGAGCAGATCATCGACCAGGCGCGCCAGATGACGAGACTCTTCGCTGATCGTCGTGGCGTAATAGCGCAGCTCTTCATAGTCGCCGAGCGCGCGTTCCAGGATCTGGCTGTAGCCGCGGATGATCGTCAGCGGCGAACGCAACTCGTGGGAGACGCCAGCGATGAATTCTGACTTGAGCCGCTCCAATTTCTTCGCCTCTGAAATATCGTGTAGCGTGCACAGCAACAGCGGCTGCCCCTGAGGATCGGACAACTGAGAACACATCAACTCGACCCAGACAGGCTGCCCACCCTGGCGATGAAATGCGACCGTCGCCGCGTTTGCGGCGGAGAGGCGGTTGAGCATCCAGAGAGGGCAATCCTCCGATTCGCAGAGGGGCAAGCCCTGCTCGTTGTGACAGCGGAACAGGTCGCGACAGGAGACGCCTCGAGCCTCGTCCACCGACCTTCCCGTCAGTTGCGCGGCGGCTGGATTCAGCGCCAGGACGCGCCATGCGGCGTCCAGCATGACGATCGCGTCGCTGACGTGGTTGAGAAGGGGATGCATCCCTTTCTCGTCAAACGCCGTCTGCCAGCGCGCCGCTACACGATCGGAGGAGGGAGTCGCGGAGGCTTCTTCCCGGCGCTCGAGAGGCTGGTTCGCTATGGAGAAACGGCGCCCGTAGAAAGCGGGCGCCGCCAGTGCAAGGGCCGCCAGCGCTGCAAAGATCGCCAAAGGCGCCGCCGCCAGGGCGATCCGATCTGCAAGGGCAGGGGCGCTGGCAAGCCTCGCCGTCTCCACGCCGAGCAGGCTGACGCCAGCGACGGTGAGGAAAGATAAGGCTGTCCGCGTCGCCCGTTGCTTCCACGACGCTGGTGGGCTGCCGATGGCGATATAGAGCAGGTAGATCCCGAGGAGAGGGCTGGCCATTCCTCCGGTGGCATAAAGGGCGGCGCCCATCACGAGCTGCTCGAGCAGCATCTGCACGCCCAACAACGCGGCGTGCGTGACCGTCGCGCTCGCCCATGGCCGCGTCCGCGCCAGCCAGCCGAGCAGCGCGTGGCAACTCACTGTGACGATCCCTCCATACCAGAGGGCCGCGGGCGGCGCGCTGCTATGGCCTCCCCAGGCGCTTAAGGAGGCGAGAAGCGTCGTCACGATCATCAACAACAGGGGCGTCTGCGATCGCCACGAAGGTTCGCCTGGCGGGCGCGGTGCCTCGGTCATTCTGGCTGGTTCCTGGTTGGGTTCTGTACTTGCGCAGGCAAGCCCTGCCTTCTCGTTGGCGCAAACCGGCTCGCGACGCAAATATGCCGCTGGCCGACAGATCGACGCGCTGGCGTTCTCTCGCAGGCGGGGGCGGGCGCCCGCACCTGTGCGCGTTGAGAGGACTCCGTGAGCCTGAGATTCCCGTTACATTATTGGAGACGCTGGACGGTTCGCCCAGGACGCGCCTGGAGCATCGCAGGCGCTTCAAGAGGACAGCAAAAGTATAACATATTTTTCTTGTCGATGCGCAACGTGCGCAAGGAGGTCCATCTTCGACGGGGGACAAGCCTTGTTGGTTGCCGGTCTCCTGACCGGCGAGAGCGCTGGCGGCGGCGGGTCGGGAGGCCCGCCGCGAACGATAGGAGATTCGCTGCAAACGACGGGGAGGCGGGCCTTGCGCCTGCCATACGCCCGCAATGCAAAGGGAAAGGGGGGACTGGAGTACTAGATTCATCGCCGCCAGCAAACCGATATCTAGTCATAGCAGGCGTTTTCACAGCGCGAATTACGTGGTATTTATGCGCGGACCCGGCTGCATGGACGAAATAATTGTGGAAAGCGGGAAATCGTTCGATTCCGTTCGGTCTCCCTACAATTGGCGCATCGAGGATGGAGAGGACGGGTGTGCCCTATGGAATTGCACTTCGATCTGACCCCCGAAGAGACGGAAGTGTTTCTGCAAGAGGCGGACGAGCACATCACCCGCCTCGATGAGTGCCTCGTACAACTGGAGAAATCGGACGCCGATCCTGCGCTGATGCAAGAGATCTTTCGCAGCGCCCATACGCTCAAGGGAAGCGCTGGCGCGATCGGCCATCAGGCCATGGCCGCTGTGACCCACGAGATGGAGACCGTCCTGGACGGTCTGCGCCATGGCAAGCTGCCGGTCACGCCGGAGCTGGTGGATACCCTCCTGGCTGGCCTGGACGTGCTGCGAGCGATGGTGGGAGAGGTCAAGACGCGTCAGAGCAGCAACATCGAGTACGCGGGCCTGGTCGCCGATTTGAAGGCGCTGCATGACCGTTCGGGCGACGGCCGGGAGGGGGCTGGCGTCCACTCTCAGCGCGCTGCCGCGTTGCCAGCCGAGGCAACGGCGATCGTCGCTCGCCTCGCAGCGGAAGGAGCTGTCGCCCCGTCCGCGGTCTGGGTTGTGGTCGCCAGGATCGCCGCCGATAGCGTCGCGCCGGGCGGGCGCGCGCTGCAGGTGCTGATGATCCTCGGCCAGGCGGGACGACTGTTGTGGAGCCGTCCGGTCATCGAGGACCTCGACGATACGTGGGCCGAACATGAGGTGCTGGCCCTGGTGGCCGACGCCGACGCTGTCGCGCTTCAACAACTCGTCAGCGCGGTCTCCGAGGTCACGTGCACGGTGGTCCCCTATGAGGCCCAGGAAGCCGTCACGGAGGCGGTCGTTGGGCCAGGCGCGGCGGCCGCGACGCCCCGGCTCGCCGTTGAGTCGGAACCTGCGCTGCGCCCGCCTGCGAACACAGCTTCTGTCGCCGAGACGACTGGCAACGACGGCAAGACGCGCTGGGTGCGCACCAGCGTCGAGCGGCTGGATAAGCTGATGAACCTGGTCGGCGAGTTGGTCACGGATCGCAACCGTCTGTACCAGGTGCGCACCCAGATGACGACGGGCGGCAACGTCGACGACCTGATCGACTACCTGGGAGACGCCATCTCTCACCTGTCGGGGATCACGGACCAGCTTCAGGATGAGATCATGCGCGCGCGCATGGTCCCCGTCTCGCAGGTGTTCAACAAATTCCCACGCCTGGTGCGCGCTCTCGCGCGCGAGCTGGGCAAGCAGGTCGATCTGGTGATCGAGGGGCAGGACACCGAGCTGGATCGCTCCGTGATCGAGCTGATCGGCGACCCCCTCGTTCACTTGATCCGCAACGCGGTGGACCATGGCATCGAGCGCGTCGAGGAGCGGCTGGCGGCGGGCAAACCTGCTACCGGTCGCATCCTGTTGTCCGCGCGTTCCGAGGAAAGCCATATCATCGTCACTGTGCAGGACGATGGCAAGGGCATCTCGCCGGACGCGATCCGTCGCGCCGCCGTGGAGCGCGGCGTGCTGGATGCGGAAGCGGCCCAACGTCTGTCCGATAGCGAGGCGATCGATCTGATCTTCGCATCGGGCTTCAGCACCGCCAGACAGGTGACCGAGCTTTCCGGCCGCGGCGTGGGGATGGACGTCGTGCGCACCAACGTCGAGCGGCTCAACGGCTCCGTGCGCGTCAACAGCGAGCCGGGGCGGGGGACGACTTTCGAGCTGCGCTTGCCGTTGACCCTGGCGATCATGCCCGCGTTGCTCGTCTCGGTCCACGCTCAGACCTACGCGATCCCTCTGGCCTCGGTCATGAGCACCCTGAAGATCCGTAAGGAGCAGGTGAGCACGGTCCTGCATCGAGGGGTGATGACCCTGCGCGATCGCGTTCTGCCTCTGCTTTGGCTGGAGGAGTTCTTCCTGTGGGGGAATGGCCAGGCCGATCGCGAGTACTACGTCGTCGCCATCCGCTGGGGCGAATCGCAGGTCGGCCTGGTCGTCGATGGGCTGCTCGGTCAGCAGCAGATCGTGGTCAAGCCGTTGGGCTATCAGATGGGCGATACGCCGGGCATCGCAGGGGGCACGATCATGGGCGATGGCACGGTCGCCCTGATCCTGGACGTTCCTAGCCTCGTGCAGATGACGCTGCGCGAGCGTCGGGCCGCCTGAGAGAATCGAGGGGAGGAGGGCGTGATGGCAGACTGCGCCTCGTTAGACCGCATGCTCGATGTCATCGTCGGGCGAGGGATCCCGGCGACCGCTGAAGGGGTCTCGGGATTGGTCGGCTCCCCGATCAGCATCAGCGCTCTGCGCGCCGTTCGGGTGCCAGTGCGAGACATCGTCGAGCGTCTGGGGGGGCCGGAAGAGCTGGTCGTAGCGGTCTACCTGTTGGCGTTGGGCGATATGGCGGGCCACATCATGTTGATCCTCCCTCATCAGAGCGCCCTGCGTCTCGTAGACCTGTTGTTGGGCCAGCCGGAGGGGACCACTCAGCAGCTCACGCCGCTAGGGCAATCGGCGCTGGGCGAGGTGGGGAATATCTCGGCGGCGGCTCTGCTCAATTGCCTGGCGGCCGTCCTGGGCATCGAGGCGCGCCCATCGCCGCCGGCGGTGATCGTCGACATGGCGGGCGCCATTGTGGACATCATTGTGAGCAATGCCTGCCCCGACTTGAACGATCTGTTTTTGCTCGAATCGATCTTTTCCGGCCCCGATCGCGCCATCCAGGTATTCTTCTGGGTGATCCCGGACGGCGTCTCTGCCTAACGTTTCTAGGGTAGAGGGCTTGCGCTCGGCCAGTGACTCAGGGCCTTCACCATGTCATGCTGAGGCGGCTACCTGGAGGGGACGCCGATGGCGGTTAGCCAGTCAGTTGTCACCACGACGCGAGGATGCGCTTCGGAAGAGCAGGCGATCGCGGTGGGGTTGGGAGAGATCGCCGTCGTTCGTCAGCGCCCTTGCCTCCTGGTCGCGTATGGCCTGGGATCATGCGTGGGAGTAGCTGCCTATGATCCGGTTGGCCCTGTGGCGGGCATGATCCATGCGGTGTTGCCCCGCTTTCGTCCCGGGGACGCCGCTCCGACCAAGTTCGTCGATTCTGGGATTCCAGCGCTGGTGGCCGAGATGGAGCGCTATGGAGCCAAACTGCAGCGCATTCGCTGGTACGCCGCTGGCGGCGCGCAGATGCTGGTCGCCCCTGGTTTCAAGGGGATGTTCAACATCGGCCAACAGAACATCGAGGCGATGCATGAGGTGTTCGCCCGCTACGGGCTGACCTTAAGCGGCGCTGCGTTGGGGGGACACATGGGCCGCACCCTGAAGCTATACGCCGCTGACGGCCGCGTCACAGTGCGCTCGGCCGGTCAGAGCGAGGAACCCTTGTAATCCATTCTCGACTGCGTGAGAGGAGGCGCAGAGATGCCCAAGGTGCTCGTTGTAGATGATGCACAGTTCATGCGGATGCGCTGTGCTCGTCTGCTGACAGAGAACGGCTTCGAGGTCGTGGAAGCAGAGAATGGCGCGCAGGCGATACAGGTCTACCAGCAACACAAGCCGGATGTGGTCTTGATGGATATCACCATGCCGGAGATGGATGGGCTGACGGCGCTCAAGGAACTGCGCAGCCGCCATCCCGACGCGCGCGTGGTGATGCTCACCGCGCTGGGCCAGCAGGGGATCGTGATCGAGGCGATCAAATCCGGCGCGCGCGACTTCATCGTCAAGCCGTTCGACACGGAACGCGTGTTAACGGCCGTCCGCAAGATGCTCGCCTAGCATCTTCCTGCTGGCAGGTTGGCGTGGCCTGACCCTGGCGGAGAGTCGACGGTCGACCAGATGGAGCGTAAGAGGTTGAGGCTGTCCTTAAGCTCACCGGCGGCGCGGCCTTGCGCTCCGGGCCGCGGGTCGCGATGAGATCCTTGGTCGAGACCGGCGTTGCGGGGACGCGTCGAGTCTCACGGGGATTGCTGCAACGACGAGGGATGACCAAATGTCCGTAGCTCGCGTGCTGATCGTAGACGACTCGGCGTTCATGCGCGTGACGTTGACCAGGCTCCTCAGCGAAGACCCGGAGCTGCAGGTCGTGGGGACCGCTCGCGATGGGATCGACGCCCTCGAAAAGGTGGAGGCCCTGCGACCCGACGTCATCACGCTGGATGTCGAGATGCCGCGCATGGACGGGCTGGAGTTCCTCCGCCAGTTGATGGCGACCCGCCCGCTCCCCGTGGTGATGTTGAGCAGCCTGACCCAGGAGGGCGCCGACACGACCGTAGAGGCCCTGGCGTTGGGCGCGGTCGATTTCGCTGGCAAGCCGCAACGGCTGACGACCATCCATCAGATCTCAGACGACCTCGTCGCCAAAGTCAAACGCGCTGCCCACGCGCGCGTCGTGCAGACGACTTCGTCGCGTCGTGCTGTGATCGCGGAGCCTGGGCCGACGCCTATGCCGTCCGCGCGCGCCGGGTCCAGGGGGACGTGGCAGAACGTGTTGGTCATCGGCTCCTCGACCGGCGGCCCGCGCGCCTTGCGCCAGGTGTTGAGCGGGTTGCCCGCAGATTTGCCGGCGCCGGTGCTGATCGTCCAGCACATGCCGCCAGGATTCACGCGCTCGCTGGCCGCCAACCTGGACCAGTGCACTCCCTTGCGTGTGCGAGAGGCGGCCGCTGGCGATGTGCTGGAGCGAGGTGTGGCGCTGGTCGCTCCCGGCGGCTATCACATGGTCCCCACGCGCGAGGGCGTGATCCGCCTCGACCAGGGGCCGACGGTCAACGGCGTGCGTCCTTCGGTCGATGTCACGCTGCTGGGGACGGTCGCCGTCTACGGCGGCCGTGTGCTGGCTGTGGTGTTGACCGGCATGGGGCACGATGGGTTGGATGGGGCGATGGCCCTCAAACGGGCGGGCGGCGTCGTGTTGGCCGAGCATGAGTCGACTTGCGTGGTGTACGGGATGCCGCGCAGCATTGTGGAAGCTGGCCTGGCGGACGAGGTCGCGCCGGTCGATCAGATGGCCGATGCGATCGTGCGGCATCTGGGAGTGTTGGCGGGCGTGGAGTCGAGAGCATGACCGAGCAAGAGTACGCGCTGGTTTGTCGTCACATTAAACGAGTGATCGGCATCGACCTGACGGCTTACAAGAGCCAGCAGATGCAACGTCGGTTGGACGCTTACCTGCGGCGCAGCGGCGCCAAAGATTGGCCGGACTACCTGCGTCGCCTGGATCGCGATGGGCAGGAGCAGGCGTCTCTGCGCGATTACCTGACGATCAACGTCTCCTCGTTCTTCCGTGATGCGGAGAAATGGCAGCAACTGGGCGAGCGCATCCTGCCCGGCCTGACGCGGCCGGGAGCCACCCTGACCATGTGGAGCGCGGGTTGCTCGATCGGGGCCGAGCCGTATACGCTGGCTATCCTGGCCGAGCTGCGCGGCATCCGGCGCTACGAGGTCTGGGCGACCGACATCGATCGCGGGGCATTGGCCATCGCCCGGGCCGGCGGCCCGTATACCGACGAGGATCTGAAGAACGCGCCAGAGGGGGTCGTGCGTCGTTTCTTCGACCGCCGTCCCGATGGCCTGTACGTCAGGCAGGCGCTGCGCGAGCGCGTCTCCTTCGCCGAGTTCAACCTGTTGGAAGACCGGGCCAACCGCCTGTTCGATCTGATCGTCTGCCGCAATGTCATCATCTACTTCACCGATCTGGCCAAGCAGAAGGTGTTGCTGGGGCTGGCGCAGTCGTTGCGGCCAGGCGGCGTCCTCTTCATTGGGGGCACGGAGGTGATCCCTGCGACGCTGGCGCGCGCGATGGATCTGCAGGCAGTGGGGATCTCGTTTTACAGTCGAGTGGGAGTACCGATAGGAGCGTGATCCATGAATGTCAAGTTCATCAACCCGTTCGTGATGGCCGTCAGCGAAGTCCTGCGCTCCGAGGCGCAAACTGACGTCCGCAAGGGCGAGGTCAAGCTGTATCGCTCGGCCTGCACCGGCAATGATGTCACCGCCCTGCTCACGCTGGTGGGACAGGTGGAGGGGGTGGTGATGTATGGGATGAGCACCTCGATGGCGTTGGCGTTGGTCTCGAAGATGTTGGGGCAGCCGGTTCAGGAGCTGGACGATCTGGCGCAGAGCGGCATCGGCGAGTTGGGCAACGTGATCACCGGCCGCGCGACGACCCTGCTGGCGGCGGAAGGATATGTCTCGCAGATCTCTGTGCCCACGCTGATCATCGGCGTCGACGTCCAGATCTCGACCCTGGACTTCCAGCGGTTGGTAGTCACCTTGCTGACCGACTACGGCGCCCTGGAGGTGCACGTCGCGCTGCGCGAGCGCAAAGCGGAATTCGGGATGATGCCGGAGGTGGCCGCTGCAACGAACCTGCAGAGCTTGCCGGTGCGTTGAGATCGGGACAACCATAACCTGATGATGACGAAGCAGGGGGCCTGAAAGTTACGGTCAGCCTTGCCGCAAGTAAATGGTATAAGGGGCCTATTCAAGCGCGCGGGAGCGCCGGGCTATACTCCAAGCAGCTTGGTCGTTCCGCACGATCCGCGATGGCCCCGGAGAGCGTTGGCGTAACTGTTCACCTTTCGAGCACTGAATTCGGTGAAGTCCTGCGCTTTGGGGCGATGGCGAACAGTTGCAGGTTGGCAAGGCAAGGAGGTCTCCAGCGATGGCTCGGATCCTGATCGTAGACGACGATGCGCGCGTTTGTCGGATGATCGAGGCGGTGCTGAAGGGGTTGGGCCACTTCGTCCTGGTGGCCAACAACGGGACCGCTGCTTTGGAGGAAGCGGCTCGCGTCCTTCCCGATCTGGTGATCCTGGATGTGATGATGCCAGACCTCAGCGGCTATGAAGTCTGCCGTCGTCTGCGGTCGAGCGTGCGTTTGGCGAACACACCGGTGATCTTCTTGACCGCGCGCAGCATGGTGAGCGATCGCATCGAAGGGTTCGAAGCAGGAGCGGATGACTATCTGGTGAAGCCGTTCGACCTGCGCGAGTTGGAGCTGCGGGTCGAGGCCTTGCTGCGGCGCACCCTCAAGAACAACAAAGAGGTCAAGACCCTGCAGGCTGGCGGCATGCGCCTGGACGTGTCCAAATACCAGGTCGAGGTCAACGGGCGCACCATCCAGCTTACCCCTGTCGAGTTCGAGTTGCTCTATTACTTGATGAGCAAGGCGGGCGAGGTCGTTTCGGCGGAGCAGTTGCTCCAAGAGGTATGGCGCTACTACCCTGGCACGGGGGACCCGACGGTGGTGCGCATGCAGATCATGAACCTGCGCAACAAAATCGAGACAAGCCCGAAGAACCCCAAGCACATCTGCACGGTCTACCGCCACGGTTACTACGTGCCCGATTGAGCCTTTGCCATACCTGCCAACGCCAGGGCGGAGCCGATCCCAGCATCAGGGGGTCGGCTCCGTTGGTTTTTGGGGGACGTACACAGGTTGAGGGGGCATACGCGACCTTTACAGTCGTTTTACGGTCCCTTTACCCGTCCCCAAGGGCGCGAATGATACGATGCAAGTAGCCGCCGTAGCTGTTCACCATCGCTCTGCAGGACAGGGCCTTCTGTCCTCTCGAACACCTGCACGGCGCGGAAGCACGGACTCGTGATCCGAACGGTGAGCAGTTACCAGCCGCCTCCTGCTTCCGGCAGAGGACTTGCTTCCCCATGAGCGCTCACTCAAGGGGAAGCCATCGGCGAAAAAGAGCGAGATCGGTCGCATTCTTGCTGACGGGATGGGTTCACGTGATCTACGTCACACGGCTGGATGACAGCGAGCTGGCGGTCAACGCGGAGTTGATCGAGACGGTGGAGCAAAGACCAGATACCGTCATCACGCTCACCACGGGTCGCAAGCTGGTGGTCCGGCAGTCGGTCGCGGAGATCATCGAGCGCGTGATCGCCTACCGGCGCCAGGTGTACGGTGAGCGGCAACAACGTTGGGAGGATGGGCAAGAGCCATGAGCATCGAGACCGTGATCGGGCTGGTCCTGGGCCTCGGCGCGATCCTGGCGTCGGTGGTCATCGAGGGGGGAGCGCTGATCGCGTTGGTCAATGTGCCCGGCGCGTTGATCGTCTTCGGCGGCACGATCGGCGCCTCGTTGGTGAGCTTTCCCCTGTCGCAGGTTTTGGCCCTCCCACAATTGATCCTGCGCACGGTGATCAGTGGCAAGAAGGAGAACGCCGAGCAACTGGTGGCGCAATTGGTCGGCCTGGCCGATAAGGCGCGTCGCCAGGGCTTGCTCTCGCTGGAAGAGGAAGAGCAGAACGTGTCTGATCCTTTCCTCAAGAAGGGGATCATGTTGGTCGTGGACGGCGTCGACCCGGCTGAGGTGCGGCACATCCTGGAGACGGAGATCCATCTGATGCAAGAGCGCCACGCCCATGGCTACGGCGTCCTCGAGGCGATGGGGGGCTATGCGCCGACGATGGGGGTGCTGGGCGCAGTGATGGGGTTGATCAATGTGCTCAGCCACCTGGAGGAGTCGTCCAACCTGGGAGAAGGCATCGCGACGGCGTTCGTGGCGACGATGTACGGCGTCGGATCGGCCAACCTGATGTTTCTGCCGTGGGCGGGCAAACTCAAAGCGCACAGCCAGCACGAGGTGCTGTTGCGTCGGATCATGATGGAAGGGGTCCTGGCCATCCAGGCGGGCGACAATCCTCACATCGTGCGCCAAAAGCTGGAAGCCTACCTGTCGCCGAAGCTGCGCGGGGAGAAGAGAGCAGGCGCTGGCCAGGCTGGCGGCGAGGGAGCGTAAGGACATGGCGGGAGGACATGACGGCGCCGGGAGCCTGCGCTGGCTCCTGACTTATGCGGATCTGATCACCCTCTTGTTGGCATTTTTCATCATCATGTACGCTGGGTCGAAGACGGATCTGGAGCGTTTCGCCAAGCTGGCCGTCTCGCTGCGCCAGGGGTTCGGGATCAGCATTATGCCGGCCAGCGGCGGCGAAGGGGTGTTGAGCGGGGAGGGAGGGGGCGTGATCCCCTTCCCGTCTATCCCGCAGCGCAATCGGGACTTCATGCGCGTCTCGCAGGCGCTGGCGGAGCGCAGCCGGGCGGCGGGCGCCCTGCAGGCGGTCTCGGTCAACATGCGGCGCGAGGGGATCGCGATCACGATCTCGGGCGGGGTGCTGTTCCCCTCCGGCGGCGTCGAGCTGAGCGCCGAATCGAAGCAGATCCTCGATGAGGTCGCGCGCATCCTGGCTCCCATGCCCAATCAGGTGCGGGTGGAGGCGCACACAGACGATCTGCCGACCAACGACCCGCTCTATCCCACGAACTGGGAGCTGAGCGCCGCGCGCGCGGCGAGCGTGGTGCGTTATCTGGTCGACCAGGGGCAGATCGCCCCCCAGCGCCTGATGGCCGTGGGCTGCGCCGAGTTCGCCCCGCTTTTCCCCAACGATTCGCGCGAGCACCGCGCCCTCAACCGGCGCGCGGATATCGTCATCCTGTATCCTCCCGACGACCGGCCGCTCACGGAGAGCCTGAGCCTGGGTGGGATCAGGCCACTGGAGATCGCGCCGGCCAGCCAATGAGCGCGGGCCAGAAAGGGCGCCTATGAAGAAACTACTGGAAAATCGCAAGCTGCTGATCGTTGGCGGGCTATTGGTCCTGTTCGTGTTCGGCGTCGGCTACCTGGCGTTGCCCCTGGGGGGACCCAAGCCGGTGCAGATTCAGCTCCAGGTGGGAGCGGCTGCGCCGCCCGCGGCGGCTTCCGCCCCCGCCCCCACGCCGATCCCCGAGGAGCCAGCCGGGCCGGTCGTCCCCATCGAGCGCGCCGCGCCCCGCGGCAACGGCATCCTCTTCCCCTTGGGGGAGCGCATCGTCAATCTGGCCGATCCAGGGGGCTATCGTTATCTGCGGATCGCGATCACGCTGGAGTTCCTGCCGGAGAGCGCCGAGTTCTACAAGTTGCCGCCCGCAGAGCGCACCGTGCTGGAAGAGGAGTTTCAGGCGGAGGTAACTCGCCAGAAGCCGCTGATCGACGATCTGGTGATCTCTATCTTGAGCAGCAAGACGTTCGCCGAGATCTTCACCCTGGAAGGGAAGGAACAGCTCAAGGCCGAGTTGATCGAGAAGCTCAATTCGACCCTGGGCGGCAAGAAATACGTCGGAGCGGTCTACTTCACCGATTTTGTGGTGCAGTAGGCGCAGGGAGCCTGGCAGAGGGAGGAGGACCTCGTGGCTCTAGGCGAGCGTGAGATCCTGTCGCAAGAGGAGATCGACGCCCTGCTTGCGATGTTGCCGGCCGAGGGCGAAGCGGTGGAGGCTGCGCCAGCGGCCCCCACGCAAGCGCCGTCGACGCCCGCGCAGGACAACTATCGCCGGTACGATTTCCGGCGCCCCGATAAGTTCTCCAAAGAGCAGATGCGGGCGCTGCGCATGATGCATGAGAACATGGCGCGACGCATGGCGATCTCCCTCTCCGCGTACCTGCGGACTGCGGTCGACGCCAATCTCGCCGACATTGACCAGGGCACATATGCGGCGTTCCTTTCGCAGATGGTGGGGCCAGCCATCTACAACATCGTCAGCTTGAAGCCACTGCAGGGGCAAATGGTCCTGGAGATCGGGGCCACGCTGGCGGATGTGATCATCGACCGCCTGCTGGGAGGGCCGGGCCGGGCCTGGGAACGCCACCGCGAGTTCACCGACCTGGAGCTGTCGCTGCTCGAAGGGGTGGTGCTGCGCATGTTGAACAGCCTCTCCGAGGCATGGGCGGCGGTGCTGTCGGTAACCCCCCAGGTCGAAGAGACGCTGCTCAACCTGTATTTCGTGCAGTTGGGGCTGCTGACCGACGCGACCGTATGGATCGTGTTCGAGGTGCGCGTCGGCCAGGTGAGCGGCCACCTGCGCCTGGGGCTTCCCTATTCTTTGCTCAAGCCGGTCAGCGCCAAACTCAGCCCCCAGGCGTGGATCGCGGGCGTCGAGGCAGCGCCCAGCGGCGAGCGGGTGGTCGATCTGCGCAACATCATCACGCATCTGCTCGACGTGCCGGTGGAGCTTGTGGCGGTCCTGGGCGAGGTCAAGATGACGCTCGAGCATCTCAACGCGCTGAAGGTGGGAGACCTGGTGCCGCTCGACGCCGCCGCCCACCAGGATATCCCGGTGTTGGTGGGCAGCAAACGCCGTTTCCTGGCGCGGCCCGGCACGCGCGGCAACCGCCTGGCGATCGAGATCACCGCCATTCAGACTGACAAGGCCGATGGGGCCGTAGAGGGCGATGGCCAGCAGCCGGCAGTCAAGGCAGAAGATGCAGCCCACATGGGACATCTGCAAGGGGAAGCGAGAAGCAATGGCCAGGAGCCGGCGACTCAGTCTGTCGCTTGAAGGGGAGGACCTGTGACCAGCAAGGAATCGATTGCGATCCAACCGGCGGAGTTGGCAGCGTTGGGAATCGGGCAGCCGAGCACGTCGAGCAACAACCTGGACCTGTTGCTCGATGTGCCGTTGCGCGTGACGGTGGAACTGGGCCGCACGGAGATGTCGATCCGTGAGGTGCTCGCGCTGGGGCCTGGGTCCGTGGTCGAGTTGAGCAAAGTGGCGGGAGAGGTGGTGGACATCCTCGTCAACGGCAAGTTGATCGCCCATGGCGAGGTGGTCGTGATCGACGACATGTTCGGCGTTCGCGTGACCGACATCATCCCACCCGCCGCGCGCGTGCGTTCGCTGGGGTGAGTGAAGAGGTGAGGCAGTCGCCATGAGAGGATGGAGCGAGCGTCGGAGCGGGCTGATCGGCCTGTTGTGCGCGCTGATCTTGTTGGCGACGGGGCCAGCCGCCCTGGCGCAATCCGGCGGCCCGACCGCGATGACGACGGCCACGGCGCCATCGGCGGGCGCCCTCGTGCGCGATTATGAGGAGGTGGCGCCGACGTTCGCCCGGCCGGCGGAGCCTTCCGACTGGCAGGTGGCCCTCGGCGTCATCGGCAGCCTGGCCCTGGTGGTGGTGACCCTCTACGCGACGCTGTGGGGCGTCAAGACCTTCGCCTTGCGCAAGGCAGGCGTCGCCGGCCGCACGAACCTGATTCGGGTCTGGGAGACTGTGCACCTGGCTCCCCATCGCGCCCTACATGTGGTCGAGGTGGGCGGGCAGTTGCTGTTGGTGGGAGCGACCGACAGCCAGGTGAGCCTGGTGGCCGAGCTGAATCGGGAGGCGTTGACGGAGCATGATCCATTCGGGGCGCGCCTGGCGCAGGTGATGGCTCAGCCGGCGACTGCGCCGCTGACGCACGTCGACGCCGCCGCAGCATTTGCCGGCCTGCGCGACGTGATCGGCCAGTTGCGCAACGTGCGCGCGGGGGGACCGCGATGAAACGTCGCTGCACGCGCCTGGCCTCGCTGGTTCTCCTGGCCATGCTGGCGCTGGCCCTCGCCGGGTGCGTGATCCAATCCGAGGGAAGCGGGGCGCAGGACCTGAGCTTCCGCCTGGGGCGGCCTACCGGCGATGAGGAGTTGGCCACCGAGATCCAGCTCCTATTCCTGCTCGCTTCTCTGACGCTGCTGCCAGCCATGGTGATCGTGACCACCTCTTTCATCCGGATCACGGTCGTGTTATCGGTCCTGCGCAGCGCCATCGGTCTGCCTCAGTTGCCGCCTGGCCCCGTGATCCTCACGCTCTCGTTGTTTTTGACCTTTTTCGTGATGAACCCCGTCTGGAATGAGATCAACACCCAGGCGTTGCAACCTTATCTGGCGGGAGAGGTGACGCAACAAGAGGCGATGACGGTCGGGATGCAGCCGTTGCGTCGCTTCATGCTGAAACAGGTGCGCGAGCAGGACCTGGCCCTTTTCGTGCGCCTGGGGAAGCTGCCGCGCCCGCGCACAGCCGACGACGTCCCTACTTACGCGCTCGTCCCCGCTTTCGTCATCAGCGAGCTGAAGACGGCGTTTCAGATGGCGTTCGTCATCTACGTGCCGTTCCTGGTGTTGGACATGATCATCGCCAGCACCCTGATGTCGATGGGGATGATGATGTTGCCGCCGACGGTGATCTCATTGCCGTTCAAGTTGCTGTTGTTCGTGATGGTCGACGGCTGGCATCTTGTGGTGCGGTCGTTGGTCCTCAGCTTCCACATGTAAGCTGATCGTCAGGAGGGGCGCAGTGACCGAATCGATGTTGATGGAGATGGGGCGCAACTCGCTGGTCCTGATCTTGACGTTAACGGCGCCGCCGTTGATGGCGGGTCTGGTCGTGGGATTGGCCGTCAGCATCGTGCAGGCGGTCACTCAGATTCACGAGGCCACGCTGACTTTCGCGCCCAAACTCCTGGCGTTCTTTGCTGTGATGGCGTTATTGGGGCCGTGGATGTTGCAGAACATGATCACCTACACGGCCTCGCTGATCAACAGCCTGCCCGGGCTGGTGCGGTAGGTCGTGCGATGGAAGTGCGCGTTGCGGGCGCTGTCATCGAGGAAGCCGCCCTCGTCTTCGTCCGCCTGCTGGCCTTCATGATGACCGCGCCGCTCTTTCGGGAGCGCGCCGTCGTCCCCGTGGTCAAGATCGGCCTGGCGGCGGGGATCACGTACGCGCTGATGGCAGCCCGACCGGCGCCGGAGGCAGGGACCACCGATCTCGTACGGTTCCTGCTGGCGATGACGGGCGAGATGATCGCGGGCGCTTTGATCGGCTTCGCCAGCCTGTTGGCCTTCCAGGCGATCGAGATCGCGGGCGCGGCCGTCGGCATGGAAATGGGGCTGAGCTTCCCGGCGTCGGTCAGCCCTCTGTTGCCCAGCCAGGGGACGGTCGTCGAACAATGGTACATGGCGATGGCGACCCTCTTTTTCCTCTTGATCAACGGCCATCATTCCTTGCTATTCGGGTTCCAGCGCACCCTTGAGGCGCTGCCGCCGGGCGCGTTCGTCCTCGGCGGCCTGGCCATCGATCGCCTGCTCGCCATGACGTCGACGATGTTCTCCAGCGCGATCCAGATCGCCCTACCTTTGATGGCGACGCTGATCTTTACGGACCTGGCCCTGGCCCTGATCAGCCGTATGATCACCCAGATCCCGGTCTTCGTCCTGGGCATGCCGATCAAGATCGCTGTGGGACTGGTGGCGCTGATCGTGACATGGCCTTTGATGTTGCCGACGATCGTGCGCGTGCTGCAACAGGCCGCCGACAATGTGATGATCCTGGCGCGGTAGAGGAAGGCGATGGACGAGAAGACCGAAGCCCCCACTCCGCGACGCCTGGCGGAGATCAGACGGCGAGGGCAGACGGCGCTGAGCCACGAGCTGACGATGGCATTGGGCCTCCTCGTCGGGGTCTTGACCTTGCGTGCGCAGGGACCGCTCATCGTGATGCGGCTCGGCGAGATGATGCGCTGGACGTTTGTCAACCTCGATCACTTTGAATTGACCCCCAGCGCCTTGCGCGATCAGGCGATCACGCTGGCGGTGGCGGTGATGGGGATGCTGGCGCCGCTCGCCCTGACCCTCATGGGGGTGGGCGTGGGAGTCACCCTCGTGCAAACGCGCGGCCTGGTGAGCACCTACTTGCTGCAGCCGAACCTGGCGCGGCTCAATCCGTTGCCCGTGGTCCAGGGATGGTTTTCCAGGCGTACCCTGGTGGAGGTCTTGAAAAGCCTGGGCAAACTGGCGGTCGTGGGGATCGTCACCTTTCGACCGTTGCCCGATCAATTGATCCAGGTGACGGCCGCCGCCACGCGCGGGATGGAGGCTGGGCTGGCGACGCTGGCCAGCCTGGGGATGGAGATCTGCGTGCGGTCTGCGTATCTGTTCGTGCTCATTGGGGCGATCGACTATGTCATCCAGTGGCGCCGTTTCCGGCAGAGCACGCGCATGACGAAACAGGAAGTGCGCGAGGAGATGAAAGGGTCGGAGGCGCCGCCGATGGTCAGGAGCCGGATGCGACAGACCATGCGACGGTGGGCGCAGCAGCGCATGATGCAGGAGGTGCCCAAGGCCGATGTGGTGGTGACCAACCCCACCCATCTGGCGATCGCGTTGAAGTACGACGCGGCGACGATGGCGGCGCCGATTGTCGTCGCCAAAGGCAAAGGGTATGTGGCGGCCCAGATCGTCAACCTCGCGCGCCGCCATCGTGTGCCGGTGGTCGAGAACCGTCCGCTGGCGCATCTGCTGATCAAGCTGGAGATCGGCGCCATGATCCCGCCTGCGCTCTACCAGGCCGTCGCCGAGCTCCTCGCGTTCGTCTACCGGTTACGTCGGGCTCGTCCCGCTTATGCATGAGAGGCGTCTATGACCGCAGCTTCGGGAGCCAGCCTGTTCCAGCCACGTACGCTCAATCGCATCCTCCAGCAGAGCGACCTCGTCCTGGCGGTCGCGGTGATCGGGATCATGGTCTTGATGGTGATCCCCATGCCGCCGGCCGTGCTCGACGTGTTGCTGGCGCTCAACCTCAGCCTCTCGGTGATGATCCTGCTCATCACCATGTATGTGCATGAGCCGCTGCAATTCAGCGTCTTCCCCACGCTGCTGCTGATCGTGACTCTCTACCGCCTGGCGCTCAACATCACGTCAGCGCGGTTGATCTTGCTGCATGCGCACGCGGGCCAGGTGATCGAATCATTTGGCCGGTTTGTGGTTGGCGGCAACTATGTGGTGGGCGTCGTCATCTTCCTGTTGTTGATGATCATCCAGTTCGTGGTGATCACCAACGGCGCGGGCCGCGTGGCGGAGGTGGCGGCGCGCTTCACGCTGGACGCCATGCCCGGCAAGCAGATGAGCATCGACGCCGACCTCAACGCGGGGATCATCGACGAAGCCGAAGCGCGGCGCCGGCGACAGATGATCCAACAGGAGGCCGACTTCTATGGCGCCATGGATGGCGCCAGCAAATTCGTCAAAGGAGACGCGATCGCGGCGGTGGCGATCGTGATCGTCAACATCTTGGGCGGCCTGGCCATCGGCGTGTTGCAGTTGGGGATGCCTCTCGCCGAGGCGCTGCAGCGCTATGCCCTGCTCACCGTCGGCGATGGCCTGGTCGCGCAGATCCCGGCGCTCCTGATCTCGACGGCGACCGGCATCATCGTCACGCGCTCAGAGGCGGTGACGGAGATGGGGCAGGCGATCGTCTCCCAAGTGGTCTCCAACCCGCGCGCCCTGCTGACGGTGTCGGGCATGTTGGTCCTGATGGGGCTGGTGCCGGGCCTGCCCAAGCTCCCCTTCTTCCTGCTGGGGAGCGTGTTGGGCGCGGCGGGGTATCTGTTGGATCAGAAGCAGGCTGCGGCGACGGAGGCGTCCGCAGCGGAGGCCCCTGCTGCTCCGGTCGAAGACGTGGAGGATGTCGCCAACCTGCTACGCGTCGACCCGCTGGAGATCGAGTTAGGGTATGGGCTGATCGCGCTGGTCGATGAGCAGCAAGGCGGGACCCTGTTGCAGCGGGTGAGCGCGGTGCGGCGACAGGTGGCGTTGGAGCTTGGATTCGTCCTGCCCAAGGTCCGCATTCGCGACAACCTGGCGCTGTCGCCCAACACGTATGTGATCAAGCTGCGCGGCGAGGAGATCGCGCGCGGCGAGGTGATGGTGCATCACTTCCTGGCCCTTTCGCCAGGAGGCGAGATGGAGGTGGGGCGCGAGGGCATAGCGGGACTCCCCGCGCGCGAGCCGGTCTTCGGCATGCCGGCGCTGTGGATCGAGCCGGGGATGAAGGAACGCGCCGAGGTCCTGGGGTACACGGTGGTGGACCCCGGCTCCGTCGTGACGACCCACCTGACCGAGATGGTGAAGTCGCATGCGGACGAGCTGTTGGGTCGGCAGGAGGTCCAGAAGCTGCTCGAGAAGCTGCGCCCCGATTACCCCGCCGTCATCGATGAGGCCCTCAGCGAGCGCGTCGGGGTCGGGTTGGTGCAGAAAGTATTGCAGAACCTCTTGCGCGAGCGGGTCTCGATCCGCGATCTGGTGTCGATCGTCGAGACGGTCGTGAACCGGTCGGCCGAGACGCGCGATGCGGATGTGCTGAGCGAATACGCTCGCCTGGCGATCAGCCGCAGCATCACCAATCAACTGCGGGGGCCGGATGGCGCGCTCCATGTGCTGACATTGGGGCCGACGGTGGAGGCGGCCCTCCTCAACGCTCTGCAGGCGACCGATTGGGGCGTGACCATCGTGATGAAGCCGGAGATCGCGCAGGCGTTGCTCCGTGAGATCAACGCCCAGATGGGGCAGATGGTCAACCGCGGCCATCAGCCGGTGTTGCTGTGTTCTGGGCGTCTGCGCCTGCCATTGCGCCGCTTCGTGCAGCGCGCGCTGCCGACCCTGGCGGTCCTCTCCTACAACGAGGTGTCCTCAGGGTTGGAGCTGTACACGGAAGGCATGGTCGAACTGGCCGAGGTAGCCTATGCGAGTTGAGCGATTTCAGGCGCAGGACATGGCGCAGGCGATGGCGATGATCCGTGAGCGTCTGGGGCCGGAAGCGGTGATCCTGCACTCGCGGATGGCGCGGCGCGGGTTGTTCCGGCGGCCTTATCTGGAGGTGATCGCCGCCGTCGACGATAAGCCGAAGCCGCCTGCGCCGCCCGCGACGGCGCGGGGAACGATCGCGGCGCCCGCGAGCGAGGGATCGCCTAAATCGGAGGCGGCCGCGTCGAATGCTGGCAGCAAGCCGCAACCGACGACGGCGCCGTTGCCCAGAAGCGAGACGATCGCGCCCAACGTCGCGAATAAACCGCAGCCGTCGTCCGCGCCGCCGCCCAAAGCGGATCCGACCGCCCAGGCGTGGGCCGAGGTCGAGGCCGAGCTGGCGATGTTGCGTCGGTCGATGGCGCGGCTGACGTGGGAGATGCGCAGCGGGCGGGTGGCGGCGTTAGGCCCCAATTTCCAGATCGTTCACGAGCATCTGTTGCGCCAGGGGATGACGATAGACCTGGCGACCCGCGTGGTGATGGAGGCGAGCGGCGAACTGAGCGCCGCCGCGGCGTCCGATTGGGCAACGGTGGTGGAGTGCGTCGCGCGCCATCTGCAAAAACAGATCCCAACGTGCGAGCTGGAATACGCCGATCAGGCGCGCAACGTGGTCTTCCTGGTCGGGCCGACCGGCGTCGGCAAGACGACGACCGTAGCCAAGCTGGCGGAACGGTGTCGGAAGGATCATCCAGGGTCGGTGCGGCTGGTGAGCGTCGATACCTATCGCATCGGGGGAATGGCGCAGCTACAATCTTACGGCAATCTTATGGGAATCCCCGTCGATTGCGCGTACACTGTGGAGGAGCTGGCGCAGGTTTTACGCAATTGCCAGGATGGCGAGTGGGTGTTCGTCGATACAGCGGGAACCAGCCCGCGCGACGAAGCTCGTCTGGAAGAGCTACGCGATCTGATCTTGTCCACGGCGCCGCGACGAGTGTTCTTAACCCTCGCCTGCGCCACGGCGTTGCCGGAGATGCTGGAGACGGCGCAGCGGTTTGGCCGTTTGCCTGTGGATGGCTTGATCTTCACCAAGGCAGATGAGACGCAGCGTTGGGGGGCTGCGATCAGCCTGGCGCAGCGCACGGGGTTGGCGGCGGCGTTTGTGACGACGGGACAGCGGATCCCTGAGGATCTCCAAGCGGCATCGGCGTCGTGGCTGGCCGAGCAGATGTTGCAGGGCGTCCTGGAAGAAGCGGCGGCGCACCAATCGTATGAGGGAGGCATTGCCCATGGTTCTCGACATGATCGCGCGTACAGTCTACCTGATCTGCCTGCTGCTGACGTTGCTGGTGGCGCTGTTGAGCTTGTCGGTGGGCGTTGGCTTTGAGATCGCGCTCCAGCGCGCCATCGTGGCGCTGATCAGCTCGTCCCTGTTGGGATGGGCGGCGCTCGTCTTGCTCGTCCCGAAGCCGGCCGAGCCTCAGGAAGCGGCAGCAGAGGCGGCTGAGTCGACGACGGCGGCCACGGCTGCGGAGGCGTCGCCTGCGGCCGCTGAGGCGTCGCCTGCGGCCGCTGAGGGCAGCGAGAGCGCGCCGGCTGTGGCGTAGGCAGGTGTATTTCCCTCATCTCACCGCCCGCGCTGGGTGAGGGTGACCGGCAGGATGTTTCCGTGGGCAAGGCGCGCCAGACTTTATGCCCTCTTGGGCGAATGACCTGCAAGTGATCCGATACAGGGTGATCAGGTGACCAGCTCACAGAGATTGGTCAAGTCCAGACAGGCGGTTGCCCAGAAAGAGGAACGGCTGAATCAGCTCTGGGCGCGTTACCGCGCTCATCGGGAGCCGGCGTTGCGCGAGGAGCTGCTGTTGGCCTACGCGCCGTTAGTGCGGCGTGTGGTGGGGCGCATGGGGATCCAGCCCTCGAGCTGCGTCGATGAAGATGACCTGATCGGCTATGGGGTGATCGGCCTGATCGAGGCGGTGGAGCGTTTCGAGCCGGAGCGTGGCTATCGTTTCGAGACATTCGCGGTCTCGCGCATTCGCGGCAGCATTTTGGACGCCTTGCGGTCGCTGGACCCCCTGTCGCGCTCGGCGCGTCAGCGCGTCAACATCCTGCGGCAGGCGATCGACGATCTGCAACAGCGCTACGGGCGCACGCCGACGGACGCTGAGATCGTGAGTTTCACCGGCATGGAACCGGAGACGTATGAGCAGGCGCTGAGCGAAGCCGAGTTCGCGATCGTCTCGCTGGACGCGCCGTTGGCGGTGATGGACGATGGCCAGCCCGGCGCGTTGGCTGATGTCCTCAGCGATCCCGCCGACGCTGGGCTGCTCGATGCGATCGAGGAGGAAGAGCTGCGCCAGGAGCTCAAACAGGCGCTGAAGCAATTGCCCGAACGCGAGCAGCTCATTCTTGCGTTATACTACTACGAGGGGTTGACGATGCGCGAGATCGGCGAAGCGCTCGATTTATCGCAGGCGCGCGTCTGTCAGCTCCATGCGAAGGCGGTCCTGGCGTTGCGGTCCTGGTTGCGCATCGAGGCGACGACGCGTTCCGCCGCGAAAGGGTCGAATCGTGTCCGAACCATGGAACTGGCTGCTTAGCCTGATCGCGCTGGGGGTGGCTGTGTACGCCCTGGTCATGGCGCACAGGGCGGCGCGCGCAGCGTCTCGCGCCCAAGAAGGCCCGTCGCCGCTCGACCAATGGGAGGACGAGATCGCGAGCCTGACAGCGGAGCTGGGCCAGGCGGCGCAGCAAGCGGTCGCCCAGCTCAGCGCCAAGCAGGAGGAGCTGCAGGCGTTGCTCGAGCGGGCTGAGCAGGCGGCGGTCGCTCTGTCCTCGCTGGCGGCAGCGGTGCAGGCGGCTGGACCTTCGGTGGAGGGGGAAACTCCTGCGCTCGGCGCGGCCTCTGCTCCGGAGGCGCCCTCATCAGCTGCGGACACTTTGGACGAGCAGATCCGTCGCCTGGCTGCAGAGGGGGCGAGCGCGACTGAGATCGCCCGTCAGACGAAACTGCCGCAGGAAGAGATCGCCCTGCGGCTCAGGCGATCGGCATAGGAGGAAGCTGTGGATCTGTGGATGGGAGAGCGTCCCGCACGATCTGCCTTAGGGGCTACGCGTGGGCCATCATTGCTTGTCGTCGTGTTCGTCGTCGGGCTTACGCTCGCGATCGTACTGGCGTTCGCGTTGCCGGCGCACGCCAACGGCGCGCCGGTCGATGTGTTTCTGGACTACATGCCTGGCGTCTCCAATTGGGGGCCTCAGGATGCGACTGGCCAGGCGGTCGTGGCCGTCGGCGATGGCAGGGTCGATCTGGAAGTGCGGGGGTTGCCGTCCTTGCAGGACGAGGTCTACTGGGTATGGTTGGTGCCGGCCGATCAGGAGGCTCCAGTAGCGGTGGGCGCCTTTCGCACGGACGCGACAGGCCGGGGCAGCCTGCATGTGGCGCTCGACGACCTGCCTTATCTGACATATCGATTGCTGCTGATCACGGTGGAGCCAGCGAGAGAGCGCGCGGCGGGCGTCCCGCAAGAGCCTGGCAGCCGGCGCGCCCTGGCGGGGCGTTTCCCGAACCTGGAATTGGCCCGTGAGGCGTTGGTGCAGCCGAGCAGCGGGACCTCTGGAGGCGCTGGCGCGATCGGCGTGACGGCGCGACCGGAGTTCCTGCCGATGACGGGCGAGCCAGCGAGCGGGCCGGCGGATTCCAGGATGCTGACAGGAGGGATCGCGCTTCTGGCGCTGTTGTGTCTGGCGGCGGGGGCGTGGCGGCGAAAGGAGGTGCAATGATTCGCGGCGTCTATGCGGTCGCTGCCAGCATGCGCGAGCTGATCGAGCTGCAGGCGCGGCTCTCGAATAACCTGGCGAACCTGAATACGCCGGCGTTCAAGCAGGAGCTGCCGATCTTGACCCCGATCGGCGACCAGGAGATCGCGCCGGTAGGCGCTGCGCTGGGAGCTGCGGGACAGGCGATCGGGCCTCTGGGGTTCGGCGTGTACCAAGGCGAAGACAGGCTCGATCTGTCGCAGGGGCCATTGGAGGCGCATGACAGCCCGCTAGCGTTAGCGATCAACGGCGAGGGCTTCTTCCGCGTGCAGACGCCGGAGGGGGAGCGCTTCACGCGCGATGGCAACTTCGGCCGCGACGCGGCGGGCTATCTGGTCAACAGCCGGGGCGATCGTGTGCTGGGCGAGGCCGGGCCGATCCAACTGCCGGAGGGGGATGTGACGGTGACGCCGGATGGGAGCATCTGGGTGGCGGGCGCCTTCGTCGGGCGGCTGGCGCTGGCGACGTTCGCTGGCCCGGAGGCGCTGACGCGCGCGGGCGATGGGTTGTTCGTGGGGGAGAACCCGCAGCCCGTGCAACCTGGCCAGGCGCGCGTCCTGCAAGGGTACCTCGAACGCTCGAACGTGGATGTCGCCGCTACCCTCATCCTGGCCATGACCGCTCTGAAGACGTATGAGGCGAGCCAGAGGATGCTCAAGATGCAAGATGAGCAGACAGGGCGTCTGATGGACCTCGCGCGTTTCGGTTGATGAGGGGACGCGATGAGCCTGACCATCGGCGCGCTGTACGGGATCGCTTATAGTGGGCTGCACACGCGCGAGCTGGAGATGGCGACGGTCAGCCATAACCTCGCCAACCTGCAGACGATCGGCTACAAGCGGGTGCAGTTGGTCGCTCAGGACCTCATCGCGTCTCCGGAGGAGGCGGAGGCGGCGGGAGAGAAGTGGCTGCCGGCGGGGACGCACCTGGCGGCGACGCGTCGCCTCACCCAGCAGGGGGCGATCGAGACGACCGGCAACCCCTGGGACCTGGCGCTGGATGGGCCGGGCTACTTCCAGGTGCAGGAGCCTGACGGGACGATCTCCTACACGCGCGCGGGGACGTTTCACATCAACGGCGACGGCAGGCTGACGACCCTCGATGGCGCTTCCGTCCTGCCGCCGGTGACGTTGCCGGTTGGCGCGCAAGATGTGTATGTGGATCGACGGGGACGGATCCTGGCTGAGGTGAACGGCCAGGTGCAGGTGGTGGCGACGTTGCAGATCGCGCGCTTCGCGAACCCGGAGGGGCTGCAGATGATCGGAGCGAATCGCTTCCTGGCGACGGCGGCGTCGGGGCCGGCGCAACTGGGGCAGCCGGGGACCCCCGGCTACGCGGAGATCATCGCGCAGGCCCTCGAGAAATCGAACGTCGATCTGTCGGTGGAAGCGATCGCCATGGTGGCCGCTCAGCGCGCCTATAGCCTGAACCTGCGCATGTTGCAGATCACCGACCGTCTTCACACCCTGGCGCTCGAGCTGCGCGCCTGACGCCCGACAGGGGAGGCTACCGTCTTGGGATGGCCGACCGCAAATGGAGCGGCGAAAGATCGGGCGGAAGGACTGAACAAAGGGCGCGAGCCTGCCGATAGGAGTAGTAGGACAGTGGATCGGCAGCGACCAGGGACACCGAGGTGAACACAATGATCATCACCAACAAGCTTCCGGCGGACATCTCACGGGCCTATGCAGCGCAGGCGCCGCGCGTGGAGGATCGGCAGCAGCAACAGGCGGCAGCGGTGGAGAAGCGAGCGAAGGATGAGGTGTCGCTCTCTACTGAGGCGCATGTCTTGCAGAAGGTCAAGGCGGAGGCGCTGGCCGCCTCGGATGTGCGGGCGGAGCGTGTGGCTGAGTTGAAGCGTAAGATCGCTGAAGGCGCCTACGAGATCCCCTACGACGCGTTGGTGGATCGCCTGTTGGGCAAGGGAGAGGGCGAGGCTGGTAAGGAGTAGCGACCGTGGTCGAGGTCTTGCCCTCTCCGCTTCCTGCCTCTAGCCTGGAGGATCAGTTGGCGGCCACCCTGCGAGCGGAGGCGGACGCCTGCGCGACGCTATTGGAATGGGCGCGGCGTACGCAACAGGCGATCCTGGCGCTCGATGCGGAAGAGGTCGCCCGCGCCAGCCATCAGCAGCTCAAGGCGTTAACGGAACTGCACCGGATCGATCTGGCGCGCAAGTCGATCCTGATGAGTTGGGCCAATCTGCATGGGATGGCGTTCTCCTCGGTTACCGTGATGGATATCGCGGGGCGGGTTCAACCGGCTCTGGGCGCGCAGTTGATGCACCTGGCGCGCCTCGTCGCCCAACGGCTGGCTGATCTGTCTGCCGTCAATTCCAGCAATCGTTCTCTTGTGAAGTGTGAGCTTGAGTTGCAGGGCGCGATCTGGAGGCAGTTCATGGGGGCTGAGATGGCTGGGGCGGCGTATGGGCCGGGAGGGGCGGCGCAGCCTGGGAGCGAGGCCAGCCATCTGATCGAGTGTCGAGTGTAGTCTGAGGAGGGTTGGTCGGGAGCGGGGAGGCCTCCGGTCGAGCAGGAGCAGGGCGCGCTCGTCGGGGGCCATTTGTCTTCTGGCGGTGCGAGCAGCGGCGACGGGTTGACGTTGGGGCAGGTTTCCGGTCCCAGACCTTTTGCGGGGGCGGGTGGGCGCTGTGGGCGACTGGCTGAAGCCTCGAGTCCGGTCCTCGGCAGGTTTCTTGGTCCTGCACCTGAACATACTCCAGCGCTGTGGAGATGGGTAGGGGGAGCGTCGCAGAGATGACGTCCACGTTCTTTGGGCTACAGATTGGCGCCAGCGCGTTGCGAGCGCATCAGCGGGCGATGGAGACGATCGCTCATAACGTCGCGAACGTGAATACGGAAGGCTATTCGCGCCAGGAGGTGATCCTGGCCCCCAGTTGGTTGTCGGTAGGGGACCGCGGGGGGCGCGTGGTCTTGGGGGCGGGGGTCAACGTCGTGGGGATCCAACGCTACGCTTCCACGTTCCTGGCGCAGCAGATGCGCCTGGAGAGCGGGGAGAAAGCGCGCTGGGAGGCGCTGGGCGACGCCTTGAGGCAGATCCAGACGCTGTTTCAGGAGCCGAACGAGGAGGGGGTGAGCGCCATGCTCGACCGCTTCTGGGCGGCGTGGCGCGACCTGGCGACGGACCCTACCAATCCGACGCTGCGGACGCAGGTGCGCACGGTGGCCGAGGATCTGACGACGCAATTGCGCGAGAGGCAACAGGACCTCGTCCGGCTGCAGTCGGAGCTGACTGAGCGCATTCGCGGCGGGCTTGCGGAGATCAACGATCTGGCGACCCGCATCGCGGATGTGGATCGGCAGATCCGTCAGGGGATGGCTTCGGGCAGCCCTCCCAACGATCTGTTGGACCAGCGCGATCGCCTGCTGGCCGAATTGGGCGACCTGGCGCGCATCACGACGACGGTCTCGGCTGGCGGCGGCGTCACGGTGACCTTGGGAGGACACGTTCTGGTCAGCGAACAGGGCGTGAATCAGATCGATACAACGGCCGATCCTCCGACGTGGGTGGATGATGGCAGCGAGGTGCAGTTCTGGGGCGGAAAGTTGCTGGGCCTCTTCGAGGCGCGCGATCAGCAGGTCGTCGCTTATCTGGACCGCCTGAATGAGCTGGCCAGCAAGCTGATCGAAGGGGTGAATGCAGTCCACCGCAACGGCTATGGGCTGAACAATGCGACGGGGCTCGACTTCTTCGCGGGCAGCGGCGCGGGGGATATCCGCCTGGCGGACGCGATCTTGAACGACCTCAACAACATTGCGGCGGCGTCCCTTCCCGATGCGCCGGGCGATGGCAGCGGGGCGCTCGCCCTGGCCCAGGTCGCGAACGCCCCGTTGACGGCGGAAGGGACATCGCTAGGCGACTATTACAATGCGACCATCGCCCTGATCGGCTGGGGGGTCCAGCGCGCCGAGGCCCAGACGAACAACCAGTCGTTGCTGTTGCAGCATTTGGGCGAGCGGCGCGATGCGATCTCCGGCGTGTCGTTGGATGAGGAGACGATCAAGTTGATCAGCTCGCAGCGGGCGTATCAGGCCGCGGCGCGCGTGATCGCGGCGATGGACGAGATGCTCCAGCAGCTCATCGGCCTGGGCCAGTAGCGAGGTGGATGATGCGGGTCACACAGCGAAGATTGGTTGAGCAGGCGACGCAACTCCTGGCTGAACAGCTCGAGCGGCGACAGCGGTCGCAGTCAATCATCGCCACCGGCAAGCGAATCCTCAAGCCCGAGGACGACCCCGCGGGCGTCGAGCGCGCGCTGGCCTTGCGCTCGCGCGTGCGGTTTCTTGAGACGACGCAGAGCAACCTGACCCTGAGCAGAGACTGGATGAGCGCCACGGAGACGGCCCTCCAGGGCTTGCAAGAGGTTCTGCAGGACATCTATCAGACCGCCTTGAAGGCCGCCAACGAGGCCAGCCAGTCGGATACGGCGTTTGAAGCGTGGCTGGCGGAGGTAGACGAGGGATTGGCCCATGCGGTGGAGATCGGCAACTCCAGCCACCGCGGCCTCTATCTGTTCAGTGGGCATCGGGTGAATACGCCTCCCTTCGAGTTGGTCGTTACGCCGACCTTGCAGGTGAACTATCAGGGGGACAGCGGCGCGATCGAGCATCAGCTAGAGGAGGGCACGCGCATCCAAGTGAACGTCCCGGGCGACGATCCCATGTTCGGCCAGATCTTCGATTCATTGATCCACCTGCGCGCGCAGTTGCAGGCGGGGGACACGGCCGGCATCGAGGCTGCGATCGGGGAACTCGATCAGGCGATGGACGCCGTGGCGGCGAAGCTGGCGGTGATCGGCTCGCGCGTGCAGCGCGTCGATCGCACGAGCACTCGCTTACAGGCGCTGGAGTTGGACCTGCGCAGCATCCTCAATCAGACGGAGGACGCGGACATGGCCGAGGCGATGCTCAACCTGCGCCTGGATGAACAATCCTATGAAGCCACGTTGGCGGCGACGGCTCGATTATTTGGACCGAGCTTGATCGATTATGTAGGGTGAAGGAAACAGGTAGAAAGGATATCGTCTGTAGAGGCGAGCCTGACAACAGGCTCGCTTTTTTGTTGAGGTGCATCTTGGGCTGGGTGGTGGGACGCAATAGCCAGTGAGGTTCTGGAAGGCTCGGTGCGGGTGGTCAGGACTGGGGGCCAACGCGGAGCTTACTGATGCAGGCGCGCCATGATCGTCCGTTCAACCTGAGAAGGGGGATGGCGTTGCGGCGTCTGGTTGGGCGATGAGCAGACGTTCGACCTGGGAACGCGACAGGCGCAGGCCGCGGCCGGTGGGCAGCCGGCGCGATTCCAGAAGGCCGCGGGCGACGTAGCGGCGGATCGTGCTGGGCGCGACGCCCAGGATGCGGGCGGCGTCCCTGACGCTGATCCACTCCTCGGCGACCACGGGCGGGGCGTTGACAGCGGCGGCCGTCTGGTCAGGGGATGGTTGATCGCCAGCGGGGGGGCCGTTCTGAACGCCTTCCTGGGCGCGGTGGATCTCGCTGATCTGTTGCTCGAGGCGGCTCAGCTTCGGCGCGAGGTCAGCCAGGCGCCCATACAGATCGCGCGCCTGTAAGAACAGCTCCATTTGAGCGGCGTCCAGCTCCTGCAGACGGTGATTGATCCTGGCTACCTGCTGCGTCAGGCGGCGCATCTCCTCGCGTCCCAGCTCGTCATGGTATGGCTCCGGCGCCGGCGAATCGGCGCCGGAGCCAAAGAAGACGAGGCGCCAGGAGCGCCCACTGACGGGGTAGCGCGCCAGCGTCTTGGCGAGGGGGTGGGCGTTGCGGTCAAGGTTCGTCATGGGAGTGATTCTGCGCCAGCTCGGCCGAGATTGGCTTGGCGATGACGATCACGCGATGGGTGTTGCCGTTGGGGGGCCAGCAGGTGACGAGGGTCAGCCGTTCGTCGCGCGTGGGGGCGATCCACAGCGCGTTCTGACGCCGCTGTTCTACAGAAGCCCCGGCTTCCTTGAGCACAAAGCGGTCGACGACCTGGTAGGCATAAGGCCTGTCGTCGGCGTACAGGGTCACCACGTCGCCGGGGTTGAGTTCAATCAGGCGCGCGAAGACCTTCCCCTCGATATTGTGATGGCCGGAGATCACCGTGTTGCCAATGTGGCCGGGGAGCGCGGAGCCAGCATGGAAGCCGGCGGCGCCGGAGGCGGTCTCCCATTCAGCGAACCAGGCTCCTCCCTTTTGTCGTGCTGACCAGCCCACCGTGACGACGGGAGCGTCCAGGTTGATGCTGGGAGCGACGATGCGGGTCGGCTCGGTCTGGGCGGGCACGCGGGCGACCGGTTGGACGGCAGGAAGGGGCGACGCCTGGCGCGTGGGGGTCGCTTGCGGCTGTGGGGTGGGAGTCGGGCGCGCGGCGGGAGGGGGCGCGGCTGGCTGACCGGCGTCGGTCAATGTCGGCTGTGAGGGAGGCGCGCCGATGGCGATGACGAGATGAACGTTGCCGCAGCCGCTGAGGGCGAGCGCGAGGCTGATCAGCAGGAAAGCGAATGCGGCCAGGCGCGGCGCAGGGCGGCGCCAGCGTGGCCGTTGCGAGCGAGATTGAATGGAGCGAGCGATCATGTTCACCCCAGAGTTCAGTCCGGATCGCGGCTGTTGTCGTGTGCACATTGGGCCGTTTGTGACAGTGGCGCCTCTCACCGCGATTCCCATCGTTCAGTGTGGAGCCAGCGTGTCAGGCGTAACGGCTGAAGATGTTAACCAGCGGCTGGTCGGCGCTGGCTAGAAAGATCTGTTCGAAGAGAGCCGCGTACTGTCGGCGTAGCGCTTGCTCTTGCTGGGTCATACGGGCTTGTAAATTGCTCAACGAATCGTCGGCGGATTCGATCTGATTATCGATCCCCTGGATATAACGGTCCATCAGGCTGTCGGTGGTACGCGTATAGGGATCAAGTCGGGTCTCCAGACGGGTCATCAATGTATCGAAGAGACGCTCGACGCCGGCGTAGTTTGCGCTGAGGGCCTCACTTAGCTTGCCGCTGTCACTGATGCTCAGGGTCAGATCGGCGCCCAGGGTGATGCCGATGCTCTCCAGGGAGGTTGGATCGCCGGCGGGCAGGGCGGTCTCGCCGCTGCGGGGCACGGCGCGGGTCAGGTCGCTGAGCAGATCGTAGCGCAGGCGGTAGAAGGTTGGCTCATTGGCCAGGCCGCCGCGCGTGTAAGTTCCATCGGAGTTGCGAACCGTTTCTGTCTTGGACTTGAGATAAACGGTAAGATCGTTGAACTTGGTCAAGAAAGCCGTGATTGCGTTGGTGACGCTCGCCGTATCGGCGGCGACAGTGAGAGTAGCAGTAGCCTCAGCCCCCTCTTTGTAGAGGTTGAGGGTGACGCCGCTGATGACATCAGTCAGGCCTGTGGACTTCTGGCGAGTGACGGTGATGCCGTTGACGGTCAAAGAGGTATTGGCGGCCTGCTGCAAGGTGTACAGGAAGCCATCGCTGGGGTCAACATCTCCCTCTCCGCCCGAGCCGAGGATGCCGAGGCCGGTAGTGCCCGTACCAGAGAGCACTGTTCCGGTCTTATCGGAAGCGATGATCGTATGGCGCGTGCCAGTGTTCTGCGCGGTGAGCACGAGGCGACGGTCGACGATCGTTGCGCTCACCTCGTTGCCCTCGGCGAACGTAGCGTTGTTGATGGCGCTGGCGATGTCGGCGAGGGTGGCGCTCGTCGTCACCTCGATGGTCGCTCCCTGGGCGGTGTAGGTTACGGAGGCGGCGCCGCTGTTGCGCAGGCCGGCGGTATAGGGGCCGTTGCCGAAGGTGATCTGGAGGCCGCGGCCGGTGTCGTAGGTCTGACCAGCGACAGTAGCCAGGTTTTGCCAGCCGCTGGTGAGCGTGTCGGCGTCATCGACGCTGGCAATGCTCATGGCGTTGCCGTCCTCGTCGACCAGCCGGAACTGCCAGGTCCCGTCGTTGTCGCGAATCTCGACATAATACTGGCCGCTGCCCAGCTCCTTCTGGCCGTCCAGGATCGACGCGCCTGTGGAGAAACCAGTGACGGTGTTGGCGACGGTCTGGGCGTTGGAGACGGTCCGATTCTCCATGCCGCCGATGATGAACGTCCCGCTGAGGCCAAGGGCCTGGTCGACATAAACCTGCTGTTCAGAGCGCACGCGATGGGCCTTGGCCAGCGTGTTCACTGTCAGCTCGTACTCGCCGGCGGCGGCGCTGCTGGTAGCAGTGGCTTTGACGACGTCTTCATCGCTGCTGGTGGCGCTCTTGGCGCCGAAGATGGAACCGGTCCCCGTGGTCAGGCTTTCGATTGCGCTCGTCAGGTCGCTGAACTTGCTGTCCAGATCGACATAGACGCTGCGCGTTAGATTGAGCTGGTTGCGTTGCGTCTGGGCGATCTCGTACGTCCGCTGTGGGGCGGCCATCGCCTGTTGGACCAGTGCGTCCAGATAGGTCTGGCTGAGCAGCGACGAAGTAGAAGAGCTGGAGATGCCGAACATAGGAACACCTCATGCAGCGACGCGCGTCGAGGTGGCCAGCGGCTCCTTCTCGACCAGGCACTGAACCCAGGCGCCAGCCAACTCGCGCAAGATGCGGGCGGCCTCATCGTACTGGCCTTTGCGCACCAAGTCATTGCAGTACTGATACAGCCGATAGAGGCCGAGGGCGATCTCACCTTGTTCCATGTCAAGGGCCTTGATCAGCGTGTTGATGGCGCGCGTCGTCTTCGCAAGGTCGCGGCGGGCGCAGCCGACGAGGGCGACGTCATAGGCCATCAAGACAAGCTGAAGCGGATTGGCTGAGGTGATCTGGTTTTGCCGGTAATTGCGGAGAGCGACTTGTGGGTTCATAGTAAGCTCCTCGCAAGGCAGCGAATGCTAGATGTCAGCAATGCCAACGCTCAGGAGGGGAACATCCCCTCCTGAGCGTTGGGGCGCCATGTAGGGTTACTGCATGAGCTGCAGGATGCTCTGCGGCGCTGTGTTGGCCTGGGCGAGCATCGCGATCGCCGTTTGCTGCAGGATCTGGAACTTCACGGCGTTCAGTTGCTCGGCGGCCATGTCGGCGTTGCGGATGCGGTTGAAGGCCGCCTCGGTGTTGACCTTGGCGGTCGCCAGGTTATCCTCTTTGAAGGTGAGGCGGGCCACCATGGCGCCGATGTTGGCCAGCGAGGCCGAGACGCTGGCGATGGCGGTGTCGAGCTTATCCATGTAGCTGGCAGCTTGGGCGGCCGAGCTGACATCGATCGAGCTGATGGCCAGGTCGCCGCTGCTGTGGCCGTAGCTCAACGCCCAGACGGTGGTGTCGGTCGAGCTGGCGCCGGTGTGGAAGGTCCACGACGTGGTGCTGTTGATCAGCTTCAGGCCGTTCCAGGTGGTGGTGTTGACGATGTCGTCGATCTCTTTGGCGAAGTTCTCCAGGTCCTGCTTGATCGTGGCTCGCTCCGTGGAGCCCAGGGTGTCGCTGGCGGCGGCTTCGGCCTTGGCGCGCATCTTGGCGAGGATCTCATTGATCTTGTTGAGGCCGCCTTCGCCGACCGCGAGCAGGTTCTTGGCGTCGCCGATGTTGTCCATCGCCACCTGCAGGCCCTGCGCCCGCACATCGAACTTGGTGGACAGGGTCAATCCAGCGGGATCGTCCGCCGCCTCATTGATCCGCCGGCCGGTGGCCAGACGGGTCTGGGCGATCGCAAGGTTCTTGTTGACCTCGCGCAGCGTGTTCAGGGAATTGAGGGCTGCGATGTTCGTGTTGATGCGGGTGAAATCGACGGTAGCCATTTTTTCGTCTCCTTGAGTTTGTGATCTCTTTCGTAGAAGTTGGGTGCTGTGACCCCGATCTGGGCTGGGTTAGCTTGTGTTCTTGAGCGTTTCGGGGTCTCAGCCCTCACCCCTGAACGCTCGACATTTGCGCTGGCAAGTTTTCCTCCCCTGGTTGATTTTCCCTCCTTCCCGACCGAGCCGTTGCCTGCGAGCGTCTGCTGCCGGATCCCCGTCCCTGGCGCCGTCGCTGCGGCCTCAGGTCCGATCTGGCGGCATCCTCCCGCCGGTGAGGCTGGTCAGGATGCCGGTTGCGTCTGGCTCTGGTCTATCAATGTGCTGTGCTTCTATCGTAGGTATCGGCAGAGCCAAGGGGAGAATTGTAAAGAGCGCGTAAAGGAGAGGGGGGATCGGCGATGGGTGATGATTGGCGATTAACGATTAACGATTGACGATTGACGATTAACGATTGACGATTGACGATCAAGCAGGTGGGGGGTTTTACAGATGGTTTACAGTAGGGTGACGGTTGTTTTACGCCGCGACAGGGAGGCGCGTGCTAGAGTGGGACCGAGGAGTTTGTCGCATAAGGAGACGAGGCCGTGGACGATCGGTCGCTTCAACCAGGCCGAGAAGAGGGGGATATCCCTGGCGTTGATACATTGAAGACAGCCCAAGGCTTGTGTTGGCGCTCGGTAAAGGAGTTCGAGGCCGGACACTATGAGGCCGCGGTGGATCTGTTGCGCGAGGCGCTGCGGCTGCGTCCTCGCTTGCAGGATGCTCACTTCCTGTTGGGCGCCTGTTACCAGCGACTGGGGCACCTGGAGGAGGCCGCGCGCGAGACTGAGCTTGAGCTGGCTGCGCACCCCGACCATACCCTGGCGCTCGGCTTGTTGGGGGAGGTCTACTTCAGCCTGGGGCGTACGGACCAGGCCCGAGCCGCTCTGAAAAGGGCAGGGCAGCTCGATCCCAATGACCTGCGGGCGCGCTTTCATCTCACTCAAGGGGCGGAGATCTCCGTGCCGACCACCCCTCCCGCGCGCTGGCCATCGATCTCGGTCTGCATGATCGTGCGCAACGAGGAGAAGACGCTCGAGCGCTGCCTGCGCGCGCTGGGCGACCTGGCGACGCAGATCGTGGTCGTGGATACGGGGTCGACCGATCGCACGGTGGAGATCGCGCGGTCGCTGGGGGCGGAGGTCTATCACTTTCAGTGGATCGACGATTTCGCTGCGGCGCGCAACGAGTCGCTGCGCCATGCGCGCGGGGAGTGGATCTTCTGGCTCGACGCCGACGACGAGCTTAGCCCGACGGCGGTGGCCCAGCTCAAGAACGCGGCCGCGTCGGGGCTGGCCGACGCCTACACCTGTCACGTCGTCAGCCGGCTGCCCGGCGGTGTGGAAGACGCGGTGCCGCACACGCGCCTCGTCCGCAACGGCTTAGGGGTTCGCTTTCACGGCCGTATCCATGAATCGTTGCATCAGGACCTGGAGCAGCGTGGGCTGAAGGTCCTCGACACCGACATCGTCATCGTGCATACCGGTTACGCCAGCGATCCAACGACCTTACGGCGCAAGCACGAGCGCAACCTGGCCTATTTGCGGCAGGAACTGGCGGATCAGCCGGACAACCCGGCCCTCCTTTGTTATGCGGGTATGGCCAAAATCGGCCTGGGGGATCGTGAGGGCGGCGAGGCGGACCTCCAGCGCATGTTGCAGATCCCAACAACTGACGTCCGGTTCAACTGTTTCCGTTTCTGGGCGTGGGCGGCATTGGCGCACCTGCGGATCGATCGCGGCGAAGATGGCCCGGCGCGCGAGGCGCTGAACCGTGGGCTGGGAGAATTCCCCGGCCATCCATACCTCCTGGCGCTGAAGGCGGAGGTCGCGATCCGCGCGGGCGAGTTCATGGAAGCGTTGGCGTTGTTGCGCGCCGCCTACGAGCGGCACGAGACGCTGACGTGGGGCTATCGCCCGGACCGCAAGATCCTGGCGTTGCAGGTGGCGGCGGGGTACGCCCTGTTGGGGAATGAGGCAGAAGAGCGCGCCTGGTTCGCGCAGGCGGGGGAGGTGGGACTACGCGAGGCAGACGGGTATCTGCGGTGGGTTGACCTCCTCGGCCCGCAAGGGCGGATCGAGGAGGCGTTGAGGGTGTTAGCAGCGGCGGAACGACAGTGGCCGCATCATCCGCGGATCGGCAAGGGGTATGCGCTCACCTATCACAAAGCGGGAAAGGGCGCGGAGGCGTGGCGAGCCTGGCAACGCGCCCTGGCCGACGGCCTGCCTTACGAGGAGGCGGCGCCGCATCTGGCGCTGTTGGCGCAGGAGGGATACGGCGCAGAGGGAGAGGCCGACCGCGCGCAGACGTTGTGGATCGCGGGCATGCAGGCGATGCAGTCTGGTCGCTGGCCGGAAGCGATGTCTCACTTCGCTGACCTCGTCGAGCTGCAGCCTGGGGACGGCCGTCCGTATCGTTATCTGGCGGTCGTGCTGCAGAAGATGGGACGGACGCAGGAGGCCGAGGCGATCTGGAGACTGGGGCAGCAGGCGGCGGCCCTCGAGCGCGCCTGAGAGCAGAGAGGCGAGGTGCGCCCATGAAGGTGGTGATCCTGGCGGGAGGGTTCGGCACCCGATTGCAGGAAGAGACGATGCTGAAGCCCAAGCCGATGGTGGAGATCGGCGGGCAGCCCATCTTGTGGCACATCATGCACATCTACGCGGCCTACGGCTTCAAAGAGTTCATCATCGCCCTCGGCTACAAGGGCGAGATCATCAAAGACTATTTCCGCAACTACTATCACTTCCGCGACGATCTGACGATCCACCTGGGCAATGGCCATATCGAAGTCCATGACGGCGACTGCGAGGACTGGATCGTCCATCTCGTGGATACGGGGTTGCGCACGGCGACCGGCGGCCGCGTCCGACGGCTGGCGTCGTGGATCGGCGACGAGCCGTTCATGCTGACGTACGGCGATGGGGTCGCCAACATCAACATACGCGAGCTGGTCGAGTTCCACCGGAGCCATGGCAAGCTGGCGACGGTCACAGCGGTGCGACCGCCGGCGCGCTTCGGCAGCCTCGCCTTCGAGGGGGATCGTGTGGCGAAGTTCGCGGAGAAGCCGCAGGCCGGCGAGGGGTGGATCAACGGCGGCTTCTTCGTCCTGCAGCCGCAGGTGATTGACTACATTGCCCACGACGATATGCCCTGGGAGGCCGAACCGATCGAGCGCCTGGTGCGCGAGCGGCAGCTCATGGCGTATCGGCACTACGACTTCTGGCAGTGCATGGATACGTTGCGCGACGTGAACCTGTTGGAGACGTTGTGGGCAAGCGGCGCTGCGCCGTGGAAGGTGTGGTGACGATTGTGTGCGAAGCGGCGACGGCTGTAAGCGAAGCGACGACGGCTGTAAGCGAAGCGGCGACGGCTGTAAGCGAAGCGGCGACGGCTGTAAGCGAAGCGGCGACGG
>FWPU01001678.1_pt1 | contig 65110 bp, 50 predicted proteins | sample 2228361 | NCBI WGS metagenome assembly FWPU01 (sample SAMEA103939777, study PRJEB20133) | metagenome
ATGGAGAACGAATAAACGAATGCAGGCGCGCCCTTGCGCCACGGTGTCCATACCCTGATACCCTTACTGTTACGTTCCACGTTCGACGTTCGCACGTTCCACGTTTGCACGTTCCCTCGTTCTCTCGTTCCCACGTTTACACGTTCCCACGTTTGCACGTTCCCACGTTCCCACGTTCCCACGTTCCACGTTCCCACGTTCCACGTTCCCACGTTCGCACGTTCGCACGTTCGCACGTTCCCACGTTCCCACGTTCCACGTTCCTCACATCCGCACCAGTCCCAACTCGTCGTACAGGCGGTCGAAATCGAACGATTCGTCGAGCATCTGGGTAAAGCGGGCGATCTTCGATGCCTGTTTGAAGCGAATGTGCCCGAAGACGCGCTCGCTTCGCTCAACAGTTGTCAGGGTGTCGTCCGAGACGATAATGACCGGCACCTCCTGTTCTTCCGCTTTGTCGAGCACTGTCGCCGGCGGGCGAATGTTACCGGTCAGCACCAGCACCGAGGTTGAGGTTTCCAGCGCCGCCAGTTGCAGATCGGCGCGGTCACCGCCGGTAATGACCGCTTTGTTGGCGCGGCGGCGGAAGTGGGAGAGCGCAGCAGCGCTGCCCATCGCGCCGATCACCAGGTGTTCCACCTGGCGCTCACACCACTCCGGTCGTCCGATCATCTGCCCGCCCAGAAACTCGAACAGATCGGCAACGGTAACACTGGCAAGTTGCGGGTCCTGCGGCAGCACGGCGAACACCGGCACGCTGCGCTGTTCCAGAAATGGTGCGACCCGACCCCGCACAAAATCGATCTTCGGCGCTTCGACTTCGTTGATCAGCACGCCAAGCAGTCGCTCGCCGAGATAGCGTTGCACTGCCAGAATGGCGTCGAGCGAGAGCGGCGAACGGTAGAGCGTCACCAGCAGAACCGGCGCTTCCAGCATATCGGACACCTGATCGGCAGAGAGATCGACGACCGACCCTTCAGCCCACGTATTGGCGCCTTCCACCACCAGCAGGTCGCGGTTGCGTGACACGGCAAGGTACGCTTCGCGCAGGCGTCGTACAAAGTCGGTTGTTGTCTGCCCGCGCATAATCTGCTCGACCAACCCCTGCGTCACGAGCACCGGCGCCACGTGTTCCGGCGGATCGGGCAGTGCAAAGTGCTCGCGGATAAACGCTGCATCATCGTCGTGCACGCTGGTTTCGGTACGGGTCACCGAAACGCTGACCGGCTTCATATAGCCGATGCTGAAACCGTCGCGTTGCGCGCGCGTGAGCAATCCCACGCACGTAGCGCTCTTCCCGACAAACGTTTCTGTCGATGCAACGTAGAGGGTAGCCATCGCCTGTCTCCTTGCCGAACGAAAAAAGCATGCGCCGTTTTCGGATGCTCGCTCAACCGCGCAGGATAATCCGTGCGTCGAGTACCGTGGCTCCTTCGCCCCGGTTATACACCACCAGCGGGTTGATGTCCATCTCGACGATTTCGGGAAAATCGCTCACCAGTTGTGAAACGCGCAGAATGATCTCTTCGGCGGCGGCGATGTCGGCTGGCGGTTCGCCGCGCACGCCGCGCAGCAACGGGAACGCGCGAATGGAACGCACCTGTTCTGCCGCTTCCTGACGCGATACTGGCGCCAGGCGAAACGCAACGTCTTTGAGCGCTTCGACATAAATGCCACCCAGACCGAAGGCGATCAACGGACCGAATTGCGGATCGCGGCTGACGCCGACCAGCACTTCACGCCCTTTGCGCACCTGTTCCTGCACCAGCACGCCCCAGATACGCGCTTCACGGCTGTATTTGCGAGCGCGGTATTCGATCAGTTCGTAGGCGTCGCGTGCGGCTGCGCTGTCGCTGATGCCAAGTTTGACTCCGCCAATATCACTTTTGTGCAAAATATCGGGCGATGAAATCTTCATCACCACCGGAAAACCGAGGCGGGCTGCAATCTCGGCTGCCTCTTCCGGCGATTGCGCCAGAAACGATTGAGGCAGGCGCATCCCGTAGGCTTCGATGACCTCACGCGCTTCGAGTTCGCCAAGTTCGATCCGTCCTTCACTGCGCACCCGCGCGAAGAGTGTGCGTACCCGTTCGACATCGACGTCGAAGCGGACATACTCTCCCGGTGGACGTTCGACCCGGCGTCGTTGCGCCACCATCGCTCCCAATGCGGCGACAGCGCGTTCGGGGAAAGCGTAATTCGGAATACGATGGTCGTTCAGGATGCGCAGCGCCTCCCCGATACTCGCCGCCCCCATAAAACTCGTGACCACCGGTTTGGCGCTTCCGGCAGCGAGGTCAACGATGGTTTGCGCTATCTCGTCCGGGTTGCTGACCGCCTGTGGCGTGAAGAGCACCAGAACAGCATCGACATTCGGATCGTCGAGAGCTGCGCGCAGCGCAACCCGATAACGATCGGCGCGCGCATCGCCGATGATATCGATCGGATTATAGACGCTTGCGGTTGGCGGCAGCGCTGCGCGCAGCGTTTCCGTCGTCGCCGGCGTCAACTCTGCCAGCAGCAACCCGTTCCGTTCGGCGGCATCGGTTGCAATAATCCCTGGACCGCCGGCATTCGTCACGATCGCCAGGCGATTGCCGGGAATGAGCGGCTGATAGGCGAACGCCAGCGCGAAATCGAACAGCTCCTGCATCGAGCGCGCGCGCAGTACGCCGCTCTGATCGAATGCCGCTTCATAGGCATGCTCAGCGCCCGCCAGCGCTCCGGTGTGCGATGAAGCAGCGCGCGCGCCCGCCTGCGTTGTACCGCTCTTGATGGCAATGACCGGAATATGCTTCGTTACCTGGCGCGCAACCGCGACGAAATCGTCGCCATTACCGACCCCTTCCAGGTACGCCAGAATGACCCGATTGTTCGCTTTGTCGCACCCCCACGCTTCCAGAAGCGTCACTTCGTCCACGTCCGCCTTGTTGCCCAGACTCACAAAGCGCGAGAAACCTATCCCCTGCGCCTTGCTCCAGTCCAGAATTGCGGTGCAGAGCGCTCCCGACTGCGACATAAAGGCGATCTGTCCAGGATGCGGATGGAGCGCGGCAAACGACGCATTCAGATGCGTTATGGTATCGATGACACCCAGGCAGTTGGGTCCGATCATCCGCATCCCATAGCGTTGCACGATCTCGAGCAGGCGCATCTCCAGTGCGCGTCCCTCCGGACCGACCTCCTTGAACCCGGCGCTGATGACGACCAGCCCTTTGACGCCGGCTCTGCCGCATACTTCGGCGACATCCGGCACGACCGCCGCCGGAACGACGATCACTGCCAGGTCGACCGGTTCTGGAACCCGTTCAACCGACGGGTATGCTGGCACGTTCAGAATGTGCGTCGCGTTTGGGTGAACAGGAAAGACGCGGCCGGGATAGCCCGCGGCGAGGATGTTTTGGAGGATGCGATGTCCCAGTTTCGATGGATCGGGTGATGCGCCAACCACAGCGATGGAACGCGGCGCGAAAATCGCTTCCAGCATACCCTGCCTTCCTGCGTGGAGAAATCGCTGGCGATGCCTGTTCCGAGAATAGCGCCATCAGTTACGGAGATAGGATCGAGCGCCGCTCCTTCGCATGGTTTCACGCTTCTGCCCGTCACACCACCACATTGACCAGTTTCCCGGGAACGACCACGACCTTGCGCACCGTTTTGTCGCCAACGAAACTCAAGACACGCGGGTTGGTCAGTGCCCATTCACGCAGTTGCTGCTCGTCGGCAGCAGCAGGCGCCATGATTTTGCCACGCAGTTTGCCATTCACCTGCAACACGATCTCAACTTCGTCGAGCGTCAACGCCGCTTCGTCCCACTCGGGCCATCCGGCATCATAGACGCTGCCAGTCCCGCCAAACCAGGCGTGGAGTTCTTCCGCCAGATGCGGCGCAAATGGCGACAACAGACGCGCAAAGGTTGCCGCCGTCTGGGCAAACACCGGCGTGACCCGACCTGCCTCGGCACGATAACGGCTCGCTTCGTTTAGCAACTCCATAAGTGCCGCAATTGCGGTATTAAATCGGAACTGCTCGGTATCGAGCGTTACCTTACGGATCGTCTCGTGCAGTTTGCGATACAGCGCACGATCTTCCCCTTCGGGAGCAGCGCCGTTGCCGGATGCGAGCGTGGCGACGATTGCGTCCCGATCCGGACTGAACAGCGCCACGATCCGGTTCAGGAAGCGCTGCGCGCCGGCGACTCCCTCGTCAGTCCATTCCATGCTGTTTTCCGGCGGCGCTGCGAACAGCACCACGATCCGCGCCACATCGGAGCCGTACTGACGCACGAAGGGACCCACCGGAATACCATTACCGGCGCTCTTCGACATCGTCACAGGACCGGACACAGCGGTGAAGCCGCCATCCCCCTCTTCCTCCAGCGTGTAGCCGCGTTCCTTCAGCAGCGCGCGCGCCTGATCGACAGTCTGCGGATCGGCGGGCAACTCCAGTTTGCGTCGCAGTTCTTCGGGGAACTGCACCATGCCAGGCGCCACAACGTTGAGCGGTGTACGAACGCGGCGCTGCACCATGCCCTGCGTGAACAACGCCTTGAACGGCTCATCATCAGGAACCAGACCCTCGTCGTACAGCACCTTGGTGATGAAGCGCGAGTAGAGCAGGTGCAGAATGGCATGCTCGACGCCGCCAATGTACTGATCGACCGGCATCCAGCGGTGCGCCGCCTCACGCGAGAAGATCTCGCGGTCATTCTGCGCATCGCAGAAGCGCAGGAAGTACCACGACGAGTCGACGAAGGTGTCCATTGTATCGGTATCGCGTCGGGCTGGCTGACCGGTCTCCGGATCAATCGTGTTGACCCATGCTTCGGCGGCTGCCAGCGGGCTTTTACCTTTCGGCAGATAATCCTGCACTTCGGGCAGCACGACCGGCAACTGGTCCTCCGGCAGCGGCTTGATCGTCCCATCCGGCAGGTGCAGCATCGGAATAGGAGTGCCCCAGTAGCGCTGGCGACTGATCAACCAGTCACGCAACCGATACGTCACCGTTCCTTTGCCCTTGCCATGCGCTTCCAGCCACGCAATCGCCGCTTTGACGCTCTGCCCTTCCCCCTTGCCGACCGGAATGCCGTTGATCGGGCCGGAATTGACCATCACGCCATCACCGGGCCAGGGTTCCGTCATGGTCTCGCCGTCGAGCGTGTCGCCTGGCGGCTGCACGACGACGCGCACCGGCAACCCGAACTGCCGCGCAAACTCGAAGTCGCGCTGATCGTGCGCCGGCACTGCCATAATCGCGCCGGTACCGTACCCCATTAACACGTAGTCGGCAATCCAGATTGGAATACGCTCGTTGTTGACCGGATTGATTGCATATGAGCCCAGAAAAACCCCTGTCTTTTCACGGGTGGCGCTCGTGCGCTCGATCTCGCTTTCCATGCGCGCTTTTGCGACATACGCCTCAACTTCGGCGCGGCGGTCGGGCGCGGTCAGTTTTGCCGTCAGCGGATGTTCTGGCGCCAGCACCATGAACGTCGCTCCCCAGAGCGTGTCGGGGCGGGTGGTGAAAACGACCAGCGGCTCAGCGACGGTTTCCGGCGGCGCATGTGGGTCAGCGTCCGGCGGAAGCGCCAGGAAGGTGACTTCGGCGCCTTCACTTTTGCCAATCCAGTTGCGCTGCATGATTTTGACGTTTTCAGGCCACCGGTCGAGTTTGTCCAGATCGTTCAACAGGCGCTCGGCGTACGCTGTAATTCTGAAGAACCACTGTTCGAGTTCACGCTTTTCGACTTTCGCGCCACTGCGCCAGCTGCGTCCTTCAGCATCGACCTGCTCATTCGCCAGCACCGTCTGATCCACCGGGTCCCAGTTGACCGTCGCTTTGGCGCGGTATGCCAGACCTTTGCGGTAGAGCAGCAGGAACAGCCACTGATTCCAGCGGTAGTAATCGGGGTCGCACGTCGTCACCTCGCGCGACCAGTCATACATGATACCGGCAATTTCGAGCGACTTTTTCGACTCAGCGATATTGTTGTAGGTCCATTCGCGCGGGTGGCGGCCATACTTGATCGCTGCATTCTCCGCCGGCAGGCCGAAAGCGTCCCAGCCGAAGGGATGCAGCACGTCATAGCCACGAATGACGTAATAACGGGTCAGCGCGTCGCCAATGACGTAGTTCTTCAGGTGGCCGATATGGAGGTCGCCACTTGGGTAGGGGAACATTTCGAGAATGTAACGCCGCGGTGCGCCTGCACGCCGCCCTGCTTTGAAAATGCCCTCGCGTTCCCAGAACTCACGCCACTTTGGTTCGATCGCCGGGTCGAACCGTTCGATACGCCGTTTTGTTCCTGTGTCACTCACGGACCCCTCCGCTGCACGAATGATTGCAGGATTGAACACGAACAGATGTCACAACCGGTCAGGTGCGGCGATGTAGACCAGGCGCTCCGGCAATGGCGCACCATCCGCCACGCTGTGCCCTTCCACCGTCAGACGTTCGACGAGCGCGAGACCGCATGCGGCGAGCGCCTGACGAATGTCATTGTCGCTCCACGCGCGTTCGACGTGCGTTTCCTCGCCGCGCCACCAGCGCCCCCCATCGCCGCGGGTGAGCCAGACGATCCGTCCCTGCCCGAGGCGGGTCGCCGGGTTGTACGCAAGACGATTGTACACCAGACAATCATCGCGATCGAACACCACAAGGTCACGCTCATCCCATCGAGCGAATGCGGTCTCGGTATTCACATCGAAGATAACGTATCCAGCAGGTGCAAGCACGTGCCGGATGCCGGCAAAGACACATTGCAGATCGCTATCGTTCGTCAGGTAGTTGAGCGAGTCGCCGAAACACGTGACCAGGTCGAAGCTTCCATCTGGGATGATGTGCGATCCGGGGTTGTCACTCCCATCGGACAGGACAGGGTATGCCCTCGACCTGCCCAGATCACGCATATCCGCTTCGATCAGGGTCACATCCAGCCCCGCAGCGCGTGCCCGGTCACGGGCAATCTGCAACATTGCAGGCGAGCGATCCAGTCCAATCGTCTCAATTCCGGCGGACGCATATATCAGCGTCGCTCCGCCGGCGCCGCATGCCAGGTCGAGCGCGCGGTGCGGTGTAATACCGCGGGTGTGGAGCCAGCCGAGCGTCAACCGCGCCATGTACGCACCAAAACGTTCCTGACCGGTGTGGTCGTAGATCGGTGCGTATGCCTGGTATACCTGATCGGCGTCCATCGTGTCAACGCAGCGCACTGCACCCTGCGTCCGATTGGGCTGCTGGATACAGGTAAAGTATACCACACTTATCGTGTATGAACCGAGGGAGGGTAAGGCACTCTCCCTGTACAGAATCGTCCCCTGCTTCGCCGTCTGGCGCTACTTGCGTCCCCTACCAACGGCTGACCTTTCCCGGAACTATCGTGGGATGTGGTTGGTCTTCACAGCCGCACAGCAGCAGGATATACTGCAGCGCAGAACAGCAAGGGGCGCGGTGTGACGTACAAGCCGCGATAAGCAGACGGCGTTCGCGCGTGGAGCTGCGGCTTCGCGCGCGAACGCTGTTGCGTTGTTGAGCGAGAGACGCCATCTGTGTCTATCAGCATGGGCTGCGCCCATAGTACAGTTATCGACCATTGCCATCGATCAACTTGCGGAGGTCTGCTGTGATCTTTTCCTGCCATCGTCCGACGCACATCCTGCTGCTGGTCATCCTGCCGCTGCTTGGTGCGCTGATACCGTCCGACTGGCTCTACGGAAGAGCCGTTGCAGGGCAACCGAGCCACCACGAGGTTGGCGAGATCGATCTTCCTGACGCACCTTCCTATACCGTCCACCTGCCGCTCATCGCGCGCTCAGAGAAGTGGCCCGCGATGAACCGCGACTTCGAGTTGCGCTTCATTGCACTGCTGAACGAAGAACGTGCCCGTCACGGCCTCGGCCCGCTCGCCGAAGAGCCGTGTCTGACCGCCGCCGCCCGCCGCCACGCCTGGGATATAGCAGTCAACAGATTTATCTCCCATGTTGGCTCCGATGGCTCCCTTCCCCACGAGCGCGCCCTTCAGGAGGGATGTGTCTGGGGACAGTTCGGCGGCGAGGTGGCTGGAGATGCGGTTGCAACACCAGAAACAGCGGTTGCTGCCTTCCTGAACAGCCCGCCGCACCGCGCCCTCCTCTTTCAGGAGTCTGTAACGCGCATTGGTGTGGGACTCTATCCAAATCGCGATGACTCGACGTATGCGATCGTCGGCGTGCCCGGTCATCCATCGCTACCGCCAGCGCATGAGGTCGAAGCCGCGCTCATAGCGCGCCTTGCCGCGCATCGCACAGCGCACGGCGCACCGCCATTCACGCGCAACGCCGCTCTCGACCGCGTCGCGCAGCGCGCATTCCAGTGGCTCGATGCATCGAATCATCAAAGCGGCTACGGCAACTTCTGCTCGTCGCCTTTCTTCATCCGCTACAGTGATACGCTCGATTGGGCGGCTCAGGAAGGGTATAGCGGAACGGTCAACATGTACTATCCGATCCATGCCGCCTGCATCTATGACATCCTCGGGGCAACGGCAGACGATGTTGTGGATCGCGTCTGGACATTCGGGACACAGCGTACCGATCATTTCAGCCTGAGGCAACTCGCCGATCCGTCGCAGCAAGGCGCCGGAATCGCTGTTGCGCCTGCCTATCTCGGATCGTACCTGATCGTCATCGTCACCGGCGACACTCCGTGATGCCGCTGCGCCACACAGCTATCGCCGCCGAACATCGTTGCATTCATCGTACCAGGAGGCTTGCATGCTCGTACTTATGCTGCGCCGTCACGCGCCGGTCATTCTGTCCGCTGCTGCCGTTGCACTCTTCATAGTGCTCGGCGCTGGCGCCATCCTGCTCGCTCCCCGGAGTGGCGATGCACGCGCCATTGGCGACCCGTCCGCCCCCCGCCCCGTCGCTGCCGCTGCACCCGCTCCCATCGGACAGCCCCCCGTTGCTCGTCCGGTCAATCTCCCTCCTGAAGCGGTCGGATCGCGGGATCGCGGCAGGAGCGGCGCCTCACAGAACCTCATCGAGGCGCGCATGCCTGATGAGCGCTTTCATCCTGCCGCCTCGGACGCTGTGCGGTGTGCCGTCGGACACGAAATCGCCCGCGACCCGGCGCTCGATAAGGTCGCCATCGCCATCTGGCGCGCCGATGCACTGGGTGGGCTCGACGCCATCCTCGGGCGCCTCTATCAGGAGCATGGCATTGCGGTCTTTACGACCATTCCAGCACTCACGAATCAGGGAGGCGACCCATCAGACCCATGTCGTTTCGGCGGCGTGGACCTGCGCGATATCCTCCCGCGTGACGCATGGGGTGATGTGAAGGTTGCCGGCGTCGCTTTCTTCAGCGAACCGGATGGGACACCGGATTTTCCGCTGTCGTCGATGGTGGTCGTCGGACGCCGCGCTGCACCGTGATCGAACAGGCGCAAGAAAGAAGAGGAGTCCACGTATGAACGCCTCCGCACGCTCATCCCTGCCATCGCGTCGCTTGCGTGCGCTGCTCACCGCATTGACGCTGCTGGTGATCGTCACCGGAGCGTGCCTGCCAGCCGATCTGTCACTGGCGCAGGCCGGGTTTCGGGTTGAGATTCGTCCGCCGGGCACATCACTGACCACACCCGGCAGTGATTGGGTCGCCGCCGAGCGCATCTCGTTCTCTGGATGCATCGACCGTGGCTCGTTCGGCGACTGTTTCGGACGGATGGACAGTACAACCGGGCTGTACGAGCAATATCCTCGTCGCCGATCGGTCGGGCGGCAGTATGAGCAGAACCCGCCGCCAGCGCCCGGTCCTGTCTTCAGCGGGCTGAATCGGCAGCCATGCATCGCTGGCGGCGTCTTCCAGTTCTGGCCTGCCGGCGCCTGGCACTACGGCGGGCGCTGGACGCGCACCGTATCGTATCAACTCACCAATCGTGGCAGCGATGTTATTCTGGTCGTGACCATTTCCTGGACGCCGGTCGGAGCCCACGCCTGGGCATTCTATCCAAGCGACCAGTGCCCTGCCACGCCAGTCCACAGCGCGACGAACACCCCCGTGCCGCCAGGGTTCGCCCCCTCCCCAACGCCACCAGGGTTGCCAACGCCGACAACGACATCCATCATTCCGACACCGGTACCGACGAGTCCGCCGTGCATTTCGAGTGCGATCCCGCCGATGCCGCTTACGTTATACGAAGGGCAGATCCCATTCAACGGCTCGAACTACAACCCGCCATTCACACCCTACACCGGGCGGTACATTGGCAAATTTGCCGATCGCCACTACCAGGGGAGCACCCACGATGCGCATCTGGCAAAGGAGGAGTTGGGCGTTGTGTCCGGACTCATGCCGGAACGCAACCTCTGGGTGCGTGTCAACCCGAACCGGATCGTTCAGGCGACCTTCGAGCTGCTCAATACGTCCTTCAATCCGCCCGGCTACCCTGTGACCTGGGATGTGTTCAATCAGAGCTACATTATGCACGGGCGTAATCTCATGATCGTCCTTCAAGATCTGGGGAACGACCGTCAACCTGGTGGTGGTGACGATATGCTCCTGGCGTTCATCGCTGCGGGCGATTCCCCGGAAAACGGCGGTACTCCGCCGCAGCGCATCCGCGTCGCGTCGCAGCGAGCCGACGTGTATTCGACCATCCCGGTGCAGGGGCGACCTGACGGCTTTCAGGCAGTGCTTCGCCCCGGCATTCTGACCGACTTCACCGGACGTATCTTCACGTGGGTAGGGATCGACCATGCACCGCAAAGCGCCACGCGCTGGCCCGTTGCGCCGACCTACCAGAACGGCAACCTGACCGTCCACGCACGCGACTGGTTCTGGATACCGAATGGAGAGCAACCGACGAACCTGAGTCTGCGCTTTGCGACCGAACCAAACCGTGTCTACCGCATGCTTGCGCTCATCGGAGCGCCTGTATGTGAGATCCAGTACCACGCCGTCTCTGCGCTCGTCTTCCACACGTTAGGGGACGCCGACGTGGCGATCACAAAGACCGCACCTGCCGAAGCGGTGCGCGAGATGCAGATTGAGTATGGTCTTGTGGCGCGCAACATTGGTGCGACCCCGGCACAGAACGTCGTCGTGACCGACACGCTGCCCGATGGCGTCGCGTTTGTGAGCAGCAACCCGCCGCCATCAAGTGTGAACGGGCGGACCCTCACGTGGAACCTCGGCAGTATCGATCCAAACGTTGCGCACTCGATCGCCGTCGTTGTCAGCGTCGCACCGAATGCACCCGACACGCTGATGAACGTTGGCGAGGTGCGGGCGGATAACGATAGCAACCTGGCGAACAACCGCGCTGAAGCAACGACGAGTCTTGTGCAGACGAATGTTGCGGTGAGGATGACGGCGACGCGCATGGTCAGACCGGGAGACGAGTTCCAGGTGACGATCACATACCGCAACACATCGCAAACGACAGCGCGCAACGTGCGCCTGACGTACAACCGACCATTCGGCGCAGTGCTGCTGTCATCGTCGCGGGTGGCGGACGCCTCGACGACAACCGGACTGGTATGGCAGATTGGCGACCTGGGGGCAGGGTCATCCGGGACGATCACCCTGCGATTGCGGGCGCTGCGCGAGAACGAGGCGGCGGCGTTGCCCGGCGCGATGGAGCATGTGGCGGTCATTGGGGCAACGCAAGACGCCGACCCGCGCGACAACGAAGCACAGGCGATTACGGCGCTCCTGGTCTTTCCACAACCAGACAGCGATCTGCGCATGCGCATTCACTCGGAGTTCGACCGGAACCGGGCGGTGTATCGCACCGAGGGGACGGCATTCGCCTGGCCAATTGGCGAGACGCTCTTCTTCATCCCGGAGGTGACGCTGCGCGAGCCGCCGATCATGTCGCCGCCGGCATATGCGGCACGTCAGCGGGTGGTGGCGTGGAGTTTCGTCGGGTCGGGGAGCCTGACACTGAACAACGCTGGCTGCAAGACGCGCGAGCAACCAGCGGTGCAGGAGACGCAGCACGCCGACCTGAGCCGCATGCAGGGGTGCATCTACCGCTACCGCACCACAGTAGGACCGACGGAGATTATCGGGCAGGGACGGCTCTACTGGGCGCCGTTCGCGCCGGAGAGTCTGGCGCAGGCAACGTATGGCATCTGGCCGCTCCCGCCGGGTTCGACGGACATCCGTATCCAGTACGCAGTGCTGACGGAACTGGTGGAGACAGGACTGTACGACATCGACGGAGATGGACGCGGCGACAGCGTGCTTGACCGGAGGACCGACGTGCTAAATGGAACGTACATCGTCACGCTTGTCGCGCCACGCGATATGCGGTAGACGGTGATGTGGGGAAGTGCGGAGGATGTGCCGTCTTCCGTACCATCAAACCGGCGGCGGAATGGCATTGGAGCACACCGAACAGTGCGCCAGGAGAGATAGCCATGATCAAACGCACATCCATTGTTGCTCGTCAGCACACGCGAGGATCTCGCCACGGGCAGGCAATCATCGAAATGGCAATCGTGCTTACTGTGCTGCTGGTGATCATGTTCGGCGGGGTCGCGGCAATTCAGGCGATTGGCGCGCACTATACCGTGACCCAGGCGGTACGGGTGGCAGCGCACCAGGCAGCGCTGCGCGGCTCGACCGGCGGTCTGGCGTATGACCGCGACTATCCGCTGGCGACCGCGCCGGGACCGGTGGCGGATGCAGCGCGCACGGCGTTTTCCGGAAGCGTGTTTGCTGAGCCGCAGTACGCAACGATCCGTGCGCGCTGCACGACAAACCCGTGCCGGCGTTACAGCGACATTACCGTGACAATCGGGTATCAGGCGGAGGTCTGGACGCCAATCCCTGGATTAGCGGACATTCGAGTCAACCGTAGCGCCACGCGCGCGGCGGAGCAGGACGCGAACAATTGACAGTGGCAGGAGGGTATCGTGAGAAGACTCGCTCGATGTGTCGTTTGGAAACGTCCTGGAGGGACGAGGAATACGGCAGAGGGACAGTCGCTTCTGTTCATCGCGCTTGTCCTGGCGTTTCTTGCGCCATTTGTGTTCACAGTCATCGAATTCAGCGAACGCCAGCTGGAGGTGGCGCACATGGAGGATGCTCTGCAACAGGCGACGCGCTCGGCGGTGCAGTTGTTCGATTATGAATACCTGGCACGCAACAGTCGGCGTATCAACGAGGAACGCGCCGTGCAGACAGCACGGCAGACATTTGTGCGTAATCTCGGAACGGCGCCGGGGCTTGCCGAGGACCCGGAAACGCTGGCTCAGCGCGTGACGTGGCGTGTTCTGCCACAGGGCGGTTCGTGTCGGTTCGACAATGGACAGACCGTGACCTTCGATCAGCCGGCGATATGCGCAGAAGTACGCCCGACACTGACCGGTTTTGGTCTTCTGGGGTATGCGCCGTACCGTCCGCTCATTACCGCAGCTGCAACGCTCGATATCCTGGATCGATAGGCTGTCGTCATAATCAGTTACCAGAACAACGGAGAAAACGATGTCCTCAAGTCTCTCGACACCGCTGAGCAGTGCACTCACCCCCAAAAAGTCACAGGTCGCACCGGTGCTGTTGCTCATCATCGGCATTGCGGCATCGCTCGCTGCTGCCGCTTATGGCTACATCGAGAGCCGCCGCACCGAACGTGTCGTCATTGCTGCGCGCGATGTGCCTTACGGACAGCAGATCACTGCAGACGATCTCGCTGTGATCGAACTTCCATTGCATCGTCCAGTTCAGGTGGCGGGCATCACCGATCCGAACGCGGTTGTTGGACGATACGCAACCCGACAGATTGGAATGAACGATCTGCTGCAACCAGGTATGCTGGCAGCCGATCCGCCCGACGAGCCAGTCTATCCAAACGGACGCAAACTGGAGCGCAACATGGTGCCGGCGCCATTCACACTGACGGGTGTGGGCCCGGTCACCGACCGTGACCGGTTGAACATCGGATTTATCGCCGGCGACCCGTCGCTGTGCAACCGGGCGCGCGCTGATGTTCCAGCGGGAACCGTGCTCGATATTCCATCCACGCTGGTCGCGCTGGAGGGAATGCGGGCTTACGCCTGCCGCTGGATGTCTGGCATCCCCATCCTGTACATCGAAGAAGATATCGCGTATCTGGAGATGACCCCTGCACAGGCGCATGCACTGCGAGCGCTCCAGGCGGCGAATGTGGCGCTATGGGCGGAACGCTACGGCGCCACCAGCGATCCGTTGCAGTATATGGACCGCCTTGATGCTGCGCAGGTCATCCTTCCCGACCTGACCCGCCCTGTGACTGAGACGCTCCGCATCGAACCGCAGATCGTCTCGGGTGTGAGCGCACCGGTTCCTGGTGCAACTGCACCGATTCCCGGCGAGCCAGCCATCTCTCCCTCCGACGACTGATCTGCACTCCGGCGCTGGCCGGCGGAAACCGTCACTGTAAAGGACAGGAGTCATCCACTATGACCGGGTTTTCTGTCGCCGAAAACGGGCAAGAAAATGAGATTAAGTCTCTTGATAGGCGTCTGAATGACACCGCCGACGCTGTATCTTCTCCCGACGAGCGCCTTGCCGAACTGCGATTCTGTCAGGAGACCGGGCGACTGAGCGACTGGCAGCGACCTGTTGCCGAAACCATGCGGCGCGCCGGTCTTGGCGAGGGGTATACCGTTTCGGAATGGGCGGACATCGCCTGGTACGGGCCACTCGACTCCTGGCTGCGCTCCGGATCGCGGGTGTCTGACATCTTTATCGACGGACCGAATCGCACAGTGGTGGTCGTTGAAGCAGGAAACCGCAGCGACACCGGCATCCGCGTCTGCGACGAGTGGCTGCGCTGGACGCAGCGTCAGTTGCTGTTGCGCGCTGGCTTCGTCACCGCCGATCACCCCGACGACTGGCGCAGCGACGATGGGCAGATCGTGCACGCGCTCCATGGCACTGCCGACCGGCGGCTGCGGTTTGCCATCACCCGTCCGCCGTACACGCCGGACGGCGCTACGATTGCCGTGCGCATTCTTCCCGACCGCTGGCGAACCATCGACGACCTGGCTCAGCAAGACACGGGAGTTCTTCCGCGCGACGCTGCCGAACTCCTGCTCGAAGCCATACGGCGCGGCGTCACCCTCCTGATCGCTGGTGGCGCGGGCAGCGGCAAGACCAGCCTCACGGCGGCGCTTCTTCAGGCGATTGCCGCCGAAAAGCGCGTCATCATCATCGAAGACGCACGTGAACTGCCGCTGCCGCCCGATGGCATGGCAGTGGAAGTGCTGCGTAGCCGCAGCAGTTTTGCCAGTTGTGTACGACTGACGCTCCGTCAGCGCCCTGATCTGATCGTCCTCGGCGAAGTGCGTGGTCCTGAAGCTCTGGCGATGCTCGAAGCCGCTGCAACCGGTCATCCCGGCATCTGCACGATCCATGCACCGGATGCGCTCACCGCGCTGCGCAACCTGGAGCGGTTCGCCACACTCGATGGACTGGCAGCGCCAGGGATTGTACGCGGACTGATCACGAGCGGCGCTGTGCCGTTGATCGTGTTGCACATCGGAACCTATGGCGGACGCCGGCGTGTCGGTCAGATCATCGAGGTCATCGTTACCGGTGGTAGTCAGGCGGGCGACATTCTGCCGCACAACACCCTGTTTGCTTTCAACCCTGCCACGAACCGGCTTGAACGGAAATATCCCGTTCAGGGCGCCTGGGGGAAGGGTCGGCTGTAAAACCAGGATTTCCAGTACAAGGAGCGTTCCATGGCAACCGAATTGTTACTTGTCACCAACACGCCAGGGCTGGTCGAAGCGCTTGGCGGCTACAACGGCATTCTTCCTTTTGCAGCGCCAGGTCTGGCGCGTGTACGCAGCCTGGTCGCTGGTGAACAACCGCCGCCGGTGGTGTACCTGGAAGATACACGCGGCACGATTGCCGATCTGTGGGAAACCATTCATGTTGCTCAGGCGCGTGGCGTGCGGGTGTTGGTCGGGCTGCAGAGTATTGGCGTGGTGCACGCTGGCGACTTCACCGATGCGGGTCTAGCAGTCGCCACAATGCGTGAACCCGAAGCGCTGGCTGCCTGGATCGCGCAGCAACTTGGCGCTACGAGACGGCTTGCCGCGCGTCAGGTGACGATTGCCGTCGCTGGAGCGAAAGGCGGCATTGGGAAGAGCCTGGTGGTGGCATCACTCGCGGAGGGCATGCGTCGCCGCGGTCTGCGTGTGCTCGTCGTTGACGGCGATCTCTCGAACTCGGGTCTGGTGCCGGAGTTTCGCATTCCGGCCGGGTTTGGCTCATTTCTGACATTGCGGCAGGAAGGACGCGGTCATTCCCGCTTCACACCCGCCAACGTCGCTCGCCTGATCTGGCGACACGCTCCCAGTGGCATCGACTTCCTCCTTGGCGCTGATGAAGCCGCACTCGCCGCCGACTTCACATTACCGGACTGGCGCGCGCTGATGCAGGCGGTTGGCAGCCTGGGCGAAGTGCTGGAGCACGATTATGATGTGGTACTGATCGACACCGGTCCCGATATGAAGAAGCGTCCATATGCGCTCGAAGCGGCGCGTAATGGCGGATGGGTCGTCCTGCCGGCGCCGCCGGGGCGCAAGGAGCGCGCGGGGGTCGGGATCGCGCTGCAACAGTTTGCTGCGCACCAGCCCGACCTGACCGATCGCTGTATGCTCATTTTGATGGAACCCGAGCGTGGCGTGACCGTCGGTTTGCGCCAGGTCGCGCCGTTGTTTACCGAACACTGGCCCAAAGCCCGCGTCATCGGCGTCCTGCCGCGCGACCCGCATCTGGTAAGCCTGGCAAACGAAGAGGCAGATCGGTATGTTTCGCCGCTGGATGCTGGCAGGTTTCGCCCCTTCTCGCTGGCAGTTCACAACATCGTTGAGGAAATGTGCCACATTGTCGGGCTGCCGCTTCCGCAGCCGAAACCGGCCGTCGGTCTGTTCCGACGCTGGTTTCCGGGGAAGCCGACGCTGGAGCGTTACACGTTGCACGCTGAAGGTTGAACGTTACACGTTGCGCGTTATATCGCTGAACGAGGAGATGCCATGCACCATCGACCCACAGTTCATCCGTCCATTCCGTCGCTCACTATTGAAGAAGACGGTGGGTTGGCGACGCTTCTTGGCGGTCCGACCGATACTCTGGCGCGCGAAGCGGCGCTGCGCGAAGCTGCGGTTCTCCAGGCTGCGCGTGATGAGCTCCAGCAAGCCTTCAGCGCCGATGGACGGCGATACCTGCTGAATCCATTCGCGCCTGCTGCCGAGCGTAACGCCGAAGTTATCACCGTGCTGCGTCAGGCGATCGGGCAGCACCGCGCTCGCGGCGGCCCGCTGGCGCGTGTCCCGACCGATGATGAAACGCTGCTGGAGATCTTTGCTGCCACCATCGGCTGGGGACCGGCGCAACGGTATCTTGACGATCCGCGCGTCAACGAAGTCAAAATCATCGGGCGGCGCATCCGTGTGCAGGAAAGTGGGAAACCCTTCATTACCGTTGCCGAACAGTTTGCCACCGCCACCGACGTGCGCGACCGCGCCATGCTGCTGGCATCACTGATGGGCGTGCACCTCGACGCGCAGAATCCGCAGGAAACACTGCCCGCCGACCACGGCACGCGCATTCACGCAACCATTCCACCGCGCATCCCTGTCGAGGACGGCGCTCTGATCTGTATCCGTCGCGGCCGACGGGTCGCGTGGGATCTGCACGATGTGATGCAGCGCGGCACATGTGACCAGCAGCTCTGTGATCTGCTCCTGTTGCTGGCGCGGGCGCGCTGTTCGTTTCTGATCGCCGGGCGCACCGGCAGCGGTAAGACGGCGCTGCTCGAATCGCTCGCCAACTCCTGGCCCGGCGATCCTCACATTCTGACCATCGAAGACCATATGCAGGAGATTCACATCCGGCGCGCCGACCTCTGGACGCGCGAACAGGTAAACACACAACGCGATCCCGACGCCTTCGGGCGCGTTGCGAAAGAAGCGCTGCGCCAGACGCCCGATCTGCTGTGCCCTGGCGAGATTCGTGGCAACGAAGCAGGAGCGGTGCTTGCACTGGTGCTCTCCGATCACCCGGTGATTACCACGCTGCATGCGCGCTCGTGCAGTGAAGCGATTGAACGCTTTGCCAGTTTTGCCGCCATGCCTGGCGCATATATGTACGAAAATCGCCGCACCGATGCTCTGCGAGATGCAGCCAGCGGTTTCGATGTGGTGATCAAGGTCGATAACTGGGAAGAACTCGGACTGCGACTGATCACTGAAATCGCGCTGCTGGACGGCGTTGTTGTGGAAGATGGCGTGATCCGTCCGGCGCTGGTTCCGCTGGCAAAGGTCGATATCCGGTCGGACGGGCGGATTGTCTGGCGCTGCCGGGCAACCGTTGGCAGCGGCGGGTTGCTGGAATGGACAGAAGGAGATCAGACGCCAGCATCGCTGCGCGAGAAACTGATACGGGCGCGCGCTCTGGCGCAGGTGCGGCAGAGCGCCACAACGCTCGATGCTGTTGCCGACGCAATCGCCCGTGCGCATACCCATACGCTGGCAGGCGCGCCAGAGCGCGCGCTGGCAGCTTTGCGCAGCGCATGGGTGCAACGCCATGACCCGCGACTGATTGGTGCGGCGCAGGACGTCTTGAGCCAGGCGCCGGGCATCTTTGCAGGTGCGATTGAGCAGGCAGATGCCGAAGGTGCGGCGTTGCAACGGCTGATTGAAGCAAATCGCTGGCGCGATGCGCGCCTGGCGCTCGATGCGATCATGTCCGAACTGGTGATCGCTGCGCACGCTGCGCCACCAGGCGGCTGGGAAACGGTTGAGACCCGCATTCGCCAGGGTATCGCTGCTGAAACGGCTGCCGAAGAAGCGCGAATCGAAGCGGAACGGGCGCTCGAGCAGGGGCATCCCCGGCTCGCCGTCGATATGCTCACTCGCTTTGCACTCTCCAATCTACCGGTAACAATTGCGCTTCCACTCATTCGTGTGCGCGAACGCGCAATGGAGCAACTGGTGCAGGCAGGTCAGGGGTCCGACGCTACACTCGCAACCGTGCGGGCACAACGTCAGGCGTTGGAGGCGTCCGGCGAATCAGGACTTCTGTCGGATTGAAAGGATTGTCGCAATGAACCCGAACGCAATCATCGCACCCGGTACGACACACCCCGAAACTGTGTGGCTGGCAGAAGCGACACCGCTGGCGGCAACCATCGCTGCGATCCTGGTGGTAACGCTCCTGATGCGCAGTCGGTTGGGCGCAGCGCTCGATACATATCTCGCACAGCGATTCACCCGTCCCGGCGCCGATCTCCTCGACCCGGCGCTGCGCTGGCATCCTCCGGTGATAAGCGCGTCGCGTCTGCTTGCCATTTGCGTCATTGCTGCACTCGCCGTTCTGATTGTTGTAAGCCAGATAGGACCGTTGCTTGTTGCCATTGTGCTGGCGGGACCGGCGATGGCGCTGTTGATCTGGGTATTGCTCTGGGTTGAAGAACAGCGCTATGCGGCTCGCCTCGATAAAGCTCTGCCGGCAAGTGTCGGGCGCCTGGAGGCGCAGTTGCGTGCAGGAAGCGGTTTGCAACCTGCAATTGAGAAGGTCATCGCCGATATGCCCGCGTCACCCCTCAAAGCCGAATGGTCGTGGTTTCTGGAGCGCCTCGGGCAACCAATCGCTGGCGGGTCACTTGCCACAGCGACCACCGTGTGCGCCGCACTGCGCGCGCAAACGCCATCACGTCGCCATGCCACGTTTCTGGGCCATCTGGAAATCGCTATCGATCAGCCGCATACCTCACTGGTGCAACGTGTCCGCGCGGCGTATGAGTCGATGCAGGCATCCGACCGACGCGCCAGTGTGCTGGCAACCGAACTTGCTCAAATGCGCAATACCGGGATTGCGCTCTTCCTGATCAATGTTGGCATCACGCTCTACCTGTTCATTGTTCAGCACGAACGGTTTGTGACAGCGTACCAGAGCGATGCCGGCGTTCTTGTGGGAACAGTGCTGGCGCTGGTCGTCGGCGCGCCGTTGATCGGCGGCTATCTGCTGGGACGCACTGAAGACATAACCTATTGACACTACCAGACGAATCGAGGCGTTCCATGATCGACATCTTTGTTGCACCAGGCATCTGGACAGTGTTTGCCAGCATTGCCGGGGTTCTGATCGCCGTGATCGGTGTGGCGCAACTCGAGCAGGCGCGTGCTCTGGCAAGCGGATTGCGCACCCTTCCTTCCCGCTGGGGTATGACTGGCCGGTTTGTGCTGGGACACCTCGCAGCATTGCCGCTCGCATCGGCGCTCATCATCCTCATCGCATCTGCCGGGATCGACGGTATGCCGCGCCTGCTCCTGGCAACCGTTGCATTCGCCATCTATCTGTACGTCGGCGTCATCATCCCGCGCAGACCGGTTACCGCCAGACAGCAGGAACAGAGGCGGCTGCGACGATTGACCCCTGCGTTCGTTGCGTATGTGCGTGTGGCGCTTGCCGGATACGACCCGCCGCCGTTGCTGCTCGAACGCTACCTGTTGCGACTCGATGACCGATACGCGCCGATGCAGCGTGTCGTGGCTGATGCGCTGCACCTGGTGCGCGATCACGGCGTGTTGCCCTTCGATGCACTGCGGCGCGTGGCGCGCGACCGGGGATGCTCTGAATTGATCGATGTTGCCGAGGCGCTGGCGCAGGCTGAAGCGGAAGGTTCCGACCCGCAAACGGCGTTGCTGGCGCAGGAAACAACGCTCAATCAGGTGCTCTACGACGAATTTCGCCAGATGATCGAACGACGCAAACTCTATCTGCTTGCGCTTGCAGCCCTGGCGGTCGTCAGCGTGCTGGTGCAGATCATCTTCGTGATTGTGATGGGCAGCAATGTGATGGGTCGGTTCTGAGTCGGAGCGCGGAACGATGACATCTTTTCGCCGCAACCGTTCACGTCGTCGCAGGATGTTGTCGCGGCATGTTGCGCAGCGACAGAGCACGTCATGTCTTCCGGCGATGGGTGACCGAGGGGTGTGGCGGCTGTTCGTCCATCCGTTGGTTGATCGATTGCTGACCGTCATGCTGCGCTGCCCGTATGCGCTCATGATCGTTGCCATTGGCGCTGGCGCAGGGCTGGCGATCTGGCACATTGCCGCCATTCAGTCTGCACCCGACACCGTGTCCAATCTGATGCGCGTTGTCGATATGCATGCGTCTCTGTCGCCGACCCCGACGATGACGCCGACCGGCGACATTGTTCGGTTTCTGGCAGCATACAACCAGGCAAGCGCACTGGCTGCAGCGCAGGGACATGCGGCGCTGCTCGAACCCTACCTGGCGCCCGACGGACCCGCCTGGCAGGCAGTGGTCGCGGAGTATGCGCGCCGCGCCAGCGCCGGTGAGCGACGCGACGCCACCCTGGTGCGCTGGGGCGTTTTACAGAGCGACATAACATCCGTCGGAGGATGGATCGACACCCAGGAACAGTGGGATGTCGTTATCACCGTCGGCGGGCGCATTGTCAGCAGCAGGCGCGGCGTCTTGACCCGCAACAGGTACTGGTTGCGCCGGGATGCCGATGGCTGGCGGATTGTCGATGCAACGACGATCGAGGTGATTCGCTAAGAGTCGTTCTCCAAACCATGTGCCTGCACTCATTGAAGGGCGCACTGGCGCCGCAGCAGTGTCCTGTCGGTGAGGAGAGCAATGACGCCCGCCGTCCGGTATTGGGACAGGCGCTCAGCAGAGCAGCAACAAGGTGCAAACGTTCCGGGAGCATTGGATTATGACATTCCATTCCTGCATCTCACACAGCGATCGGACTCCTGGGTGCGCACAGGACGCTGCAGTAGACACAGGAGTCGCCTGCTCGCCACTGAGGAAAATACCCGCAGGACTGCACAGATGTTCCTTCTGTGCACTTATACCGGTTATCGTTGATTATACCGCATTGCCATATACAGTTTTAGGCTTTGTGATGCCAGGCGCAGTATTCCAAAATCAAAAATCAAAAATCAAAAATGGTGTTATTTGTCTGGCGCTTCTGGCATTCGTGATATTCCTGCCAGCGCCGGTTCGCGCCGATGCGCCCGGTACACGCGGCGATCCGCCGCAGCCGCAGGGTTCGATGCAGCAGACAGGTGCAGCGCCGGCTGACGTTGCACCGTGGCAGGGGATACATCCGCTGGCGCCCTCAGGCATGCCTCTCGATGCGCCTGTACCGCAAACGACATTTGACACCGGGCCGGTGAGCGGCTGGTTGTCGCGCAACCTGAACCCTGGCAACTGGGTGCTCGACGCCGGCATGGGCGTTGTGGCGGGGGTGATCGCCACCTTCGGCGAGGCAGCCCAGCGTATCGCAGGAGTGCTTCTTGGTGCGGGAACGTCAGAGCAATCCTGGACAATCATCCCTGCAGGCTGCAGCGACAACGCAGCAACCAACTTCGTCTTCTGCACGCCGCCAGCCCTCACGTACAACCATCCGGCGATGACATCGATCTGGAGCGTCATGCGCGCCGTGGCGCAACTGCTGGTCACGCTCCTTTTCGTCGTGCGGATGAGCCGCCTGGCAGCCGAGGGCCAGCAGAGCCTGGCAACCGAAGGAAAAGGGTTGCTGCTGACCTTTATCGGCGTCTCGTTGTTTATCAATTCAACGCAGGCAACTGTTGCTCTGATCATCGATCTCTTCAACTCCATCAGCGATGCGCTCCTCTCACAGGCTGCGTTCGAGATGCCGACGCCGGTCGGTCCCGACCTGAATATCGGCGCGATGCTGATGTACGCTGTATTCTGGCTCGCAATGGTGTGGCTGATCGTCAAAAGCGCCTTTCGTGTGGTGCATCTGATGGTGTTGGTCGGTCTTGCACCGCTTGCCGGCGCGCTGCTGATGGATCGCTCGACGTCGCCGCGCTTCTACGGCTGGCTCAACCGCCTCGTCGATCTTCTGTTCGAACAGGTGGCGCTGGCAGCGACGCTGATCGTTGCAGTGGCGCTGGTGTCGCCGTTGAAAGGCGGCGTGACCGAGGCGTTTACCGGGCATGTCCTCGGACTGCTCACGCTGCTGGTGACGGTGCTCGGTTCGGAGAGGTTGACCGGTATGGCGCAGTCGGCGACCCGGCATGTGCCGCTGGAGTCGCGGGCGACACGATTTCTGAGGCGCAATGGGACAGACATCGTTGCGCCGCGTGTCAGGGACGCGATGAAAGGCGCCGGAAACGCGGTGAAGGCGTCCCTATCGGTGGCTGGCGATGTTCTGGCGCAACGCGACCGCCGGTTTTATCGATCGGCGCGCGAGGTTGTTAAACCCGGTGCAGATGCCGTCGGGGGACGTTCCGCGACCACGCCGCGAACGGTCGATGGTCGCGTGCCGTTTCAGATGCCCGCCGCCGACAGCCGCACCCGGCGCAGATACGAGCGCCTGAAAGCGCAGATGGTCGCCGGCGATCAACCTGAGCGGGCGCGGCGCGACATCGCAGCGATCCATGCGCTCGGCATGCGCGCTCAGGCGGATGAGATCAGAAAGAGCATCCATCGTGGAACTCCCTCGCAAGATGTTCGTGCGAAGCGGCAGTCCGCCGCTGATCTGGAACGACGCGCCAACCAACAAGAGGCGTTTGCGAAGGGGCGGCTGCACCCGCGACCATCGCCCTGGAATAGCGAACAGCGCCAGCGCCGCCGCGCAATCGCACGTGATGCCCTGCTCGAAGCACAGGCTGAACACCGGATCGAACGTGACGATGCGCGCGCGGCAATCCAGCGCGACGAACGCGAGCTGCGCGCCGCTGCACCTGAACAGCGCGCTGCGATCATGGCGCGCATCCAGGAACGGCAGGCGCGTGTGGCGGAACTAACCCCATCACGCGGCATGACGATCGCTGCAGCCACCCGCGCGCGCGCGGCGGCGCTCATGCGGCAACGCCTGGAAGCGGAAGGTCTGTCCACGCCGCCGCGCGCGCGCCAGCCATGGGTTATGGAAAAACGACCATCACCGCTCTCCCATTCTGTCATCAAGTCGGAACATCACACCCCGGCAATCCAGCCTTCCACGAGGCCGGTCGCCTTGCCACATTCGCAGACCCCGCACCATGCACCCGATGAACAGGAGCGCCGCCGATGAGTGAGAGTGAGCAGCGCACTGTTCCATCACCGGCACACCACATTGCGCACAGCGTGGCGCATCTGGCGGTGCGCCGCGCAGCAAAGCGCGCGCTTGCAGCAGGCGGATCGGCAATGCTGAAGATCGGCGCGCTGGCAGGGGGGAAGGTAGTGATTATCGTGGCGCTGATTGTTGCTGCGGTTGTGCTGATCTGCGGACTGGCGCTGGTGATTGCAGGAGCGCTTGGCACAATCTTTCAACATACGGCGCTTCCCTGGCCTGTTGCGCCGGATGTACAACGCGATGGAACCTACCGCGCAGGCGGGTGGGCGATTTCCAGTCGATTCGGCTGGCGTACGCATCCTATCACCGGTCAGCCGGAGTTCCACGATGGCATCGATATCGTCAGCCCGACCGGCGCCTGCCCATTCGCGTATCGCTGCCTTCTCCCCGCCATGATCGATGGGGTGGTGACATACATTGGATGGGATACGAATGGCGGACGCCATCCTGGCTGGGAAGGCGGCGGGCAGATCGTCGTGGTCGAGAGCAGTCGCGGCGCCTACCAGACGATCTATGCCCACCTGGAACCGTACCGCCTGCACGTGCAACTCCAGGGGCGGATCGTCGATGAGTACGGTCGCTACGACGAGTATGCCGGCTATCAACCGATCGGCGCCGGTGAACTCGTTCCCGACGTTGCCGATGGTTCGATCGCCATCTCGTGCCGGGGTGACATGCCGGTATTCGTACCGGTGCGTGATGGTGCAACCATTACCTTCCTTTACGACCGACCTGCCGACTGTCAGACCACCGTCACGTGGGGGGAACGTGGGGATGGCTGGCGCGGCTGGATTGCCGACGATCCGCCAGCATACGCGCAGGGACAGGCAACCCTGCGCTGGCAGACGCCGCTCACCGGCTCGCGCGGTCAGCGCCGCGCTGGTGATGTGGCATTGCGCTTTCGCGCACATCTTGTACCGCCGCCACCCCCGCCGACCCCGATGCCGGTTACGCCAACACCGGTTGCGAATGCGATGGTCAACAAACCGATCAGGCAGGCGATGCGATCCGATGGCAGGATCGAGAGCAACCGGTCCCCTGTGTGCCAGCCGGCGAACGATGGCAGGCGTTGCGTGTGGCAGCTGGCAGATATTCCGGTCGCGCCACACCTGGACGTCTCCTGGAATGGCGGGTATGGCATGGGAAGCCTGGAACGCCCATCTCACACAACATCCTTCACCGCTGCTCCTGGCGTTCCATCTCCGGGTCCAACGCCGCAGCAGAATGCCGCCTTCTTTCTCTCTGCCAGTATGAGCACCATTGGATCCTACCAGTTGCCCGTCGGCGGACGACGCCGGGTGGTGTTGACCGGCACGAGCAGCGACTGGCCCCTGACCGTCGAGGTCGACGTGGGCGAACATCTGACGGTACTGGACGTAACGCACGTTCCTGGCGGCACGCGATGCTCATCGGCTGCGCGCAGCGTGCGCTGTGATGCGGATGGACCGTATGCGTTCTCTGTCGAATTCGTGGTGGAAGTGCGCGCCAGTGCGCCAATGAATAGCATCCAGACCCTGCACGGAACGGTTCGATCGCCGACAGGCGAGACAGCCACAACCCTCAATCTGCTCATCAATCCATATGCAGTCACTCCCGGACCCTGGCCTCCACCGACGCCGCTCCCGACAGCGACGCTGGCGCCGTATCCGCTGCCTGCGACTGCACTGGCGCCAACGATGCCGCCAGAAATCATCGTTCCGGAGGTGACGCCCGTGGTCGGACCTCCACCAGGACCGGGACAGGGACCAGGGCAGTCGCCGCTGGTGTGTCAGCCACAGGCGCTTGTGCGGTTGCCGGGTGTTGTCAATGCCGCAGGAAACACGGCGAATATGGCGCTGGCGGAAGAAGCAGCGCGCAGTTTCACTGCTGTGCGCGCCGAGATTATTGCTGCGACCGGCCAGGACCCGCTGGCGCGCCTGGCGGACGCGCTGCGTGCGCCCGAGTTTCGCTCGAACAAACCAGGCGTCGCACTGATGTCGTGGCACATGACGGGGCGGGCAATCGATGTGGATATCGGCTTCCCCTGGCGGCGGGTGCGCGATGGGCGGATGTGGCGGCTGTATATCCACGCAACCGATGTGACGGCCATCTTCGAGCGTCATGGCTGGAACCGCATTCCAGATCGCGCAGACTCACAGGAGTGGTGGCACTATGAATATCACCCGAACGGCATCAGCTGGGCAAGCGCCATGCGCGAAGTCTGGCCCCTGTCACGACTGCAGGCAGCGTTTCCGCAGATCAACTGGACCGGCGTCGGTTGCCAGTCGATGCTGCCGGAAGAGAGAACGCCGCTGCCCGGCGATATACACGAACGCTGCGTGGCGGGCGCCCCCGCGTTTGCACATGCCGTCGAAGCGTTGCCCGGTTGCGGTCCGCCGGTGCGTCTGGGGGATCGGGTGTATCAACTGGAGTCGCCGCTGGGGTTCGTCGGATTGACCGGGCAGACCACCGGACCGCATCTGCACCTGGGAATACGGCAGCGCGGATATGCGGGCGATTTTCCGATGATCAACATCTGTACACCAGAGTGGTTGCAGGGTATTCAGCCCTTGCCCGACACCAATTGCTGGACGGATATGGTCGATCCGCTGGCATTTTTGCCGCTGGCGCCGCCAGACAATATCGCCGGGCTGCCGGAAGGCGCACCCTACCAGTTGCCGCCGCCAGATTACCCTGGTTCGCTCTACCGCGATCCGCGTCCCGGTGAACCACCGGTCGGGCAGTACTGGTCGCCTGATGCTGATGGCGGCAGGTATGGCGGCGGCAAATCAGGGCGATCAAAGTCGAGGTGATAACCACAGGACATGTGTGCCTGTATCAAACGTTCTTCTCTACAATCTGAAAGGAGCTGGCGCCATGGAATCCATCATCGCTATGATCGGCGTGTCAATATCGCACATCCCTGCCGATCTGCTGCATCTCTTCGCCGATCCTCCGAAGTTCGACGGGCTGTTCAAGGCGCTGTTCGACTGGCTGAAAAACATTATTACCGTCGCCGGCGGGTTTTTCCTACTGATCGATATGGCGAAGCACATCTTTTCATCACCGCGCGATCTGCGCAGCGCAGGCATTGATCTGGCGGTGTTCGTCATTCTGCTGGTCGTCGCCAATCAGTCGTCGAGCATTGTCGCATGGGCGATGGGACTGACCGGATAACCCGGAGAGGAGGAGATGCATGAGCGATTATTTGAGCGCAGCCATGCCGCGCAGGTTGCGATTGAGCGCATCGGTGCAGGTTGCCGGGATGCGCCTGCCAGCGCGTTCGTTTCTGATGATCATCGGAATCACGGCAATCGGAGGTATTGCCATTTCGCTTGGCGCCAACATCGAACGCACCGTCTGGGTGAGCGGCGTGCTGATCTTTACAGGTCTGGCGATGCTGGAAGGGCGTATCTGGGGGCGTTCGTCGCGCGATGCTGTCGGCATTGTGTGGCGCCACATCAACCGACCGAAGCGTCTGCGCGCTTCCCAACCGCAGGCGATCCTTCCACCGGAAGCGCCGTTGATGGCGACGTCGTCGCTGCAACGACCACACTGGCAACGCAAGGAGGCGTCACATGAGTGACAACGAATTACGCGCCGCCATCCCACAACGCATCGTGCGCGGCGCTATCCTGCGTTCTGATGGACGTGCTGTTGGACTGGTCGGCGGCGGCGCGCCTGCGTGGGATCTGCGTTCGCGCGAAAGCCGGGCACGCCTGGCGGAGATGTATCACCGCATCCTGCTGGCGCAAGACGCGCCCATCGATGTGTATGTCATCGATGGACCTCCAGACCTGGACCGCGAGATAGCCGAACTGTACCATCGTAGCAGTCAGGCGGATCACCCCGCACTGGGGGCTATTCTCGACGAGGTTGCAGCGTACCTGGAAGCGTGCTCCGGCGCGACGGTCAACCGCAGCCGACAGACGATCTGGGCAGTCGCCGGCAGCGAACCGTCGGCGCTGCCGGTCAGCGCCAGAAACTGGCTCTCGGTGTCGCTCCGAAACGCGAGCGGATCGGTCACGACGCCACGTGACGCATCGCTGCTGGCAGAAGCGGTTGCACGGGCGCGCCGTCTGGCAGACGCGCTGGCATCGCTTGGCGGTTCACCGCCGCCGCGGTTGCTCGAAGCCGAAGAGATTGCACGGCTGTGGTTTCGCCTGATCGATCCGGTACGCGCATCACGCTACCCGTTGCAGGGCGTGCTGCTCGAACGGATTCGTCTGGTTGCAGATGCAGGTCATTAAAGTGAGGCTCTATGTCACTACGAAACGCTCTCACCAGACCGATTATCGAGCCGGTGCGCCGTCGCACGACCGATGCAGCATTCCTTGCCGGCGCCACGTCGCTGACAACGTTGCTTGCTCCTGACGGGATCGACCGGCGCTGGAGTCACATGGTGCAGGTGGGCGACTCCTTCATTACCACGCTGGAAGTGCGCGCATTTCCGCCAGTACTCGCGCTGGCGTGGCTCGATGACCCGGCGCTGGGGTTGGATGGCGCTGGCATCACCGTTCATCAACGCCTGGTTCCTGTTCCCGACGCGCTTGCACGGCGCTGGCTGGCACGCAGCGAAGACGCCGCGCTTGGCACGCTGGCTGGCGACGCACAGGCAGGCACCCACTTCGATGCAGAGGCGCAGCAGGGTATCGAGGCAGCGGCGGCGTTGCGCCACAACCTGACCGCCGGAACCGATCGCCTGTTCCAGATAGCGATAACCATCACAGTTGCAGCAGCAACCCCCGAAGAACTGGCGGCGCGCGTTGATCGGGTGCGACTCGCGGCAGCGCAACAGGGCATCCTGCTTGGACTGATGCAGTTTCAACAATGGGAAGGGTATCTCGACTCACTGCCGCTCGCCCGCTCTCCCGCCGGATTGCTGCACGACGCCAGTGGGCGCGCCGCTGCGATGGGTCTGCCAGCGGCTTCGCCAGGATTGACGCGACGTGGCGGGTTGCCAGTTGTCTGGGGAGAGCATCCGCGCAGCGGCGCGCCCGTTGTGTATGACCGCTGGCAGGCAACCAACCCGCATATGCTTATTGTCGCCGAATCAGGGAGCGGGAAAACGTACACGATGGGTGGATTGTTATTGCAGGAACTGGCGCTTGGTGAGGACTCACTGCTCATTCTCGACCCGAAGCGTCAGGAGTACCGCGCGTTGACGACGGCGCTCGGCGGCGCCTACATTTCGCTGTCGAGCCGCGCCGGGTACCATATCAATCCGCTGGAACTGCCGCCGCTTGCGCCTGAACGCGCCCGTGCCGTCGCTGCGCTGGAAGAAGATCTGCTGGCGCAGCGGATCAGCGTCATTAAGGCGTTGATCACCCGCGAGTTGAAGGCGCAGGGCTCCCATATCGACGCAACCGGCGCAGCTGCGATTCAGGATGCCATTGCCGCAGCCTATGCCACGCGCGGCATCAGCAGCGACCCGCGCACATTCACGCAGCCGATGCCTACCTTCAGCGATGTGCAGCAGCATCTGGCGGAGATCGCGCCCGACCTGGCGCGCGCGCTGACACTGTTCACGCGCGGTATCATTGGCGATCTGTTTAACCATCCGTCCAATGTGCCCACCGACAACCCGCTGCTGGCGATCGATCTCTGGACATTGCTTCAGAGCAACGATGAAACCCTCTCGCGCCTTTTGCCGGTGATCGTGATGGACTTCTTCGTGACTACTGCGATCAACCGTCCAACGGGGCGGCGCAGCCATCTGGTGCTTGACGAAGCGCACGCGCTGCTGCACTCGGAAGTGGGCGCGCGCACCTTGCAGATGATCTTCCGTATCGGGCGAAGTCTTCAGTTCAAAGCAACCGTCATCACTCAGAGCCTCGACGATCTGGATGAGAGTGAACAAACGCGCATATTACTGGAAAACGCGCGCACCAAACTTATCCTGGGGTTGAACCAGGATTCGGATGCGGTCAATCGGGCGGCTGCCATTCTGCGGCTGAACGAAGAGGAAGCGGCGTATCTGGCGACATGCCGGATCGAGCGCGGCATCGGCGCAACGGCATTGCTGCTCGCGGATGGCGAACGAACGCCGCTGTTCATTCCACAGTGGCCCGACACAATCCATCGGATTGTGACCGGCGCAGGGAGCGACCGATGATTGTTGCAGGGTATCGGATCAATCTGGACGCGCTGCTGGCGCGCATTGTCTACCGCTGGCACTGGAAGATCGCGCTTATCGTGTTTGCCGTCGGCATACTGACCGGTATCGCAGGCGGTATTATCCCCCCGTTCTGGCGTGGGCGCGCCGAACTGCGGGTACGGGCTGCACCAGAAGCGCACATTACAGTCGATGGGCGTCCCTGGAATGGCGACATCTACGCAGGAACGCACCTGGTCGCCGCGACTCTGCCGGATGGACGGCGAGCCTGGGTGTATCTGACGCTGCGATCAGGGGAAACCGCCTCGCTCGATCTTCCGTCTGGACTGCCGCCGCCACAGGTGCACCGGGTGCCGTCTGCCGCGCCGGGCATGCGTCTTGCATCGATCTGGCGCGCCGGCGACTCGTGGCGTGTACAGCATATCCTGCCACTCCCTTCGGACGCGGAAGTGAAAGATGCCGAGGAAGACGCTCCTGCAACACAGACGATCGCCTTTGGCGCATCAGGCGTCGAGCGATTGACCACAATTGATGCGTATCGCGGTCGCGCCGATGTCCTGACAGTCGATGGCATGCGCTACGAAGCGATATATGAGCCTGCCCAACCGGGCGGTCGGCAGGAGAACCAGATTGTTGTGCATGGATGGAGTGGCGTGACCACAACGCCTGTGAGAGACGTATCGCTGGTTCGATTTGCACCGAATGGTCGGGCGCTGTTGCTGGCGGAACGTACCGTGGCGGGCGAACACATCCGGTACATCACACCAGATGCGCCGCCGGTCGCAGTCGTCGCGCTGCCCGGCGAGATCACGGGAGTCGCCTGGCATCCATCAGGTGATGCGGTGTTGATTGCCAGTCGCGATGGAACGCAACGTGTCCTCACCGTTGCCCGTCTGCGTCCGGCGCCGGTGGCGGCGGTCATCGCCGAGCCGACTGCCGACGGATTGCCGCCGTATGCCTGGAGTGATGATGAGGTGATGTGGATCGCACCAGACAACGGAGGAATACCACAGTTATGGCGCGCCAGTCTCGATACGCTGCTGCCTGAACATCAGATGCAGCTCGACGCACGAGCGATAACGCGACTGGCGGATGGCACGCTGCGCATTGTCACGCTCCAGAACGGTGAAGTGGTCATTGGTCGCCTGGACGGCGACCGGTTCATCGGCGAAACGACGCTCGCCGGAGTGCCGGCGAATGCAGACCTGACTGGCGAATGGTACGGCGACGAACTGCTGCTACGGAGCGGCAACATTGCCTGGTTGATCACCATTGTCGAAGGAGAAGCGTATGAGCGCACCGCGGATTGAAACGTTGCTGATCAGCCTGATTGTGCTGGTGGCTACCGGTGTTGCGCTGGCGACGGCATACGCTCCTCCCATGCCACGCCAGCCGCAGGCGGAGATTGTCCCGAAGGCGCTGGATGCGACGACCGAAGCATCGAACGCGCCGCCTGGGGAGCAGCGCAGCTATGATCGTTCAGCCGTATCAGTGGTTGTTGATACGGCCATACAGCAGATTGGTCGGCTGGATGCCAATGGACGGATTGCGCTGCCGGCAATGAGCGGCGTGGTCGCGCTGATGCTGGCGATTGTCGTAGTGAGGCGCCGGCGACACGTGGCAGGAGCGCCTTGTTGGAAGCGATCTGCAATTCGGCGAAGCGCGTCTGCATGGGAATGGGGAGCATCCATTCTGCGATGGCGGGCAACAATGTTGAGACGCACGCAGACCCGAACCGATGTCGCGCATCGCCTGCCAGTGTTTCCCGGTGCGATTCGGGCACTGCGGCGCGGGAGAGGTGTTCTCTTGCAGTATCGAAAGCGGGGGTCTCTAAACAACGGCGTTTTTGGCACATCCCTGCGATCTATTATCCGTTTTAGGTATCAGGACGCCTCAGCATCCCATTCTGCCGGGTGGAGAGCAGGAGATCGGACGGATGAGGGGAAAAATGCGCCGGACTGCGGAACACACATTCGCATCTTGCAACGCTTTTCTCCAAAAGATTGCGGAGATGACAGGACAAAGGCGCCTGGATATGAACAGCATATCTCACATCTCAACAACACTGCACCCGCAAGCGAGAAAGAAGAGCCATCTGTCGTTCAGGAAGCAGACAGCCAGTGTGTGACGGCAGCATTGCAGCAATCTGACGCACAATCTGCCCCTGGCGCAACCGGGGATCATCAATCCCTCACGACCGACAGAGCCATAGCGGTGGTTGCGACGGTTCTGGACATTTGTGAACGGCAGGAACTGGCGCAAAGCGTGATCACATTCGCCGAAGCGAGCGTCGAGCGCCAGTGGGCGCAGGTGCGCCTGATGGTCGCTGCCCATCCTGATGAAACCAGAGCGCTCGGAGCACTGCCCGAACAGGTGCAGACACTCCTCCCCGGATCGAAGGCGCAGTGGCGACGCACTACGCAGGCGCAACCGGTACTGGCGGTCACACTGCATGGTGATATTTCCACGATGCGCGGCGGTCATCTGCTGATGCCGATTGCACGACATCGATTCGGCGCGCGGCTGCCCGCCATTCATCGCAGTGCGCCGGCAGTATCACTTGCGCCGCTGCGCGCCTGGCGACATATTGGATTCTATGGCGGTAAAGCCATCGAGGGCGCCAGTTCCGCGCTCATCGACCTGTTGTACACCGAAGCGCCGGATACGCTGGCAGTGACCATCATCGACCATGGGCAGATCAGTTCATTCTGCCAGGGAGCGCCACACCTGGTTCCAACACCTGATGTAGCGGCGGATTCGTTGATAGCGCTTGGGCGTGCCGTGCGTTCCTTTCAGCATCCCGGTTCGGCAGTGCGATCATTGCTGATCGTTCTCGTGGAACCTGATACAACCGTGCTCAACATACACGCCGATCTTGTCGCTCGCCTGCTGCGGCGTCCCGACATGCCTGTCTACACCGTGCTGGTGCAAACCCGCGTGCCGGATGCCGCACAGCGACAGTACGCACGTTTCCTGGCAGTCGTCACAGGTGGTGGCTCAGGGCAATCACCCGGCGCAGGCGATTCGCTCCCGGTGGGGACGGTTCGTATTCTTGCGCCGTATATCCGCCTCGAACGACAATGCCACGTATACGACGCCGCGCATCTGGCAGCGCTGGCCGCATTGCTGCGCACCAGTTCTGTCGAGCCGCTGCCTGCAACAGTATGGGACGCTCTGCAGACATCTTGACAACCTGACAAAGATAGTGCTACACTTCACATACTTCGTGTGCTCATAAACCACTGGGACGCATCAGCACAGGATAAACGGTTCAGGCGCGGAGGTCTACGTGGATCGGATAGAAGGACCCCCTGACGTTGTTGTTCGGCGACTGCCATTGTACGCTCGCAGCCTTCGCTATCTCCTCCAGGAAGGTGTTGAGTCCGTTTCCTCACAGGAACTTGGTGATCGCATCAATGTCACCGCTGCACAGATCCGCAAAGATCTCTCCTACTTCGGTGAGTTCGGGAAACAAGGCATCGGCTATGATGTTCGCAAACTGCTCCAGCAGATCGAAGATATTCTTGGGCTGACGCAGGAATGGCCTGTGGCGCTGATTGGTGTTGGTCATCTTGGTGAAGCCATTGCCCGGTATGAAGGGTTTCGTCAGCAGGGCATCCGTATCGCGGGTATTTTCGACAGTAATCCCGCAAAGATCGGCAAGGTCATCAATGGCATGACGGTTCAAAGTTTCGATGAAGCAGAACAGGTCATCAGAGAACAGGGTATCAAACTGGCAATTATTGCTGTTCCTGCGCGAAGCGCGCAAGAGGTTGCAGATCGTCTCGTGATGGCTGGAGTGCGCGCGATCTTGAACTATGCTCCTACGGTGCTCCAGGTTCCCGAAGGTGTGTGGGTGCGCTACATCGATCCGGTGGCCATCCTCCACAGCATGACATACTATCTCGCACGCGACATTGCAGGTGTGCGTCATAATAACCCCGAAACGTAACCGAAAACACGCAATGGAGCATTCCTGGTGAGCGGATCCGCCACACTGGAAGGCGCGCCAGTACTGTCTGCCGGGTTGCACTATTACAGCGGTATTCCGCGCGCAGCGCCGATAGTGACCTCTGGTGACACTTCGACAGCAATGCACCACTGCTATTGAGCGGTGATGTGCTTGCTGCGTCTGTCTCCCGAAGAGACGCATCTCACGCTTCCATATGTGAGCGAAGGCAAAAGCGGCGTGACCAACTGTTATCTTTCCACCACTCTTGAACGTGTTGCGCGAGCCGGACTGCGTTATGAACGGGGATAGACGCTTCGAATATGTTCTCCACTGTCTGTAACCGACCTGTAACTGCAGTGCGCTACTCTCGACTGGCGATAAACCTTCCCTGATAGCCAGACCGCACCTGCACCGCACCAACACGCAATGCTCTTTGCAACAGGCACACCGGTGTGCGATGTGTTTCCACCACCGGGATGATGCTCCCTGCTTGTGCCGGAGCAACGAGCATGTAACGAAGATGGGGAACCTCAGCACGCTGCTGCGCACTGTGCATTCCTTATGGCAAAGACGCTCATATGGAGGAGGTCGCCATGAAATCTGCTCGCCTGCTCGCGGTTCTGACTCTGCTTGCTGCCCTGATCCTGGCAGCATGCGGCGCTCCCGCAACCCCGACCCCTGCACCAACACAACCTGCTGCACCCGCTCCTACTCCCGAACCGACGCAACCTGCAACCCCTGTTCCACCCGCCGAGCCGACCAGAGAAGCGGTTGCCACGCGCCTGACGTGCGCCGCACCGGTGAAAGTTGGATTGATTACAGATGCCTCCGGATCGCTTGCAATCTATGGCGCTCACATTCTGCGCTCGTTTATGCTCGGCATGGAGTACGCGGCTGGCGCTCCTGGTTCAGTCGGTGAGAAGTTCGACTTCAATACCGCAAAAGAGAACACCTTCAAGGTGGACGACTGCGAAATTCAGATCTTCGTGCGCGATGATGCGAGCAATCCGCAGAATACCGCCACGATCGCTCGCGAACTGATCGATGTCAACAAGGTCAACATGCTGGTCGGCACTGTCTCGTCGGGCGCAACCGCCACTCTGCAGGGCATCGCCCTTGAGAATAAGATCCCGCTTATTGTGGCGCCGGCTGCCGCCAACGATATCACCGGCAAGGATTTCAACATCTACACCTTCCGCGTCAGTCGCAACAACTATCAGGACGCAATGAACGTCTGCACCTATCTCACTCAGCAGTACAAGAAGTTCGTACAGATCGCACCGGACTACGCCTTTGGACGAGGATCGGCGGCGTTTCGCGATGCATGCGGCGTGCTGGGAGGCGAGTTTGTGGTCGATGATATTTTCGCCCCTGCCGACACCACTGACTTTACAGAGATAGCCCGTAAAGCCCAGGTGCTTTCGCCCTGGGATAGAAGGGCTTTATCTGCTTCAGCGGCTTGAGCCCTGGCCTGGCATGGGTTCGCGCGTGGTGGATGCGATGGGACTGAACGCGCGCCGTTTCCCATGCCGCCGCTCCCCGACCAAGCGCCACGAGCGTCGCGTGCACCATCGGTGCGCGAACGCCCACACCCGTGAGGGGTGTGCAATGACGCGCGTTGGTCGCGCGTGGATCCATCTTGCATATCTCCGCACGCTATGGTATCCTGGCGCGATGAAACAGATGTGCCACTCGACGGCTGGACACGTTTCTGCCGATGCCATTCGGCGCTGTATTGAAGCGCAGAGCACACGGGATTGAAAACGTTCGTCTACAAATTGCGTCCGACACGTGTGCAGGCGGCATGCCTTGCCGAGACGCTGGAAACCTGCCGCCGGCTCTATAACCACGCGCTGAGCGAGCGCAAGACCGCATATCAGGATCGCGGCGAGTCGATGAGTTTTGCCCGTCAATGCGCCAGCCTGCCCGCGCTGAAACGGGCGTGGGAGTCGCTGCTGCGGGTCCACTCCCAAGTCTTGCAGGATGTCCTGCGTCGGGTAGACCGCGCGTTTCAAGCGTTCTTTCGGCGCGTGAAGGCCGGCCAAAAGGCAGGGTATCCGCGCTTCAAAGGGCGAGGCTGGTACGACAGCTTCACCTACCCGCAGTGGGGCAACGGCGTCACGCTGGACAAGGGGCGGCTCATCCTCTCCAAGATTGGTTGCTTACGGCTGCACAACGATCGCCCATTGGAGGGTACGCCCAAAACCTGCACCATCGTTCGCAAAGCGGATGGCTGGTATGCGCACATTGCGTGTGACGTTGCGCCGTCGCCGCTCCCGCCAACCGGTAAGGCAGTAGGGATTGATGTTGGACTGGAAGCGTTTGCAACCCTGTCGAACGGCGAGCGGATCGCCAATCCGCGCTTCTATCGCGTCGCCGAGCGCAAGCTGAAACAGGCGCAGCGGCGGCTCACCCGGCGCGTGAAGGGCAGCAATCGCTACCACAAGGCGCGCGCGCTGCTGGCAAAAGCGCATGTGAAGGTCAAGCGGGCGCGACAGGACTTCGCCCACAAGCTTGCTCGCGCACTGGTCAATGAGTACGACCATATCTCGGTTGAGCAATTGAACATTCGGGGCATGGTGCGGAACCATCCCCTTGCCAAATCGATCTACGACGCCGGATGGGGTCTCTTCCTGAGGATCCTGCGCGCCAAGGCTGCAAGCGCCGGGCGCGTCGTAGTGGACGTCAACCCTGCCGGAACGTCGCAACGATGCGCGCAGTGCGGCGAGCCGGTCCCCAAACGGCTCGCCGTTCGCTGGCACTCCTGCCCATATTGTGGGTGTGAGGTGCACCGCGATCACAATGCCGCACTCACTATTTTGCAGAAGGGCGGGGGCGCCGCCTTCGGGGAGGCTCTGCCGTTGGGCGGGCCGCAGAACCGAGAACCCCACAGGCGTTAGCCGTGGGAGTGTCAGGCCGTACATGGAGCAGACTCTCAATTCGGGTGCGGAAACCTACATCGTCACCTGGGCAGGTTCCGGCTTTGTGCCGCTCTTTCAGGCAGCGAATGACCTCGGTGTCAACGAGAAGATGAGGCTCGCGTCGGCGTTCATCGACAATGCCTTGATGCCGGTCTTCTTTGGCGGCGCAGTCGGTTCGACCAGCGGCATCGTCTACCACTACACCGCCCCCACGAATCCCGTCAACGATTTTCTCGTCGCCAACACGAAACCACGCTATGGCGTTAATCCCGATATTTTTGATGCTGATGGCATGAATGCCGCGCTCCTGCTGGTCGAGGCGCTGCGTAAGACCGGGGGCGATGTCAGCGGCGAAGCGCTGATCCAGGCGATGGAGGGCATGTCGTTCGAGGGACCGAAGGGAACAGTGTTTATCCGGCCAGAAGATCATGTCGCCATCCAGGATATGTACATTCTCAAACTGACCAACCTGACCGATCCAGATGCCAGGTTCTACGAGTATGTCGCGACAAATCGTCCTGAACCGCCGTGTCTGCTTCCTGAAAATCTCAAAGAGCGGTGTGGCAACCTTCCCTATGGCAGCCTCAGCGGGTAGCAGGCGTCTCTGCGTCGAAGGTGACGGTCACACCGCGTGACCGTCACCAAAGGGCGATTGGCGGAGGCGTGTCCACGTTGCATCGGCAGACCAGAGATCACGGTACAATGATCGCACCGCACTTCCGCACGCAGTTGCTCCGGACGATGCCATGAACGCCGACATCATTCTCGAAACCCGGAATCTGACCAAAGCTTTCGGCGCATTGGTGGCTGTGGACAATGTGAGTATCAGGGTGCGCATGCACTCACTCCACGCGATTATCGGACCGAACGGCGCCGGCAAGACCACGTTCTTCAACCTGTTGAGCGGTAATCTGGAACCGACCGGAGGACAGGTGCTGTTCAAGGGACGCGACATTACCCGTCTGCCGGTTCACCGCACGATTCATGCCGGTATAGGACGCTCATTCCAGATCACGAATATCTTCCCTAACCTCACGGTGTTTGAAAACATTCGTCTGGCGGCGCAGGCGACGGGCAGGCACAATTTCCGCTTCTGGCATCCGGCGTCGCACTTCAAACAGTATGAAGCGCGCACCTGGGAGGTGATTGAGAAAGTCGGACTGAAAGAACGTGCGTTTACGCCTGCCCGCACCCTGCCGCATGGCGACCAGCGCAAGCTGGAATTGGGCATGATCCTTGCGCCAGACCCGGAAGTGCTGCTGCTCGACGAGCCGACGGCCGGCATGGCCGCCGAACAGGTGCCTGAACTGATCGCGCTCATTCGGGAGATTCAGAGCAGCGGCAACAAAACCGTCATGCTGGTGGAGCATAATATGAATGTCGTCATGAGCGTCTCTGATACCATTACCGTTATGCACCAGGGGCGGGTGCTTGCGGAAGGAACGCCCGCTGACATCGCGGCGAATGAAGAAGTGCAGACCGCCTATCTGGGCGGGTTGTATCGGTTGAATACGTAATTCGAGCCAATGACGCCAATCCTTGAACTCCGCGACATCCATACGTTTATCGGGCAGTACCATATTCTGCAGGGGGTAAGTTTCGCCGCGCCGGCTGGCGCCATCACCGCGCTGCTGGGACGGAATGGCGCAGGAAAGACCACAACCCTCAAGACGATTATGGGGCTGACGCCGCCGCGTGCAGGCGAGGTCTGTTTTGAGGGGCGCAGGATTGATGGGAAGCGTCCCTACGAGATCGCTGCGCTGGGGATTGGTTTTGTGCCGGAACACCGGGCTATTTTCCGCGATCTGACCGTTGAAGAGAACCTGAAGATCGCCGAGCGCAAAAAAGGCGATTATGCCCGTAAGCAGGAGATGATCTTCACGCTCTTTCCTGATCTCATGCGGTTGATCCGCCTGCGCGGCACACATCTGTCGGGCGGGCAGCAGCAAATGCTGGCGATTGCGCGGGCGCTGGTAGCCGATAACCGCCTGCTGCTGATCGATGAACCAAGCGAAGGGCTGGCGCCGGTCGTCATCGAGGGATTGATGGAAGCCATTCGCCAGCTTGCTGTTGATACCACCGTCATCCTGGTGGAACAGAATTTTCTGGTAGCCAGTCAGCTGGCGGAGCATTACGTCATCATCGAAGAAGGATGCTCGGTGCAGAACGGGCGCATGCAGGACCTGGCGAACGACAAAGCGGCGATTCACCGCTATCTGGGGGCGGCGTAAGGAGCACCCCATGGAACAGATACCGACGCTTGTTCGCAGAAACCTGATTTTACTCCTTACCCTGGCGGTTATGCTGGCACTCTTCATTGCTGCTGCAAGCGGCATGAGTCAGCAAGACTTTGTGATCACGCTGCTGCGCGGTCTGGCAGTAGGGATGCTGACGTTTCTGGTGGCGTCCGGCTTCTCGCTCATTTTTGGATTGCTGGACGTACTCAACCTGGCGCACGGAACGCTCTTTATGATCGGCGCCTATATTGGCTGGACGATGTATGTGCGCCCCGATACCGTCGTCGATGTGTTGACGCCACTTGCACTGATCGTCAGCGGGTTTACGCTGCGAGATGTATGGACGCTGATCGCAAGGCGCATACCGCCGTCCGGCATGTGGAAGAGGGTGGCGCCGTGGATGGCGATCGTACCCGGTGCTCTGATTGGCTTCGGTGTGCTGCGCACCTACCCGATCGCGTTCTGGAGTCTGGAAAATTATGCCGAAAGCCCGGTCACGTTGTCCTTTCTCGCCGGGCAGGGGCAGCGTGTGATCCCCGCGCCTGCCGCTTTTGACGATGCTTCGCCGCTCATTGCGTTCAGCGGGTTGATACTGGCAAGTATGCTGGTCGCGTGTGGACTGACGCTGCTGGGGCGGCGCGAAACTCATGCGGAATTGCGGCTGACATGGCGCAGTTTTGGTCCTTTTGCCAGCCTCATTATCGCGGGACCGATTGTGTTTGCTGTCAATGATTCGCTGACGGCGTGGTTGTTCGCACTGGATACCGGCTGGTTGTTTCTGATCGCCGTGCTGACGGCGGTGCTGAGCGGCATGGGGCTTGGCGCACTGATGGAGGCGACGCTGATCCGACCGCTGTACGTGCGCCCGATCTATCAGCTGATGCTGACGCTTGGGCTGAGCGCGATCGGGATTGAGATGGTGCGCGCGATATGGGGGCGACCCGAGTTCACGATGCCTAAACCGGCGCTGTTTGCCGGAAGCGGAGAAGGATGCCCGGCAGAGTCGCTCTGGCTGGCGCTTCAGCATGGGTGCTCGACGATGATCTTTCAGGGGGGACGCATCCGTGTCTACAATGAGATGGTTGTTCCTCTGGTCGGGCTGGTGGTGCTGATTGCGGTCTGGTTATTGCTCAAACGCACCCGTCTCGGCATGATCATTCGAGCTGGCGTGCGGGATCGTCAGATGGTCGAGGCATTGGGGATCAATGTACAGCGGGTGTTCACCATGGTGTTTGCGCTGGGTGTCGGGCTGGCGGCGCTCGGAGGCGTGCTTGCTGCACCGGCAATCGGGCTTTCCAACACCATGGGCGAAAGTTTTCTCCTCAATGCGCTGATCGCGCTGGCAATCGGCGGATTGACCAGTTATCCCGGCGCGGCGATCGGATCGCTGCTGGTCGGAATGTTGCAGCAGTTCATCATCAAGTATGGTCAGATCGGGATTACCATTCCGTTTACTGAGATTGTGTTCAAACCTTCGCCGCCGCTGGTGCCGGCGTCGACGCTCCTGCTTATGGTGATTATCCTGCTCATTTTACCCAACGGTCTGCTGGGCAGGAAGGAATGAGAGATGACACCTTCCGGTCCTTCCTTTATGCAACAGCATCGCACTGCGCTGATCACGCTGCTGGCGCTGATTCTCCTGCCGTTTGTCATCGGGTTGTTCGAGGGCGCGTCGCCGCTTGAGGTATGGTCGAACCGCAGCGGTGCATCAAAGTTCATCCAGGGGCTGGCGATCGAGATTTTTATTCTGGCGCTGTATGCCCTGAGTTATGACCTGATCTTTGGCGTGACCGGGCTGCTTTCGTTCGGGCACAGCATGTTCTTTGCTGTCGGCGCCTACCTGACCGGTATTGCACTCAAGAGTTTCGGGCTGAACCTGTGGCAGACATCTGGCATCCTGATACTTGCTGCCATTGCGCAGGCACTGTTGTTTGGCGTCGTGTTGCCGCGTGTAAAGGGTATCACGTTTGCGCTGGTCACACTGGGGATGTCCAGTGTGTTCCATATTGTAATCATGTCGCGCGAACTGGGCGATTATACCGGTGCAGACGTCGGGCTGCAGGGGGTGATTGTCCCGGAATTCATCAGCCCGGCGACAGAACGGTTGCGCCTGTATTTCGTCGCGCTGGCGGTGCTGATCCTGTTTTATCTGCTCTACCGCCGGTTTGTCGACTCGCCGACGGGACGGGTGTGCCAGGCGATCCGCGAGAATGAAGGCCGGGCGCAGATGCTGGGGTACAACACGTTCCTGTTCAAACTTGCGGCGCTGATCCTTTCGTCGATCACGGCAGCGATCGCCGGAGCGCTTCACACCATTTATCAGCCAATCGTCACCCCCGATACCGCAGGGTTGGGGTTCACCGTCACCGCACTGCTCATCATCCTGATCGGCGGTGTGGGAACGCTCAACGGCGCACTGGTGGGAGCAGCGATCTTCCGCCTGCTCGATTTCGGGCTGCGGCGCTACCTGGGAGAAAGCGCCAGTTTCATCAATGGCGCAATCTATGTCCTGATCGTCCTCTTTCTGTCCTACGGCATCGTGGGCACATGGCAACTCAAAGCGTCGCTCACCTTTCGGCAGATGCAACAGGGATGGCAACGTTTGCTGGACCTGTTTGGGTTGAACATTGTACGTCGGACGTCCGGGAAATAAGTTTTGTCTGCTTCCACGCTTGACGGCCGATCCCAAACGTGGTACAAACGATCTATACATCATTGCGCACGCGCGAAGCGTGTGTTAGAATAGTTACACGTTTTCGTGTTTCTATTTGTGAGCGCCTGTCATGACCAGCCTGACCTTCTACGAATTCTTCGCCGGCGGCGGACTGGCACGGATCGGCCTGGGACCGCAGTGGACCTGTCTGTTTGCCAATGATATCGATGAAAAGAAAGCGGACGTATATCGACGCAATTTCTCTGGTGCGCCGGAGCTCATTGTTGAAGATATTCGTCGCATCACAACTGACATGCTTCCAGGCCGCGCATTGCTGGCATGGGCGTCGTTTCCCTGTCAGGATTTGTCGCTTGCAGGAAAAGGCGGCGGGCTGCGCGCCGAACGCAGCGGCACATTCTGGCCATTTTGGGATCTGATCACTGCACTGGACCTGGAAGGACGAGAAGTGACCGTGATCGCTATCGAAAACGTCGTGGGTCTGCTCACTTCGAACAAGGGTTGCGATTTTCAAGAGCTGGTCTCTGTTATGACTGCTCAGGGGTATCGCTTGGGGGCGATGGTCATCGATGCTGTGCATTTCGTTCCTCAATCACGGCCAAGGCTCTTCATCGTTGCGGTCAAGGACCACTTGAGGATACCGGATGGATTGATAACCTTCATGCCAGACGCTGCATGGCATCCACTCCCCGTTGTTCGCGCATACCTGCATCTATCGTCTTCCATGCGAGACTCATGGGTCTGGTGGAGTCTTCCGTTGCCTGACCGGACGCCACCCCGCCTTCAGGATGTCATTGATCCGGAGCCGATCGGCGTATCCTGGCATAGCCGGGAGGAAACGCAGCGCATTCTGTCGCTGATGTCTCCGGTCAATCTTGCCAAGGTGCGCCACGCACAGTCAACCGGTCGCCGGTCTATTGGAACGATCTACAAGCGAACGCGCACGCACGACGGTGTCAGGCGCCAGCGAGCAGAAGTGCGGTTCGATGGCGTCAGCGGTTGTCTTCGCACACCAGCGGGAGGTTCGAGCCGTCAGACGATTCTGGTCGTTGAGGGAGACGTCATCCAATCACGCTTGCTGTCAGTGCGTGAAGCGGCGCGATTGATGGGGTTGCCTGACAGCTACTGGTTGCCGGAAAGATACAACGATGGGTATCATGTGATGGGAGATGCCGTTGCAGTGCCGGTCGTTTCGTGGCTGGAAACGCATCTTCTGCGACCGCTCGCAACGCATATTGCGCAAAGCGCAGAGGACTGTGATGCCAGCGCGCCAACCGGTCATTCTCTGTGAGCTGTCTCAGGCGACAAACGATCTTATTGAACAGTATGTCGAGGCGCTTCGGGCAACTGCGCCATCGATTGGCAGCCATGGCATGGATGAGCGCGAATTCTGGCAATCTGGACTCTTTCGCGCCGCTATTGAACGATTGCGTGGGACGCAGGCGGCCACGATGCGTGAAAAGCACGATTTCATCCGACGAATCATGGATTTTCTTGCAAAGCCGCACAAGATAACTGGCTGGGAGTTTCATGGATCAGGAGAGCGGCATGACTACGAAGTTCACATCAACGATTATACGTGCGTCATTGAAGCAAAAGGCTGTCTTGACGGCAATAACACCACTATATTTCAGCGCCCGCCAAATGCTGATGAATTCATTATCTGGTCGCTCTGTCAGAGTCCTGGCGCAGACCCTCGACACAATGCCTGGTCGGGCATCCACACGCGCTTGAGCGCTGAGATTATTCATCGGAAGGAGCGAGTGGACGGTCTGATTATCTGGGATATGCTCTGCGGCACAAAGGGCCGCGTGTGCCCCAAACTGACAGCACAGGCGGAACGTGTCACGACCATCGACACGCTGCAGGTTCCGCCTCCATGTCTGTACCTCTTCCCAAGAACAATACCCGATGCTCGTAACAATCCCAGACCGGCGTGCTGGAGTATCGACAATGTGAAGTTTTTGAGCATACTCTATGATGCTTTCCGTTGCGATGCTCAGGATGTCGTCGAGGTCAGCATTGAAGTGCGCATGTCAGGTCCCAATGTTGAGCGTCGAACCCTCTGGAAACGCGGTGATACAATGGTTGCAGTGTCACGGTGGACAAAGATCAATCGCGCGCGGTGATTCTATGCCGGATGTCTTTCAGCCCGAAGAACGCAGCCGCATTATGTCCAGGGTGCGTGCTGAAGATACCTCGCCGGAGAAACTTGTGCGCTCGTTGATTCACCGCATGGGGTATCGGTTTCGACTTCACGTAAAAGATTTGCCAGGCAAACCTGACATTGTTTTGCCGCGACACAAGAAGGTGATCTTCGTGCACGGCTGTTTCTGGCATCAGCACGAAGGGTGCCCCCACGCTGCGCGACCGGCGAGCAACACGGAATACTGGAATAAAAAACTTGACCGGAATATCATTCGGGATCGGGAACATTTGCAACAGCTGGAGTATCTAGGCTGGAGTGTGCTCATCGTTTGGGAGTGTGAAATGAGAGATCGGGAACAACTGTTCGAAACGCTCAGACGCTTTCTGTCGTCTTGACGTCCTGTATGATCTATCTCGTCCTTCGCCATTATCGAGCCGCCACGCCGCGATCTCACGATAACGCTGATGGTGCGTGGACTGACCGCTTGCCATCACCGTGCATGCCGTATCAGACCTGCCGGTCAGGTACACTGCTGAACCGCGCAAAGCGAACGAACCGTACTTCGGAGCGCTGACGCCGGCTGCCACCCCCAACACATTGCTCATGGCGAGACCCTGCAACCATGACGCACGGTTTAATCTCGTAGAAGTACGCACATCATCGTTGCCATCCAACCCAACAAGGAGCGCGCCAATGACCGCAACCCAACAGCAGTTTCGTCGTCAGCGGCACTGGTTCCTGAACGTGCTGATCGGGGGCGCTTGCGCCTACCTGTGTTTCATCGCCGTATGGCTGGTCGTGCGAACCGTTTGCGGTGATCGATGGTGGTGGCTCTTTCTGATCAATGCTGCCACTCCCTTTCTGCTCGCGCCGCTGCCATGCGTCCTGTTATTCGGTCTTGCAACGCGCCATCCGGCGACCAGTGCGCTGAGCGTCGTCCTGCTGGCGCCGACGATGACGTTGCTCTTTCCAACGTGGTTCGCCGGCGGTCGCGTCGACAACCATTCGCTCAACGCATCGTTTTCCCTGATGACCTATAATACCAACCGGCGAACGGAACATCCGGATCAGGTGATCGCAGTGATCCGGGCTGCCAGCCCCGACATTGTTGCTCTTCAGGAACTCAATCCTGTCACTGCAGCTGCGCTTGCGCGCGACCTCAGCGATGAGTATCCGTATCAAATCCTCGAACTTGAGGGAAACGACATGGGAGTGATCAGTCGTTTCCCTCTGCAACAGATGACTGACAGGCTTCTGGAAGAGGTCTGGGCCGACAGGCCTGATCGGCCTCTGATTGTTACTGTCGATACTGGTGATAGAACCATTACACTACTGAGTGCTCATACGAGCACTATTGTGTTCGATACACAGCATCCCGATTCGATGAACTGGTCAGTTGGCGCGCGTGAACGACAGGTCGCCGCAATTGCGACTTTTGCCCGAAACCATCACCAGCCGCTGATTGTCGCCGGTGATTTCAACATGACACCATTTCATCGCGCCTATCAGATCGTCACAGCCGATAGACTGACGGATGTCTGGCCGATCTGCGGGCAGGGTCCTGGTTTCACCTGGCCCGGCGACAGGCGAAACGTCTTCGGTGTGCGCCTGCCGCAGTGGCTGGTGCGGATTGATTACATCTTTACGTCGAATGAGATTCAATGTCTTGACGCTGCCATTGGACTGTGGGACGGCTTCTCTGACCACCGACCGGTACTGGCGAGGCTGGCAGTCACCGGCGCCGCGCAGCCCGATAGCGGTGTCTCACCGGGCGAAAATCCGACGATCAGGCGTGGTACAATACAGTTCACCGGCCAAGCAGATGAACGACGAGGCAACCTGTGAACATCGCAGTCATTGGTGGCGGCAGCACCTACACCCCCGAACTGATCCATGGTCTGATTGCCCGGAACGCAACGCTCGGCGTACAAAATGTCTGGCTTGTTGATCCCGATGAAGAACGCCTGAACATTGTCGGTGCATTCGTGCAACGCATGGTTCTTCAGGCGGGCGCCGGGTTTCAGGTGAAACTGACTGCGGATCGACGACGTGCGCTCGAAGGTGCCGATTATGTCATCACACAGTTTCGCGTCGGCGGGCAGCAGGCGCGTCACAATGATGAACTGCTCGGACGGCGGCACCAGCTGGTCGGGCAGGAAACAACCGGCGTCGGCGGGTTTGCCAAGGCGCTGCGCACTATTCCGGTGATGCTCGACATAGCGCGCGACATGCGCGACATGGCGCCGCAGGCGATCCTGCTCAACTTTACGAATCCGGCAGGTCTTGTCACTGAGGCTGTCGTGCGTCATGGCGGTGTGCCGGTCATCGGGCTGTGCAACAATGCCATCAATGCTCAGCGTAGCATTGCTCGCATGGTTAATATTCCGCCAGAACAGGTATTCATCGAGCAGGTCGGATTGAACCACTTGAACTGGATCAGACGGGTCACGATCAATGGCGAAGATGCTACAGACACCGTAATTGCGGCATATGTCGAATATCTGCGCCGCGATACAGACCCGCTTCGCTTTCCTCCTCGCCTGATTCAGATGTTACGCGCGCTTCCGTCCTCGTACCTGCGCTATTTCTACCTCACGCCGCAGATCATTGCCAGACAGAAGAGTGGCGAGCCGACCCGCGCTGCAGTGGTGATGGATGTCGAGCGCCGGCTGCTCGCGCGCTACGCCGACCCGGCGCTGCACGAAATGCCGCCGGAACTGATGGAACGCGGCGGCGCATATTATTCGACAGCGGCAGCGGCGTTAATCGAGTCGCTCCATACTGGAGATAACGCCATTCACGTGGTCAACACGCGCAACAATGGCGCCATTCCCAATCTCCCGGACGATGTGGTCGTCGAGATGCCGTGCAGAGTCGGGCAAGATGGCGCCATTCCCATCCCCGTGGCTCCGCTGGAACCGGTGTTTCACGGTCTGACCTGCCAGGTGAAAGCCTACGAGTTGCTGACGGTGCAGGCGGCAGTTGAAGGAGATGAAGAAGCGGCGATGCTGGCGCTGCTCACCAACCCGCTCGGTCCTGATGCGGCGTGCGTCGAAGCCGTGTGGGAGGATATCAAACAGACGAACCGTGGTTTGCTTCCAACCTTCGAGAGGTGACGCATGAGCCGGTCTTCGCTGCTGGTCGGCGCTGCAAGGCGCTGTATTACGCCAACACTCGACGATCATCCGGTCTTTCTTGCAGGATTTCAGAACAACCGCCGTGCCACTGCGATCGATGCCGACCTGTATGTGCGAGCGCTCACACTGCGACTCGACGACCGGATAGCCGCGATTGCAGTGTGTGATCTGATCGGGCTTGATCGCAGCGATGTGCTGGATGTGCGCGCTGCGCTCGATGCTCGCGGCATCGATTCGTCGGGAGTGATTGTCGCCTGCACCCATACCCACAGCGGACCAGACACCCTTGGGCTGTGGGGACCGGACCGGAGTGTCAGCGGTGTGGATCCGTTTTATCTGGCATCGGTCAGGCAGGCAATCGTTGATGCGGTCATCGAAGCGCTGACGTTCTGCTGCCCGGCGCGCCTGCGCTGTGCCATGACGCATCTGCCCGGCTATATCGCCAACTTCCGCGACCCGGATATTGTCGATGACGAAGTGGCAGCATTGCAGTTCGTGAAACTCGATGGCGAAGTGATTGCAACGCTGCTGAACCTCGCGTGCCATCCTGAAGTGCTCAACGGCGACAGTACCCTGATTTCGGCGGACTATGCCGGGTATGCGTGTCGGGACGTGGAAACGCGGGTCGGTGGGGTGGCGCTGCACGTATCCGGCGCCCTTGGGGGAATGCTGTCCCCCAATACCGATGACCGCACGCCGGTGTGGGCGGAACGCATGGGGCGCGCCTATGCTGAAGCGGCGCTCTCGGCGCTTGCAGCACAGCCGGTCGTCGAGGTCGAGCGGCTCGACGTGCGACGTGCCGAGTTCGACCTGCCGCTCGCCAATCCGCTGCTGCTCATGGCGCAGCAGATGGGTGTGCTGCGAGTACGTCCGCCGGTCAATGGCGCTATCACCACGTCCTGCACATTTGTCGATCTCGGTCCGACACAGGTGATCGCCGTTCCGGGTGAACTGCTGCCGCGGCTCGGGTTCGAACTCAAAGCAGCACTACGCGGTCCATGCCGGGTGCTCATCGGTCTGGCGGATGATGAGATCGGCTATATTCTTCCAGACGATGAGTTTATCCCTCCAGCTGACTATTTCAACCCCGGAAAACAGTACGAAGAAAGCATGTCGATCGGTCCGACAACCGGGTCGCGCGTGCTGGCAGCAGCGAAGGGGCTGATTGAACATCGCTGAGAGTCTGGCATTCCAGCGTTTCGCGCTCGACGACTTTCCTGGCAGACGCTACTGTCGCTTTCCACAGCACGATGTCGCTTTCACTGCGGAGTGTTGCATCGGGCGTATCTGGATGTCTGAGGTGAACACAGCCGCCGGGTGCGCAGGCGGCTCGCCCGCATCCCCAGACCTGTGTTCATCGCGGCGTTGTGCGTCGCGCGCATAACCGTCTTGCGCAGTAATCCACAATTCAAAATCTTCAATCTGAACCGTGCGCAGCGATAAAATCGATTACCCGCTGCACGAACTCTGCCGGACGTTCAAGGTGCGGTGCGTGCCCGGCGCCCTCGATGATCCAGTGGGTCATCATCGGGCAACGCGCGCACATATCGCGGGCAATGGCGGTGAACTTCTCGTCGAGTGCGCCGGTGATCGCCAGTGTCGGCACAGAAAGACGCGGCAGATCGTCCCAAAACGAGGGTTGCGCACCGGTTCCCATGCTGCGCAGACTGGCTGCCAGCCCTGCCGGGGTGTTGCGCAGGCGCTGTGCTCGCAGGCGCTGCCGCACCTCTTCCGGTACCTGCCGCTGACTCGCCCAGAGCGGCAGACGTTCCCACTCATCCACAAATGCTTCAATACCATACTGCTCGATGCGTGTGGCGAGCGCTTCGTCCTGAGCGCGCCGCGCTACCCGTTCTGCCTCGATCGCCAGCCCTGGCGAGCCGCTCTCCAGGATCAGTGACCGTACTACGTCCGGATGGAACAATGCAATGCCGAGCGCGAGTCGCGCTCCCATCGAGTACCCGAGCAGATGCGCTGGCGCTGCCGCCAGATTGTGCAGCAGGGCGGCAATGTCGCTGGCAACCCGTGGTAACGCGCCGCGCGCCAGGTCCGACGGTGCGGGTGTCCGCCCGTGTCCGGGCAGGTCGAGGCATATCACCCGAAAGTGTTGTGTGAAGGGCGGGACAATCGCATCCCAGGCTGCGCTGCTTCCGGTGAAGCCATGGAGCAACACCAGCGGATCGCCGATACCGGCTTCGACATAGTGACAGGTCATTCCAGGTGAAGCAATCATTACCCGAAATTGCGTCAGACGCGCTACAATAGAAGAACTACAAAACCAGTATGCGCCACCGCAATGGTGCGGCAGATGATCGGCGCCATCATGCTCCGCCTGCTTCGCATGGCGCTCTCCGCCGCCTGTTCCGGTGGTGCGCGGAGGCGCCTGCAATGCGTATCAGGGTCAAAGAGTTTCCTCCGCTCTTTCGCAACCGCCGTGAAGCCGGCAGGTTGCTGGCGCAGCGGCTCGCAGCGTGGACCAACCATCCTGATCTGCTGGTACTGGCACTGCCACGAGGTGGCGTGCCGATCGCGTATGAAGTGGCGCGCGCGCTCCACGCGCCGCTCGACATTATCCTTGTGCGTAAACTGGGTGTGCCCGGGCACGCCGAACTGGCGATGGGCGCGATCGCTGAAGGCGGCGTGCGTGTGCTGAACCATGCGGTCATCAGAGAACTCGATATCTCAAAGAGTATCATTGATCATATCACCTGTGAAGAGCAGCGAGTCCTCGAGCAGCGCCGACGCCTCTACCGCGGGGAGCGACAGCCGCCAGCGATCGAGGGGGCGCGCATCATTCTCATCGATGATGGACTGGCGACCGGCATGACCATGATGGCCGCCATCGAAGCCGTTCGGCGAAACGGACCGGCAGGGATCATCGTGGCAACGCCGGTTGCTGCGCCGGAAAGCGTTGCGGAGATCGAACCGCTGGTCGATGAGGTTGTGGCGCTGGCAACGCCTGAGTTTCTCTACGCGATCGGTATGTGGTACAGCGACTTCACGCCAACCAGCGATGAAGAAGTGTGCTCCCTGCTCGCCGAGGCGCTTCACGGCTATGCCTCGGAACCGCGTTCTGATACAGCGCTTGAACGCGGCGGCGACGAACGCGCCCCATAACGACCGTGCCCGATCGTCACCCTGCCGTTATAGATCTCAGGAGGATGGTATGAAGAATCTGCTCAAAGGAGTGTCACGCGAGGAGGTGCGCGAACTGATAACGCTGGATAAGACGCCCTGGGTTTCGTTGTTTCTGGCGCCCTATCCACCAGGCGAAACCATCCAGCGTGCGATTCAGCTCGAAAATCTGCTGCGCCGCAGCGAGGCGGAACTGGAGTCGAGCGGGTATGATCGCAATGAGATGCATGCAATGCTGGCGCCAGCGTGGAGTCTGACCGACGCTCGATTACTGAATGAATATCAGGAAGCAGGACTGGCATGCTACGTCGCGCCTGGCGAGTTTCATCTCCACCGCCTGCCGCATCGAGTCAGTGATGGCGTGATAACTGGCCGGCGACCCTACATCAAGCCATTACTCATACCACGCCCCGCGACTGACTCGTTCTATGTGCTGGCGCTGAGCAAGAATCGGGTGCGATTGTTGCACGCCACGCCATCTGGCATTACCACCGTGCCGCTGCCCGATGCACCTGCCGGCATTGACGATCTGACGCAGACCGATCCGATCGGGCGTCAGGCGCAGCGCCACATCGCTCCTTCGACGCGTGGCGGCGCAAGCGGCGCAATGTACCCCGGTCACGGCGGCAATGTCTACGACGAAAAAGCCGAGGTGCAACGCTACCTTCAGGCGGTCAGCAGCGCCGTCGAACGCGCTCTCAATCGGACGCGCGATCCGCTCGTGCTGGCGGGCGTCGATTACCTGGTATCGATCTATCGCTCGTTGAATGGCTATGCCCACGTTATCGACAATCACATCAGCGGCAGCCTAGATCACGTCAGCGATAACGTCCTGTGCGAGCACGGTGCACATATGCTGGCTGTACACCTGAGTCGCCTTGCGACCGGCGAACGCGACCGCTTCCAGGCGCTGTTGCAGCATACTCCGCCGCGCGCCAGCACGAATCTGCGGTCGATCCTGCCGGCTGCGCATGCCGGGCGCGTGGCGCATCTGCTCGTCGCCAGCGATCAGCAGGTCTGGGGGCGCTACAACCCCGACGATGAAACGATCTCGCTCCACGAAGAGCCACTGCCAGGCGATGATGATCTGCTGGATACCGCAGCGCAGCAAACCCTGCTTCATGGCGGCGAAGCCGTCGCCGCGCCTGCAGCGGAGATTCCCGGCAACAATGGAGTTGCAGCGGTTTTTCGCTACTGAACGTGATGGTCGCCCGCACCGTAAGTGTTTACACCTGTGGAGGGTAAAAGGCGCGCCTGGGAGTAAGAGAGTCGCGCTATCGTCGTGCATCCGAGAGCAGCATGCTCATCGGCGCCGCCAACGAGCGCGCCAAGTTCTGCTGATGTCGCGCTATCGTCGTGCATCCGAGAGCAGCATGCTCTCATTCCCAGGAGAAGCGCGAACACCTGCCTGTACTGCTCAGGCAAGGACGGGAGGGATGAAGGAACGTCGGGCATTCATTCGTCCACCTCCGCCCACCTCACGGACAGGCATCATTGGGACAGATCCGAAATCTGTCCCAAGCGTCCTTCTCATCTGCTTTTCATCTTCGACGCATCCTGCAAGGGTTTTGCCATTCCCTCTCCATTCCGTTTATGCGCGCCGCGGCGTAGACTCAAATCAACAACGAACCGCGGCAGGATGCCGCTACAGAAAGGAGAAGGTCATGAAACGCTGGACACTTGTGCTCACCCTGGCGCTGGTGATGACCGGCGTGCTTGTTGCCGCCACGCCAGCGAATGCAGCCGAACGACAGCGCTGCTTCCCGGAGACCGGCTACTGCGTCTCCGGCGCCATCCTGCGCTACTGGGAGCGCAACGGCGGTCTGTCAGTGTTCGGCTACCCAATCAGCGAACTGCGCATCGAGCAGGTTGAAAACTGGACTGGACCGGTGCAGTGGTTCGAGCGCGACCGCCTCGAAGATCATGGGTCGATTGGCGTGCTGGCTGGACGCCTCGGCGCACAAGCGCTTGAATGGCAGGGTCGCCCCTGGCAGTCGCTGCCACGCCCGACATCCATTCCGAAGGGATGCCAGTTCTTCCCGGAGACAGGGCACACGCTGTGCGGCAAGTTCCTGGACTACTGGCGGCGCAATGGCGGTTTGATGCGCTTCGGTTACCCGATCAGCGAACCGATGACCGAAACGCTGGCAAATGGCGATGAACTCTGGACCGGCACAGTGCAGTACTTCGAACGACGGCGGATGGAGCTCCATCCAGAACTGGCAGGCACACGGTACGAAGTGTTGCTCGGCTTGCTGGGACGCGACATGTATACCGTGCTCAGCGACCGCTGCGCACCGCCGGCGCCGTCCCTCGCACCGACGACGCGCGCCTACCCGGATATTCTCGGCTGTCCATCATTCTTCCCGAGGCTGGCGGTTCCGGCGGCATCGCAGCGCTTCGAACGTGGCGCGATGTACTGGATTGCCAATCGTCCAGACACATCCTCCTGGATGACGGGCAATATCTGGGTGGTATTCTACGACAACGCGCGTGGGTCGCTCGTCTGGCAGCTGCACCCGGATTACTGGCGTGAAGGAGAACCAGAGAGCGGCGGGTTGACGCCGCCTCCAGGTCTGTTCGAGCCGATCCGCGGTTTCGGCAAACTGTGGCGGGAGAATCCGACCATCCGTGAAACGCTTGGCTGGGCTGTCGAACCCGAGCGCGCCGACACCGCAGTGGAGCAGTATTTCAGGGGTGGGGCGTTCGCCATCTATCGCATGAACAGCGACCGCATCTACATTATGAAGCCAGATAATACGGCTGAGGATATTCAGCGTATTCGTTGAGCGGTAGCAACGGCGTAGGGCGAAGCGGGCATCCACAAGGGATGCCTGCTTTGTTTTTGACATACGGAGCGGCTTATGCCATTTTTGATTGTTGATTGTTGATTTTAGATTGTGGACTGCTTTGCCTGGCGTCACAAACTTCAGGTAGGAGCGGACAGGCTGAAGCCTGGCGTACCGCACCGTACCGCCGCCTTCCGGCGGTCGCGTGCCAGGCTAAAGCCTATCGCACCTCCTGTGTATGTCCTCTCCTCGCGTACGGGCGCGCCAGGTTCGACAGGCACGCCAGGGGACCAGCCCTGCCGTCCCTCAACGACCTCATACCGATTGGAATTGAACAAGCCGCATGCGCACGCTCACCAGAACGCACTGCAATGCCATCACAGCAATCTCCAATCCAAAATCGACAATCTAAAATGGTATCAGGCGTATCCCGGATTCATTGCTGAAAGATCATTCAGCCCGAAAGAGAGTGAACCTCCAAAGTACTGTCGGCTATCGGCTGTATCCACGTCAGCCGCCGCTCCGCGCCCTTGACGATCCCACACCACCTGCGTACAATCGTTCGTGCTGGATCGCAAGGGCGTACAGGCGCCATCTTGATAAAAGGTATCGATACAAACGCTATGCGCCTGCTTCATCTGGCTGACCTGCACATCGGCATCGAAAACTATGGTCGTGTCGATCCGACCACCGGATTGCACAGCCGTCTGCGTGACTACCTGGAGCGCCTTGATGAGGCAATCGAGGTCGGCATAGCCGAAGGCGTGGATGCGGTGCTGATCGCCGGCGATATTTACAAGAACCGCACCCCCAATCCGACGCAGCAGCGGGAGTTTGCGCGGCGTATCCATCGCCTGCGCGCCTGTGGTTTACCGGTATTCATCCTGACCGGCAACCACGATGTTTCGCCGGCCGCCGGGCGCGCGCACGCCGTCGAAATCTTCGATACGCTGGCGGTCGATGGTGTGACCATCGCTGACCGACCGCGCATCCACACGCTGCACACGCGATCCGGTCCGCTCCAGATCATTGCGCTGCCCTGGGTGACACGCCACGCGCTGCTGACGAAAGAGGAATTGCGAATGGCATCGTTTCTGGAGATCGAAACGATGCTTATCGAGCGCGTGGAACGCTTTCTGCGACAGGCCGCCGATGATCTCGATCCGGCGCTGCCAGCGGTGCTGGCCGTCCATGGAACGATTGATGGCGCAACGTTCGGCGCGGAACGGCAGGTGCTGCTCGGACGCGACCTGGTATATCCACGCAGTCTGATGGCGCTGCCGAATGTCGATTATGTGGCAATGGGTCATATCCACCGCCATCAGGCGCTGGGTGATCATCCGCCTATCGTCTATTCGGGCAGTATCGAACGGATCGATTTCGGCGAAGAAGACGAGGATAAGGGGTGCGTCATCGTTGATCTGGCAGCGAAGGGTGAGGCGCGCTGGCGTTTTCATAAACTGGCGGCGCGCCCGTTTATCACAATCGCGGTCGATGTTCGTGGTGTGAACGACCCGATGCAGCGGGTGCTGGCAGCCATCGAGCGGCGCTCGTTGCATGGCGCGGTGGTGCGGGTGAGGGTCGAAGCGCGCCCCGAACAGGCGGAACTGATTCAGACCGAGGGTGTCAGGCGCGCCCTCGACGAATCTGGTGCACATAGCATCGCTGCTGTGGCAGTCGAGATCGAACGCAGCAGCCGTGGGCGATTGGGAAGCAGTGACGCCAGCATTCTTGACGGTTTGACCCCGCGCCGCGCGCTGGAGCTGTACCTGCGCCAGAAGACCCCACCGCTCGCGGAAGAGCGCATCGCCGCTCTCCTTGCCGCCGCCGATGAACTGCTGGTGGAGGATGTTCAGGGGCAAACAGACGTGTTGTCCTGAGTTGTTGCCCCTGCGATTGTTCCATCACCCCCGAATGTATGGTGCCACCTCTTCGGCAAACTGGTAGAGCGGCGTGTGATCGTAAGCGACACGCGGGAAATAGATGATAAAGTAGTCCACCCCCACATCCGCGAGCGACTGCAGACGCTCAACGACCTCTTCGCTCGTGCCGACGATGGCGTTCTGCTGCAACTGATCGACACTCCACCCATAGGTCGCACGCACCTTCTCGGTAGCAGCGGCGAGGTCGGCGCCGGGCTTGACCAGCACAATGTTGACGTTACTCGATTTGATGATGTCGCTGTAGTTGCGTCCAACCGCTTCGCAGTGCTCGCGGAGAATCGCAAGTTTGCGGCTGACGGTTTCTGGTGAGCCGCCGATATTGCAGGCGTTGCCGTACTGCGCGACGAGTTTCAGGGTCACCTGTTCACCGCTGCCGCCAATCCAGAGCGAAGGATGCGGCTTCTGTACACCGCGCGGCTCGTTGATTGGACCATGAATGCGGTAGTACTCACCTTCGAAGGTTGGTGTCGTTTCCGTCCACATTTTGACGATGATCTTCGTCGCTTCGCGAAAGGCGCGCATGCGATCGCGAGTCTCGGGGAAGCCGTAGCCGTAGGCGCGCCATTCGTGCTCGTACCAGCCAGCGCCGATGCCGCAGTAGAGACGACCATGGCTGAGCACATCGACAGTCGAGGCAATTTTTGCCAGAAGTGCCGGGTTGCGATATCCGATGCAGGTCACCATCTGCCCGATGTGGACGCGTTGCGTGTCACGCGCCAGCGCGGCCGTGATCGTCCAGCACTCGAAAACAGCTTCCTGTTCGATGCGCGGCACGGTGTGAAAATGGTCATAGACCCAGATCGAATCATAGACCGGTAGTGCGTCGGCGGTCTTTGCAACTGCTGTCATTGCCTCATATTTGGTGATCGGGTCGTCAATGTCGATCAGGTCGAGCCGCCACCCCTGTGGTACGAAGGTTCCGAAACGGATGGTCATCATGTCCTTCCTTCAGTGACTCAGATTCTTATGACTTAGAGTCTGTCCGGAAAAACCGCCCCTTCGATACGCGCTGCGCGCTACTCAGGATGCGGTTTGTCGGTATCCTGCGTTATTCGGATCGGCTCTTATTCTCGGAGGCGTCTCCCGAATCTCCAATTGCGAACCGTTCCTGCAGATGTGCAAGCGGGCATCTATGATAGCATACCATTTGGAAATCGGTGGAACTCCTGGCATCCCGACAACGTCTTGAGGTATAAGAGTGCCACACAGATAGGAGCAATGGTATGCCTCCGCTCTATCGCTGGTTTGCGTTGCTGATGGTGGTTGTGACGGCTCTCGCCGCATGCGGTAGTCCGCGCCCACAGCCAACCCCAACACCTGTGACTGCTCAACCAACCCCGGTCGCGCCGCGGCGCGATATTCCTCAGCCGCCAGCGCAGGCAGCGCCGATCCTGGTTGCACGTTCGCCTGCCCCCGGGCAGGCGCTCGATCCGGGCGAGCCTGTCGAACTGGTGTTCGATCGCCCGATGGATCGCTCTTCGGTAGCGGCAGCGCTGAGCGTCGCCGGAGTTACGGGTGCGCTGGAATGGCCCGATGCGCGCACGGTGCGTTTCGTTCCTGCAACACCGCTCAAACGCGCCGCAGCCTATGAGGTCATGCTGCGTGAGACGGCAACAAGTGCCGATGGTGTGCCGCTGGCGGCGCCGGTACGCTTCCGATTTGCGACGGCCGGCTTCCTTGAGGTTGGGCAGGTCATCCCGGCGGATGGCACAACCGATGTGCAACCAGATTCGACCATCACTGTATTCTTCAATCGCCCGGTTGTACCGCTTACTGCAGTTGAGACGCAGACCGGTCTGCCGCAGCCGTTGACATTCGATCCGCCGATTGCAGGCCGCGGGGAATGGCTGAATACGGCCATCTACACCTTCAAACCGACAGCGCCGCTTGCCGGCGGGTCAACATATACCGGACGCATCGCTGCCGGTTTGACCGACGTGACCGGAAATCCGCTGCAATCGGAGTATACCTGGCGCTTTACCGTCGCCCGTCCGCAGGTTGTCGCGATTGAGCCCTTCGATGGCGCAACCCTTGTGCCGTTGCAAACTTCTATAACGCTGAGATTCAATGTGCCGGTCGATCCCGCCTCAGCACGTGCAGCGTTTCGTCTGCGCAGCCCCGATGGCGCCGACATCCCCGGGAATCTCCAGGTCACCGGTGAGACGCTGGTGTTCACTCCGTCGCAACGACTCGCGTTTGATACACGTTACACCGTCGAGGCAGCTGCCAGCCTGACCGGCGTTTCAGGCGGACTCGGAATGGCAGATGCCTTTCGCGCGACTTTTCAAACCGTTCCGCGGCTGCGCATTATCGAGACCGATCCGCCTGATGGGGAGACAGAGGCGCATCTCGGCGGGTTGACGATCCGGTTCAACGCGCCGGTCGATCCGGAAACGGTCATGCCGAATGTGGCGATCACGCCGCAACCGACGCAGGTGTACACGTATTTCTACGAGTACGACAATACGTTCGTCATCAACTTCGATACGCGCCCCTCGACGGCATATACCGTGACCATCGGTCCGGATATTGCCGATCCCTACGGGAACCGTACCGGTCAGTCGCTGACGGTGCGCTTCCGTACTGCGCCGCTGGAACCATGGGTCTACCCGCTGACACCTGGTTTCATTACGACATTCGACGCCAGCCGCGCGCCACGACTTGCACTGATGGCAACCAATGTCACCAGTGCATCGCTGGCGCTCTACCAGCTGCCGGTCGAGTCTGTGCTGCGACGCGAGATCGTGGGCCCGGACGGCTCGCCCCCGCCTGGGGCGACGCTCGTGCGTCGCTGGCAGGCGCCGATCAGTGTGCCGCGCGACCAACCGACTCCGGTGCGCATCGATCTGGTCGAAGGGGGTGGTCGCCTCGATCCTGGTTTGTATCTCGTGCTGCTGGATCAACCTTCCGCCGGTTTCCCCGAGGCGCGTCTGCTGGCTGTGTCGTCTCTGCACCTGACCCTCAAAGCAGCTGAACGGAAAGCGCTGGTGTGGGCGAATGACCTGACAACCGGCGCACCGGTTCCTGGTCTGGCGCTGGAGTTGTTCGACGACCAGGGAACGTCGCTGGGGACGGTGACCACCGACGCGAATGGGGTGGCGAACGCGACGCTCAACCGTACCGACTACCGCGGGATAGTCGCAGTGGCGCGACAGCCGTTTGCGATCTTCGGCACGGATTGGGGCAGTGGCATCAGTCCGTGGGATTTCGGGCTCCAGGCATCATACGATCTGCCGGAAGTAACCGCATATGTCTACACCGATCGACCAATCTACCGCCCCGGTCAGCGTGTGTGGTTCAAAGGCGTGGTGCGCGCCGATGACGATGTGCGCTATACGCTTATTCGGGGGGTGAACACAGCACAGGTCACCGTCTACGATGCTGCTGGCGAAGCAGTCTTCCAGCAGACGGTGAACCTGAACCAGAACGGCGCGTTTGATGGCGGGTTCACGCTGGCGGCGGGAGTGCCGACCGGACAGTATGCCATCAGGCTGAATATTGACGGACACGGTTTCGATTTTCCCTTCCAGGTTGCCGCCTACCGCCCACCCGAAATCGAGGTGACGGTGACACCGCGTGCTGCTGAAATCGTGCGTGGTGCATCGACCGAGGCTATCGTGCGCGCCGGCTATTTCTTTGGTGCACCGGCAGCAGGTTTGCCGGTTCAGTGGAATGTGCTGGCAGAGCCGTTCGCGCCTGCACCCGACTGGGCGGGCAGATATACCTTTGGTGAATACGACGATCTGTGGGTCTGTCGCTTCTGCTGGTGGCGCCCGGCGCCTCCACCGCAAACGATCCTCTCCGGCAGCGCAACAACCGATGCGCAGGGACAGGCGATCATCAGCCTGCCCACAGAACTGCGCGATGCGGAAGGGAATGTCATCACCCGCAGTGTGCGCCTGACTGTGGAGTCCACGGTCATGGGACCGGACAATCAGGCGATCAGCGGGCGTGACACCATTATTGTGCACGCCAGCGAACTGTACATTGGGCTGGCGCCGCGCACATATGTCGGCAGGGCAGGCGCTGCACAGCAGATCGATCTGGTCACGATCGACACACGCGCCAATCGCCTGGCAAACCGTACCGTCGAGATCGAACTGGTGCGCGTCACCTGGGAGAACCGATTCATACAGGACGCCGAGGGAAGTCGCTGGGAGTCACGCGAAGTGCGCGAGTCTGCCGGCACGCAGACGGTCACGACCGGCGCGAATGGTGAAGCGGTTGTTTCGTTCACGCCCGACAAAGGCGGCGCTTATCTGGTGCTGGCGCGTGCGCGCGATGCTGGCGGACGCGAGGCGCGATCGTCGCTCTACGTCTGGGTGTATGGCGGTGATAGCGCCTGGCCGCGCGAGAATGATGATCGTATCGACCTGATCGCCGACAGGAGCGACTATCGCCCCGGCGAGATGGCCACCATCCTCATTCCTTCACCATTCACCGAAACACACTGGGCATTGCTGACCGTCGAGCGCGGCGGTGTTCTGAGCCACGAGGTGCGCCAGGTAAGCGGTGGCAGTCTGGTTTACCAGCTGCCGATCACAGGCGATCACGCGCCGAATATCTTTGTCTCGGCAGTCTTGTTTGCACCGCCTGGAAACAACGGAGCGCCTGCTGATTATAAAGTCGGCGTTCTGCCATTGAGTGTTGTACCGATCACACAGACGCTGCGGGTCGAGGTGACCGCAGCCACGCCGCAGGCTGCCCCTGGTGATACGACAACCTTCGAGGTGCGGGTTGCCGATGCGAACGGAGCGCCGGTGGCGGCTGAACTCTCGCTCGATCTCGTCGATAAAGCCGTGCTGTCGCTGCAGCCGCGCACGCCAGACGCAATCGTGCAGGCGTTCTATGGTCGCCGTCCACTCGGCGTGTTTACTGCCGCCGGACTGTCGGTCTCCGCCGAACGGTTCGAGCGGTTGCTGGACGAAGGACAGACGCAGAGCGGCGCACCTCCAGGTGCAGGTGCAGCGGGGCCAGAGGCAGCCATTCCGATGGTCGGTGCAGTTCCAGATCTGACTGCACCAGCAGCGATGCCTGCGCGCGCCGGAGAGTCTGCGCTTCTCCAGGGATTGACCATCCGCCAGGAGTTTGCTGATACCGCATTCTGGCAGGCGGTTGTGACTACCGATGCAGCTGGACGCGCAACTGTGCAGGTCACACTGCCCGACAATCTGACAACCTGGGTGATGCGCGGCGTGGCGCTCACTGCAGATACGCGCGTCGGCGAGGGAACCGGCGAACTGGTGAGCACAAAGCCATTGCTCGTTCGCCCGGTCACACCGCGCTTCTTCGTTGTCGGAGATGTGGTGGAACTGGCAGCCAGTGTCAGCAATCTCACGAATGCATCACTTTCGGCGGAGGTGACGCTCAGCGCAGATGGAGTGGCGGTCGATTCGCCATTGACGCAGACGATTCAGATACCGGCGAATGGTGAAGCGCAGGCAATCTGGCAGATCACCGTGCTTGATGTCGAGTCGGTCGATCTGGTGTTCAGCGCCGTCTCCGGGCAACTGAGCGATGCTGCGCGACCGCGGATCGCAAACGCGCCAGACGGGCGCATTCCGGTGTACCGCTACAGCGCGCCAGAAACGGTCGCAACCGGCGGGCAGATCGACCGTGCGGATGCGCGGGTCGAGGCAGTAGCGCTGCCGCCGAATGTCGACGCGCGCCTGGGAGAGCTGCGCATCCGGATCGACCCCTCGCTGGCGGCTGGCGTCCTCGACGGTCTGCGCGCCCTGGAGGAATACCCGTATGACACGGTCGAGTCGACCGTCTCGCGGTTCGTGCCGAATGTTGTTGCGCTGCGCACACTGCGCCAGCTGGGGGTGACGAACGCCGAACTGGAGGCGCGCCTGCCGGCACAGGTCGCCGATGCGCTCGACCGGCTATCCCTGTGGCAGAATGCCGATGGCGGATGGGGCTGGTGGTCGGACAGCGCAAGCAACCCTCACATCAGTGCATATGTTGTTTTCGGCATGCTACGGGCGCGCGAAGCAGGCTTTCCCGTGCGCGACGATGTGCTGACGCGCGGGTTGGAGTATCTCTCTGCCCAGCTCGATGCCGACGCCGATGTGCGGACTGCGCCGCAGGCAAACCGACAGGCGTGGCTGCTGTACGTCCTCGCCGATGGTGGACGTCTGGACAGCAGCAGGATGAACGCGCTCTATCAGAATCGCGAGCGTTTGGGAGTGTACGGCAAAGCCTTGCTGGCGCTGGCGCTCCATCGTGTCGATGCAGGCGACACACGATTGAAGACGCTTCTTTCGGATCTGAACAACGCGGCAATTGTCAGTGCAACCGGCATCCACTGGGAAGAAGCCGAGCATGACTACTGGGGGTTCAGCAGCGACACACGCAGTAGCGCGATCGTACTTCAGGCGCTGGTTCGTCTCGATCCGCAGAATCAGGTCATCCCCAACGCAGTGCGCTGGCTCATGGTCGCCCGCCGCGGCGACAGCTGGCTCACAACCCAGGAGTCGGTGTGGGGATTGCTGGCGTTGACCGACTGGATGAGCAGAACTGCAGAACTCAACGGCACATACGACTATGCTGTCTGGCTGAACGGCGACGAACGCATTGCCGGTCGCGTCGATGCCACGAATGTCATGTCGCCGACGGTGGTGCGTGTGCCGACGACCGATCTGCCGACCGGCGCCACATCGCTGCTGGCAGTGGGGCGCAGCGAAGGACAGGGACGACTCTACTACACTGCACATCTGAACCTGGCGTTGCCGGCTGATCAGGTGAAGGCGCTCGACCGGGGCATTGCTGTAACACGGCGTTATGTGGCAGCCGATTGTACGGACGGTCCGCAGTGCCCTGCATTGACCAGCGCCAGGGCTGGTGATACGGTGCGGGTCGAACTCTTGATCGTGGCAGCGCGCGATCTGTACTACTTCCAGATGGAAGATTTCCTGCCTGCAGGCGGTGAGGCGATCGACCCGACCCTGGCGACTACCGCGATCGCCGCACAACCCCGCCCAATGCTGCAACCGGTGTTCGATGCGTCCAGACCTTACCTGTGGTGGTGGCGCTGGCACTGGTACGACCGGGTTGATCTGCGCGACGAAAAAGTTGCGCTGTTCGCCAGTTACCTGCCGCGCGGCGCATATGTCTTCAGTTATACATTCCGCGCCGTGCAACCTGGCGAATACCGCGTCATTCCGGCGATTGCGCAGGAGAGCTTCTTCCCCGAAGTGTTTGGGCGCTCGGACGGACAACGGTTCATCATCACGCGCTAAGCATTCAAAAAAGCGGTATAATCAGGCTTCGTCCGAACATCGCACGCGGAGGTCTGCGACCTCCGCATTATCTTCGGTGGAGGTTCTATGGCTTCCCAACCTGTGCGCACGGTGATGATCGGCTGTGGCGGCATGGCGCGCTACCATCTGCGGCAAATGTATGAACTGCGCAACAGCACACAAGTCGTCGCCGTGTGCGAACCATCGCAGTCCGCCTACGATGCTACTGCCGCACTCTTCGAGCAGGCAGGCGTCGCGCCGCCTCCCAATCAGCCAGACCTGGAAAAGTTACTCGCCGAGTATCGCGACAAACTCGATGCGGCATTCATCATCACGCCGCATGCGTACCATCACAACCAGGCGAAGGCGTGCATGGAAGCCGGTCTCGATGTGCTGCTCGAAAAACCGATGGTGATGAACGCCGATGAAGCGCGCAGCCTGATCGAAACCCGTGATCGCACCGGCCGGTTGCTGGTGGTTGCATTTCCAGGAAGTCTTTCGCCAAATGTGCGCACCGCCGTCGCGCTGCTGCGATCTGGTGCATTTGGACGTCTCCTGACGATCAGCGGCGTCGTCTGGCAGAACTGGGGACCGATGACCGTCGGGACATGGCGGCAGCAACCGGAACTCTCCGGCGGCGGGTTTCTGTTCGATACCGGCGCGCACCTGCTCAACACGGTCGTCGATCTGGCGGGCGAGGATGTTGCCGAAGTCGCCGCATACCTGGATGATCGGGGACGTCCAGTCGAGACGCTGGGCGCCGTCATTGCCCGGCTGCGTTCCGGGGCGCTCGTGACACTCCATGCCTGCGGCGAAGCCATCCCGTCGTGCCATTCAGATGTGCGGATCTTCTGCGAGCGCGCCATTGTGTACACCGGAGTCTGGGGCGAGCGGCTCGAAGTGCAATATAACGGCGACAAACCGCCTGCGCCCATTCCGGTCCCTGAGTCACGCGGCGTGTGGGAGCAATTCCTGGCAGTGCGCGCCGGGAAGCAGGAAAATCCCTGCCCCCCGGAAGTCGGCCTGCGCATGGCGCAGTTGTGGGATGCAATCAGGGCATCGGCGGCGCAGGGCGGTGTGCCGGTGCGTGTTCGTTAGATGACTGTCACCTGATGGACTCTATCGAATATTCGGCTATGCGCGCGGCGATCTCTGACCGGTTGGGTCACGGCGGCGCCGTGACCCGACGCGGTTCTCCCCTGGAGCGCGCAGGCGCGCTTCTCCAGGTTCGACGGGCGCGCCTCGGCGTCGTCACACTCGCGTCTGGCGCGCGGGTGCTGCTGCCGCTGGTCGTCACTGCCTCAGCGCTGGATGGCGCCCTGCCCGGAAATGACTGCCAGCATCACCGGTCATCCCCCGTCCATCGATACACTCCTCGCCACGTCTCGACATAGAGCACCGTCGGTTGTACTGGTTCAATTGCCAGCGCCGTTGCTTCATCGAATCCATATGTCCCAGGTCAGTCCGCCATCGACGCTTCTCACCACCACCCCAGAGGCTGTCGCGGCATACACCCTGGTTGGCACGGTCGGATTGATCACGATTGTTGTCACATAATCTCCATTAGACCCGTAGGTCTCATTCCAGATTGCGCCGCCATCCACGCTTCGGAAGATTGAGCCGCTCGCCGTCCCCGCATACAGCGTCGGCGGCGTGGTGGGCGCAACAGCCAGTGCGAAAACCCTTTGCCCGCTCATCCCTGCAGTGACGGCGCGCCAGGTGACACCACCGTCATCGCTGCGATACACGCCATCGTCGCCGGCGGCAGCGTACAGCGTGGAAGGCGCGGTCGGGTCAACGACCAGGTCAAAGACCCGACCGCTAATGTGCGAACGTGAGAACGTGGAACGTGGGAACATGATCACAAGACCATCACGTAATCTGGTAATCTCGTAATCTCAACGTGGAATGTGCAAACGCGCGAACGTGGGAACGTGGGAACGTGGAACGTGCAAACGTGCGAACGTAATCACCAGACAATCACGTAATCACCTAATCTCAACGTGGAACGTACAACGCGCAACGTGCGAACGTGGGAACGTGGAACGTGCGAACGTGGGAACGTGGAACGTACGAACGTACAAAAGTGGAACGTGAGAACGTGGAACGTGGGAACATGATCACAAGACCATCACGTAATCTGGTAATCTCGTAATCTCAACGTGGAACGTGGAACGTGCAACGTGCGAACGCGAGCGCCGGCGCGCGAGGGTGGAGACACGGGTGCACGGAGCGCGACCGCATTCGTTTATTCGTTTCCCATTCGTTGACAGCGGGGATGGTACAGGTACAAGGAACGTGCAACGCGCAACGTGCAAACGTGCGAACGTAATCACCGGACAATCACGTAATCACGTAATCTCAACGTGGAACGTGCAACGCGCAACGTGCGAACGTGGAACGTGGAACGTGCAACGTGCGAACGCGAGCACAGGCGCGCAGGGTGGGGACACAGGCGCAGGAGCGCGACCGCATTCGTTTATTCGTTTCCCATTCGTTGACAGCGGGGATGGTACAGGTACGTGCGAACGTTGAACGTGCGAACGTGCGAACGTGGAACGTGATCACAAGACAATCACGAAATCCGGTAATCTCGTCATCTCAACGCGCAAACTCGTAATCACGTAATCCCCCAATCACGTAATCCCCCAATCACGTAATCCCCCAATCACGTAATCCCCCAATCACGTAATCCCCCAATCACGTAATCCCCCAATCACGTAATCCCCCAATCACGTAAT
>FWPU01001682.1_pt1 | contig 65029 bp, 70 predicted proteins | sample 2228361 | NCBI WGS metagenome assembly FWPU01 (sample SAMEA103939777, study PRJEB20133) | metagenome
TTTTGTAAGTAACTTCTTCTGTCTTTTCATCCCTCATTCCTATTATCTCTTAAAACTCAACCATCCACTTAAATTTATTTTACAATTTTCATTTACTTTTGTCTAAAATGTTAATTGGGTTACTTGGGTTAGTTGGGTTATTGGGTTAATTGAGTTAGTTGAGTTATTGGGTTGCTTGGGTTAGTTGAGTTAGTTGGGTTATTGGGTTAATTGAGTTAGTTGAGTTATTGGGTTGATTGAGTTACTTGGGTTATTGGGTTGAATAACAACAAAATAAATCTTTTAACTCGATAACTCAAGAAACTCAATAACTCAAAGAACTCGAATAATTGGGTTACTTGGGTTAAAATAATTTAAATATTTGTTATAGTAAATCAAGGAATTGTTTTTCAGTAAGACCAGCTTTATGAATTGCTTTTTTTAACAAACCAATTTTAAGTTCTCCTTTGTCGGGGATTGTAATAATCATTCCGTTTGGCATTTTTATATTTACATGATCTCCTTTCCCAGGTCTCTCTGTTCCACCGGCACGAAGGAAAAGCTTTATTGCGTCTTTTCCTTTGATGCCTCGTAATTCTTTAACCATGATTTCCTACGGGAATTCATACTTCTACATGAGTAAAAACCATGGTTTGATCCTTAGGAGGCTGTTTCCCCTCTGCCTTGAGCGCGGTCAGGTGAGACTCTATGGCCTCCTTTATATTGCTAAATGTTTCTTCTACAGTCCCTCCTTGAGAGAAACAACCTGGCAAAGCAGGGACTTCTGCCCAATATCCACCTTCCTCTGCCGGATGTAAAATAACTGTATATTCCATTTCTCACCTCTTTAAATGCTTTGTATTTATTTTAGAGGCTTTGTCAACCATTTCATCGATAGATCTCTTTTTATTCGACTTTGCTCATATTCTTTCTTTGCTTTTTGAAAGGGTATATTTCTCATTTAAATTTGCTTCTTTTTTAAGATTTAAATTATCTTAACAGTAAATATTGCTCTTTTCAAGAATTAACTTAGGGTTTCTTGGGTTATAGGGTTACTTGAGTTATTGGGTTACTTGAGTTATTGGGTTACTTGGGTTATTGGGTTAAGGATTGAATTTTTTAAAATATCTGGAATAAATCTTTTCTGCAATTGAATAAGATCTTTCTGCTATATTTAGTGCTTCTTTTGCATCCTCTTTTGTAAAAAGGGTCCAAGGATCAGTTCGGGTTACTTCGTCTCCGTAATCTGTCATAAAATGTTCTTCAAACCCAAAACGATCAAGGATAGAAATCATTTCTTCCATATCTTCCTCTGAAATATCACTCAACTTATGTTCATCCTTCAGTCTTCTTAATTGAGGGGAAGGATTGTGGGTTTTCTATATGGGTTCAAATAAGGAGATAATCATCTTTCCACAATTTTCAATTGCAAGTTGAGAATGATCAACACAAGATCGCCAAAGCTGATAATCATAATTGAGATGTGCCTCTTTGAGAAATCCTTCGGCTAAACGCTTTCGATATTCAGCATCCTCTTTAAAGTTCACGGAAGCCGTTCCATGTTATCTCCCAACCTCTTCGAGGTGGATTTATCCAAGTCCAATAAAACTCGCCCTCAACTTCCCGCCGCTCCAACCCTGCTTGCTGTATAATTTCTCTAATTCTGACCTGAAGATGATGAAAAAAATCTTCTCGGTCAAAAAGGATAACCCCATCAAGGCCTAAATCTAAAAAAGAAAGGTGGGAAATAGTTCAAAACCTCGTCTTTTGTTTTTGCAATAATGGATATCCTCTCATCAAATTGTCCTTTTAAAGGTTGACGTATGTATAATAGTCTCTGAAAGGGGGCTGAGGGAAGATTTTCTGCTATGATAAAGAAATCATAATCACTTGTTGCTTTAGCCTCTCCCCTTGCATGAGATCCAAAAAGCACGATAGAGATTAAATTATCACCCAAATAATTTTTATAAACTTTAACCAATTCTTCAAAAAAATTTGATTCGGTATTTCTCATTCTTTCCAAGAGTTAATGTAAAATATTCTGGCTAAAAAATAAATTGAGTTAGTTGGGTTAATTTGGTTATTGGGTTATAGGGTTACTTGGGTTAGTTGGGTTATTAATTGCCCCGATGCTCTGTAACGAAGCATCGGACAAACCACAATCATAAATTCTCTCTCTTCTTAAATTCGTTTCTGAACAGTTCTAATCGTGGTAATTCTTCTTTGTCCCTTTGGCGTCCTGCCGCTTTTTTACTCTCAATAATGTCATCGATGGAGGCACAGAAAAATATTCCATCAATCAACTGGCTTCGTTTCTGGGCATCCTCAAAGGATTTGATCCCATCAGGAGCATAAACAATATCAATTGGAAAAGGCCCGCCTCTTATTTGGATAAAGTCTTTCCCCGTGATGATTGCTTCTTCTAATTCTTCATTGAGATTGAATCCTAACTCTCTCAACGCCGATGCCAGCCTTTTGCCATTCTCTATATCTTTAAAGGGGAAAATATCCATATCCTGAGTTGTGCCAGGGTAACCATATAGGATAGCCCTAAATTTTCCGATAATTAAGTATTCAACGCCGTACTTTTTGAAAACCTCAGCCAATTTTTTGCTCTTTCGATCATTTATGTAAAAATGATTACAAGTTGCCCACAACGATAGGTCACTATTTATAGTATCCAAGGAAGCGAGGCAGTTCCTTTCTTGCCCATTCCCGATATTCTTCCATTGTCTTGAATATTCTATATGGCCTTTCATCTATGACCGGAATCTTCAATGGTACAAAACCCAAACTTATTCTATCTTCCACTTTCCGTGACAATCCATCTACAAAGTCAAGTTTTAAATGCTCTTCCTCAGAAATATTTCCTATTATATATATTAAGTCTTTCCATCTTACCTGGGGCTTATACTTTTTTAATCGATATCTTCGATGGGTTGTTTCAAATACTTATTCGTAAATTGATTCAATTTTTTGGGTTCGAGATTCGAAGGTGATTTCTTCGCGGTGGACTTTTTATTAATGATAGCCTTAATAGACTAAAATCTTAAATAAATCAATAAGTTTTGTCAAATTTATTTGGATTGATTGGGTCATGGTTTAGACTGTATGATTAGATAATCCCCTATAATAGATGGATGAATGGAAATTCTTTCTTGGCGTATTGAAATAACTTTTTGTCGGCTGTCCAAAGGGGGATTTTTAATAGTTTTGGTAAAGCAAGATAGAAAGAATCATATAGAGTTGGAGTATTTAAGATGCCCCCAATTTCCCAGGCTATATCCAATAGTTCCTCCGTATAGATTAATGAAATGTCAAGTTGCTTCAGGAGGTTTATAATTTCTTCACCTTCCTTCTCAGCCAAATACCCTCTAAAAACCTTGTTTCTTATCACAGAAGTCACTTCAAAAATAATAAGAGTAGGAACAATGATTTCCACATGATCTTCCACCCACCTACTCCAGAGCATCTCCGCTTCATCACTTTTTTCTTCTGGAAGAAATATTTTCAAAAGAAAACTGGCGTCAATCGACACTTGAGTGTTCTTCAATTCTTTCCTCTCTGATCTTTTTCAATACTTCTAATGAATTACTCATTAGGCCTTTTTGAGCCAGTTTCTGTCTCATCTTTCTGATCCGTTCCAATTGGTGGAGTCTTTTCGCTTTTCTCATGGACCGATCTTCTATTGTCATCACATCTTTGAGGCTCACAATAGCTGCCTTAGGTTTATTTCTTGATATTAAAATAATCATTTCTCCCTTTGTCGCCACCCTGTTGATAACCTCTGAAAAGTTCTCCCTGGCTTTTCGGATATTCATCTTCATTGTGTTCACAGTGTACACAATTTAATATTGATTGTCAACAAACAGAGGGTTGATCGAATTGAATTAGTGAGTGTTGCGGTGTTGCGGTTATTGGGGTTTGTTGAGTTATTGATTTAATGAGTTATTAAGTTACTGGAATTATTTGAATTTATTCAATTTTAGATCGTATTGATTAAGAAAATAAGCCGTTGGGGGGCCCATTAAAATGCTTGACATTTATGAATACGTATGCAATCATATATATGTATATGCTATTCCCTTAGAGGAATATTTTATGAAACGAACAACTATTTTTGCTGATGAAAATCTGTTAAATGCCCTAAAAAATATTGCAAACGAAGAAGGAATCAGTTTTGCAGAGGCCATCAGGCAGGCCCTCAGCAGGTTCGTAATGCAGCGCCAGAAGTCAAAAAAAGAACTCTCCTTTATCGGAATCGGTCGAAGCGGTCGAAAAGATATTTCTGAACACTGTGAAGAGCTTCTCTGGTCGAAATCGTCGAATGAAACAGGAGAGAAGACTTGATGGATGCAACTGCGATCCTCGTAGATACTGGAATTCTTTATGCCATGGCTGATATGGATGATGCCTGGCATGGTGCTATTAAGAGATTTCTTCAAAAGAGTACGGAAACTCTTATTGTTCCCATTACCGTTCTTCCAGAAATATGTTATCTCTTGAATACTCATTTGGGTCAAGCCTCAGAGAAAAAGTTAATTGAATCAATTATCCGAGGAGAATTGAGGGTAGAAAGTTTAACCATTGAAGATTTTCGTCGCTCCATTCACCTCCTCGAAACCTATTCAGATATCAACATCGGTTTTGTTGATGCCTCTCTTGTTGCCATAGCGGAGCGATTGAAGATCCAGCGGATTCTTACAACCGATAGAAAACATTTCTCTATTATCCGCCCCCGCCATTTCCATTCCTTTAACCTGCTCCCATAAAATGGGTTAATTGGGTTAGTTGGGTTATTGGGTTAGTTGGGTTAAATAATAGAAAATTTCATATAACTCTAAAATCTCAATAATACAAAAAACTCGAAAGATTGGGTAACTTGGGTTTATTGGGTTAAACAATAGAAATCTTTTAACTCGATAACTCAAGGAGCTCAATAACTCAAAGAACCCAAAAATTGGGTTGATTGAAAGAGATTAGGGGGAGATCCACTCAAAGCTTTGGACGACAATCACACCTGTATCCTTTGCAAATTTCAGTATCTTGCCCGTTGCAAAATGGGTAACCAGGACTTTCACAATCTCTCGATCCTTGTACTCTTCTTTTACCGCCTTTACCTTATCCTCAAGTTCGTCAAACACCTCCATTCGCTCAAGCCTTGTCTTTGCCTCGCCCACCACCACAACCTCTTTCCCATCACGCCTTCCCAGACTGAGAATATTGATTTCGTGCTCGCCAATCTCTGCCCTGACGAAGCGCTCTGTAATCTCTATCCCATATTTCTCCTTAAGAGTCCTCGGCAACATTCTGAAGGCCTCGTTCTCGAAGGTATAGATAAGAGCCTTAGCCAACTCACCTACTCCATTACAAATATTTTTCAAACCAATCGCAAGTTTTCTGATCTCCTCCTCTGTTCTTTTTTGAGCCTCGGCAAGTTCGTTGACCCTGATGGTAAGTTGATCTAACCGCTCCTCAGTCCGCTTCTGGGCCTCAGCGAGCTCCTTAACGATATTCTTCAGCTCGGAGAAATACTCTTTCGTCACATGAGCTTCCCTTATTCGCTCATCAACAATCTTTATAATCTCCTTCTTTAAGGAGGGGGTAATCCTAAGTTCTTTTTCTTTCGAAGTCTCCATAGTTCACCGTTTCAAAAATTAACCAAGTTCAAAAGAATAATATCACAATTTTATAAGAAAGGCAAAGAGTTAATTGGGTTTATTGGGTTAATTGGGTTAAAGAGTTTATTCAAGTACTGCCGTGTTGCGTTGCTGCGGTTAAATACAAGTGTTAGTCAGGGATGTATTCTTTAAGAAGGGGGAAAAATAGATTGATGAATTCTTGTTGGGTTTGGAGAGCCTTTTGGGGATTCACTGTTGCAGAATTATTGATCCGGATTAATGCCCCATCGGTTCTCCTCTTTGTTAAACCATCCCAGATGAGATAAAGTTTATTCCAGTATTCGCTCGCATAGATGCGTCCCCTTCCATGATACCAGAAGAGATAGAGTTGACGGTCCAATCCTTTTCCCATTAAGAATCTATTTACAGGAACAGTTATGGGGTTATGTCCCAAAACAGGCAATGGATAGACGGAAATTTCTACAGGAACCCAACCTGCTCCAGGAAGGCACTGACGGGGGGAGTGGATGCCCTTCCCTTCCCTCTGGGACTTGAAATAGCCAATATAGAGGCCGATGACCTCCCCCTTTGAATTGCGATAATCCCTCATAAAATAGTCATCCACCCGAAGGACCTCCATGGAGCGGCCTTCAATTTTATGCTCATTTATCGCAACCCATTCTCCTAATACTTTTGGAAAATCAGCAAGGCTTTTTCTGGGGAGAGAGACATCAGGTTTGGAGAAATAGGAATTGAGGGCAGCACCCAATAAAAGCACAAAAATGACAATGATGAATTTTAAGTGTTTATTCATTAGGTTTTTATATATGTTGAAGGGGTGTGGTTAAGGTGTAAGTTATTAAGTGCTGCAGTGTTGCAGTGCTGCTGTTTTGCCGGGTAGTCATATTCCAGTGCTGCAGTGTTGCTGTATTGCCGGGTTCTCATACTGTCGTGTTTCGGTTTATTTAAGTGATGTTTAGATGCTGCGATTCCTTGTCCCTTTTATTTTTCCCTTTCAGGTAAGTAATAAAACCGTTTATTAAATTCTTTGTTTTCTTTGCTTGATTGTAGGCATTTGTAAAATCTGTTTCTAATATATAATTTGGGTCTAAGGCTACATAAAGATGACTTTGGACTTCCGAAGCAGACCCTGAAGCATAATATAGAAATTTGATAAATTCTTTTTTGGATTGTCTATCGAATCCTTCAGCTATATTCACCATTACAGAAACTGAGGCTCCTTGGATTTGATTACAAAGCTCCCTATCTCTTTTAAAAGAAGATTTATTTGTAAGTTCATAAATCTTTTTCGTTAATACCCTTGCTTCTTGCCATCCTTGAATATCTTCAAATCGCTCTATTTTCATTTTTTACTCTATAACAGCAGCACTGCAGAACTGCAGCACTATTTCACCTTTTTATCTTTGAAAGGATTGCTCCAAGGACAAACAAACAAATAAATGCTCCTACAAAGAGGATCCAGCCGGAAAAGCCATGGAAGAAGCCCTGGGCGACTGAGTCGCCATAGGAGTGGGCAAGAATCCCTGTTCCGCTGACGCGGGCGGCATTGGCGATGATCGCAATGGGAAAGGTTGAAAGGACAAGCAATATCCTTTTCCAGGTGACCTTCTGGCTAAGGTAGGCAAACACCACAGAAAGGGCAAGCAGGGAAATCAAAGACCGAATCCCTGAGCAGGCCTCTGCCACCTCGAGGGAGGTATTGGCAAGAAGCATCACATTGCCTTCCCTCAAAATCGGAATCCCTATAAGGTAAAGAGTATAGGCAGCCACCCGGGAGGCAAAAAGTTGCATGGGAAAAGTAATCTGGTCCATTAAAATGGAAGGAATAGGAATCATAAAAATTAAAAATAGAATGGGGAAAAGAAGGGTTCTAAAATATTCTTTCCCGAGTAAGAAGAGAATGATCCCTCCCAGGAGGACAAGCAGGGAGAATCGCATGGTAAAATACTCGGTGGCAAGGTTTCCCAAAAGAAGAAGGAAAACTCCAATAAGAATGACCCCCAAGCCTACCCAATGGGAGGTGGGGGTAAGGGATAAGAGGCGTTTTCTTCTTTCATAAATAAAATAGAGGGAGACGATTGGGATTAAGAATCCATGGGAAAAATCTGGAAGATGAATCCAATCTTGCACCAATCCTTGAATCACACGGAAATAGAGAACCGCAAGGCAGGCGACAATAATCGTTAGTTTCACAAGGGCCATTCGATTTGAGGTGAGTTGTTTAAGATAGATGGTAAACATATTTTAAGTGAATGAGTGAATAAGGGAATAAGTTATTAAGTGTTGCTGTATTGCTGTGCTGCGGTTAAGGAATAAAAGTTAATGAGTGCTGCGGTCCGACGGTTGTTTTGGATATTGAGTTAGTGAGTAGATTGAGGATTGGGGAAAATTTAAAATCTCTTAGAAGATTCTTAAATTTGGATTCTGTTTTATCGAGATTGATATAATGGCGGAATCTGGATCGCAAAGAAAGGGCTTGAACACGGGGCTGTTCAGAATCGATCTCCCAGGGATGTAAATAGAAGATAAATGGTTTTTGCTCCGTTTCGTTGATCCTCCTAAGCCCCTTTTTGATCAGCCAATATGGAAAAAGTCTGAAATAGCCCCCTCCTGAAAAGGGAAGGTTGAACCCAAATAACTTTATCGTGGAAATAGGGAATTCCACAAGTTTAGAATTCTGGGTGACGAATGTTGAATCAATAAATTCAAAATGGTGATTTCCATTCAGGGAAACGATAAAAGGAAACCGGGGGGCTTGGGGCATCCCGTAGAAATCATGTCGTATTGGAAAGATACTGGAATCGTATTTAAACCCCTCCTCTATCAGAATCTCAAAGGCCCATTTTGAATGATTTGTGATGGAATACCCCGGGGCACGATAACCCACGACTTCACTGCCTGTGATATCTTCGAGTATTGCCTTGGCTCTTTTGATGTCTTGCCTGAACTCATCTCTGGATTGTTGATAAATCAGTCGGTGTGCATATCCATGACAGGCAATTTCGTGCCCCTCGTTCTGGATTCTACGGACCAGGCCTGGGTATCGCTCGGCAATCCAGCCCAAAATGAAAAAGGTTCCTCTTACTGGATTGGGGAATGTGGGTTGCAGAATGTCGAATGAATTATTTAAAATATTGAGGAGGCGGTCGGTGTTATGTTCGATGCGGGAATTAAAATTCTCCCAATCCTTATACTGGATGACCTTTGAAAAGGCATGGACCTGGAAATAGTCTTCAACGTCGATGGTTAAGGCATTTAACATCATTCTCTACTTTTTGATTTTAACCCTCTGCAACAGGGAACTTTTCGATACCTGAAGCATCATCTCTTTTTCTTCACGAACCTTGTCCTTGATACGCTTAACATGGCCGCGACCCAACCCCTTCACCTCACATCCCAGTTCAAAATAGCGTTTAATCTTGTGATCGTCGAGGATGCCAAAACAGTCGATGACCGCAATAGGGCCGCCGGCATGGGTAACGACTTCGTCCGGATCCAGATTTAAATAGGGTTCGTGCCTCACCGCAAAGATGACTGCATCGGTTCCATCCAATGCCTTTTTTAAATCCTGTTCAATGCGAAGGTCTTTCAGTTTTTCCTGACCGCGGAAAAATCTTTTCAGACTATGGGACGAAGCCGGATATTCATCCTGCTTTTCAAACTCCCACCAGTGAAGCACATAAGGGTCATGAACCCTTAATTCGGCTCCCATCTCGGTGAGCCTCCGGACAATTAACTCTGAACCGCTGTTTCGAGTATCCCCAACATCTTCACGATAGGATGCCCCCAAGAGCAAAATTTCAGCCGAGGCTATCGGTCGACCCATATTTCTGAGGGCGTCGCGTGTCAGCTGGGCGACATGAAGGGCACGGGTATCATTGATATCAATCGCAAGAGGGGTAATCCTGAAGATATCATCCTCAAATCCGTGGATATGACGGTAAGCCCAGAAGCCCAGGCCTCCATCCTTTGGAAGGCAATAACCTCCAATCCCGGGGCCCGGAAACATGATGTTGCTATGCGTAGGCCGAACTTTAATGGCTTTGATGACCTTGATTAAATCTACCCCATTACGCTCTGCAAAAAGGCTCCATTCATCGAGAAAGGCCAGGAGGGTTGCCCGATAGCTATTTTCAACAATCTTCGCGGTTTCGGATTCGATGGGACGATCAAGTACGGTAAGGGGAAATTTATCGGTATTAATCACCTCGTTTAAGAATTGGACCACTCTCCGGGTGGACTCTTCATTGACTCCGCTACAGACTCTCCAGAAATCACGAATGCTTGCGACGTATTCTCTTCCTGGCATAACCCTCTCAAAACTATGGGCCAGTAAGGGGTCTTTCGATATCCCTCTTTTTCGAAATATCTTCTTGATGATGGGATAGGCAATCTGTTCGGTGGTACCCGGAGCCACCGTCGTTTCAATCAGAATCAGGGTGTTTGGAGAAATGTTTTGACCGATGATTTCAAACGACTCCTCCAGATCCTTCATCTCTACCCTGCCATTCCTTACGTCCCCGAGTGATTCCTTTAGATAATCACACTGAACATCCACAATGACCACATCCGCAAATCTCAGGGCATCGTATGTGAAGGTGGCGGTAAGCGTCTTTTTCTCATTGACACATCGATCGATGATCAAAGCCACTTCAGGGTCTTCGCTGCTGATCGGGGAGATTCCACGATTGATCAGAGGGATCTTCCAGAAGGAACGGGGGCTCGGGCGTTGCATTCCTATGACAAACTTGGTTGGGTTTCCATCCTTCCCTTCGGTATCCGCAACGACCGCGGCCATCACGGCACCCACAAACCCCACTCCCATCACCACCACGATCTCTCTCCCCAAGAGTCGCTGGTGATCGACCAGGGTTTTTAATCGCTCGTATTCTTTCTGGTAGTCTTGGGATTCGGGGAGTGGAAATTTTTCACCCGTTGGACTGTAGGAATAGTCAGGCATGGGTCACCCCTTTTTTTCTAAGTTGGAGGATCGCTTCGCTTGAAGTTGGAGGCAAAAAGTATAATGATTGAAATTTAAGGCCTATTTCATTTGAGGTTCAAGGCAAAATTAACGAACTGGTTCATTCATTGATTTGTTATGTCTTCTCCCATGAAGAGAATTGATTAACCCATTGAGTTTTCGATCAATTTGTTCACAACGCTTTCTTACTTCATTTGCCTTATCCTCGCTGAAAAGTGTCCTTCGTCTTAAGATTTCATTCAATGTTACTACTTCAAAAAGCGACCCCTGGGCAATATGTAAAAACTGGATGAATTCCTTTTTATATTGCCGTCCTTTCCCCTCTGCTATATTTTGTGCTGGTGAGGTCGCTGCAGCTTCCATTTGACTAACCAATCGGATATGTCTGTTTTGATTCAATTCTTCAAGTAAGTTTAAAACATACTCTGCTAAGTCTATTGCCAATTGCCAGACGTCAAGTTTTTCAAATGGGAAAAGGTATCTGTCCATATTTTCGTCTAAGACCTCTGCCTAAGACCTCTAACCTCTGACCTTAAGCGACTTGTTATTCCAACCGGATGTGGTCGAGGAAAAATTGTCTGGGTTTTGGGCTGTGGATCATAAAGACCATCATCCCTTTAATTCGCTTCAGGTCTAACGAGCGATGACCGAGATTGGTTTTCATCAAACTCGTCGGTATCGAAATATGATTGAGGCCAGGTTTTAAAAGGAAATCAGCATCGAAACGATTAGCATATTCCCATCCGCTCTGTTGATCGTCTATCCGGATATGGAAATTATATTCTTCCTCCGAAGGGTTAAATACATCCATTTTTATGTAACGGAATTTAGACCAGTCGGTTCTAATCCCCCTAAAAAGAATACCAGGATATTGACCCGAAGGAAGATAAACCTTGAGGCTATATTCCCCTGAAGTTGCGTTTTCCTTTGAACGTTCAAACCATTTATGGCATTCCCAGTTCAATTGATTTAATTCATCCTCGGTTTCAAAGTCGTAGAGGGTGAGAGGGTTACTTAGGTTAGAGGACAGAGGAGCGCTGTGCTTTAGGTTGGAGGCGGAGTTGTATATGCTGTTGGGATTTTGGGTCTCTTTTATACCGAGAGACTCGAAGATTCTAAAGAAGTTAAAAGTCTCTTTCAAGTTGGATAGGGTCAACCCAGTAAAAAAGTTCATGGGTGGAGAGTTGGTGATTCTTATTGAGTTGATTGGGTTATTAGGTGCTGCGGTGCTGCGGTGCTGCCGTGCTGCGGTGCTGCCGTGCTGCCGTTCTGCGGTGCTGGGGTTACTTGAGTTGATTGGGTTGATTGAGTTAGATGGGTTGATTGGGTGAGTTGAGAAAGTGAAGAAGGTGATTTCGGGTTTTACACCAAACCGAAAAGGAAGGTAACTGGTTCCAACGCCACGACTGACATACATCAGCATTTTCCCCCTCTGGAAGGACCCTTCAAGGAATTCAAGGGAGGCATCAAGTGGGAGGACCTTTCTTAGATACTTGGCGAGAAAGATCTGACCCCCATGGGTATGACCAGAGAGCATAAGATCGATATCAAAATGGGATGCCTCCTCGAATAACTCTGGAGAATGGGCCAGGAGGATGGATGGGGTCTGAGAAGGAATCCCTTTAAGCGTTTCATTCAACTGACTTCTTTTTTCAACCGGATCGTCACTACCAAGGATATGGAGTGTTCTTCCATTTATATATATAGGAGAGGAAGAGTTCCTTAAAAAAATAGGATGTGGACTCTCTTTCAAGGCCTTGGAGTTTTTTTCATGACAGAGAATACAGGAACCGTTTTCATTCGAATACTCCGTATTTCCAAGCACCCCATAAATCCCATAAGGTGCGCTTATTTTTTGGAAAAATGAAAGGACTGGCTCATAAGGGCCTTTGAAACTGACCATATCCCCTGTTACGAAAATCAGATCGGGCTTCTCATTTTTGAGAACTTCTAATATCTTTTCCTCCATCAAGCCAATGGTCCTAATATGCAAATCGGAAAGGAGGGCTACTTTTAAACCATTCAATACCCACCCTAATTTTGAATGCTTGATTTGATAATGCCTCACTTCGAGGGTATTTGTATCGTAATAAGCCTTGACACCAAAGAAGAATAGAAGGAGGACCAAAATAGTAATGAACCTTCGCTTGCGACGGAATAATTTCATGAAAAAAATTACTGGGTTAGTTGGGTTGATTGGTTAATGAGTTAATAAGTTAATAAGTGCTGCGGTTAAATATAAGTTAATGAGGTAATGAGTTAATAAGTTAATGAGTGGTGCGGGTAGAAATTGCAAGTCCATAAAGGGCTGTGTTGAACAGGTGATTATTACTCGAGGGGATAAAATCGGTCGACTGCAGAAAAGGAACTTTTTGATTGGTTATTTTCCTCTTCGAGAAAATGATGAAGCGCCTTCACAGCAATGCATTTGGTGAACTCAGAGTAACAATTCTCTTTAATGCAGCGGCTTCTCTTCTTATTTTCTTCTTTTACAACTTCATGAAATTCACATCTCAAACAGGTTTTGATGATCATGGTTTACACCTCGATGAGTGGGTTACTTGAGTTAGTGGGTTAGTTGGGTTCGTAGAGTTAATGAGTTAATGGTTTAATGAGTTAATAAGTTAATAAGTGCTGCGGTTAAATATAAGTTAATGAGGTAATGAGTTAATAAGTGCTGCGGTGCTGCAGTGCTGCCGTGCTGCGGTGCTGCGGTGCTGCAGTGCTGCGGTTAAATACAAGTTAATAAGATAATGAGGAAATGAGTTAAAAAGTGCTGCAGTGTTGCGGTGCTGCTGGTAGATAGGCTACCGCCCTTTCGAATTTTGGCAAATTCTACGATGGGTGTGAATCTTTTTAGACGTAAAGGCCACACAGAATGTGGGTTAGTGGTTATAACCTCAAATTTCAGGCGACCTTTTCAATCAACGAACAATGGGTTTCGACAATGGGTTGGTATCCAATCAAGTTTAGAAGGATTCTAACCCTTTCGCTATCTGAGACCCACCGCTCGAAAATTCCCAAAAGGTCTTTTAATGGGCCTGACTTGAATCTCACTAAATCGTTTGGTTTGAAATGGGAGTTCCTCTTCACAACCCCATTGCCATCCGTTCTTTTTTTAATCAGTTCGACCACCTCTTCAGAAACAGGGATAAACTCACCTCCAAAACCCAAGATCTTCTTGACCCCTCTTGCCCACCTGACCAGATTGTAACTCAGGTCAATATCAAACTTTCCAAAGATATAACTTGGAAAGAGAGGATGGAGTTCTTTGTTCATCCTGCCATTCCTTAAGCGAAATGTCTCCATGAGGGGATTGAAGACCTCAATCCCATTGAGTGAGAGGTAGGAGGCTGTCTCCCCTTCTTTCTTTGGTTTGGTCTGGATGACGTACCAGTTCATTAGCAAGTTACCTGGGTTACTTAAGTTACTTGGGTTACTTGAGTGAACCCAATAAACCCAATCAACTCAATTAACTCCATTACCTTGATCCTTTTCTAAATAATACCACCTTGATCGTCTCGAAGATGATCAGTAAATCAAATAAGGGCGAAAAGTTCTTGATATAATAAAGATCATATTTCAGTTTTTCCAGGGCATCCTCTTTCGATGCCCCATAGCGATACTTAATCTGAGCCCACCCGGTCACTCCAGGTTTAACCGTGTGCCTCTGATCATAAAATGGGATTTCCTTCCGAAGTTGTTCGACGAAGTAAGGTCTCTCAGGCCTTGGACCGACAAAGGACATATCTCCCTTGAGCACATTGAAGAGTTGAGGAATCTCATCCAACCGCCATTTTCTGATCCAGCGACCCACCCGGGTTATTCGTTTATCCTCCTTCTCAGCCCATACAGGACCATGGGCCTCGGCATTTTCGACCATAGACCTAAATTTAAGAAGCCTGAATATCCTCCCTCCTTTTCCCACCCTCTCCTGCTTATAGAAAACCGGACCAGGTGAATCTATCTTGATTAAAAAAGAGAGGATCAAAAGGATGGGGGTAAAAAGGATTAACCCCACCATCGAGAGGATAAATTCAATTACCCGCTTGACTCCCATGGATATTTTTGATTTTTTAAACCCATCGGAAAAGATGAGAAAGCTCGGGCGAAGGCTTTCCACCAGAAGCCTCCCCGTGAGATGTTCATAAAAATTGATGCCATCCTCTACGATAATCCCCCTCATCTTACATTCCAAAAGCTGGGCCTCGGGAAACCTTCCTCTTCTTTCTTCGAGGGCCACAATGATTCGGTCCACCCTTTCTCGAAGGGCGATGTCGAGGATCTGAGAATGATCTCCAATGATGGAAGGGTTGACCAATTTCTCTCCCACTCGCTCTGGGTCTTCAGTAATAAACCCAACCACATTGAAACCCGAATCCACCCTCTCCACAATCTCCTTCGCAATATTCTTTGCTAAAAGGCCAGAACCGATGATCATTATCTTCTGGTCTAACTGTTTCACCCTTAAAAAATGGTTGTAGAGGATTCTCCATAACACGATGATGGCGCCCATGAATAGAAGGCTGATGAAAAAGATCCCTCTGCCGATGAGGAGGAAAGGGAAGAAATAATAGAGGACCGCTAACAGAATGGTGGAGGCCCCCAAGGATTGAAGGAGTCGGATGCCCAATTCGATATTGCTTCGAAAGACTTTCAGGTCGTAAAGGTCAAAATAATAGAGAGAGAGCTGGATACAGGCTACAATGAATAATGCCTTTGGGATCAGGTATTCATAGGTATAGAAGCTTGCAGGATCACCCAGAAAACGGAGGTAAGCCCCAAGGATTACTATTCCTAAGATGAAGGCGCTTTCGAGGAAAAAGAAAGCGAATTTTCGTATCGGGATATATTGGTCAAAAATTTTAAGGATCATTTTTAATAAAATAAAGTGCTGGTGTTATTGGGGTTGCAGTCCTGCAGTTATTTATTACCGCAACACAGCAGAACTGCACCACGCTTGCACTTAAGAACGTTTTCGTACAAATGGAATGATTTTCTCCCATCGACTGGCAGGCTTCGCCCCCCTTTTTCTATACCCATATCCATAACCATATCCATAATAATATCCATCAGAGCCAAAGTAGCGCGCAAAAAGCCCTGAGGATTTAAATTCCACCTCGTTTAACACCAATCCCAAGATATTCTTTTTCTCCAATGAAGCCATCGCCTGTTTTACCATTTCTCTGGGAGTAGTTCCAGCCCGGACAACAAGTAAAATCTTATCTACCATTTTAGCCAGAACTTCTGATTCAGAGGTCGGAAGGAGAGGAGTTGAATCTAAGAGGATATACCTGTCCGGATAGCGAGACTTTAACTCCTGAATCAGGGTTTCCATTTTTTTGGATCCAATCAGTTCTGTCGGGTTTTCCTGAGGCCTTCCCCCTGGCAAAATGGATAACCTTTCTACCCCTGTTTTCACGATGAATTCAGAGAGATGTCCATCCCCCGTAAGATAATCTGATAATCCTTTCCCCCCCTCCAGACCAAACCATTGAGCAAGGGTGGGGTTGCGAAGGTCGCAATCCACCAGCAGGGCATGGGTGTGGAAGTCGTGAGCAATGCTAATCGCAAGGTTTGCGGCCAAAAAGGACTTTCCTTCCCTGCTCGTCGCACTGGTCACCAAAATGATCCTTGGAGATTCTATGCCTTGACGCCTGAGGAGATAGGTCCTCAGCTTCCGGATCTGCTCAGCAGCCAGAGACCCCGGTTGGAAAAAATAAATCAAAGATTGATCCAAACTCCTCTCAGGGACCTCTGAAAGAGGAAGGAATTCCTTTGGAGGAATGCCTTTTTTCTCCTCCCTTTCCTCCAAGACAGAAAAAGCCTTTCTGCTTAATTCTTCTCCTCTTTCTCTTTCCGCCTTTTCCAATGCCTTATAGATTTTGCTCATTTTTCCTCCACTCCTCCTTCACGAAGGTTTCTAAATCGTTTTAAAAAATCGAATGATAAAACTTTAAAAAATGGGTTTTAAAAAAGGATATCATCACCTCTGCAATCTCCCATTTAGGGTTCAGAAGAAATCCCAATCCAATGAAACCAATCAGACCGAGCAGGCCTATGAGAAAGACCACTCGAAATTGAACAAATTTTTTTCCTCTCTTCTGGAGCCCAAATCCATCGAGATTCTTAATCGTCTCATTGATGATCTTACGACCGATTACCTTTTGGTCCGTGGCATAACCCATGAGCAGTGAATTATCACAGACGATATTAATCAGCCTGGGGATCCCTTTCGTATATTTATAGATCGCCTGAATGGCCCTTGGGGTAAAAATATTGGGATCCATGGCTCCAGCTATCCATAACCTCCTTTTAATATATCTTTGCGTGTCTTCTTTGCTGAGGGGGTGGATATGGTAACGGAGGCTTACCCTCTGTTTCAATTGTCGAAATTGGGGATCCTCCAAGACCTCATTCAATTCCGGTTGTCCGATCAGGATGACTTGAAGGAGTTTATTCTTGGAAGTCTCCAGATTGGTGAGCAAACGGACCTCTTCAAGGAGTTTGGGATCCAACTTGTGGGCTTCATCGATGATCAAAACGACTGTCTCATTTCTGGTGTAGCAACTCATCAGAAATTTGTGAAGTTGAGAGAGGTACTGCCCTTTTGACCTCTTCTGGCTTTTTAGCCCCAGGTCTTGACAGATATAGTGGAGGAAGTCAGTAGAACCCATCATCGGATTGAAAAGATAAGCGGTGCGTGTATTCCCATCCAATCGGCTGAGAAGCGTCTGAACCAGAGTGGTTTTTCCGGTCCCCACCTCTCCGGTCACCACGGTAAACCCCTTTCTTTCCCTAACCGCATAGGTGAGATGAGCCAATGCCTCTTTATGGTTCTCACTCAGAAAGAGGAACTTGGGGTCCGGGGTGATCTCAAAGGGTTTCTCTTTAAACCCGTAAAATTTATTATACATATTCTCAGGCTGCTTTCTTTTCGATCCTTGGGATATTCGTTAACACCTTGAACCCAAGGGTTGCCTCTAAATCTTCAGCATCTCTGAAGGAACGGTCCATCTGTTCCCTGAAGAAGGCCAACCCAAACCCCGAGGCCATCCCCAATAGAACTCCAAATAAGAGAATTTTGGGAATATCCGGCCGAAAGGGTTTTTCAGGAATTCTGGCTGGGTCTATCACTTTGAACTGTTCTCCCTTTTGACGCCGTTCTAAATTCTCGGCTTGCTGGGCTTCCTGAAATTTCTTTAAAAGGGTCTGATAGGTCTCCTTGGTGTTCTGATAATCTCTTGAGATAAGAGCCAACTCCTGTTCCCTGATGGGTGTATTTTCAACCCTTCCCCTGTAGAGATTAATTTGCGCCTTGACCTTGGCTTCTTCCTCCCTTAACCTCTCAATCTCCAATTCCGTGGCAATCAATTGACTTTCCATCTCCTTGTAGCGGGGATTGAGGCGAAGCATAGATTTTTCATCTCCCTTTGACCCTTCTGTTTTAGGCTGGGGAGCGGGTAACTCGGTTACAGAAATTTTACCCTCTTCGGTCTTGGTCGCTGATTTCTCTTTTTCGATTTTTGCTTCCAACTCGCCAATCCTTTTTTTGACCACCATAATGTCAGGATGTTTTTCTGTGTATTTGGTTAGAAGGTCTGCCAGTAGATTCTTTAATTGTTCTAGTCGGACCTCCTGGGAATCCTTAGAAGGTTGTAAGGGGGGAAGAGATGGGGGGCTGCTTTCCTTGATATTGGAAGGTGGGGTCAAGAGGAGTTCAGTATCGGAGAGTTGTTTCTGAATCACCAATCTCCGATCCTGGGCTGACCTCAGGCTTTCACCAATCCTCTGGTAAAGAAGTTGAAGTTGTTCAAGGACTTTGAGATTCGCATCCCGTTGTTCTGGAAGTTCACCAAAATACCGCCTTCTGAAATTGGTGATGGCCTTCTCCTGTTCATCCAGTTTCGCCTTGGTTGCATTCAACTCAAGGGAGAGGAATTCCGAAGTCCCCTGGGCTTGTTGTTCACGTAACTTAAGATTCTCTTCAATAAAGAGGGAGGTTAACTTATTGGCGACCGTCGTGACCGTCCTTGGATCCTTCCCGATATAGGAAATCGTGAAAAACCCTTCCTTCCCTTTCAGTTCCACCTGGATATTTTTTCGCATTAACTCAACCACCCTTTCTCGAGACATTGACTTGGCCTCCTCAGAAAAGAGATTTAACTCGGAGATCACCTGTTCCAGACGCGTCCGACTCATAATCTCCTGACCGATGGATTGGAGACGGTCTTCAATTTTTGAGGTCACGGTGGGCCTGACCAGAGCTTCAGGAACTTTCTGGGGCGTCACCAGAACCAGAGTGCTCGCACGATATTCCTTAGGGGAGGTCATGGCATAGACGAAGGCACCAATGACGATGAGAACGAAAGGAATGAGGATATACCAAATCCGCCTTAAGAAAATTTCAATATATTCGTGAATATTAAAGGATTTTTCTGGATTAATCATAGATTACCTCCCAAATTAAAGGGGTCAAGAATTCAAGGGTTCGAGTGTTTTTAAGAATCCAACAACGAATGATCATTTCAACTTAAGAGATTGCTTTGTTGCTCTGCTCCTCGCAATAAAATCTATCCAAAAATATTTGAAATTTTCCCCTCACCCCTCGCTCTCCCCAGCACCTCCCTGACGGTAGCCAGTAGGAGAGGGGAAGGGTTTGGGTTTTAATAACTTGCGGTTACCTTAAGGATCCCGCGATACTCACTATAATCGTTCTGGTCAAGGTTGGAATGATTTTCTCGATGAGAAACCTCCAACTCTATTTTTAACCATCTGAAAAGTGTATAGGAAGCGTTTCCTCCAACATTCCATATTCGATTTGTCTCTTTTTCCCCCGCAATCACAACCCCAGGAAATTTAGCCCATTCGTAACTTCCAAACAGCCCAACGTTCATCTTTTGAAGAAGTTGATAGGTCACCCTTCCCAGGACTCGGTGATATCTCGAAAGACCCTTATTTTCAGAAGAAAAGTAATCCTCGATATATCCCCCTTGAAGAGAAAGGGTATAGGTTGTCCTTTTCAACCGCTGGGTGAGAAGGACATCGTAAAAAGGCCCTCCCCATGTGTCCCCCCTATCAGGATCTGCCCAATAATATCCACCCTGAGCTTTCGCGCTCAAGGTAGGGCTAAACGCATGTTCAATCCCCAGGCTCGGCCCATAGACCACATAATCGATACCAGGGTGATCAACACTCCGCCACAATTGAAAATATTCTCCAAAGATCGATGTCTTCGGGCTAAATCGGTGGATGTAGCGCCCCAGGCCCATATGGCCAACTAAATCCGGGGATCTCTGGAAATTTCCAAGGGTGAGCCCATACTCAATCGAGACACCATTTCGAATATTAAACCAATAAGTGAATTTGGGATTGATGAAATTTTCTGTACTATCCTGAGCGGTCCGACTATCAATCCGATAAATGTTATTCCGATAATTGAGGCCAATCATGTTTTCCCTACCAAACTGATATTGAACTGAGGGTTCAAAAACATTTCGAATATAGGGTTCTCTTTTCCTCGTTCTTGAGGGAAGGTATTGGCCCTCGATCGAGGTAGGAGAATACTCTGCTTCTCTGATCTCATCCGATCGGATGAGATAATCCCTTAAACGAAAATTCAGTCTTGGGGTAACCGCATACCAGGCGTTGAGCGTCCCGTGGAGGCTGGTATAATTCTCCTGATGTTCCTGGGCATAGAACACAAATCCTGCTCGAAAGTCCAAATCGACCCCATACTTTTCCTCAGCAGTGGGGGTTGTCCTAAATTCACCTGTAATGGGCGATTTGGTCGCAGTAGAAAACTTTATCCCCGGCGAGATGGTGGTAATGAAATCATCTCTTTTGTATCGGTTCGGGGACAGATCAATATTACTGTTGTATTCTTCCTGGAGCGTGATGTAAGCCTTAAAATGTGAAAAGATTTCATCCATTGACCAGGCATAAACCCACATCGGAAACATCAGAAAAACTATCCCTAAGATCAGCCCTTTCATCTTATTCATTCTCCCTCACCCCTCCTTGTTCCCTTTTTGCTGACAGGAGGACACCCGACCTCTTAATCCGGCACAATAATCGTATCCCCTGCTTTGAGGATAATGTTGGACTGAGGATCCTCCCCTTTAACAATTTTTTTATAGTTCACCGTGATTCGCTTCTCTTTTCCATCTTCCTTTCGGATAATTAAAATCTTTTTTGGATTCGCCCAATCTGTAAATCCTCCTGCCATGGGAATGATCTGAAGAAGGGAGGTTTCACTTCGCAAACGATATACCCCTGGTTTTTTTACCTGACCGGAAACATAGACCTTGAAGCTATTGGCCTCCATGACCATGACTGAAATATTGGGAATGTCGACAAATTCTTTTAGTTTTTTCATCAACAATTCTTTTAATTGGAGGGGGGTGAGCCCTGCGGCCTGAACCTCATCAATAAGCGGGAGCGAGATCTTCCCATCCATTCTCACAGGGACCGCCTTGGATAAATGCTCTTCCTTCCAAACATGGATATAGAGGATATCCTCTGGGCCAATGACATAATTGGAGCTATCCGCCAGAACCTCTGCCTGGGATTCTTTTTTTAAGAGAATCTCCTTTTCGGTTTGGGGGGAAACGCTGGGGGTTGATCCACAGAGGAGGATTAACCCAATGCCTCCCATAGTCATCCATTTTCTCATCTCACTCTCCTTCCTTTTCTTCCTTGGGTTGATTCTGCTGATTAACCCTCAGGACTCCTGATCCGTTCCATCAGATCGGTCCCGTGGGTTGGGAAACAGATTTGGTCAATGATGACCTCAACCCCTTTATTCTTAAGACCATAATACTTCAGGGCCTCTTCAAGTCGGGATTGAACATCGCCACCGGCCTTTACATCTGCATAAGGAAGCAATAAAGCCAACTTATCTATCTCCAGAGCCCCAAGGATATCGCTTTCACGGATCTCTTCGATTAAGAGACCACTCAATCTCCGATAACAAGATTCCAGACTCTCTCCACAATCCTCTGGGAAGGCAGGTTTAATTTTGAAGAGGAGGAGGCAGAGGAAGTTCTGATAACGCCGTGCGCGTTTTACTTCAAGGTCTAAAAGAAAAAGGAATAAATCGCGATTCAAAATTCTGCCAATTTGAAAACCTGCTTCCTTTGAGGATTGTTCTCCTAAATTTTCCATCCCTTTCTTCTTTTTATTTTTATTTATTCAATTGATACTTCTGGATTTTATAAAGCAATGCCTTATAACTCACGTGAAGCAATTTAGCCGCTTTTTTCCGGTTCCAATGGGACTCCTGCAATGCATTGAGGATCATCTCCCTCTCCGCCTCTTCAGCGGCTCTTTTTCCCGCCTCCCTCAGGGTTAAAAACCTCTTCCCTTTGAAGAGAGTCGTTGATAAAGGGTTATAAGGGACTGGATGGATTTCCACCCTTCGGGCGTTTTCATCGGAAAGTTTCTCCATGATCTCATTTCCATCCCCAAAGAGGACCATCCGCTTCATCATATTTTCCAACTCACGGATGTTCCCAGGCCAAGAATACTCTTGGAGGGCATGAATCAGCTTTGAAGATGGCGGTTGGACCTCCTTGCCATATTTCTTTTGATAGATATTTAAAAAATATTGGGAGAGGGGAAGGATTTGTTCTTTTCGTTCCTTTAAAGGGGGGATGGTAATGTTAATGACGTTGATCCGATAAAAAAGGTCCTCCCGGAACTGACCTGCCTTCATACTTCTCTCTAAGTGGTCTCTAGTCGTGGCTATGACACGAGTATCTACCTTCAAATCTCCCTCTCCTCCCAATCGAGAAAATATTCCATCTTGCAGGACCTGTAACAATTTTCCTTGGATGGAAATATCGAGTTCACCAATATCATTCAATAAAATCGTCCCACCATTGGCCAATTCAAATTTACCAGGTTTTTTAATGTGGGCGCCTGTAAAGGCACCTTTTTCGAACCCAAATAGTTCGCTCTCGAGGAGACCCTTTGGAATGACGGCACAATTTACCTTTACAAACGGCTTGTCTCTCCGATCAGAATTTAGATGGATGGCGTGAGCGATTAATTCCTTTCCTGTCCCGCTTTCCCCCTTGATCAAAACCGTAATATCGGTATTGGCCACTTCATCAATGATGGCCTTAATCTTTTTCATCTTAGAGTTATATGAAAAAATGATTTTAAAAATGTCATTCATATCAGTTGGATAATAGGCAATCTACATGCCAACCAATAGAGATTCACCCCTTACGGATTAATCCATTGAAATTAAAAATGTTTCTTTTATCATCGTGAAAAAATATTTTTTAACCATTTTTAAATTTTAGGGAAAAAGTGGAAAAACTTTGGGAAAAAGTGGAAAAACTTTTCCACTCTTCTCACTTCCATAAAAAATGGAACTTTATTCCCATTTTTCCTGACCAATTTCCTAAAAAAAGTAAATATTTCTCCTTCCGTTTTCCCCTGGTTTGTTAAAAAAAGAATCAGAAATATTAAACCTCTTGGGAGATCAAACGCTTATCAAGTCCCAGTTTTTTGAATTTATAAAGGAAGGCTTTATAACTAATCCTTAATTTCTGGGCTGCCCTTTTCCGGTTCCAATTGGTCATCTCTAAGGCTTTCAAGATGATCTCAGATTCGGCTCTTTCTAAAGCCCTACGGTTCACCTCTTTTAAGGAAAGCTGATGTTTGGAAATTGAAGTGGGCTTCCTTTTCTCTACAGATAATTCTTTTTCTTTCAGCGAAGTCAATTCTTCAAGGATGGTTTCTTCGTCTCCAAGAACCACCAGTCTCTGAATCATATTTTCCAATTCTCTCACATTTCCTGGCCAGGGGTGTCTGAGAAAAGCCTTCATCAACTTTTCAGAGATAGGTTTCACCTTTTTTTGGTATTTCTTACTAAATTTTTCCAAAAAATACTCTACAAAAATAGGGATCTCTTCCTTCCTCTCACGTAAGGGAGGAACAGTAATATTGACGACATTGAGCCGGTAGTAGAGGTCTTCGCGAAATTGTCCCTGTTTGACGCTCCCCTCAATATTTTTATTGGTGGCCACCAACACACGCACATCTACCCGAATATCCTTCTTGCCTCCTAATCTTGTAAACTCATGGTCTTGAAGTACCTGAAGGAGTTTTCCCTGGAGGGATAGGTTCATCTCTGAAATCTCATCCAAAAGAATGGTGCCTCCATTGGCCAATTCAAATTTACCCGCTTTCTGTCGATAAGCCCCTGTAAAAGCCCCCCTTTCATATCCGAAAAGCTCACTTTCCAGAAGTTCAGAGGGTAAGGCTGCACAATTCACCTTGATGAAAGGTTTCTCTTGTCGAAACGAATTGAGGTGAATCGAACGTGCGATCACCTCCTTTCCTACCCCGCTTTCACCTTGAATCAGTACGGTGACATCGGTATTCGCAATTTGATCCAAGGTCTCCTTGATGCGACGCATCTGATCAGAGGCATAGATAAAGATTCCGTTCTCTCGAGTCAATTCGCCCACCTCCACCAAAGTAGAAGGAGCATGGGAGCCCATCAGGACATCTTTGGGCTTGGAAAGATCTTCCCCGGAATCCTTCCTCAGGCGATCGATCTCTTTAATTTTCAAAAAGAAACGGGCGGAGGTTAAGGCAGCCCCCATCTGATTGGAGATATAAGAAAAGGCCATTTTATCGGCTTCGGTAAATGCCCCCTTCTTAGAATGGCTGATGTTGAAAACCCCGACCACCTGATCTTTCTCTCGAATGGGATAACAGATGAGGGAATGAATATTATCATTGAAACCTGATACTTTAACAAAACGTGGTTCCTGGTGGACATCATGGAGCATGACCGCCTGACCTTCTTTCAATACCCAACCCGCAATTCCCTCTCCGGATTTGAATTTTTTCCCATTCTTAGAGGGCTCTGGGTAAAAGATGCTTTTTTCTTCATTCTTTCCGCGAGCGGCGAAGACGGTTAAATAACCCGAGATGGGGTCTTCCAGCATCACCGAACAGTTTTCCACATCCATTTCGTCAATGATTGCATCCAAGATGGCTTTGCAGGTTTGACCAAAATCTGGAACATAACGCATTGCGCCCTGGACCCTCTGAAAAAGCAGGTAAACCTTATTCTTTTTGCCTGCTAAAAGGGAATCGATGGGGGTCTCAGAACTCTTGAAATGTACACTGGCTTCCATTCTGTTACTCCTGAGCCAAAATTTTATATTTCACCATAGAGGGTCGAATGAGAGAGGTCTATTCGACCTGCCTCCTCTCCTCATAAGTGGGGGAGTGTCCGATTTTGGTTCAATTGATTCAATCGCTGTTCTAATTTTCTCTTCTGAATTAATATTTTCCGTTGCCTCAATCCCTTTTTGAGATGGAGAAGAATTTTTTCGCTGGAAAGGGGTTTAAGAAAGAAATCATCTATCCCTGCATTTATAATCTTTTTATATTCCTTCTCCTCTATGTTTTCAGAAGTGAGCATCATCACATAGAGTTCGGGAAATCCCCGTTTCAATTCTCGAATAACCTCTGCCATTGGCGTCTGGTCGATTCGATATTCGGTAATGAGACCCGAGACTTCAAATTCATTAAAATTTTGTAAAGCCCTTTCAATGGTATCGACAGCCAAAACGATATACCTCTCGGCTTCCAGGATCGTTTTTAATGTCCATTGGGTATGAAGTTCTTTATCCAATATAAGAATGGTTTCTTTGGCCATATCGATTTCCTTTTTGAGAACTAATAAAAAATTAGCAATTCCCATACCAAATGAAAAATAATTTATCCCATCATTTAATGCGTGGATTTTTAAAGATTATTTAAAAGGAATATGGAATAAGAAAATCATTTGGCTTCCCTGAATGACCCTTTTGGCGCAGTGGGTGAGCAAAAAGGTTCAGAAGCCAAGAAGGAATTCAATTATTTCAAATAGTTTGATGCCTTGGGCCAAAAATTTAAAAAACATCATGACCCCGATGGAAAATCTATGGTTTATTAAGGGGTTAGGATGTCTTGGAATCTTATATTACCAATAAGGGCAATCTCTGGACTTATCTTTAATGGGTCAACGGAAGAGGATCTTCAATATCTTCCAAGACCATTTTCAGAGATTCTGGAATGCGAAATAAATCGGGATAGGTAAAGGATTGAAACGATAAGCCTTGAAGGAAGGAGGCCATCATCTCATCTGACACAAATTGAGGATGGGTGAAAATCAGATTTAAGAGCCTTTGAATTAAAGCCTGACATCCAATTTGGTCTGTTTCAGGAAGAATGATCCCTATCTCTCCATTATTTCTACCCACAATATCCTCTTCCCTCGTATCTCCTCTGATAATTTTCACAAGTTCCATGTAGAAACGGTCGAATCGATCTCCCGTCTGTTCCTTAGCAGGCATTTGGAATAGTAGCAGGGAAAATGGGTGGTGGTGACGTTTCGATTTCTTTATTTCCTGTCGAAGGCAGGCTCTAAAAAATCTTGTATTGAATATAAACCCACGAGTCTCTCCGGGGATGGGCTCAAGGAGGGTAAGCCTTTCCAATTCTTGCATCTTGAGGAGGATCTCCCTTTGTTTTAAGCCCTTTCTAAGATGGACAAGAATCTTATTAGGGGAATAGGGTTTTAGGATAAAATCATCCACCCCAATCGTAAAAAGTTTTTCATATGTCTTCTCATCGACGAAAGCGTTGGTCACCATTAGGATATAAGTTTCGGGAGAATTTTTTTTCATCCATTGAATCATATCCTCCGTGATATTAAAAGGAGGAATATATTCAGTGATGAGGATTGAATATTTCCTTTTCTGAAAAAGTTTATAGGCCTCCGTTATATTTAATACGGTTTCGACTCCATAATTCTCCTCTTCTAAAATCATATGGTAAGCATTCAGGAGATTTTTAAAGGGGTCTATTAAGAGGATCCAGTGATCGGCCATGAGAGGTATCTTTGTAAATTTATATTAAATTCTTATAGGAATATTGTTTTTTCTTTTTAAGATGGTATTTGTTGATTCTGTGGGTGAGCATCTTTCGGGTAATTCCAAGAAGTTTTGCGGCTTTTTCTTGGTTCCAATTCGTCTCAATGAGTTTGCTGAGAATCCACTTTTTTTCCAGGTCAGCCACCATCTTCTTCAATTGGACCTCCCCCCTCTCTTTATTCTGGGAGTCCCCCCCTTTCAAGGAAAGATAGGGTGGAAGGTCAACCGAGGTAATGATATTCCCTCGAGAGAACATCACCAATTGCTGAATCACATTGGCCAGTTCCCTAACGTTTCCAGGCCAGGAGTAATTTTTTAACTGTTCCATCGCTTCCGGATCGATCTTCTTTGGACTTTTCTCCCTACAAAATTTCGTAAGAAAATGGTTGACCAGTAAAGGAATATCTGAAACTCGTTCTCGGAGAGGGGGAAGCCTGATCGGGACCACACTCAATCTATAATAGAGATCCTCTCTGAAATGGCCTCTGGCTATACTCTCCTGAAGATTTCGATTGGTGGTCGCAATGAGCCGGACATCTACTTTGATGGGTTGGGTATCTCCAATCCGTTCGAATTCCTTTTCCTCAATCACTTTTAAGAGGGTTTTCTGAAGGTGGATTGGAATCTCGCTGATCTCATCTAAGACCAATGTCCCCCCATCTGCGGCTTGGAACCGGCCAATGGTATCCCGGATCGCCCCGGTAAATGATCCTTTCCGATGGCCAAATAATTCATCGGTCAAAAGGCTTTCGGTCAACGCCCCACAATTGATAGTGAGTAAAGGTTTATCCTTCCTCAGACTATGGTAATGGATGGTCTTGGCAAGGAGGTCTTTCCCGGTTCCGGTTTCCCCTTGAATCAGAACGGTGATATCACTTTTTGCGACTTTATGAATTATCTCAAGGATCTCTTGCATTTTAGGATGATCCCCAACCAGATTAGGGAAAGAATACTTCTCCTCGACCTCTTTTCGAAGATAATCAATCTGCCTCTCCATCTCAGAGGTCTTAATGGCTTGCCGGACGATGGTGATGAATCCCTCTAAGTGATTAAAAATTGGTTTTTCAAAGAAATAGAAGGCACCCTTTTTCAAGGCTTCCACGGCCAAGGAAATGGAGCCATAGGCGGTGAGGAAGATGACCGGAATCTGGGGATAATTCTTCTTGACCTCTAACAGGAGATCCATTCCGCTCATCTCGGGCATTTTTTCATCCGTAACGATGAGATGGATGGAATTGTTTTTAAGTTTTTCTAAGGCCTCCTTTCCATGATGAGCCTGAATGGTATGGAATCCTTCATCGTTGAGAATCTGACATATCCCAAAAAGGGCATGGGGTTCGTCATCAACTACTAAGATCGAATGAGGAATTGCCATTACTTGACCCCGACCAGATCGGCAATGCGACGACCGACAGGTAATTCAACTTTAACGGTCGTTCCGATGTCTTCTTCGCTCTCGATATGAATTTTTCCATGATGCCGTTCATAAATAATTCTTCGGCAGAGGGCCAACCCTAATCCAGTTCCTCTCGGTTTGGTGGTAAAAAAGGGATTAAAAAGGTTGCCTAAGTTTTCTTTTTTAATGCCCATCCCTGTGTCAGTAAACGTAACGCAGATATATTGGGGAGAGTCAGATCGGGTGTAGGTTTGAATAGTCAGTTGTCCCCCTTGGGGCATGGCTTCAAAGGCGTTTCTCACAATATTCAGGAAGGCCTGCTTGATCTCTTCATAATTGGCGTAAATCTTTGGGAGTTGAGGATCCAACTGCGTCACGACTTTTATTTTTTTTGCTTCCGACTCAAACATATGGGAGATAATATTCATCACAACAGAAATGATCTCACTGATTTCCACCTCAACAAATCGAACGATATTGGGAGGCCTTACAAAATTTAGGCACTCCTGGACGAACCCATTTAGGTGTTTTACTTCTTCATAGATAATCTTGATAGATCGCCCCAAGATCTCATCCTTCAAATCCGATCTCCTTTGAATAATGGCCAAGGCTCCTGAAATGGCATGGAGTGGATTTCGAATTTCGTGTGCCAGAAATGGGAAGAACCTTTCCAATCCAGGATATCGAAGAAATTGTCGATCCTCAATTTGCGCATCGCGGATTTCTAACGCATTCTTGATGGACGATAACAGAACCTCATTGTCGATGGGTTTAGATAAAAAATCGATGGCGCCTTTCCTCATCATTTCGACGGCTACCTGTTCCCCTCCATATCCTGTGATCACGACAATCGCAATATCTTTGTCAATTTCTTTAACTTTACTTAAGACCTCCTCCCCGGAAATATCCGGCAGTTTGAGGTCGAGAAGAACACATTCGGGAGCATCCAATAGGGCCTTTTCTATGGCTGTCTTTCCATCTAAGGCAACCGAAACTTGAAAATTGTTGCTTTCCAGAATTTTTCTGGCTAAATCAACAAATTCTGTATTATCGTCCACCACCAATATTTTTCTTCTTTCAAAGTTCATCTTCCCCTCTAAATTCATCCTATTTTGAAATACGCATTACTTATAAAACACCCTCTTCCCCAAGAGAAACCCCTCCCCCTCTGAGAGAAGTGACAAATTTTAAACCCCTAACCTCTGGAAGAACAAAGAGTGTAATCCCCACGAAGTCCTCTTCCCGAATTTTATATTCAATTTTATTGGCCGAACCTACTAATGTCAAGTGACATTTTAGAGACCTCTGAAAAAGTATTAAAAAGGATTTTTTGGACTGGGAGGTGGGGTGAAAAAGCCTTCGAGCGGATACTTCTAAATGTTTTAGCACTCAAGCCTCATTCCCCAATATGACTGAATTTTCATGAGTTAGATTGTTAACAAATAAGTTGTAAACGCCCGCATTCGAAGGATTTGGAACCCCACCTCCCAGACTATTGATGAGTTTTTCAGAGATCTCTTTTAAGAGTTCAAAAAAAGTCCAGAAATCTCTGATGACATTGAGGATCAAATGAAACTCCCGATTAGAACCACTTTGAAAAATGAAGAAATACCTTTGTTATCTTTTTTGAAATCAACGTAATCAAGAAAGCGTTTCATAGTGTTTCAGATCTCTCTTAAAATGATTGACAAAAGGCCTTTGGGATTTTAGATTACTATCCGTGCCCTAAATAAAGAACCCAAAATTGATGTCTACAGAATAGTCAGGAGGTCAATATGGGGGAGTTTCGATATTCGAATATTGAACGCGAGATGGAGGTTTATGGATACGACTCCTATGTAAAAAGCCACTGCCGCATGTGCCATGGCGGTTGTGGGGTAATCGTCTATTTAAAAAATGGGAAAATCGCTAAAATTGCTGGCGACCCTGAGTGCCCGATTGCCCACGGAACGCTCTGTGCCAAAGGCTTGGCTTCGGCCCAGCTTGCCTATCACAAAGACCGGCTCACCTACCCCGTGAAAAGGATCGGCCCAAAGGCGAGCGGTCAATGGAAACGGATCTCATGGGACGAAGCCCTGGACACCATTGCAGAGCGGATCCTGACCTACAGCGAAAAGTATGGCCCTGAATCGATTGTTTTTGGTTATGGAACTGGCAGGGAAAATGAGGCCGTGATCTACCGGATCGCCAATCTTCTGGGAACTCCCAATGTACTGACTGCAGGTCATTTCTGTTACGGACCTCGCATTTGTACCAGCATCATCACCTGTGGGACAAATCCTATCGTCGATTATGAGAATTTTCCCAAGTGTATCATGATGTGGGGAAATAATGTGACGATCAGTAACCCCGATGAATACAAAGGAGAACCCTTCTCCGTTGCCCTGGACAAAGGAGCCAAACTCATTGTGGTGGATCCAAGATTGACCCGTCCGGCTGCACGGGCCAATGTCTGGCTCCAACTGAGACCTGGCACCGACGCTGCCCTTGCCCTGGGAATGCTCAATGTGATTGTCAATGAGGAACTCTACGACAAAGAGTTTGTTGAAAAATACACCTATGGTTGGGAGTCATTTGTCAAGAGGGTCAACGAATATCCTCTTGACCGAGTGGAAGAGATCACCTGGGTTCCAAAAGAGAAGATCCAAGAGGCTGCCCGTCTCTTTGCCACCACCAAACCCGCGGCTCTCCAATGGGGGGTCGCCATTGAACAGCAGATCAACTGTGCTGACAATGACCGCCTGCTCATGTTCCTCATGGGAATCACCGGGAACATCGATGCCCCAGGGGGGCAGGTGCTCAACCGACCCCCCAACGTGGTCAATGTCGGTCAATTTGGGGCCCATGGCATGCTTCCAAGAGAACAGTTTGCAAAGCGATTGGGAGGAGAGCGGTTTCGATTGGCTGCACGGTTCGGAATCATTCAACCCAAATGCGTCTGGGATGCCATCCTCGAAGAAAAACCCTACCCAGTAAAAATGCTCTTTTTCATCAGTTCCAATCCCCTGATCACACGGGCCAATGCAAAAGAGGTTTATCGTGCCCTTAAAAATGTGGAATTCATGGCGGTGGCTGACTTCTTCCTCACTCCGACGGCTGAACTTGCAGACATCGTCTTGCCTTCTGCCACCTGGCTTGAAATGGACTATGTGGGGGATTTCTGGAAGCGCCACGGGTATATCCTTCCACGGAGAAAAGTGATCCAAGTGGGAGAATGCCGTTCTGATCATGAGATGCTCAATGACCTTGCTCATCGAATCGGACAGGGACAATACTGGTGGAATAACTTCGAACAGGCCCTCGACTATATCCTCCATCCCATGGGAATCACCTGGAACGATTTTAAGAAGATGAATTACATCCGGGGAGAGGTGAAATATTACAAGTATAAAGAATCAGGCTTTTCAACCCCTACGCGTAAGTTCGAACTCTACTCGACTGTCCTCGAAAAGATGGGGTATGATCCTCTTCCGCAACACCGAGAACCCCCTGAAAGTCCGGTGAGCACCCCTGAACTCTATAAGGAATACCCCTATATCCTGATTACAGGTGCGCGACCGCCTGGGTTCTTTCATACGGAAAACAGACAGATCAGAAGGCTTAGAGAGTTGAATCAAGACCCGATGGTTGAAATCCATCCGGATACAGCAGCCAAGGAAGGCATTAAAGAGGGTGATTGGGTTATCATTGAATCCCGTCGAGGGAGGGTGAGGCAGAGGGCAAGACTTGTCCTCGGACGTGATCCTCGAATTGTTGCTGCCCAGCATGCCTGGTGGTTCCCTGAGAACAAAGATCCAGGACATGGTTGGCAGGAGTCTAATATCAACATTCTAACCGATAACGCATTGGAGGGTTGCGATCCTGCGATGGGGGCTGACAACATTAGGACACTCCTCTGTAAGATTTATCCTGAGAAGCAGGAAGGAGGCCAGCCATGAGCAGGTATGCATTGATTATTGAAGAGTTTGCCTGTTGGGGATGTAGAGCCTGCGAATTGGCCTGTAAACAAGAGTACAATCCCGTTGACTCAGACAATGGAGTCAAGTATCTGTCTGTCTGGCCGGATGGCCCGAAATTGATGAATGGAAAACTCGACTTTCTATGGCGGGTCAGTGTATGTAAGCATTGCGATGATCCCATCTGTGCTAAGGCCTGTCCAGAAGGTGCCATCACCACAGATTCTAAGACAGGCATTGTGCTCCATAACAAAGACAGATGTAATGGCTGTAACGCCATTCAGGGAAAATCTGGAATCGAAAAACAGGAAACTTCTTCCTGCAAGGTTGGGTGTCCGGCCCATATCAATGTTCAGGGATACGTAAGCCTTGCGATCAAAGGAAAGTATGAAGAGGCCCTTCAGCTCATCAAAGAATCGAGTCCCTTCCCATCCATCTGTGGAAGGGTTTGCCATCACCCTTGTGAAACAAATTGCAGTCGGTCTCAGATTGACGAACCAGTTTCGATTCGCTCCATTGAACGGTTTATTGCGGATTTGGATCTGAAAAAAGCAGATCAGCGTTTCAAGCCAACCCTCAGAGCCAGAAAAGAAGAGAAGGTGGCCATTGTGGGATCAGGCCCTGCAGGACTCACCTGTGCTTACTATCTCGCCCGGGAAGGCTATCCAGTAACGATCTTTGAAAAGGCTTCGGTCCTGGGAGGCATGCTTTCCTTGGGTATTCCTGCCTACCGTCTTCCTCGGGAGGTGGTGGAGGCAGAGATTCAACTTGTTCGCAATATGGGCGTGATTATGAAGACCCATGTGGAAGTAGGCAAGGATATCAGTATTGGTCAACTTCGAAAAGAGGGGTTTAAAGCCTTTTTTATTGCCATTGGTGCACAGAAATGTATAAAATTGGGTATTCCTGGCGAAGACCTTCAGGGGATTTATGAAGGGCTGGAGTACCTTCAAAGGGTCAATCTCGGAGAACGACCTAATCTGGGGAGAAATGTGGCTGTCATCGGAGGCGGAAATACTGCCATGGATGCTGTCCGATCAGCACGCCGATTGGGAGCTCAAAACGCCTTTGTCCTTTATCGGCGAGGTCTGGAAGAAATGCCCTCAAGACCAGAGGAGATCGAAGAATGTGAAGAGGAGGGGATCTCTATATACCCTTTAACACAACCTGTGCAATTCATTGGTGAAGGGGGCAGAATTAAAGCAATTCAATGTATAAAAATGCGTTTGGGAGAACCCGATGAGAGCGGTCGATCAAGCCCGGTGCCCATTCCTGGCTCAGAATATCTCATCGAAGTAGAGGCTGTGATTACCGCCTTGGGACAGGAAGTGGATTGGACCTGCTTGACCCCTGAGTGCGCCTGCACCTTGACTAAAGAAGGGACAATTCGTGTCGATCCGATTACCTTACAGAGTGATGATCCGGATATCTTTGCTGGAGGGGACGCTGTGCGAGGTCCCCAGAGTGTGATCGAGGCGATTGCAGATGGGAGAGAGGCAGCGATTTCCATCGATCGCTATCTCCGAGGTCAGGATCTTCGATTGGATAGAGAGGTTGAACTGAAACCCATCACGAATCCACAGAAAGAGAAGTATGATCCTTCTTCTCGAGTGCCGATGCCACGCCTTAAACCTAAAGGTCGGGTCAGAAACTTTAAAGAGGTTCAAAGGGGACTTTCAAAGAAGATGGTCTCTCAAGAGGCACGGCGGTGTCTCTCCTGCGGGACCTGCTGTATCCAGGCTTGCCCCTACGATGCCATCACTTTCGACGTAAAAAGCGGTACCATACAGAAGTGCAACCTCTGTTATGAGAGGGTGCTCCATGGCCTCTATCCAGCCTGTGCGGATAATATCTGCCTCGCCCACTGTATCTATTTTGGGGATCCCATTGAAATTGAAAAGGAGATTCTTGAAAAAAGAAAAATCAGAGGCGGTTGGGGAGAAATCATTCCTAAGACCATCCAGGTTTTGAGGGAATCCTCGAGAGACGAGAGGTAGAGTTGATGGTTGACAGGCCTCTCCAATGGATCAGGTTATTGAAATTGTAATCTTATAAACCACAGCCATTGACTACCAACCTCGTGGGACATCCACCCTTTAATCGGAAGATCTTTCTGTTCGTTGAAGGATAGGCCTTTCAACCCATTTCCGAATCAAACGGCCTCAACCACAATGGCAATCCCCACGCCTCCTCCACCACAGAGCATCTGAAGGCCTGCTTTTCCACGGATGCGCTTCAAATGGTGAACCATCTCTCCGAAGTAAAGGGCACCGGTAGCCCCAATGGGATGCCCCAAGGCAATAGCACCCCCAGTGGGATTAATCCTTGGATCAAATCGGTCATAACCTAACTCGTCTGCATACTGGAACAGTGGAGAAGCAAAGGCCTCATTAGGTTCGAGGATATCCATCTCATCCATGGTCTTACCCGCCCTTTTGAGGGCTTTCCTTACAGCAGGGATAGGTGCAAGAAGCATAGGGACGGGGTCCCCTCCTGCAACCGCACAGGCAACGATCCTGCAAAGGGGTTCAAGCCCCAGTGCCTCAGCTTTGGCTCCGCTCATCAGAAGAACAGCTGCAGCTCCATCCACAATTTGCGAGGAACTTCCCGGGCTAACAAGGCCATTTGGCTTGAAGGGGGTTGGAAGTGCCATGAGGTCTCGGAAATAAGCATCAGGGTCTTCCACTGCCTTTGGCCTCAGGACCTCATCCTTTTCTACTTTCCGGGTAACCCCCTCATAGGTGAACTCGAATGGAATGATATGATCTGAAAACCACCCCTTCCGCTCAGCCTCAATCGCCTTCTGCATACTCCACATGCCAAAGCGCTCCAAATCCTCACGGGTGTGCCCCTGGGCTTCGGAGATCATTTCAGCGCAAACTCCCTGAGGCACGGCCATCCCGATCTCTGTAAGGCGAGGGGACATTCGAACTGGATAGTTTGCCTGAATGGCAACTTGAATATCCGACAGCATCCCATAATGGGACATGATCTCCACTCCTCCACAGAGGATCATCTCTCCCTCTCCCACCATGATCTCATGGGCAGCAATGGCAATGGCCTTGAGCCCACTATTGCAGTATTGATTTACAGTACAGGCCGCCACCTCTTTTGGAATCCCGGCTAGCAGAGAGGCGATGCGGGCAATGTTAGCCCCTTGCTCTCCAATCTGGCTTAGACATCCAATCAGGACATTTTCTATCTCGGCTTCATTAAATTTGGGACATCGGGAATGGATCCTATTCAGTAATCCCCGCAGAGTATTGGCCATAAGGTCCTGAGCAGAAGCCTGGCAGAGCTGACCGCCTTTCTCCATCCCCTTCCATCCGGACTTCCCAATTGCAGAGCGGACTGCATCGATGACCACCACTTCCTTTAACCCCGCCATCGGAACGTCTCCTTTTCCCAATCGACTTCATTTGAGTAAGTTCTGGAGTTGCATGGCCAGCATCATATCACCCTTTATCTTCAGCTTACCCCCCATAAAAGCGGTAACACTATCCAGCCTTCCCTCCACCATATCCGTAAAATCATTGGAGTCCATGGTAATCGTGACGTTTGGCGACTCGGAAAGGCCCTCCATCACCTTGGCACTGCCACCCCCAATGGCTACAGAGTAATTCCCTGGATCTGCCCCAGTGATCTCAAACTGGAAGACCGCCTTGATCCCTGAGACCTTGTCAGGATTGGCATCCATCCTCTTCTGCATCTCGGCAAAGATCTCTTTGGTGTTCATATTTGCCTCCTCCCTGTGTGATGGATTGGTTGAAAAAATTCTGATAGGAATCTACCGAATCCTTTCGAAAGTGTCAATCATAAAGAAGAAAAGAAAACTCACTGGGAACATCTCGATTAGAATGGTTATTGACCTTAACCCTTGAGCGTAAATCGCCATTTGCAAAACATCTCCTTGGGATGGGGATCGGGTGGAGCAAAGAGACACTCTGTTTGAATCCGATCGTCAATCTCCTTGGCAAAACTTTCAAATTCACCTCGATGCATCTCCTTGCAGACAAATTCTCCAAGGCCCCTTCTGAGGCGGGCCTCTTGGGTTGCACAGCTTGGAACCGTGATGAGGACTTCATCCTCTTTCTCTTCGATCTGATAACCAATGAGAATGGCCCAGGGGAAATACCTCAGGGCTTTGACAAACCCCTTGAGACCTTTCTCCCTGATCTCAAATCGTTTGATCAGATCCTTTGCCGCCATACTGGCCACCCTGCTCCAGACCCGTTCATTAATCCGTTCGGCTGTAGGTTGATCGAACCTCTCTGCCACATAGAGAAACCAGAAGGCATCGATCACCCGATAATGCCAGAGTAAGAATTCCACGTAACTCTTTAATCCTTGGGAATCCATCTTTTCAAAAATTTGGAGGTCCATTTCTCCCCCTTTCTCTCAATCGTTCAATTCGTTCAATCAATGGAGGATGGGAATAGTAGAACCATGCATAGAGTGGATGGGGCTTCAAGTTAGTTAGGTTGTCAGAAGCAAGTCGTTTCAACGCAGAGCACAAAGGGTTTGCTGTTCCCATCAGCCCCACTACAAAATCGTCAGCCTGTTGTTCAAATTTTCTCGAAATGGCCGATTCCAAGGGTTGAGCAAAATAACCAAGAAGATTTAGGAAAACCCCAAAGAGAAATAACCCGACATAATAGATAGGTCCAGAAAACCCAAAGGTTTGATAAACCAATGACCAATTTAGAAATTTTTCTGCCCCATAAAAAATGGCCAGGGATATAAATTCAATCAAAAGGATTTGTTTGAGGAGATGCCTCTTCTTCCAGTGTCCAATCTCGTGGCCCAATATAGCCAAAATCTCATCCTCTGGATGAGCACCAAGAAGGGTATCAAAGAGGACGATTCTTTTTGCCTTTCCAATTCCAGTGAAATAGGCATTGGTATGTTTGGTTCGTTTCCCGGCATCCATCTTAAATATGCCGTGGGGCCTGAGCCCCACCCTTTCCATGAACATCCTGATTCGATGCTCCAAGGACTCATCCTGAATGGGTTCGAATTTATTAAAGAGGGGAGCAATGACGGTTGGGTATAACCCTAACATCAACACTTCAAACCCACCCCCCCCCCACCACGCCCACACCCACCACCACTTTCCCCCATAAACCACCAGGACGAAAAGGAGCCAAAGGAGAAAACCACCGAGAACCACTGTGATGGCCATCTGTTTCAAGAAGTCCGATACCCATAACCTAAAACTCATCACGTTGAACCCATGACGTTCTTCAATAACAAAAGTTTCATAGAGATTGAAAGGGATGCGAAGGAGGCTTCCCAGGATAAAAAGGACAGCAAAGAAGATCAAGCCATTTGTAATAGGCTTTTCTCCCAATCCATGGATTGTCTTGACCAGCCAGGGCAAAAATCCGGAGAGTAAAATGGCCAGAAAAATCCCTTCGCTCATTAGGTGGGTAGCCATGGTGAAATGATGGGAATCGATATGATAGGCAGAAATTCTTTTGAGTCCCTCAGGATCGATGGTCTCCTTAAAAATTTCTGGGACACTTGCCCCCTGTTGGCGTAAGTGGAAAAGATTAAGCCAGTTGAGATAGAATTGAATCCCAGACCGTAATAGAAAAACGGCAAGGAAAACAAAAAATAGCGGATTAAGTTGAATCATGGGAGAGTAAAAAGATTATCTCCTGCGGGCCTTTTTCAAAGGTTTTGGCTTCCTTGAGGAGGCCTCCTTTTCTCCCCTCTGGGGCTTTTTCTCTTCGAGGAGTTTTCTCACCTCACGGCGTCCAAGTCTTCGAAGCCCCACCATGATTGCTCTCTTCTGAGGGGCGGGTTTAAATTGCCCGCTCTCCCATTGATGAACGGCCCCAACCGTAACCCCTGTGAGAAGGGCCAATTCCTTCTGGGTAATTCTTAAACGTCTGCGGAGGCTTCGGATCAAACGGGGTGAAAATCGTGCGGCCTTCACCTCCTCCGGCTCAGCCTCCAAAGGAACTCTCCTTTTCTCGATCTCTTTTTGCTGGGCAGAGGTGATCCGTTGGAGGGATAAGACCGCCTTGCGAAGTTGGGAGAGGGTTCCTCTCATCAAACGAAACTCCCTCTTTAATGGAACGGCAATCTTCCGGACCTCTCTTTTTGCCAATCGAACAATCTCAGACTTGATGATCGATTCGAACTTAGCCATTTTCTCCTCCTTTCTTCCCTTCGTCAGAAAGTCCTTGAGTCCTCAGGCTCATTGTCCTATATGAAACGACATGACCATGGGACCAAGTCACTCTCTGACAATGATGGTCTAATCAAAGATCTTTCCGGGATTCATGATGCCATTGGGGTCTAAAAGGTCCTTGATCTGCCTCATCAATTTAAGGCTTTCCCCATGCTCCCGCTTCATAAATTTTCTCTTCCCGATTCCAATTCCATGTTCTCCTGTAGCGGTCCCATGACATTCTAAGGCAAAAGCCACAATCTGTTCTGCAGTCTCCTCAACCTTTCGCCAATTCGCAGAGTCCTCTGGATTTCCTAAAATCTCCATATGAAGATTTCCACTCCCCGCATGGCCAAAGGCATATCCTTTCAATCCCCTTTTCTCCACGATCTTCTGGCTCCACTGAACCATCTCTGGATACTTTGAGATCGGAACAGCCGTATCGATCACAAGAGGAGAAAGGCCAGGATGGTGCGACTTAATAGCCTCATGGACCTCGTATCGAGCCTCCCAGAGACGATTCCGCTCTTCCCTCCCCATTCCCGAAATGAATCGAAGCGCCCGGTTCTCTTCACAGATCCCTTTGACCAATTCCAATTCCTCTTTTAAACCGGAGATACTTGTTCCATGAAATTCAATGAAAAGGGTGGGGCTTTCCTCGTAAGTAAGTTTCTTAAATTGGTTCACTACTTGGAGGGTCGGTGCATCCAGTAATTCTAAGGCGGCGGGTGATAGGCCCGAACACATGATTTCAAAAACGGCCTGGGTGGCATCGCGAATGGATTCAAATTGGGATACCGCAGCCATAAACTCAGCAGGTAATCCCACCAGGCGAAGGGTCACCTCCGTGAAGACCCCAAGGGTCCCTTCTGATCCGATAAAGAGACGGCAAAGGTCGTAGCCTGATGAGCTTTTGATTGCATTGGTCCCCGTTCGGATGATCTCTCCGGAAGGGAGAACAACCGTCATATTGAGAACAAAATCTTTGGTCGCCCCATATTTGATCGTCCGAATTCCACTGGCATTGTTGGCCACCATTCCTCCGATCGTGGCAGAGGCCCCAGGGTCTGGTGGAAAAAAAAGACCCTGGTGCGAAAGATACTGATTCAATTCTTTATAGATTACCCCAACCTCCACACGAACTTGAAGATCCTCCTTCATCAACCCAAGGATACGGTTCATTTGTTGAAGGTTGAGCACCATTCCCCCTTCTACAGGAATGGGGTTCCCCTCCAAACTTGTTCCCGCACCCCATGGGGTGACCGGGATTCTTTCCTCATTGGCTATTCTAAGAATCTGACTGATCTCCTCTGCCGTATGGGGCCACACCACTAACTCAGGCCTCCGGCTTGGGTGAAAGGATTCATCCTTGCTATGAAGGTCCAGAATGGACTCCCCGGTGGAGACCCTTTCATCCCCTACGAGGGAACGGATCTCCTCTACTACCTTCCGCGTGACCTTCCTGTATTTCATGAAGGATCTCAGTTTGGCCCAATTCCAATGGCTAAGCGTCGTTGGGTATTTAATCCCTCCCCATTAAACCCCTAATTGCTTCTCCATCTTTAAAATCAATTGCTTGGCCTTAAATATCTTATTCCCTTCTCGCTTTAACCAAATCTGATGACGGGTGGACTTTGCCCGAAGAGAGGCAATATTCTCTCTCAATCTCTTTTCTGAGGGAGTTCCCATGGCTGAGGGTTGAGTCAAAATCCTCTCCGGGCTCTGAACCTCCTCCACCTCTCTCTCTGTAATCGGGATTTGAATCTTCATCTCGTCGAGGGCTTTTTTTAAACTTGAATAAGACACCCTCTCCTTCTTTTCTCTCTCAGAGTATCGGACTGCCCTTTCCACCACCATCTTCGCCTTCCGGAGAGGCAAAGACCGACTCTGAACCATCCATTCCATTAACGCAGTAGCCCCACTGAATCCTCCCAGAGCCCATTTCCTCATCTGATCCTTATTCACTTGAAGAAACCTAATTACATCTTTCATTACGAGAAGCGCAGGATGACATTCCTCGACCAAATCCATCACCCAATACTTCGTCCATTGGCTATCACGATTATATCCCATGAAGAGGGCCTTCCCCAAAGAGAGAAGGCTCACCAACATTCCATGGGCCAATGAGGCTTTGGCCTTAATCACCTCCAAAGAACAAGGGTTTCGCTTCTGCGGCATGATGGAACTTCCCGTACAATGCCGATCATGGAGATGGATCATATGAAACTCATGAGTGGATAAAAGGATCAAGGTCTGAGCCATGGTGGAAAGATGATCCATCATCACGGCGATATCATAGGCCAATTCTGCCTCCGGCTCCCAACGCTGGGTGATCGGATCGGTCACATTCGATGTGGGTCCATCAAAACCCAGGAGTTTCGAAGTCATCTTTCGATCCAGAGGCAGAGAGGTGCCATATCCTGCGGCACTTCCCAATGGGTTTTTATTAAAAAGGGGAAACCATTGCACAAATCTCTGGATATCCCGCTCCAGGGCTTCCCCGAAAGAGACCAGTAAATGACCAAAGGTTGTGATCATCGCTGGTTGATGATGGGTATAACCCCGCATCACGGTCAAACGGTGCTCTTCTGCCCGCTGGAGGAGTACTCCTATCAGGGAAAGCAAACCCTCTACAAACCCCAAGACTTGATCCCGAAGGTAGAGCCTCATATCAAGAACGATCTGGTCATTTCGGCTCCTTCCGGTATGAATCTTCCCACCAATTTCAATTCCTATCTGTTCGATAAGAAAACTCTCGATATTGGTATGAACATCCTCTTTCAAAGGGTCCAACCGAAACTTCCCTTGGCGATAAAGCGTCTCGATCTTTTTGATCCCCTTAAGAATCTTCTTCCCGTCCTGTTTGGAAACGATCTTCTGTTTGCAAAGCATCAGGACATGGGCTCGACTTCCCCAGAGATCATAGGGAATCAATCGTTCATCGCTGGGAGGGCTCACCTTCATATCTCTTCCCGAAAGAAAATCGATCATCTCCCGAGAAGGCATCTCTTTAAAACGCCCTCCCCATAGTTTTTCAATCTTCATCTCCCTCTCTCCTACTTTGTTTTCCTCTTGGCTAAAATCTCAAAGGGAAGTCCTCGGATGAAGGCAGCATCCGCACACCGCCTTTGATCAAACCCAGTGGCTTTAATGGAGCGAATCTCCGGAGTAAAAAGACTTGTCTTCGACTCTCGATAGAGGATATCGATATTCCCCTTGTAAAGTTTAATCTTATACTTTCCGTTTACCACCTTTTGAGAGGTTTCAATAAACGCATCGAGATCGTATCTTAAGGGATGATAGGCCATTCCATGGTAGATCAAATAGGCCCACTTCTGATCGACTCCCTTTTTGAATTGAATCTCATCCTTGGTCAGACACAATTGTTCCAAATCTCGATGAAGTTTTAGAATGATCGTAGCAGCCGGAGCTTCATAGATCTCCCGGCTCTTAAGATCCATAATCCCGTCCTCAAACATATCGATCTTCCCGATGGAATGGGTCCCTCCAATGACGTTGAGTTCTGGGATGATCTCACCAAGAGGTCTCCTCTTCCCATTCAATTTGACAGGAATTCCCTTTTCAAACTCTATGGTCAGGTAGGCAGGCTGATCTGGCGCCTTTTCTGGAGGTCGATACCACATCCAGATTCCATCCGGAAGGGGTTGGTTGAGATCGATGGCGCCACTGGCAATGGAGCGACACCACATGGTCTTATCGTCTCCACCGGAGATCATCTCCGTCACAGGGATTCCCCATGCCCTGCAGAGGTGTTCCTCCTCCAACCGGGTTAAATCAAAATCCCTCACCGGGACTAAAATTTTCAGACCGGGGGCAAACATCTTAAACACATTGTGCATGCGATATTGATCGTTGCCTTTTCCACTGGAGCCTTCGAGGATCGCATCGCATCCCTCGGCAAGGGCAACCTCTGCGACTTTTCTGGCTACAATCTGGCGGGTCATGGAGGTCGAGACAGGGTAGCCTAAATAATCGGAGTTGGCCTGAATCGCCCGAGCAATCCAGACCTCAGTAAACTCCTTTCGAAGATCGAAGAAGAGAGGTTTAATTTTTAGAACTTTAGCCTTTCTTTGACTTTCGAGGATCTCCTCCTCTCCCTGGCCAACATCAATGGTAATAGGAAGAATCTTTTTGGCCTTATACTTTCTTCTGAGCAATTCAATGGAAAGGGAGGAATCTAACCCTCCGGAGTAAGCCACTGCGACTTTATTCACCTGAGGGGTTGGAGTGTCATTAATCTTTTTTAAAATCTTTTTGATGTCCATCTGTAACCTACCTCCTTAATTTTTTAGGCCAAAATCTTACCATAAAAAAATAAATAAAACAACGGATTTTCCCTACCTCTCGCAGGATCTCACTCCTCTTGGAACCCTTTTTTTCAACCCTTCTCTTAGACGATCCGTTTTCCAAAACATGCCTGATCATACCAACAATGGGGATCCTCTTCGAGATAGTCGCCTCTCAAGGCGAAAGTTAAACTCCGGCAGCCTCGACAACCCTCGATGTCACAGGTCTTGCATTTGCCTTTCAGGTTGCCTTTTCCCCTCAATTTTTTTAAGACGTCTGATTCCTCCCATATCTTTTTCAAGGGAGTCTCCAATAGATTTCCAATCGAGATAGGAAACCTACGGCAAGGGAAAACATCTCCCTCTGGCATCACGCAGAGACCCTCTCTTCCAATGATACAGGGAGCGCCAAGAAGTTCAGGCTCGTTTCCTTTGATTTGGATTTGAAATGCCTGATAAGAAAGAAGGGCATTCTTCTCCTCGATTGAAAACAATTCTTGAAGGAGGTCCATCAACTCTCCCCATTCCTCTTTTTTCAATACCTCATCCCTTCGCGCTCTCCCCTTTCCCCACGGGATGAACCGCTCAAGGATAAATCCATGGACCCCCAATTCTTGAGCGAGCCTTAAAAAAGAAGGAAGACTCTTATAATTTCTTCTCATAACGGTGAACATCAAAATGATCTCGAATGGATGCTCTTTTTTAATCCACAGAATATTTTCAATGACTCTCTTAAATACCCCTTTCCCACGGATCGAATCATTCACCTCCGCATCGGCTCCATCCAGAGAGAGCTTGATCTTTCTGAGCTTGGGGAACATAGAAAGTCTCTCTACCACCTCTTTGTCAAAGAGAAGGCCATTCGTAATGATCCCCAATTCTTCCACCAGCGAATTCCGGTTGAGATAGTCCAAGAGGGAATACAATTCCAATCTGAGAAGAGGTTCGCCCCCGGTGAGATGAATGGAGGCTATCTGATCCCAACCCTGGAGGGTGGTGAGTATGTTCTGGGCAATCCCTTTGAGACCTGTCCAATCAAGGTCTTTCTCTCTTGAGAAATCCTCTTGATAACAGTGCTCGCATCGAAGGTTACAACGATGAGTAAGATGCCATTGGATGTGGAAAACGGGTTTCACAAAAATGAATCGGATTAGACTAAATTTACTGTAGTTTAGTAAATTTTTCTCATGCCTGCGAAAGCAGGCATCCAGAATTTATTGATTTTATCCGACAGAATCAGCTCCGCCTTTGGCGGAAATGATTTTTACTGGATTCCTCCTTCCGCGGGAATGACAAAATGTGGGTTTAAAAATATTTTCTATTTCAATAAATTATAAATTTTTGGTAAACTACATTAAATTTATTTGTTAAGATCCCTCTTGATCCTTTTCCCCTTAAGCCAAACGGATCACCAGGATCCGATTATCGCTTTCTTGGACGTTCCCCTAAGGTCACCTTGACTTCTTCCACTTTTCCTTTCCGAAAGATTTTGAGCAGGATGGAATCCCCTGGTTTTTTCTCACGAATATATCGAATCAAATCACCGTGGCTCTTCACCTCGTGCTGGTCGACCTTCACCACAATGTCTCCCCCGACAATCACGATCATATTGCCCACCTGAATTCTTTGGTTCCCACCCTTAAGCCCTGCCCTATCCGCAGGACCTCCCTTAACAGTTTCTGCAATCATGGCTCCCCGCTCTATCTTTAATTTTAAGTATCTGGCCACTTCCGGAAGCAAAGGTTGAATGGTTGCGCCAATCCAAGGATAAGTCACATAACCCTTGGCGATCAATTCTGGAATCACCCTTTTTGCGGTATTGACCGGAATGGCAAACCCAATTCCCACACTTCCCCCTGAGGGGCTGATGATGGCACTATTGATGCCGATGATCTCTCCCTCAGAGTTAAGGAGTGGACCTCCTGAGTTTCCCGGGTTGATGGCTGCATCCGTTTGAATCACATCCTCAATTAAATATCCCCCTTCAGAACGAATCGTTCTCCCCAATGAACTGATCACCCCCGTGGTTAACGTCCTTTCCAATCCAAAGGGATTTCCGATGGCTAACACTTTCTGCCCAATCCTCAAATTCCTCGAATCGCCCATCGGGATGACCTTCAGTTTTTCCCTTGGGGCTTCAATCTTGATCACCGCAAGATCGTTATCCGGATCAGACCCCACCAACTTCGCAGGCCATTTCGAACCATCAGCCAGGGTCACCTCTAATTTTTGGGCATTGGCAACCACATGATGATTGGTCAAGATATGACCCTTCAAATCGATGATGGATCCAGATCCTGACCCCTGCGAAGGGAAAATATTGAAGAAAAAGTCCATCTGGATTGCAATGCTTGTGATATTGACCACCCCATCGGCTACTTTTTCATAGACGGAAATATTGTTTTTTTCGTCCTCGGTAACGGAGAAGGCAAGGGTGCTCCAGAGGATCACAAAAGAAACGAGGATCACAAGGAATATTTTTTTTGAGGCCATTTCCAATTCCCCCTTTCAGTAACTCAGGGCTTCAGCCCTGAGAAAGTCAACCCTAAAGGGTTGAGTTACAAACTTCATCAGCTCTAAAAGGCTGATCACGTACCTCAGGACTTCAGCCATAACACTATACACTGTAACTCAGGGCTTCAGCCCTGAGAAAGTCAACCCTAAAGGGTTGAGTTACAAACTCCATCAGCTCTAAAAGGCTGATCACGTACCTCAAGACTTCAGCCGCAACACTATACACTGTAACTCAGGGCTTCAGCCCTGACCACTCCAAATAGACCAAATAAAAGGGTAATCTCTATAATCAGAAACTATACCTCTTCTTACAGGATTTTCTAAAATATAACGTGCCACACCTTCCAGACTCTCTTCTTTTCTCAAAATATGGTCATAATAACTAATGTGCCACAAATCTTCATGGTAATTCCTTTTAAACCAATAGCCGCTTTTCTGTTTAAAGACGCCTATAAATCTTTTTAGATTTGATCTATCATCAATTCCTCTCGCTAATAAATGGAGGTGATCAGGCATAAAACAGTAAGCCAACACATCAAAACTTTCGGATTTAGCGGTTTCGAATAAAAGAAAGATAAGAGGGTTCACTATTTCACCTACTTTAAAGCGGGCATTAAAATCCTTCGTCCGAATGGTTATAAAATAAGCATAAGACCCAATATAGTCAAAATCTTTTAATCTCGGTCTTTTTGGAAAATGGCCTTTTTGGTTTAGTCCCATAGGTAAGATCAAATATTTCAACCCTAAAGGGTTGAGTTACATTACCCCTTTCCGAAGCTCAAAGGTTCAGCCTTAACGATCAACCTGATGGGCTGATCTGTATCACTATACACTGTAACTCAGGGCTTCAGCCCTGAGAAAGTCAACCCTCAAGGGCTGAGTTACAAACTCCATCAGCCATAAAAGGCTGATCACATACCTCAAGACTTCAGCCATAACACTATACACTGTAACTCAGGGCTTTAGCCCTGAGAAAGTCAACCCTAAAGGGTTGAGTTACAAACTCCATCAAGCTCTAAAAGGCTGATCACATACCTCAAGACTTCAACCGCAACACTATACACTGTAACTCAGGGCTTTAGCCCTGAGAAAGTCAACCCTCAAGGGTTGAGTTACAAACTCCATCAGCCATAAAAGGCTGATCACGTACCTCAGGCCTTCAACCATAACACTATACACTGTAACTCAGGGCTTCAGCCCTGAGAAAGTCAACCCTCAAGGGTTGAGTTACAAACTTCATTAGCCATAAAAGGCTGATCACATACCTCAAGACTTCAGCCATAACACTATACACTGTAACTCAGGGCTTTAGCCCTGAGAATCAGAGTCACAGAGACTATATCCTTAGGAGGGCCAGGTTCGTCAAAGGCTCCTTTGAAAGTCGTGAAAGCCTCCTTTCGAATTTAATTCAAGGGGGGCTTAAACCTCCTCAGCCTCAAGGCATTTGAAACGACAGTCACCGATGAAAAGGCCATGGCCCCTGCAGCCAAAATAGGGTTAAGAAGAATCCCAAAAAACGGGTAAAGAACACCCGCTGCCACAGGGATGAGGAGGCTGTTGTAAGCAAAGGCCCAAAAGAGGTTCTGTTTGATATTGCGGATCGTTGCTTTGCTTAGGGCAATGGCAGTGACGACCCCTCTCAAATCTCCACCGATGAGGGTCATGTCAGAAGACTCTATGGCCACATCTGTCCCTGTCCCTATGGCGATTCCTACATCGGCCTGAGCAAGTGCAGGAGCATCGTTGATGCCGTCTCCAACCATTCCAACCTTTTTGCCTTCGCCTTGAAGTCGTTTGATCTCTTCCGCTTTTTTTTCTGGAAGGACTTCTGCCTGGATTCGATTAATTCCAATCTGATGGGCAATGGCTTTAGCGGTTCGTTCATTGTCACCAGTAATCATCACGACCTCCAGCCCCAATTGGTGAAGGGCTTTCACCGCCTCCTTTGAATTCTCCTTCAAGGTATCCGCAACGCCAATAAGACCTGCCGCTTTTCCATTGACTGCTAAAAACATCGGGGTCTTTCCCTGGCTGGAGAGTTCCTCTGCCTTTTGAAGTAATCCGTTAAGGTTAACCCCTCTGCCTTCCATCAGGCTTAAATTTCCAAGGAGAACTTCTCTCTGGTCAATCCTTGCCTCGATCCCGTAACCTGGGATGGCTTGAAAATTGAATGGATCGATGAGATCTAATTTCTCCTCCTTCGCCTTCTTCAGAATGGCCTCCCCGAGGGGGTGTTCTGACCCCTTCTCGGCTGAGGCGGCTAAAAATAATACCTCCTCTTTTGTAAATCCCTCAGATTCAATGACCTCTGTGACCGAGGGCTCTCCCTTGGTCAAGGTTCCGGTCTTATCCAGGACAATGGTGTTGAGTTGATGGGCTGTCTCCAGGGCCTCGGCTCCACGAATTAAGATCCCATGCTCTGCGCCCTTTCCTGTCCCTACCATAATGGAGGTTGGCGTGGCCAATCCCAGAGCGCAGGGACAGGCAATGATCAGCACCGCAATGAAATTAAGAAAGGCATAGGTGAACGAAGGGGGAGGGCCGAAAAGGAACCAGATGATAAAGGTGACGATAGCGATTCCAATCACTGTGGGGACAAAATAACTGGCAACCACGTCGACCATCCGGGCAATGGGCGGTTTGGAGCCTTGGGCTTCTTGAACCAGACGAATGATCTGGGCTAAAACTGTGTCCTTTCCTACCCTCGTCGCTTCAAATTTGAATGTCCCTGCCTTGTTAATCGTTGCTCCAATCACTTTATCCCCAGGCCTCTTCTCCACAGGAAACGATTCTCCTGTAACCATAGACTCATCCACAGAGGAATAGCCTTCTTTCACCACTCCATCCACTGGAATCTTTTCTCCGGGCCGGACAATGACAAGGTCTCCAGGCAAGACTTCACTGACTGGAATCTCTATCTCAGTTCCATTTCGGAGGACTCTGGCCCTTTTGGGTTGAAGTCCAATCAGTTTCTTAATCGCCTCTGAGGTTCTTCCCTTGGCCTTTGCCTCAAGGAATCTTCCGAGGAGAATGAGGACAATAATGGCTGCTGAGGTATCGAAATAGACATCCAGCATGAGGCCCTTGACCATGATCAGGTGGGGGAGGAAAGTAACGATCAGGCTATAGAAGTAAGCAGCAGATGTCCCGACGGCGATCAACGTATTCATATCACTGGTCTTATGTCGGGCCGCTTTCCAGAATCCAACATAAAACTGCCATCCCGCCCAGAACTGGACCGGGGTGGCCAATAAGAATTGAACTAAAAAATTTATTTCCCTTCGAACTCCAAACCTGCTCTCGAACAGTCCTGCTCCATACATAAGAAGGAGGATGGGGGTGAGGAGAAGTGCCCCTATTATAAATTTTAACTTCAACTGATTGAGCTCAGCCTCCCTGGCTATCCTCTCCTTCTCGACCACATCCTCTTCTTTCACCTCAAGAACCTGATAGCCTGCCTTACGTATAGCGGATTTGAATTCATTTAAAGAGACAATATTAGGGAGATATTCGATAGAGGCCCTTTCTGTAGCAAGATTGACACTGACCTGGATCACTCCTTTTAAGGACTGGATTGCCCTCTCCACCTTATTGACACAGGAGGCACAAGACATTCCCTGAATAGGGAGAATCACATTTTCTGATCTTACGTCGTACCCCAGAGACCGAATCTCTTTGATCAGGTGAGAAATATCTGTCTGATTAGGACGGAATAATATGGTGGCATGTTCTAAGGCAAAGTTGACGGTGGCCTGGTTAACCCCTGGAACCGAATTTAACCCTTTTTCAATCCTTGCCGCACAACTGGCGCACGACATCCCGCGAATCGGAAGATCGATACGTTCTATTTTCTCTTGAAGGCTACTTGACTCCATCATAGAATATCTTAAATTGAGTGAGCCTTTTGGAAATCCCCCTTAGCCAGAGGCTCGCCCTCCTTTTTAAAACCCTTTATTTAATAATAACATCTCGGTAAAGACATTCTCCACTTGAAAACTCCCTGGCAAAAAAGACCTCCATCATCTTGGACTGATTCGAAAATGGCCGAAGTTAAAACAGGAGGGTTTTAATAAGATTGGCTCCAATTCGATAGGTTGGGTCATCTCCAGAGGGATGCTGCTTTCCTGCTTTCCGAACATTAATCTCTGTTAAATCCATCCCCACTAACTGAACTTTCTTCGATAAGCCATCCTTAAGATATTCGGCAATCCGATAAATCTGTCTTTCATTGAGACCCTGTCTTTCAAGAAATCGAACCCCTTCGATCCCATTCCTTGCCCCAATGTCTAAGTCGATAGAAATATAGACGTATGAATCTTTGAGGTGCCTCAGAATATTTTTCAATTTCGAAGGAGAAAGAAGAAAATCACTTTTGGTGAGGAGGCTGACTCCTTTTTTTCTTAATTCAGAGAAGAGTTGAACATAACTCTCTACCCTTGGGTCTTTAATCCGAAAGGCATGCCTGGGGGGAAAGTCGTTTACCCCGATGATAAAAAGGTTTTGGGGTTTCAAGACTTCTTCCTCCAATAAATGGTAGAGGAAAGAACTCGCATTATAGGAATCTGGCCGGTGATAGAGGTAGGGATCATTCCGATCGTAAATCGTCTCGGGATTCGTATCGAGGTCATACTGGATGATTTTAGAGAGGATGGAGATCGGGATGCCATCGGTATGGCTGTCCAGGACAATTAAAGAGATCTCTTCTGGAGCATATAACTGGGTTAGTTTTTTAAAGACCCCACCGGTAAGGGAGTGGTCGACCGCAATCATACATGGAAGATCTGGGAAGATATGTTGGGCAACAAAATCTCCTACCCTTTGAGAATAAACCTCAAAACCGCCTTCATCGATAAATGACACAAAGGATTCGGTATTAATTTTTTCTTTATCTTGGGAGGAGGGAATGGGACGAAGCCAACTGGGGATATCGATGGACCCTCTCTCTGAAAAGAATTTTGGATCGATCTCCTTTCGGAGGATCTCCATTACTCCTTCATAGGGATCGTCCGGTCCTTTTGGATTCCCTATCAAAGCCAACTTCTCTTGAATTGATTCATGCCTCTCATCTCCATCCAGCGGACAACCAAAGAATACGACTTTTCTCTGGAAAGGCTTTTCAAGCATCTTTAATGGAGAGCCATGCCCTCAGGGAATGGGCTTTAAACAGGACCACAACAGGGATACTGAAGAAAACATGAAGGGGTTCATTTAAAAAAATCATCTCTTGCCTTTTTCAACTGAATGATATTCTCAAGCGGGGAACGTGGGGCAATCCCACATCCAGGGCAAAGGAAATCTGTCCCATTCTCCAAGGCTTTGATGGCCTCCTGATAAGCCTGTTCTGGAGTCCCGCTAAACAGGGTCGTCGCAGTGGCCACATTCCCAAAAACCTTTACCTCTTTCTTGTGGGCGATCTCGACTGCCCTCTTCAGATCCGCCTTCTCTTCAATGCTGATCCCTGCAGCCCCAGTTTCGCACATCATCTCGATGATGGGATCTGTATTCGCACAGATATGGAGAACGACCGGACCCTTGACTTTGCTGATAATCTCTTTCTCAAGAGGTAAAACAAATTTCTCCCACAATCTTGGGCTTAGTAAAGCAGGCCCTGAGGAGGGTTCAGCAAAAACAAAATAATCCGCCCCATGGTCAAATGCGAAATTTGCGGTAGCAATCGCTGCCAGTTTGGTAATTTCCAACACCTTAAAAACATCGTCTGGCCTTTTCATACACCATTTCATGAACTGTTCTGTACCCACAAGATTGGCCGCACAGGTAAAGGCCCCTTCTGTCTCCCCAAAAATAACCATCTTATCGCCAACCTTCTCCTTTAGGAGTTTAAAGTGTTCTTTATATACAGGAAACCTTCCTCTTTGTAAAAAGTCTGAGGGAAAAGCAAGGTGATCCAGGTTCTCAGCATAAGGATGCGTTTTGATTGAATATTGAATATCTATCTTAGGAGTCCCAAGCTCGCAACCCAAGGCTTCGCTCATTGCGGTGATATCCCATCCCATCGCCTTGACCCACTCAAACCCACCATATTGGTGTCCTGCATAGGCAAGTTCGGTCATGGCCACAGGATCCGTATCGGCAAGGGGTCGCTCATAACCGCATTTCTTCATAAAATCCACTACCCCATAGGTGGTGGTCGAACCCACAGGGGTCATATCCACTTCTTTTCCCATTAATCGATTCATAAATCTCTCTTTAAGCGTCATCGTTGACATTTTCGCCTCCCAAATTTTTATGACTTGGTTTTTTTTATATCATAAGACGAATGAGGTATGCAAGTTCACCTTTTATTGAAATGGATTCTCCATCCATCTCCCCTTAAATTTTTTTAAATGTTTAATGGCATCTTCCCGGTTTCCAAATATATGGATTCGGTTTTTATTATGGGGAACGGTGATCACTTCACTTTCGACAAAAAAGGCTTGGGGAGCTTTGATCTTTTTCCCTGAGATTTCATCCACCACCCACACTTCTTGAACCTTCCCTTTCAGTTCTGAAAAGCTCATGGAGGCGCAGACCATTGAGCAAAACTTCTTCTCACTGCCATCCTGAAGGATAAAATAGACCGCATAGAGAGGTTCAATCCTCACCCCATCGTAATCACAACGATCCGCTTCGGATTTCCTTTCTCCTTTACAACCCAATCCTAAACAAAGGATTAAAAATATAATTAAAAAAACAGGGTTTTTGCAGATCGATCTCATACTAAACTAAAGGCAATAATTGTCTTTCCATTTTTACGTCATTCCTGCGAAAGCAGGAATCCAAATGGATTGGTCCTTGTCTGGATTCTCGCCTACGCAGGAATGACAAGCCTCTTTTTCTATGATAAATTTATTTTTGCTTTCAGTTTAATCCACTATCAAATGGATAACAAGCATCGCCAAAGAGGCCGATAGAAAGGAAAAGCCAAACCAGTAAATCTTTCTTAAATATTGAGGGAGTAACTCAGAGGCCTCACCGATTTTTCCAAAGAGTTCGGTGGTGAAGCCCCACCCCACTGAGAAAGTTCCCAAGATAAAGAGGAGGTAGAGGACAATGCTATCCGGAACATATTGCCAGAGGCAGTAAAGACAGTGATGAAAGGGGAGGTGCATCATCTGAGGAGCAAAAACTTCAATTTGAGATAAGACGAAAAGGATGCCATTCCCAAGAGCAAAAAGAAACAAAAAGGCTAATATCGCCCTTCGCCAAGAAGAAGGGGTTTCAAGTTTCTTCAGTTTTAAAACCAAACCCATCATCCCAATGAGAAGAAGATGCGTCATGAAATAGAGCACCTTCAGGGACTGAGCATATTGGGGCCCTAAAATGGATTCAGGGGTAGTTCGAGTGGGTCGATCTAAAATATCAGTAACCGTAGTGCAACAGGACACAAGGGTTCCAGGCGCAATCCTTACCATCAAGAGGATCTCCCCGATTGAATCCACGAATACAAAGATGGAGAGAATAGCAAGAAGGAGCAGTTTTCTCCCCATCAGAGGAGCCGTCTTGGTTGCTCGATCGAGCGCATGAAGGATAAGCCACCCCCCGATCAAGAAAAAGTTGATCGGCTTGAGGTATTCTAAAAAAAGGGTAAGGCCTGGTTTGACCTGAGTCACTCCGAAGATGCACATGGCCCCTTCAATATCGTGAATAAAGCTCTGAAGCGTGGCGTAAAAAAGAGGCCAGTTAATCAGCCTGATCAATAATAGGACCGCCATAATTAAGAGAACCAAATAGGAGCGATCTTCAAGGGCGGATTTATCTTCAAGTTTGGTGGACTTTTTCCATTTTCGATAAAGGGAGAAAGATGAAATGCCACCCCAGACAACTAAACCAGCAGAAATAACCCCAATGAACATAATCGTAATGCTCAGGGCATTTAAAATCATTGGGATTCTTTCTCCTTGATATCGATGAGTCTTCCATCCTTTAAGAAGAAAATCGTTTCACCATAATCGAGGAAGAGAGGATCATGACTGGAAATGATGATCGTTTTCCCTTTGTTCCTAAGGTCTGTCAGAATCTCCAAAAGAATTTGAATCGATTCGGCATCAATGTTGGAAGTGGGTTCATCGGCAATCACAATCTGAGGATCATTGATCAAGGCCCTGGCAATGGCTACCCTCTGCTGTTCCCCTCCTGACATTTGCTCAGGAGGATGATCCACCCTCTTTTCCAGTTTCAACTGGGTCAACAATTCTTCAGATCTTTCTCTCCTCGCCCTTTCTCTTATCCCGAGGGGGATGAGGGGAAAGGACACATTTTCCCATGCGGGGAGTCGAGGCAGGAGGTTGAAGTTCTGGAAAATCAACCCAATGGTCTTTTGGCGAATCCGGGACAACTGCACATCCGAATACTTCGAGACATCCTCTCCATACAGAAAAATACGTCCCTGGGTTGGACGGTCAATCGTGCTAATGACATTAAGAAGGGTCGTCTTCCCAGACCCTGAAGGACCACGAATAAGAATGAGACGATTCTTTGGAATCTCTAAATCAATCTGTTGGAGGGCTCGAACCTCTTCAGGTCTTCCTGGGTAATAAATCTTATCTACCTTTTCTGTCCGAATGATCGTTTCCATTACCGCATCGCCTCAACAGGGGGAACCGTGGCCGTCCTCCAGGTGGAATAAAGGCTTCCCACCATTGTGAGAACAATGGCGAAAAGGAAAGCAAAGAGACACGGGAGCGGAAGGAACCGAGAGGGAACTGGAAAGGGCGCCATCAACCCAATCTCTGCAATGAAGAACTGTGCAATAAAAGCCCCATTAAACCATTTCAACCAGGCCATGGAAAAAAGGAGAGCCAATGGAGCACTCGTGAGGCTAATGATGAAGTTCTCCAGGGCAACCATTTCCATCACCTCTTGGGTCTGCCATCCAGTGGCTTTGAGGATTCCAATCTCTTTCCTTCTCTCAGTTTGACCAAACCCCGAAACAACCAGCAAGGCAGGAATGGCAAGGGCGAAGGCAATCGTATAGAGAGCCGTAAATACCCCTGCCTTATAATTAAATCCCCTTTGAAAATATCTCTTGACCAAGGCTTTATCTTGAACTCTTAAAGGGGGTTCAGAGGGATTGGAAAGACTTCTACCCTCTTGAATCGAGGCTGCCAATATAGGAGCATAACCTGGCCGGGTATAAATCAGAATATCGGTTGCTCTCCCTCTCATTCTAAAGAACTCCGAGGCATCCTCAAAGGACATCAAAATCAGGTTGGCGCTCCAAATCGTTACATCGGAATCGAATATTCCTGCGACTCGTAAAAGTTTTGAAGGATTGATAGAAAGAGAAAAACGAACACCTAACTGCAAAAGGAATTCTTTTGCCAACCCTTTTCCCATCACCACCTCCCCCTTTTCCTTGAACATTCTTCCTTCGGCAAGGCGGACCGATTGAGGGATATTCTCGGGAAGGATACCCACAATCGTTGCCAGACGATTGGCAAAATAGGTTCTTCCGACAATTCGAGGAAAGACTTTCGTCACTCCATCCATCCTTCTGAAATGTTCGAGATAATCAAGGGAGATTGGGGCGTTGCTTCCAAAATAATCTGAAGTGACATAAATATCGGCCCCCTCCTCAACGGAGATAAGAGATTGGAATTTAATTCCCTCAGAGATGGAAATGGCAGTCACAAATGGAAAGAGAACAGCAATCAAGCAGAGGATCAGGACAAGGCTCCGAACTCTATTCCTGAGGATATTCCCAATGGCGGTCAAAAGAAGATTGAGGTGTTTATTCATTTACCTCTCCAGTAATAGTTGATTGACCGGGATCTCCTCAAAGTAGGAAACCGTTGCAGTTCTGTCTGGACCATAGGAGTACCCCCCTGGAATTGGCCAAGTGATAGAATCGTCCACGGGTTGAATTCGAGGATCAAAATTAATAAAGTTCCAGATGGGAGTGCTGATCGCTCCCATTCCCACCCCTCCCACCATTCTCTGAAAGGTGACCATCTGATCTGCTTGAACCTTCTCCCAGGTATACTGATCCCATAGGATGGCTGAGAGGGTCAGGATGATCAAAACAATTAAAAAGAGTAAATAGATTCGGATTTTTCTGCCCATAAATAAAAAATGGGTATTAGGCCAAGGTTAAGAGATCCGTTTGGTTTAGGGTCAACGGGTTAGGGTAAAGGCTTAAAGACCAAAAACATAACCCGCCAACGAAACTGGCGCCTCTACCTTAACCCTTTGACCCATAACTCTTTATTGTTTCATCTTTTCTTTCCAAATCTCCAGAGCCTCTTGATAGGTCACCACCTTTCCCCCAAATCCCTTTTGAAATTTTTCAGCATTGGCTCGTGTGAGAAAGGAAATGAAACCAGGAGCCATATCGGTGATGACCGAACTCTTATAAACATAGAAACCCTTTTGAGCATCGAAGGAACGATTGCTTAAGAGATCAGTGGCTATAGCCAGTTTAAATTTCTCTTTCAGCCTGAGATGCAGGGTCAGCCCACACTGAACCCCACAGGTTTGAAACTCTTTGCCATCCGTTGTCGTCACCACATATCTTGTATGAGGATATTTCGAAACATCCATTCCACAGACCATACATCGCTTGACCTCCCCAGCCCATGAAAAGGGATTCATCATTAAAATAGACACAAAAATCAACGTCAATAAATAAATCGATTTTTTCATCTCCCATCTCCTTTGAATCCCCTTACCCTATCCCTCTCCCCAGTGGGAAGAGGGGAAGGTGGAGGGAACACATCAGTGCTTCGGTTTTCATCGTTTATTTTGTCGGCCTCAGACTCCAGATGTAGAGGGTGATGGAGTGAAGGTCTTTTTCATCGATCTTTCCTTCATAACCATGCATTCCAGGGCACCCTTTGGTAATGGCCTCTTTAATTTTGACCCGACTGTCCATCTTCTTCGCAAACTCCAGGGTATTCCATCCCGGTGCCGTTCCACCTTTGCCTTCCTCCCCATGGCATTTGTAACATCCCTGCTTTCCTGCTAATTCTTTACCCATCTTTGCCCTTTCAGCCACCCTGGCCATAATCATCTTTCTGTCTGATCCCATATCGGATAGGGTGCGATTCAGGGCATCATCAAAAGTGCCAATGGTCCCGCCATGTTTCTTCTGATATTTTTTGGCCTCTTCGAGGGAGGCAAAGGCAAGTTTGCTCACTGCAGTCATCACTCCCGGGATATCACTTCCAATCAACCAATGGGCTTTTTTAGCATCAATCCATCCTTTCGTTTCGTAATCCACGACCTCCCACCGTTCGATTTCCGTAGGTCTTTTTTCATAGAGTTGGGCGGCACAAAAGATACTACAGGTCTGGTCCTTCTTCCCATCTGAATAAGTGAGCCGATTAATGGTCTGGTGATACATCTTTAGATTCATCCCACAAAGGGGACACCATTTGGGTTCCTCTTGGGCCCCAAAAGATACCCCCCCATGAGAAAACCAAAGGGTAAAGTAAATGCATAATACAATAAACCCTATTGAAATCAAATAGAATTTTTTATCCCTTTCCATATTTAATCCCTCCAAAGTATAAAGCCATTCATTAGGAACCCAAAAGGATGCCTAATGAATTAACCTAATGATGAAAAGATTTCTTGACTCAAAAGAATAGGACTATTTACCGGATAAGAAGGAGGATCACGAGGGATGTTCTGGCGGACTTATATAGGCTTGAGAAGATAAAGTAGGGAGAACCGGAAAAAAGTGATGGATTTCCAATGCAGGAAGTGAAAATGGATTTTCTACTGCAAGAATAGGGTATTTTACACCAGGAAGATCAAAATCGCTATGATAACCACAAAAGCATTTATCTCTTTCGATGAGGGGTATGCCGCCCAAAGGTCTTTCTGTTCTTTCATGACAACCACAGGCGGATAAAAATCCTCCTCGTTTGGCCACGCCATGAGGGCAGTTACAACAACAACTCATTCTCTCAGGTCTATTTTCGCAATCACATTCGAATTCGTTTTTAGGAATGATCAGGGTGATATGAGAAACCAAAAAGATAAAGAAAATAACGGTGATTTTCCCTACCATTTGATTCTCATCTTATAGAAAACCCTTATATTTTGTCAAGGATATTGTTCCTCCCTCCATTCTAAATAGAATGGGAATTAATCCTCGTTAAAATTTTATACTGGTTCCAAACATGGCCGTTGCACCAGGCATGGGGTAACCCTTTAAGAATTCATAATTCACATCGGTCAGGTTCTCTCCAGCAACAAAAATCTCACCTTCCCATTTTCCCGAAGACGGCTTGTAACGATAGGCGATCTTTCCATTGACCAGGTAATAACTGCCAACCTTTCCAGGCGTTGCAGTGGGATAACGTGGATTGGAGGTAAAGCGGTGGTCCACATATTGGGTATCTAAATTGAAAAAGAATTTTTCCCACAACGAATAAGAGAGGCCTGCACTTAACGTTTTTCGAGGAGCATAGGGAAGATCATAGGGAGAGGGAGAAAGGTAGGTTCCTCCTATAAAAAATTCAAGATTTCGTAATGGGGTCAGGGTGGCTGTCAGTTCAACCCCTCTTGTTCGATAAACCTCTAAATTCTCAAACCTTGGAGGAGGAGATTTAAAAACAAGCCTGTTCTCTCCGGAATCATAAAAAAGGGCAATATCTCCTTTCAACCATTTCGTGAATTTTTGAGAGAAACCCACCTCAAAATGGTCAATCTTTTCAGGTTTAAGATCTCTCCATAAATCCCCTCGATTCCAAACTTTAGTATAATTATAGACTGTGTAAACCCCAGGGAGGTTGAACCCCTTTGAATACTGAGCATAAAATTCTGTATCTCTGTATTTTACTACCAACCCTCCTTGGAGCCCAAGGTCTTTTCCAAAGTATTTGCTCATATTGTATCGAAAGCCAAAAGAGGGAGTGATTTTTAACTCCTTGCCAAAGGTATGGCGCACCGCAAGGTAAGGAGCAGAATTATAGAAATGGGTCTCATCCAAGGATCGAATCGTCCTTGGCCGAACCTCTTCGAACTTACCTCCATAGACGTCATAATCGTATCCCACCATAACCTCTCCTGAAGGCCATGGCCTTAACTTCTGCTGGATACGAATTCCATAATTATTCCAATCTGTATTGCTGTCAAAGGGCTCCCTTCTTGTAGAATCCCACTGTTCCTTCCAACGGATCTGACCATCATCGTAATAAAGTTTTATAAATCCTTCAGCGAATGGATATTGATTTGAAAGGGTAAGGTCAAAGGTTTGATCCCGTAGACCAAACCGTGAGGTGACAGGAAGACGGGTCGCTCCTTTTACCCCTGGGTCATCCGCCCAACTCGAGGTGCGACTTGTGGTGAAGGAGAGATCCCAATGGCCAAGGAATTGGTATCCCAATCGTCCAAAATAATTCTGGACCACTCCATCTGCATCTCTTCGATGCCCATCACTGCTCTTATAATTTCCTGTGAGATAATAATCAAACCCTCCTTTTTTCCCTCCATGTTCGATCCATTGATCAAATGTTTTATAGGTCCCATAGGCCGTGCGAATTTTTGTTATGAAACCCTCTTCTGTCTTCCGCTTTGTCACCAAATTGACCGCTCCATAGGCCATATTTCCAAAGAGGATAGGTTGAGCCCCCTTATAGATATCAATATGATCCAGTTGATTGACCCCCAACATATCCATCAATGGATGGGTCCAGATTCCAACAAAACTGGGCCTTCCATCAATAAGGGTGGAGATCTCTGCCCCCGGTCTCTCAGCGCCCATGCCCCGAATATAAATGGCCCCTCCTTGGGCCCCTCCATAACTTCCGACCAAATTATATCGGGAAATCGTCACTCCAGGAACTCTTCGTAGGGCTGATGGGAAATCCATGGCATTGAGGTCTTCGATCTGCCTCTCACTCACGGTGGTCACACGAGAAGCATAATCGTTAACCCAATTACCTTCGATGATCGGGGTGGCAACCACCTGCACTTCTTCTAAGGTAATCTCCTTTTGTTCTTCTGACCAACCCCCTTTGATGGGATAAACCAAAATCACGATGAGAATCCCCAGGGTAAGCCCCAATCCCCTCTTCCTCATTTTTTCAATCCCCCTTTTTAATAAAAAACCACGAAGGGTTCTGTTTCTACAGAACTTCAAACCTCCGTGGTTTAAGTTTCGCCTAAATAAAAAGCCACTCAGAAATGGTCTTCTGACCAATGCCTTCGTGGCTTTCAATCGGTTACTTTTTAAAGGATTTTAATCTATTTGTCAAGAAAAATTTGTGAGATTTCTGAAAAAGTCCAGAAATTTCCAAGTTGACATCCCTGATCAAAAAAGTTAAATTGGGATTAGCCATGAAGGCCAATGGGTCTGAAGACCCTTCCCTTTCATGGTATTTTTTTTGGAGTGGACATGGAATCCCTAAGGGCTTATTTTGATCGGAACGCCTCCTCATGGGATCAAATGCTCAAATATGATGAAAGAACTCCTGAACTTGTAGAGGCGATAGGCTGGTTTGGATTAGAAGAGAGGCATCGAGTCTTGGATGTTGGGACAGGGACGGGGATTCTCCTCCCTCTCATCCAGCAAGCCATTGGCCCTGAAGGAATGCTTGTTGGGTTCGATTTCTCTTTGAAGATGATTGAGAGGGCAAAACTCAGAGAATACTCGGGGAAGAAGATTCTCCTGACCGCAGACACCCACTCCATCCCCATTCAATCTGATCTCTTCGATCGGGTGATTTGCTTCTCCGCCTTTCCCCATTTTTCAGATAAACTCAATGCCCTCAAAGAAATGACGAGGGTTCTCAAAAGGGGAGGGCTTCTTTTTATTGCTCATCTGAAGAGTGTAGAAGAACTCAACCGATTTCACCAGAGTTTAGGAGAACCCGTCTCCAATGATCTTCTTCCCCCTCCTCAAACCCTTAAAAAAATGATGAAAGACGTTGGGCTCACGGAGGTGAACCTTGTGAATCAACCTAAAAAGTTTTTAGCAAAGGGAAGGAAGGTTTAATGCACCATTCAGTGGAGTTGATGAATGTCCATGTTCGCTTGGGAACCCTTCACATTCTATCAGGGGTTGACATCGAGGCAAGACCTTGTGAATTTATCTCGATCATAGGAGCCAACGGCGCCGGAAAAACCACCCTCCTCAAAGTCATCAATGGAACCCTCAAACCCTTTCGAGGTCGAGTCTCTGTTTTAGGCTACGACCTCTCCCGATATCGAAGTCTTAATTTCTTGAGGAAAGAGATTGGGGTCGTTCCTCAACGGGCTAACTCTGTTCGGTTTCCTCTCCGGGTTGAAGAGGCGGTGCTGATGGGGCGGTATGGAAAGATTGGATTGATCCATAGACCAAGGAAAGAGGACTGGGATAAAACCTTTGAAATCATGGAAGCGGTCGGAATTAAACCTTTTTCCAAAAAATTGGTTCATGAACTTTCAGGCGGAGAACAACAGAAAGTGGCCCTTGCCAGGGCTTTGGCCCAAGAACCCCTGATCCTCCTTCTTGATGAACCTACGACCTATCTGGATCACCCTGCCCAATCCGAGATCATGGAAATCATCCACACCCTTCACCATCAGAGGGAATTAACGACAGTGCTGGTTTCCCACGATGTTCAATTAGTCGAACAGTATAGCGATAAGGTTTATCTCCTCAGGGAGGGAAGAAGTCACCTCATCAAATAAAAAAGATGAACGGGATAGAAATCCTGAACTTTCCTTTTATGCAACATGCCCTTGTGGCTATTCTTTTTGGAGGAATTGCCTTTCCGATGATTGGGGTATTCATCCTCTCCCTCAATCTCATTCCTCTTCGCTTTGCAATGATGCATGTCGCCTTACTTGGGGGAGCAGTCGGGCTTTTCTTAAAAATAGATCCTATGCTTTTAGGGCTTCTCTTTTGCATCCTTTCATCCATGGCCTTGGGCCCTCTTTCGGAGAAAATGAGATTGGGAGTTGGAATTCTCTCAGGATATTTCATGACCCTGACCCTTGCCCTTGCCTTCATCCTCGTCTATAAGGCTGACATCCATGTCCTTGAAGCCTTTAATATCCTGTGGGGAAATATTCTTTCCTTGACGGTCTTGGACCTCATCATCGTGGGCCTGATCAGCCTGATGATCCTGATGATGGTCATCCTCTTCTTTAAGGAGATCCAGGCGATCCTTTACGATCGTGAAATTGCGATGGCGGTTGGCCTTCCTGAAAAAGGATTTTATTATATGATCATCTTTATGCTGGGGTTAACGATTGCGGTTTCAATGCGGATGATCGGTGCCCTGCTCATCGATGCCTTCGTTCTTCTACCGGCGATGGCCGCAACCCTCATCTCAGGAAGTTTGAAACAGACCTTTTTCTTCTCCTCTCTGATTGGAGTTATTTCGGGAATGGCAGGCCTCGTCCTCTCTTTTTTCTTCGATATCCCAACAAGTTCGATGATCATTCTTGTCGCCTCATTGATTATCGCTTTTTGTTTTCTTTCTAAAAGACGATTCCCCCACAAGGAGAAACTCTACTAACGAGATGAAATCCAGCCAAAAATTATGGCCTCTTCTCATTGTTTTGGCCCTTTGTTTCCCAACCGAAATTCTGGCGAAGGGCGTGGTCGTGGCTTCGACCTCCCTCGCAGGAGCGATTGCAAAGGCCGGGGGAGCAAAAGAAGTGCGCGTCCTCACCCCTGGGGACATGAGGCATCCTCCCGAATACGATTTAAGGCCCTCTGATCTATTAAAATTTGAAGGGGCGGATATCGTTATTTACGGTGGTTATGAGAGGATGGTTCAGAAACTTTTAGAAACTTCAAAAAATAAAAATATCTATGCTATTCCAATCGAAACCGAGACCTCTCCAGAAAATCTAATAAGTCAGGTTCGAAAAATCTCTAAGATATTGGGGACCCAAAAGGAGGCCCAATCGTGGGAGATAGGTTTTTCCCAAAAGTTAAATCTTCTGAAAAAAAGAATCTCATTTGCCTCTAAAAGGAAAGCGGTGGTCCATCGTTTTGCTCTCCCCTTTGCCCGATGGGCGGAGCTTTATCTTCTCCAGACGATTAGCCCCGGGGAGTTGACGCCAAAGGTCATCGCAGAGGCTGTGATGAAGAAACCTGAATTGGTCGTCGATATTTTACATTTCCCTAATGCTAAGGTGATCGCAGAGAATTCAAAAAGCAGATACCTCCAGGTAATCAATTTCCCTGGAATTGAAAATACAGAGACCCTTGAAGACCTCTTCGAATACAATACTAGCCAGTTATTGAAAGCCTTTCAATGATCCTGACCAGATAAACATGGATCACGAAGCCGTTACAAAATTCCATAGAAAAACTTAATAAAATAAATTTTATCTATCGAAAATTTCAATTTGACATATTTGAATTACCAATTTATTAATATTTTGAATTTTGGAATAGGAGGCTTTAAGGTGGATAGACCCACAACGCCCTTTTCTCTGCGATGAAGGGCCTTTATTGGCCCAAAGAGGCCTCGGGAAGGTCTCTCGTTTAGGAGTGAGAGAAAAGGAGAACTCCCAACTCATACCTCTCCTCTTCCCTCTTGAGTATTTATCCTCTTTTCTCCCTCCTTGACATCTTCATCGATGAAAGGCGTCACCATTAAAAAAGTTTTGGGTTCATCCCCTTGGCCTTGCCCTTAACCTAAACCCTATTTTGGAAGGAGGATAATCGATGACCACCATAAAAAACTTTTTTGCAACACGTTGGGGGATCATTTCGGTGGGAGGAGTTATTGGGATTCTTGCCCCTCTTTTACAGAAGTGGGGTAACCCTGCAAACATGGGGATCTGTGTGGCCTGTTTCGATCGGGACATTGCAGGGGCACTTGGTCTTCATCGGGCGGCCGTGGTCCAATATATGCGGCCAGAGATTATTGGGTTTGTTCTGGGTTCGTTGATTGCTGCTTATGTATTTAAGGAATTCCGTCCAAGGGCTGGTTCTGCTCCCATTGTGAGATTTGTCCTGGGTGCTTTTGCCATGATCGGAGCTCTGGTCTTTTTGGGATGTCCTTGGCGGGCAGCGCTTCGCCTGGCGGGAGGAGATGGAAATGCGATTTTCGGGCTACTCGGATTGATTGGAGGCATATGGGTGGGGACGTTCTTCCTGAAAGGGGGTTACAACCTGGGACGATCTCAAAAGACTCATACCTCTGTGGGCTGGTTATTGCCATTGATCATGCTTGGTTTCCTTGTTCTGATGTTAATCTTTCCCCAGATTCCAGGGCAGGAAAAAAGTGGAGTTCTATTTTATAGCGTCAAAGGTCCAGGGTCTATGCACGCCCCACTTTTTGTGTCGCTGATAATTGGCCTCTTGATTGGATTCCTGGCACAGAGGAGCCGGTTCTGTACCATGGGGGCCATTCGAGATTTTGTCCTCTTTAGACAACCCCATCTCCTCTTAGGGTTCATTACCCTTGTGATAGTAGCCTTCATTGTCAATTTCATCTTAGGGCAATTTCACCCTGGTTTTGCCAAACAACCTGTCGCTCACACCATGAGCTTCTGGAACTTTGCCGGGATGTTTCTGGCAGGATTGGCTTTCTGTTTGGCAGGGGGATGTCCAGGCCGTCAGCTCTTCCTCGCAGGTGAAGGCGATGGAGATGCGGCTGTTTTTGTATTAGGGATGATCGTGGGAGCTGCTTTCGCCCATAATTTTGGTTTAGCCAGTTCTCCGGATGGAATCGGGCCCTATGGGATTCATGCCGTGGTGATAGGGCTTCTCACCTGTCTGTTTATTGGGTTCACCATGAGAAAAGAAGTAACATGACTATCCTCTCTCCCCAGGTGGGAGAGGGCAAGGGTGAGGAGGGTGTCCTACCCATCATGAAAAATTTGTTCAATAGGAGGGAAAAAGATGAGTATCATCGTTGATGCAAGAGGGCTCTCATGTCCTCAACCTGTTTTGATGACACTGAGTGAGATTAAAAAACTGAATAAAGGAGAGATTGTTGTTTTAGTCGATACGGACACTTCTAAAGAAAATGTCTCCAGGGCAGCCACAGCCCAAGGGTGGCAGGTCAAAAGCATTGAGCCAGAAGGAATAGGGTATAAAGTGATTCTCTCTAAGGAATAAAAATGGTAGGGTTCAAGTTTCTAAAAAAGGATTCGGAAAATCATATAAAGAACCCCAATGGGGATCGGGGGTTCCTGCTTTTCGACAATACGAGTGAGGTCATTCAGGCTGAGAGCCTGCTCAAGAAAAGAGGGTGGGAGGTTAAGGTCATGGGGCCTCCCCCTGAGATCAGAAAAGGGTGTGATCTGGTGATTGAGTTTCCTTTGATTGAAGAGTTAAGAATTACAAAGACTTTACAAGAGGCAGGGATTCCCCCTCTCCAAGTTGTTCCAGTCAGCAGTCCTTTGCTTGAACCCGTCAATCTCTTTCAATTGAAAGATTTCGGGAAATATTTAATGGTTCAGGCGGCGAATATGAAACTCACGGTGGATAAAGAATCCTTAATCATTGTAAACATTTCTGGAGGGGGTTGCCCGGATGTTCCCTATCTGGCCGAGCAGATGGTAGGAAAGAGGCTCCAGGAAGCTCCATACCCAAGAGAAATTGGTCATACCCTCTGTGGCTACGCTCTTCAGTTGGCTTACGAGGAAATGAAGCGAAGATGCTTGCAGTCATAGGCACGGTGCCAAATCCTGAGTTTCCATTAGTGACAGGAGAGGTTGCTCTCAAGAACGGGGATCTCCGGATCCAAGGAAAGGAGATTCCTGTAAAAAGAGGAACTCCAGCCTTACTCGCTTCTGCAATTAAAACCATAGAAACTCTCGGTCATAAAGCCCCCTTTGGATACCTGATTGGAGATACGGGCCGTGGAGATGGGAGCCAAAAGTTATATCATTATCTTACCAACGATTTGAAGGAAAAACATTTCCAAGCGATTGTGTTTCATTACCTTCAGCCACATATTGGATGGCATAGTCGGATTCTATCTGCCCTTCAGAAGATGCCTTTTAATCCCATTCTCATTGCAGATGCTGGATTTATGTACGTGGCCAAAATGAGTGGAAAGGCAATACATTATGACCTTTTTACTCCTGACCTTGGAGAACTTGCCTTTCTGGCCGATGAACTGGCACCTCATCCGTTCTATACAAGAGGGTTCTTACTCCACGAAGAAAATCATGTCCCAGACTTGATTGCAAGGGCTTATCAACATGGAAATGCGGCCCGATAT
>FWPU01001683.1_pt1 | contig 65025 bp, 93 predicted proteins | sample 2228361 | NCBI WGS metagenome assembly FWPU01 (sample SAMEA103939777, study PRJEB20133) | metagenome
GCAAAACTGCGTCCGCATTCACGGCACAGCCACACGACATTCAGATCATCCGGATGCATCTACCCGATATCAACCGGGCAATTAATGGATTTAAAGAGTAGACAGCGATGTCATATTCGTTTTATTTAGAGCGTTGCTCTTGTTAATCGTGTCCCGAGCATCGTATAATAAGCAATACAAGTTTATCAACCAGCAATAGCTTTAAGGGGTTGGGTGGCAGAGGCTTAGCACAAACTCGTCCTGAGAAGTCCAAGAAATACAACTACCGTGTTTATGACGACCAGACCATAGAAAACATGATCCACTATTACAAGGTCGATGGAAATTTTGACTCTGCTAAAATACATAAAAAACCGCAGCCTGCGAGAAGATGTGCTGTATAAAATAATCTTAATACCATCTCCATCCAATGAACTGTATATATATGCACCGGGCGGTCATTTTTGCCGGCATCGTAGCAGCCGTGGCAGCAGTAGCTGGCTATATCGTGTATCAGCAGATTAACAGGCCGCCGTTTGCGCTTGAAGTTGACGCGATAAAGGATACTACGGATATCGGGATCCAGTACAGGATAAGGATGACCAACGTAGGCACACAACAACTGACAGGCATCATTGTAGAGCTGGGCGCAAATGACATCCAAGAAAAATCATTTCTGAATCCGGGGCAGTCATATTACTTCTATCCTGACCCCGAAACTCAGGTCTCCAAGGTAAGGGTCAAGACAAACGAAGGGATCATGATCGAAAGCGACTACCGCTCGCCCACCAAAGTCCTCGGCCTGCCGGGAGCCGGCAGATAATATAAATGAGAAAAAACAGAAGCACTGCTTGGCGTGACACTGATATTTCCAGATTCGGCCGAGTCGGCGAGCCTTGCCGCTAAGTATGGCTATGACAGATGGCTTGTTAGCCGGTTTCTGGAATACGTGCCGGACATACAGGATTTTATGGACAGGATGGAGAGGCCGCCGACGCAATACATCAGGGTCAATACGCTCAAGATAGGCAGAGACGAGCTTGAAGCCCGCCTGCGCTCAAAAGGGTTTGAGCTGAAAAGAACCGTCATCCCAGAAGTGCTTGCGGTGGAAAAGGCACCGATGGCAACCGGCGCGACGAACGAATACCTCCTTGGCCACTATTACATCCAAGATCTCAGCTCATGCATGGCGGTTGATGCACTTGATGTTTCAAAGGATCAGATAGTGCTCGACATAGCGGCGGCGCCGGGCGGCAAAACGACATTCATGGCACAGAGGATGGAAAATACCGGCTCGATAGTTGCGCTTGAGCCCAATGACAGGAGGGCTAGGGCAATGTCGTTCAACCTTGCGCGCTGCGGAGTGTACAACACGTGCATACTGAGGATGGATGGGCTAGAAGTGGAAAAACTGCAGGCAAAATTTGACAGGGTCCTGCTTGACGCTCCGTGCAGCTGTGAAGGCGTGATAGCAAAGGACACAACAAGGAAGACAAGCCACACGCGGCAGGACATTGATTTCTGCGCAAGTAGACAGGACAGGTTGATCGAAGCAGCGGCAAGAATGGTAAAGGCCGGCGGCATTTTGGTTTACTCGACCTGCTCGTTTGCTCCAGAAGAAAATGAAATGGTGGTGGATAGACTCTTGCAGAAATTTGACAACATCACGATCGAGCCTCTGAAATATGGTACCAGTGGGCTGACAAGGTTTGGCGACATAGTGTTTGATGGCCGGCTAAAAAACGCCCGGCGCCTATACCCACACATACATGACACCACTGGCTTTTTCATAGCGAGGCTGAAGGTTGGATGATGAATACATACCGCAGGCCATCAAGGGAAGAAAGGACGCGGATAAACAGGGCCCTTGACAGATGGGGAACTTTTGAGTTCTTTAAAGATAAATCGCTAATGATACAGGAAAATGACGATGGTGGCAGCAAGGCAGTGTGCTTTGTGCCCGGCGAGCTGGAACCATTTATGCGCATGCAGCCACCGTACCTTGCAGGGCTTGTCATTGGCGAGCTGAAAAAGCAGTTTGTACCTTCCATGGCAGGTGCCGACCTTTTCGCAAGGTCAGGCAAAAGGAATGAATTTTACATCGTCGTGAATGAAAATGCTGAAAAGCTGGTCCTCTACGGCAGGGACATTATGGGGGAGTCCATAGTGGAGGCATCTGACATGCTGGACGAAAACGAGCTCGTAATAGTGCTCAACAGAAGGCTTGAAGCCATAGGGATTGGGAGAACTAGGTTTGCAGGCAGGTCACTTTTGCAGAAGGGAAGGATAACGGTGACAACCGTAGCTGACGCGGGTTATTATCTAAGAGAAGAGGGCTAGGTTTCTGTAGGAACGTTGCTAAGCACAGAGTTGACATAATCGGCCGTTGTGTCGAGACGGGTGCAGATGATTTCAACAGACATGCCGCTGTCATATAGCTCGAATATCCGCTCATTGAGGTCGTATTTTGTCTCTTCTTCCGTCCTCATTAACTGGACAAGATTGATTTTAGATAATAGGCATTGTGATTGATATTGTATGTACCTGCTTGTGAAATAAAATTAAGTGGTGGGCAGGCGCAGCTCTTTCTCTTTCTACCTATTTTCTCGCCTTGAGTAGCACAAAGATGGCCACTGCACCCATCATGCCACCAAGAACCAAGAGCACTTGGATCGGGAATCCGCCAGTTGAGGTCTGCGCCCCTGCAGGAGCTTCAGCCGTAACTATTGCAAATTCGGCCCCTTCATTTTCCTGATGGTTTGCATACCCTGCAATCGTGATCTGGCCGCTTGGAGGTGGTGTGGTGGAATGAACATTTACTTGAGCTCCGTCAATAGTTGCATCTGCGTCCTTTTCAGTCTCGGTATGCGCGCCTTCCCTCAGACTGCTTTCACCAAGCGAATAGACAGATAGTGCCTTGGCACCACCTGTGTCCAATCCTACACTGGTTCCATAGGTTCCAACAGGATCAAACAACCTATGCCATGAGCCCATTGGGGCGTTAAAGTCATCAAAGTTCAATATTGGATCTTCCAATACAGTGCTAGCAGGGCTGTTAGCCAGTTTCTCTGCAATTGAAGGATACAATGCCTCCAAAAGACCTATCGGATAGTTGATATTTATTCTGCCGATATCAGGAGCGGTGACAACCAGCGGTTCTTGTACGACGATGCCCCTCCACTCAAGGTCGATAATATCGCCTGACGAGTCGGTGGTGATAAGATACCTTTCCAGGGTGGGCTGAAGATCAACTCTATAGGATATTAGCGTGCTCTGTGGACCCCCCCTCAGAACAGCAGTGTAAATGATTGCAGCCTGCTCTACTTGGACTGGGCTTTGAGCTGCTATGAACGCTCTGTTAACCGCACTGATAACCTCGCTCATTCCAGATTCGTCCTGGCTGCTGGTCGTTCCGTTCAGCTCAAACTGGATGCGCTCGTTCTTGCCGTTGAGTTCCTGTGCCAGCGAGCTGCCCTCAGGGTATCTAATGGTGACGGTCTTGACACCAATGTAAGACACTTTGGCATTGTCGGTCTGCGGAACAAGAGATGCTGATAAATCTGCTGCATATGCCTGTAAAACGAGACTAGATATCAAAAGAGCAGCAATTATTCCAGAAAGGACTGTGGCGAAATACTTCACGAGAGGACTTGCCGCCATCTGGTTTATAATCCTTATCTTCTCGGCAGATATAATAAAACGCAATATCTATCTACCATAGCATTTGATAACGGTTCTTGCTGGCGGCACTGGTTCTGTAAAACTGGTCAGGGGCCTTGCCAAGTCGGCAAAAGACATGACGATAATCTCAAACGTTGGTGATAACATCTGGCTTTACGGCCTTTACGTGTGCCCCGACATCGACACAATAATCTACGGCCTTGCCGGCGAGCTTGACGAGCAGCGCGGTTGGGGCATCAAAGGCGATTCGTTTGAATGTCTGGCGCAACTGAAGAGACTTGGCGCGCCAGCATGGTTTGGTCTTGGCGACAGAGACATTGCAATCCACCTGCAGAGGACTAGCATGATCAAGAACGGCAAGAGCCTGTCAGAGATCACTAGCTGGATGACGGATCGCTATTCGGTTGCAGCCAAAGTCATCCCGGCTACCAACAGCGAAGTGACAACCAGGATCATAACCAGCAGAGGCGAAATGCATCTGCAGGAATTCTGGGTTAAGCACAGAGGAATGCCAAGAGTAACAGGAGTAAGGTACGACAGAGTCGACAAGGCAGTGGCGAACCATGATGCCATTGACGCAATAAGGCAGTCAGACGCAATAATAGTCGCGCCGGCGAACCCCGTATCAAGCATAGGCCCAATCGTTGCTCTTGCAGACCTGCGAAAGGAGCTTGTACAAGTCAGGGAAAAGGTCGTGGCAGTTTCTCCCCTGATAGGCGAGAAGGCGGTGAGCGGGCCGGCCGTAAAATACATGAAGGCACTAGACATCGAGAGCTCGCCTGTCGGAGTTGCAAGATATTATCAAGATTTTGTGGGCACGTTTGTAATCTCTAAAGATGACCACCGCTTTTCATCCAAGATAGAGGCTCTCGGCATGCATGTTCATGAAACAAACATAACCATGAAAAGCAGACAGGACGAAGTCAGGCTCGGCCGGCAAATTTTGAGCATGATAAGAAAATGATCGAAACATTTGCCATAATTCCTGTGAAAAAATTTGAAAACTCGAAGGCACGGCTGTCCCCCATGCTCAGCGCCGATGATCGCATACGCCTGTCATCGCTGATGCTTGATGACACGCTATCCGTGCTTGCAGGTGCGCAGGCGCTCCGGCAGATCGTGGTAGTCTCAGGCGATAGGCGCGCAGAAGAAATAGCGGCGAGGCATGGCGCCAAGTTCCTGCACGAGCAAAAGGAAAGTGGCGTCAATGCAGCAGTGATGATGGCTAACAGATACTGCATGGAGCAGGGAGCCGGCGCGACCGCGGTGATACCACAGGATCTCCCGCTTCTAGACGCTGCCGATATTGCGATGGCCTGCGATCTGGCAGAAGATGAGGACAGATGCATTGTGATCTGCCCATCGCTCCGATATGACGGGACCAACCTCCTTCTCAGAAAGCCTCCCTCCTTAATAGAGACCTACTATGACAACGACAGCTACCAGACCCACATCAAGACCGCCGGCGAGCGCGGAATCCCGGTAAAACTTTTCCTTTCAAAAAGGCTGATGTCTGACTTGGACACTCCTGAAGATGCAAGACAGCTCGCAAAAGAGGCCAGTTCCAGCAAGACGTTGGAGTTCATCAAGTCACGGCTCACCAAGCCCTAGAGTGGATTTGAGCCGTCGTGACCGATCAGCCTTGCCACGTTGCTATATGACGATATTAAAAGTTCAACATCCGATCCGATATCAACAAGCTGAGCATCACTGTCAGAGATGGCGTACTTGACCACAGTTCCACGTTCTATTCTGAAAACCCGGTCGTCGTTTTCGATAAGCACAGAAAGAGTCTGGACGGAATAAGATCTGCCGTCGCCAAGATCCAGCTCTGCGATCCCTTTTTCCAGCACCTTGCCTCTAACTATTGTGAACGTTTGCGCAGCAACTGCAAACGCCGCTGCGCCTACCACTATCAAAAGCGCGCAGAGTATAGCTGTAAAATCCTTCCAGTCCGGCACGCCAGAAAAAATGTATATGCTGCTTTATTTTTGCTTGCTGGACTTAAATATATCTGCAAGCCATAACACATGTAACGTGTATCCCGACCTTCTCGTCAGGGCGCTTGCCGCAATAGAGCCAAAGACCACAGTGCAGAGATTCCAGGCGGCATCAGGAATAGCAAGTCAATCTGTCACAAAGAGCGTCCTTGATTTTCTCGCTTCCAACAACATTGGCACGATTGCCAAAGACAAAGTAGAATTCTCAGAGTCTGACAGGCTCTACGCAGCGATGCTTGCCTTGCAGAGCGGATGTGATGTGGAGCAGGTGTCGGCGCATCTTTCATGGAAGGACTTTGAAAAGCTTGCATCAGAGGTGCTCAGGTCGTTAGGATACAGGACCCAAACCAACATCTATCTTGCAAAACCGCGCATGGAAATTGATGTGGTAGGAATCAGCTCGGCGTTTGCCATCGCTGTTGACTGCAAGCACTGGAAGAGGAGCAGCAGCCTGTCGGCAATATCCGGCTTTGCAAGAAAGCAAGCCGCAAGGGCAGAACGGTTGCTCACATGGGATAGGAGTAGGATAACAATATCTCAAGTCGTGCCGGTGATAATGACCCTTCATGCCGCGTCCGTGAAATTCGTCCATGGAGTCCCAGTGGTGCCTGTGCATAAATTCAAGTCGTTTGTGATGGATGTAAAGGGCTTTTTGCCAGAAATTTATGTGGCCGGCTAGCTAGGACAGGACGAGCATCGCTATGTAGGTCGCAACGGTGATCGCCACAAAGATCTTTGTCACGTTCATGGATCTATCGAGAGCGGTAGAATAATCCTCAAACTGCTTCTGTCCCATCACCTTGATGGTCGATTGTGCGACTGATAGCTCAAACGTTGACTTGGCTGCTCGCTCGGCCGCCTTTGCACAGAGCTGGATGTACGCCTCTGCAATGTCGTCTGCGTTGGTGGTGGTCCCAAGGGCAAAGTATCCTTCTCGGGTTCTCTTGCCTGAGGTAGAGTGTGTGTCTGAAGAGCAGAGCTCTAGTATGGTAGTAACGTCCCCGCTTGCCTTTGAGATAACACGGTCACGCAGCCCATTATTCATATTATTTGAGTCGGCCCATCCTATTGCATAGTTCTTGCCGCCTACACCGATGACCAGCACTGCAAGACCAGCTTGGCCAAGCTCGCCTTCCAGATCTGGCTGGTGCGAAATGTCACCTAGGCCGGCAAAGCCGATGTTGAACTCGTGTTGTGGCTGATTTTTCATCCGGTCAAGGCACTGCTTTGCAGACATGACAAGGTCGTCCCTGTCCGAGTCGTCCAGATGCTTGCCCATGGCGTTATGGCAGTCGACAACTAGCACGTCTGAAAACCCAAGGCCGATCCCAAATGATTCCAGTTCGGTGCGCACGCTCTGCGGGATGTCTTCCATGCCTTTTGGAGAAAGCGACAGCATCACCACTGCGGTGTTGCCAAATGCGATCCCAGTACAAGTGGAATTGGTAATCTTGATTTGCACGGGCACGCTGCAAGTGCTGCCTCTTTCTACCACCGTCCGCTTTCCAAGTTCTTTTACGTACCTGTCTACTTCCCTCTTTGAAGGGATGTTGAGCGAATGATCCGAGACGCTGTGCATGACAAGCGCGCTCTTGTTGAACGTCTCATACAGCACATAGGGAAGGTTGCTCCCGCCGACCATGCTGAAAGGCCCCGGGTGAATGTCCGGCAGGACAATTGCCGCCAGGCTGCCAAAGCGGATGATCTTTGTCGAGACAACGTCGTCGTGCGCTTTTGCTTCGGTAAATTCTTCCATCTTGTCAACCCTGTTTTCAGTCCACGCGGCAATGAACGCCTGCAGCACGCCAAAGGTGCTTTTTATCCCCGGCCTTCCGGCTCTGTCTGCAAGGACCGTCCACACAATTCCAAGCGCCACGAAGGCAGCTCCAAACGCAACGCCTGCAGAGCTGAATGTGTCAAGCGAGTGGTACAATGGGGGCACGAAGGCAAAGAGAAAGATGAGCGGCTGGATGAAAGATACCGCTGTCGCTCTGCCGGTGCTGGCCCCAAAGACAGAAGTGAATATCCCTATCCTGAGCCCGACTGCAAGCAGCATTCCTGCTACGATATAGTCCATGCCAGAAGGAGGCTTGGCAAAAACCAGATCCGCGGCGACTCCCAGAAAGACGGTTAGCGCCCACAGCCCATTGGCAAACGCAGAGACATGCGCTACCTTTGACAGTTTGTTAACTGGCGTTCCATGGAGCGCCATATAATCAAGAAAGTGCGAGCCGACAAGCGCGACAATGCCAAGCGGCAGGTAGACTGCTAGCCCTTCCGTATCTGCCTGAAGATGATAAAGGTGTGAAACGACAACGATAGCAATTGCGCATCCAAGCCAGATGGCATAAGATACCTTGGAAGATGACGGCCCAATAGTGGTAAAAGACCAGCGCCTATGGATGTTCGATACGTCGTCTTGGCCAGGCGCAAACATTAGCGCTCAACCGACAGGCAGCAAGATCCTTATCAGGATTGAGGCCGCAATAACCGCGCCAGTTATGCCCAGCACGATCTCGGGTTTGACCTTGATACCTCTCGTCTCATCCTCAAAGAATCTCAACAAGCCGGCGCTCGAAGCAGGCAGCGGAGCATTCTTTTTCTTGCTGCTCATCTAGTGCAGAGATTGTTTTCAAGCGCTTAAATACATTCCGCTGGTTATCCAAGCAGGCTCTTTGTCTTTTCCAAAATCCTGAGATAACTCTCGAGCAGTTCTGCCTTTTGCTTCTGCACTGAAATGTCGCTTTCATTCTTTATCTCTGTTGCAAGTAACATGATCTTTTCTTCGATAAGCGATGCTGCAGAGGCCAGCCCTGAAGACGCTTGCGCCGGCGCTGCCTTTTCTGGCTCTGCTTTTTGTGCGGCACCGGCCTTTACTTCGTTGCCGCAGTTTATGCAGGTTGTCTTGTTGGCAAAGCGCACTTGCACCCCTCCACATTTTGGGCATGCGTCGCTTGTCAGCGTTCCCCCCTTTACAAGAAGCGAAGCCGCCGACCTGATCCTGCTTGCACTGTCTTCAGAAGACATATGCCAGATTATTGGCGGTCGTCAAATTTCTTCTTTGTGCTTGCAGCACGAGACAACAAGGCTTAATAATAGGAGTTGTGAAAATTGTATTACTCGATGGCGGTTATCTGTAAAAAATGCGGTCTCCCAGACGACCTGTGTGCCTGTGGAGAACTAGACAAAGAAGAAGCGCGAATCGTCGTCCGCCTTGAAACAAGAAGGTTTTCAAAAACAACGACTCTTATCGAAGGCATCAATCCAAAGCAGAGCGACATGCAAAAGATCGTCAAGGAATTGAAAAGCACTTTTGCGTGTGGCGGGACTGCAAAGGATGGCTTTATCATGCTGCAGGGCGATCACCGCGACGACGTCAAGGGCTATCTAGTCAAGATGGGCTTTAACGAAGAAGCAATTGAAGTTCAGTAACCGTTTTGCAGAACTATTCCTTTCATTAATATTTTCATACGAAGGCATTTAAACCGGCCGGTCCAGAACTTGCTTGGTGCACAAAAATTTCAAGCGTCAGCGTAGGCTGGAGAGTCGTCTTGACGAAACTGTAAGGATCGCGTCGATTGTGCAGAAAGGAATGGCGACAGGTAGATCCAGCTACGTCGAAATGCGCGCGCTTGACAGGCTGATAAAGCACAACATCAGGACCAGAGTGAGCGCGCTCAAAAAGTCCGTAAAATTAAGCGTCGAGCTTGACGAACTGCTGTCAAAAATCCCGCAGGCAGTCTCTGACGGCTATACCAAAGTGCTGACGCCAAACGGGATCGTCAGGGAGGGCGAGCTTGATCACCTGCTGTCAATTGATGCAGACATTGTCATGTGCATTGGGATGTTCGAATCAGAAAAATCGCGCCGCGGTGTAGTTGAAACGCTGAAAGAACTTGTTGAAGAAAGAAAGAAGTTGATAGACTCCCTCAAAGTCTGAGGTGCGTCTTGAGTCCCTTGTAGCGGTTCCTGATCGTTACCTCGGTAACGCCTGCCGCTTCAGCCACGTCCTTCTGGGTTTTGTTCTCGCCGTTCATGACGCAGGCAACGTATAGAGCAGCTGCCGCCAGGCCCATCGGATCCTTGCCGGCCGAGATCTTGCCCTCTTCTGCCTTTTTAAGAATTTCAAGTGCCTTGCGCTTTGTCTTCTCTGACAGACCCGCCTTGCTTGCGATCCTAGCGACACATTTCACAGGGTCAACAACGGGCATCTTGAGGTCCAGCTCTCTTATCAGCAGTCGATAGCATCTTGCCACGTCCTTTTTCTTGATGTTGCTTGCGTTAGCAATGTCCTTGAGCGTCCTCGGGGTTTCAGTGTCGCGGCATGCGGCGTACAGTGCTGCCGCCACAAGTGCAGAGATAGAGCGGCCGCGCACAAGTCCTTTCTCTAGTGCTTTTCTGTAGACATATGCAGCCTTTTCGATCACTGCATCGCCTACTGCCAGCTTGTCCTTGAGCCTGTCAAGCTCGGAGAATGCCTGGCGGAAGTTGCGGTCGACTGGTTCGTGCACCTGACTTCTGCTGTCCCATGTCCTGAGCCTTTCGATCGTGCTCTTCATAGAGGCAGAGAGCGGCTTGCCTGACGCATCCTTGTCAACAGGCCCGATGATGGTCGCAAGCCCCATGTCGTGCATTGCAAGCGATGTCGGGATGCCTGCCCTGCTTCTGTCTTCGTGCTCTTCCTTTGAGAAGGCGCGCCATTCCGGTCCGAGCTCTTCTATCCTTTCGCTTACTACAAAGCCACAGTTACCGCAAAACATTTCTCCGCTAGAGTTGTCTGTTACCATAGAACCCCTGCCGCAACGTGGGCAGCGGTCACCAAACATGGAAATATCTTTTACCAATTTCTCCACCAAAACTTTTTTCGCTGCTTTTAACAGCCTATATTTATGTTTTATTCTAATATATAAAGTTTATCCCAAAAGGTGCTGTAACCATACAGACGCATAAATACCCCTGTAACAGCGCGGCGGATGCCTATTTAACCTAAAATACTTCTAATCAGGCTCATTCCTCCCAGTAACAAGCCGACAGCAAAGCCACTGAATACCAGTACATAACCGACAGGCGAAAAGGCAATGATAGTAAGTGCATCAGATTCAAATTCGGTAGCAGTGATACTGACTGCAACACCCGTAACTAGAAAAGTAAGGATAAGACCCAATGCTAAAAGAATTGCAGCTACAATTACTCTAGCGGTTTTGCCAAATTTTGGTGGCGAAATCACAATAACCAAAGAGGATCTATGGAATACTACGTGCTTTACCCTATTAACGAATACCAAGCTTTAGTTTAGTTTACCAGTGTTTTGTATGATAGTTAGCAGTGGTACGCCTGAGCCTGACCGGCAAAACGTGCCGCTGATCCCATCATTTACTTCTCCCTTTCTTTTTTTGAGGGTACAAGAAAATTCACAAGCTTAGGTTTATGGCTTTTGTGACTTATAACCCGATACTCAACAGAGCCATTTATCATGTAGGAATGCGCCGCGCTGTTACAGGGGTATTTATGCGTCTGTATGGTTACAGCACCCCACTATTGCCTGCGTCTTTTATCATTCAACTGTCACAGCTGTGCCGCTTACCGTGATCATTAGCATGCCATACTGGCCTACGGTCTCGTAATCGATATCTACTCTTACCACGGCGTTTGCCCAACTTCCTCGATACTCTTTTGCATCTCGCCTATGGCAACGTCTCTTTCCCTGCGCAGGACTTTCTCGTACTGGCCAGATCTTCAATTATATCCCTGATGCCTGCGGTAAAGTATGTTGGCACCCATTATTGCTTCACCTGTCACGAGTCCGTTATACGCTGCAATTCTCTTGCCCTCAATTGAAGGCGTTGTCGTTAGGATCATTGGACTTTGCATAAGTTGTGCCAAAAATTATATTTATTGAATATAGAAGAAAAATTTGATTACCTTGGCTTGTGGCGCTTGCGCCTTTCTGCCTTGGCGTACTTTTTGCTCCCCGATCTCTGGGCGCTATAAGCATGAGTTTTTGTAATATCGCGTTTACGTGGCATAGGCAACTAGCATTATGCGGGTATTATATATTCTTCCTACCTTGGCTCTTCCTTCAGCTTCGACAGCCTTCTTTCTATTTCACTTACTATCTGCCGTTGGTTGGAGTAGCAGGTATTCCTGTAAAGATCTAGGTTCTTTTTCAGAGTCGTGAGCAGCCACTTCCTGTCCTTGAATTCGTAAAAGACGTTTTCCCATTCCTGTGAAAACGCGGTTATCACCTTGACCACCTTGCCAATCACGTTGTGCTTTGCGACGTTGTAGGTCGAGCCTGAAAGTGGATCTTCGACGTTCACTGCGCCGTCTATTATGCTGACCTTGGTCACCCTGACGTGCTCGACCACCAGATCCTTCACATCTGTCATTTGCAATACCTGAATGTAGTCGCCTGTGCAGAGCATATCAACAACCGTGTAGATTATGATGTCGCCGGGGAACATCAGGTTTGGTATGTACCTGTCAGATATCCCGACATGGCCCGAGTCTGCTATCAAGAGCCCATAGTCGTCCTGTAGATATTTCTTGCACGTCCAGTAGACATGCGACCTGTCAGATGCCGCCACCCTCTTTAGCACTTCGATCAGGGTGTTGCCGATATTTTTATCGAGCGATATTATTTCATCTGCAACTGCCGCAATCTTGTCTTTTTTCGTAATGATAAGAGGTGGAGAAGCAGCAGCTTCTTGCGAGTTGTTATTATTATTGTCTGGCTGCGATGTTGAGGACAAGCAAATCTACTAGAAGATTCTTTTTAATAACATTATCCAAATTAGAAATTGAACAAAAACAATAAATTAACTGACAAGCGATGATGCTAGTGGTGGAGGAAGAAGATGCAAGACAAGAATAGAATTCCAAGGTGGCTTGTAGAAAACGATCCATCATGGGAGAAATCAATTGACTCGGACCTTGGAATGCTCAAGTGGACAAAAAAAGGCACCGGTATACAGGCCACATGCTATCCGACCAGCATGTTTTGCGAGATTGTGGGTCAGACCGACCAGGCAGGCTTGTCAGACATAGTCTCTAGCATGAGGGCGAGCAGGCAGGCAGAGATAGCATCAGGCGCTAGCGACATTGTCAAGTATCTCTCCAGCAGGTACCTTAACCCCGGGATCAACGGCCCAAGGCTTGATCTAAAAAAGATTCACAAGTTCTAAGACTTTTTTCTAAAAAACAGCATGAGGAGAATCTTGCAGATCAACTCACCGCAATAACTTAAAGCTTAACTGCGTATCTGACCAGCGTAAAAACACACATCTATCAAAAAACCTACTGACCCCAATAATTGTTGCAGGCCGATCCCCTTGCTCCCCGCGCCTGCAACAATTATTTTATATACAAAACCCCACAATTGTTGACTGATTACCTATTGTCATTACAGGACGCGGTGCAAAAGCTTGCCAAGGACGCAGTAAAGTTGACTAAAGGTGCCAAGGTGGTCGGGCTTGGCAGCGGAAGCACGGTGGCGCACATTGTGAGAGAGATGGCAAAGCTGCCCGGCAAAGAATCAATAGAGTTTGTTCCTACTTCGCTCCAGATCAAGTTGGAGGCAGAAAGGAGCGCGCTCAGGTTGGTAGGAGAAGAAAGGATTCAGGATATCGACATTGTCTTTGATGGCGCTGACCAGATAGACAGCAGGTTCAATATGATAAAGGGAGGAGGTGGCGCTCTTTTGAGGGAAAAGATCCTGATCTCTGCGGCCAAAAAAGTGGCAATAGTAGCGGATGCTAGCAAGTTCGTCCAGTCTTTCAACAGATCAGTGCCAATAGAGATCCATCCTATGGCACGATCAATAGTGTGGAAAAAGTTGTTTGAAATGGGCGGCAAGCCGACGCTTCGCACACTTGACAAGGGATATCCATTCATTACGGAAAACGGCAATATCATACTCGATACGACATTTGCTTCGATTCCTGATCCAAAAAAGAAAGAGAACGAATTGAAGAACATCGCCGGCGTGCTTGAAGTAGGGATCTTTACCAGAAGGGCAGACGTTTATTACAAGGCGAGAGATGACGGTACCTTTGAGACAATTGCATTTTAGTAATCGTGTTTCATAATATCTTACATTTTCTTGCGGAAATGCAAAGCAATATAATAAATTATCATAAGTATCTCGTCAACTCAATTATCGAGTGCATCTGAAGAATGTGTTGAACAAGAGGTTGTCAAAGCATTAGCTGCACTTATCACAGCAGCCTTTGGTCTTATAGCAGCTCTTGCTTGGAACACTGCAATACAAGAAATATTCAGGGTGATCTTTGGGGATCAGAGTGACATACTAGCAATGATAATCTACGCAGTAGTTGTCACTATCGTAGCAGTGATCGCCACGATAGCAATCGGAAGAGTTGCAGATAAAGCAGGTGTAAAAGATGAGAAGCCTGCTGCAGAGCAGGAGTCAGAGGCATTAAGGTCGGAGCTTCGGTCCTTGAGGGAAGAGCTGAGAAGACTAAGGGAAGCACAAGCAGATTAGGACGCTGCTAGAATTTACCTCTGCGGGACCAGATTTATGTTTCTGGCAATTTTCTATTTGCCTGTAGGGTTATCCTTTACCATAACTTGCGAAGTAGATCCTTCAAATGACGAGTATAGGACATGCTATTTGCAATGCTTTATTAGCAAGCGCTAAACCACCCATGGCTGTGACAGAGAGCGCACCGACGAATAAAAAGACGCTCATTCAGGAATTTGTGGACTTCTTGAAGACTTTTGGGGTGATCGGATTGGCGATTGCGTTCATTATTGGCGCAGCGTCGTCTTCGCTTGTCACATCGCTCGTACAGGATATCATCAACCCGCTAGTAGGGTTGTTCCTGCCTTCCGGCGATCTTGAGCAGCTGTATGTAAACGCTACAGGAGTGTCGGGCACGCCATCGCAATTCAGGTACGGGCACCTGATTTCAGAAATAATTGACTTCTTGATAATTGCCTTTATCGTGTTCCTTACGTACAAGTGGCTATCCAAATACAGATTAGTCGAGGATAAAACCAAGCCGCCTAAGTGACTACAGGCCGCGGTACAAATTCTCCGTGCCCCAGCACTTCGCGGTCTATCTGCCCGTTCTCCATCACAACCCTGCCTCTAACAATGGTCATGACCGGCCAGCCCTTCAGCCTATGGCCGTCATAGATGGTATAGTCAGAGTACGACTGCAGCAGTTCGGGCGTGACCTTTTTTTCAAGGTCCAGATCAACTATTGCCAAGTCCGCGTCAGAGCCGGGCTGAATCGTACCTTTCTTTGGGTACATGCCAAATATCCTTGCAGTGTTGTAACTCGTCACTTCAGCAACCCTCTCTATGCTTATCCTGTCTTGATTCACACCGTAGCTCAGTAGCACCGGCAGCATTGTGGCGATGCCTGGAAAGCCTGCAAGGGCAGACCAGACGTCGCCGTCCTTGCCCATTTTCATGTCGAGCCTGTTTGCGACGTGGTCGGTTCCTATAGTGTCCACAATGCCGTTTCGCAGAGCCGACCACATACTCTGCAGGTCGCTTTTTGACCTGATCGGCGGCACCACCTTGCCAGTCACGCTGCCAAAATCTACGGTATGCGTCAGGTAGTGAGGGCAGGTCTCGATGTAATAGTTTGATCTGCCCTTTTCCCTTTCTGCCAGTACAGCATCAAGTGCTGCAGTTGAGCCGATGTGCACAAAGTACAGGTTGGCCCCAAACTTTCTCCCAAACTCCGACACCTTGGCGACGCTCTCTGCTTCAGACGATGGCGGCCTGCAGTCAGACCATGCCTTGAGCCCGCCCATTCCTTTTTCCTTTCCACTGCGCATCTGCTCTGAGCAGATCGCCGGGTTTTCGGCGTGCACAAGGATAGTCGAATGCACCTTCGATCCTTCCTTCACTATTGCTGATAGCAATTCGTCTGTCATGTTGACTTCTCCGTCCTTGACGCCGTGGGTGCCCGGCTCTAGATCCATGTAGATGTGGTTTAGATCAGCGCCAAGGTTCATGTAGATTTTCAGCGAGTTGATGCCAAGCTCCTTCAAGTAAGGGATGTCCTTGACCTGCTCTAGTCTCAGTATTGAGGCGTGGATTGAATAATCAATATAGTGGTTGCTCCTGCTTGCCTCTAGTTGCTTTGTCACGTTGCGGTAGCTTTCATAGAGCCTCAGCATCCGAATCATCGTGGTGACGCCGCCGACCGCGGCCGATCTCGACTCTGTCCTTGCGGCTTCGTCAATAGGAGTATAGACGCCATAATGGACATGTGGGTCGATTGCGCCTGGCAGCACGTACTTGCCTTGAGCGTCTATCTTTCGTGACGCAGAAATATTGTTGCTAGCAGAATTTGTGAGTGCCTTTATCTTGCCATCCTCGATCATGATGTTTGTGTCAACTATGCCCACCTTGGGTATGACGACAGACGCGTTTGTGATCAGGACGTCGCAGGAGTTTTGCATGTATATTATTCTTGGCTAGATTCTGTGTACCACTTGTAATATGTTTATGCTCCAACATTCTGATATTTTATATTGGGATTTGTTCGCATCGATAGCGAAGGGCTGGTAGTTCAGGGGTAGTAATGCTCGCTTCGCAAGCGAGAGGTCGCGGGTTCAAATCCCGCCCAGTCCACTAATTGCACACTGATTCAAGAGGTAATATCTCATAATGGCAAACCTTGAAGGCAAGACCTGCCTTGTTACTGGCGCTACTTCTGGCATAGGCAAGGAAATTGCAATGGGCCTTGCAAAGATGGGAGCGACTGTGGTTCTAGTTGGCCGCAATAGGGAAAGATGTGAACTGGCACTGCAAGAAATCAAGGCAGAAATCAATCCTGCAATGGAAGACAAGAGGATTTCTTATTTAGTGGCCGATCTCTCTTCACAGACATCAATTCGCCAGTTTGCAAAACAATATACGGACGCTCACCAGCGTCTGGATGTTTTAGTCAATAACGCAGGAGTCTTTCTTGCCAAACGCGCTACAACCGTTGATGGCATAGAATATACATTTGCTGTCAACCATCTTGCGCCTTTTCTCCTTACCAACTTGCTTATTGACATTATCAAGGCAAGCAAGCCGTCCTCTAGGATTATCACTACCAGCTCTGTTGCCCATAGAGGAGCGCAAATTGATTTTGATGATATCCAGTTTGAAAAAAGACCTTACAGTGGAATCAAGGCGTATGCACAATCGAAATTAGCCAATATCCTGTTTACGAAAGAACTGGCAAGGAGACTAGAAGGGAGCAGTGTTACAGCAAATTGTTTCCATCCTGGAGCGGTACGGACAAGTCTTGCACAGGGAAAAAATCCATGGTACTATAGGCTAATCTGGACTGCTGCCGGATCATTCTTTCTGAGTCCGGAGAAAGGAGCAGATACAGCCATTTACTTGGCTTCGTCCCAGGACGTGAATGGAATAACTGGAAAGTATTTTGTAAGGCGAAAACAGGTGAATCCATCCATTGATGCAGACGAGAAAGAGGCGGCTGCCAAGCTTTGGAGTATCAGTGAGAAGCTGACCAGCATGTAAAAATGATTTAAATTAAAAATAACTTTTCGCCAGTGCCAAGACTTATTCTTTTTTGATTTGACTTTGAGCTAAAGTTAATGAATAGATTTTTTCTTCTTTCGTATTGCCGCTATCAGCAGAGGATCTCTTCCAGGTATTCGCACCATGATTCATAGCTATATCTTTTCCACCCGTCAGACAAGCTCCATTTTTTTGCCTTTGCAATATCGCTTCTAGATAGTCAAGTACTTGTTTTGTTTCTTCATATGTAGCCTTTCCTTCAATTAGCCTAATTTGGTACCTTGCTATCCATGCCCACACCCAGTTTTCTTGAAGAAGCGCTTCATTCTCCACAATCCATTGATGACGCCTGTGCCAATAGCCAATGATTACTGAAGTAGGGATGTAAACACCAAGGAAAAAGAGCGCAAATAGCCCTACGCTGTAGAAAATGTTATTCAGAAATGCAAACTGTGAAACAGCAAAATTGTAAGCAATCAGGATAGAGTTCATAAAAGTCAGAATGAAGCTGAGGTATACACTGTGACCATTTCTAAAGTCGAGCCATCCTCTCTGCAACGAACTGCTGCCATAGCTTCGAAAGCTTTGTTTTGATAATAGAGTCATTGGTTTTTCATCCCACGTATGAGAACTATGTGAACGGTATCTATCATTATGTTCCTTTGTGTGTAAACGTTGAGACGCCGGGGCAGATTACTCAATCACCACCGTTGTAGAATACTCAAGTTCACCTAGAAAAATTGCAAATAATGTCCTGAGATTAACAATAAATTCTGCGCAGCTTGTATGTAGCGAAATCTCACAAACACATCTCAATAATATGTGGTACCGGATTACACGTTGAGAGAATTGCTCTCAAGATGAGGTAATCTTAAGCTGACAATATCCCAAATAGTCGACAACAATCGGGTTCTGCTAGCCTTCAGTAAAGTGTTGGATATACTGGGAGAACCGTCTCGAAACATGATCATAATATACATACAAAAAAAATACAATGTCTCGATCTTCTCAGATATCAGTCGTTCCGTATCGATTGAGGAGATCGAAGATACAATACAGGAACTTTTCCCAATAGGGAGCGAACTCATCATCAAAATGTTTGAAGCTGAGATTGACAGAATGGAATCTCGGTGACAAACGGTATGTATCTACCGTTAGTCACATAGAATACATACTAGACCCTTTAAGACATGATCTCGTTCTAGAGTGCGGTGTCAGCAGCTAAAAGCCAGAAAGAAAAATATCAACATCATTATTACGACGACCAGACCATAGAAAACCTTGCGCGCTATTTCAGAGTGGATAAACACCATGACATGTTGTTTTTTCTAAGAAAGTTAAGAAAGAATGGCTATTGATTTATCATCATTGTGACTTGTCGGAGTTAGTCAATCTCCTTGACCCTCTATGACCATCATTGTAAGGCTTGATTTTATGCTGCTCATCGAGCGAATTTTTGCGATCACTTTTTTTATGTCACTTTCAGATGGCGCGTTCACCTTTGCTATCACGTCATAAACACCAAACACGCCTTTCACTTCTGAAACTCCGGATATGGATTTCAATTCTTTGATTACTCCGTCTTCAGTGCCAAGGTCGCAATTGATAAGTACGTATGCTTCAGCCATGCTGATGAAAAAAGTATTGGAGAGTATTAAAGAATTGCTGGCGCGACCGATAGTCTTTAAAGTTTCGGCAACATTGTACAGGAGAATTGAAGTTCCTTTTTGTCTCTCCCGAAGCTTTGAGCCTTGATCTAGCTTATACTCTGCGGCAGGAGGGCAACGACGTCAAGTTCTTTATCCAGAGCGCGACGGAAAAAGACGTCGGCGACGGTTTTGTAGAAAAAGTTGATTCGTGGGAAGATCAGATCGACTGGGCCGATGTAATAATTTTTGATGACATTGGATTTGGAAAGACCGCCGAAAAGCTGAGGGAAGAAGGCAAAAAGGTCGTAGGCGGAAGCATATACACTGACAAGCTCGAGAACGAAAGAGAATTTGGTCAGCAAGAGCTCGCCAAGGCAGGCGTCTCCGTTCTTCCGAACTGGAACTTTTCAGATTTTGAAGAGGCCATCAAGTTCGTTCAGAGCAATCCCGGCAGGTACGTGATAAAGCCAAGCGGTAAGGCGCAAAATGAAAAGGAGCTGCTGTTCGTCGGACAGGAAGAGGACGGCAACGACGTGATCAACGTTCTGGCGCACTACAAGAAGAACTGGTCTAACAAGATCAAGATATTCCAGATACAGCAGTTCTCATCAGGGGTCGAGGTCGCTGTAGGCGCGTTCTTTAATGGAAAAGAGTTTGTCCGGCCGGTGAACATCAACTTTGAGCACAAGCGGCTCTTTCCCGGCAATATAGGCCCGAGCACTGGCGAGATGGGATGCTATGATGACAAGACCGAGGTACTAACTGACAAGGGATGGAAGCTTTTCAAAAACCTGTCTTATGAGGACGAAATATGTACCCTCAACCCAGCCACTCACGCAATAGAATATAACAAACCCACAGCAATAGTTTCATTCACACACCACAAGAAATTAATCTCGATGCAAAACCGCGCCATCGACATTGCTGTAACGCCGGACCACAACATGTACGTATGTTCCCAAGAAAATGCAAGGAACGCAAACAACAAGTTCGAATTTGTAAAGGCAAAAGATTTGCAAGATCAATCAGTCATCAAAAGATCAGGTACATGGATCGGCGTGGAACGAGAATATTTCGTACTGCCTTCTGTATCTTTGGGTCATTACGAAGGCAGGCAAATAGTATTCCACGAAACTGGACAGTTAGAGGTCTCGATGGATATATGGGCTGCATTTATGGGCATATGGCTTTCCGAAGGCTGTGCATCTTGCAACAAGGTTTCAATAGCCCAAAAGACCGTGCAAAAATCCAAGATCATAGAAGAACTGTTAAGGCATCTCCCGTTCAAGTTTATCAAGGGAAGAAATGAGTTCTACTGTTATAGCAAGCAGCTATATACGTACCTGGCAGGCTTTGGCAAGGCTTATGACAAATATGTTCCTCAATTCATAAAGGAGTTAAGTGCAAGGCAAATAGCAATATTTCTAGATTGGTATGCCCTTGGCGATGCCACTGTAATGAAGAGTGGCTTTAGGATCTTTTACACTTCATCAAAAAGAATGGCTGATGACATACAGGAGCTTTTGCTGAAAATAGGTCGAGTAGGTATTGTCAAGACAAGGAAAAGGCGTACCAATAGGATCTGGATAGAAGATCATTATGCTAATTGTTCAGGGATACAATACGAGATCATAGAAAGAGTGAACAAGCTTGATTCGTGGCTTGATAAAAGAGATATCAAAACAATAAATTATGAGGGTAAGGTTTACTGCGCCACCGTAAAGAACCATGTGATGTACGTTAGAAGAAATGGCAAGCCTTACTGGTGTGGTAATACACTCATGTTCTGGACCCACAATAACAGGATCTTTGAGCTGACACTTGAAAAAATGAAGCCGGCCCTCGCCGCTTCTGGCTATGTGGGATATATCGATGTCAACTGCATAGCAAATGGGACAGGCATATACCCGCTTGAATTCACGTCCCGGTTTGGATACCCCACTATATCGATCCATATGGAAGGCATCACCAGCAAATGGGGCAAGCTTCTCCATTCGCTCGCAAAGGGTGAAGACACTGAACTCCACACAAAGAAGGGCTTCCAGGTCGGAGTAGTCATTGCTGTGCCGCCGTTCCCGTTCAATGATGACAGGACATTTCGGAAATTCTCAGAAGATGCGACGATACTCTTCAAGACCCAGAACCTTGACGGGATCCACCTCGGCGAAGTCAAGAGAGAAGGCAACGACTGGCGCATAGCCGGGAGGTCAGGATATTCTTTGGTGGTAACAGGCTCTGGCAACACCACCGATGAGGCAAGGGCACAGGCGTACCGACGGGTAGCCAACATCATGATACCCAACATGTTCTACAGGACAGACATTGGGAGCGGCTGGGTCAGAGACAGCGACCTTTTGCTCTCATATGGTTACATGTAAAGGCAGCTTTTGCTGCAAAGGGTAAGAGTATCATCACGCTATAGAAGAAACCTTCAGCAGTCATCCTCTATAACGGGCAATATATCGACCTTAAATTAGATGCGATCTACTCTGGCATATTCAGAGGAAGGATGTGGCTGTTGTCTGGTGTTACTGACGATGAGGGAAACTACACAGGGGTATTCAGGCGCGGAGCAAGGGGTACTATTGACATCATTGCTGACATACTTTTACTTTGTACTACTTGGAACAAGAGGACCAGGATAATGTACAAGGCTAACCTGAGCCACCAGATGCTCAAAGTCTATGTCTGGCACCTGGTCGAGCTTGGGCTGCTTGAGGAGTCAGAGGACATGAAGTTCAGGACTACAGAGAAGGGGAAGGTATTTCTTTCGCACTACCAGCACTTGTCAAGGCTGCTGATCGGTCTGAACGATCATCATCGTCCCTTTGTCCCACAACAGGATGAGTAAAAGGGCAATCCGTAAAATTTTTTGCAAATGCGCACTAGGTCTTTTTTGCGCGCCTGAGCCACTGTATGATCCCATACGTTATGCTTGACGAAAACGCCACGATCAGACTTGCAATGCCTAGGTCGATCATTGCTGTTGGAGGCATCATTGTGTCTGCTAGCGATGCATAGTTATTATCGCTTTTGGAACTATTTTCTGATTAGTGCAGCAATACAGTCGTGGCATATCTCGTAGCAGAGTGCATGATGACAGGCGACTGGAAGACAAACATGAGTATTGCTATTGCCAGTGTAGAGGACTTTGCGAAATCCTGAAGGTACTTTTTTAACTCGCTGTAGCGGTTCCTGATTGTCACTTCTGTGACGCCGGCGGCAATTGAGAGCTCTTTTTGTGTCTTGACCTCGCCTGCATGCATGCAGGCGATGTAGAGGACAGTTGCAGCGATGCCCATTGGCCCCTTGCCTGCAGATATCTGCATGGCGACGATTTCGCGCATTATCTTTACGGCAATCCTCTTTGTTTTTTCGCTGACGCCAACCTTGTTTGCAATCCTAGTGATGCACCTTGCGTGATCCACTGTCGGGATTTTTGGGTCAAACATGCGCACCAACATCCTGTAATCGCGCGAGATTTTTTTGCGTGCAACATTGCTAGCAGTGGCAATTTCGCTCAGCGTCCTTGGGTTCTCCAGCTCACGGCAAGCAAGATAGACTGAAGCGGCAAGGACCGATGACACAGTTCTTCCTTTTATCAGACCCAGTCTGCTTGCCTTACGGTAAAAATACGCCGACTTTTCCACTATTGCATCTGGGAGCCCGAGGCTCTCCTTCAGGTGCTCAAGCTCGGGCAGTGCCTGTTTAAGGCTTCTGTCGTTGGCTGCCTGTATCCTGAAATCCCACACTCTTATCCTGTTGAAATTCAGCCCGTTTGCCTTGCTGTTGCCTATGGATGTGAGCAATCCTTTGTTGTAGCGGGCAAGCGAAGTGGGAGCGCCCGTCCGGCTCTTGCGGTAAAACTCATCGACGCTAAAAGCGCGCCAATCCTGTACGGCCGGGCTTTCGACCCTGTCAATCACTATTCCGCAGCGGCTGCAAATGACTTCGCCACATTCATGATCTGTTACCACGACCTCGTTCTTGCATGCAGAGCATACAACCGACGCTTGCATTGAGGTGCTGTTCAATAGCGAGCTTGGCACCTATAAACTCTTGTTCGGATTCTACTAGCAAATTTGTAATCAAGTGTCGACGAAGCGAAAGTCTTCCTTGACGGTCACCAGCACCACATGTGTGTTGGTGCGCTCAACATACGGCAGCGACAGGTCCTTTTTCACGAAATTGGAAAGCTCTGCGCGGTTCTTGAACTTAGCTATTATGGTCATGTCTGTCAGCCCGGTAATGTCGTATACTGCACACACGTTTGGGAACTTGGCTATCTGCCTTTCAAGGTCTACTATCTTGCCCTTTGTTGCCGTGATGTCTATGATAGCCGTCAGATCGTATCCAAGCTTTTCATGATCAAGCAAAGCAGAATATGACTTGATTATGCCCTCTTTTTCCATCTTGGAAACCCTTGCAAGGACGGTAGGAGGCGAGACCCCGATATCCTCGGCCACCTTGCGGTACGACATTCTGGCATCATGCAATAACCTCTTTAGTATCTTTACATCTGTTTGATCCATGCGTATCATTAATGTAATAAATTAACAAATATAAAGTATTATCTTTTGGCACTTGTCAAATATCAGCAATTTAGATGCTATACCTTATATTTTACAAGCTGTAACAATACTCTATGACACTAAAGGATTCGCTGGAGCACAGCGCAGACAGGATGGGGTTTGAAGATGCCGAGTTTATTCTGATAAGGTACACCGACGTTCCCGGCAGGTTCTTGGCAAAATACATTGCCAGCGACAGTGGAGAATACCTGCGAAGTGGCGTCGCGGTAGACGGCTCGTCAGTCAGGGGCTTTGCCAAGATAGACGAGTCTGACCTTTTGCTGGTTCCTGACAAATCAACCTTAAGGCCGGCGCCAATATCAAACTATAAGGTTGCCACAGTAATTGCTGATGTGCATGAAGGCTTTGGAAGGGGCAGGCTGATCAGAGACCCGCGCCATGTCTCGCAGCTCATAGAAGAGCACCTTGCCCGCGAAGGGCTGTCTTGCCAGATAGGCCCCGAGGTAGAATGCTTTGTCTTTGACGATATTGTCTTTGGTGGCAAGAGCGGACCAGAGATCCTGTCGGCAGAACGTGCTGGCAAGTATCACATCAGGAGAAAGGGCGGCTACGACGCCCCGCCGTTCCAAGACTCGCTCGTAGAATTGAGGTTCGAGGTAGCCGAGATCCTGAAAAAAAATTACCTCATCAAGGTCACAAATCTGAACCACGAAGTTGCAAGCAGCGGCCAGATCGAGATCAACTTTATGCACAGCACGCTTACAAAGGCAGCCGACAACGTGCAGGTATACAAGGACACTGTCAGGAACGTTGCCAAAAAGCACGGCAAAATTGCAAATTTTATGCCCAAACCTGTCTTTGACGAAAGCGATCCGAGTAGCAGCGAAAGCGACAACGGCTCAGGAATGCATGTCAGCACCAGCCTGTGGGACGGCGCAAGCAACATCTTTTATGATGCAAGCGACGGCTATGCAGAGCTCAGCCAGACAGGGAGGTACTTTATCGGAGGAATTCTGGACCACGCGCGTTCGCTTGCGGCACTAGTCGCCCCAACAGTAAACTCGTACCACAGGATGGTCCCCGGCTTTGAGGCGCCAATCTACGCGGCGTGGTCAAGGGGCAACAGGTCGGCAGTCGCGCGTGTGCCGGTGAACGACAGGAACAACGTCAAGTCAAAGCGCATAGAGTTCAGGGCACCGGACCCGTCTGCCAACCCGTACCTTGCTTTCTCGGCAATAGTGGCCGCAGGGCTTGACGGCATGAGAAAAAAGATCGAGCCAGGAGATCCGGTCAACGAGGACATTTATAAGATGCCCGACCACGTCAGGAGCAGCCTAGGGATAAGGTCGCTACCGGGCAGCCTGCAGGAGTCGCTTGAAGCGCTGAAAAGCGATCATGATTACCTAAAGCCATGCTTTCAGGGCGATCTGCTTGAAACATATGTTGCGCTCAAGCAGGAAGAGATTGCATATGCAGGCAGATCAAAGGAGCGGCAGTTCATGCTTTACTATGACGTCTAGCTGGATGGTGGCTTCTTCTCTCCCGGCGTCCTCGGCATAGAGCTCACTATCGACTCTAGCTCCGTTATGAGATCCTCCACCTGCTTGATCTCGGTCAGCGGTCTGACTGTTCTGTTGACAAGTGGCATCGACGGCAGCAGGAACAGGGTCTGCTGGAGCTCTTCGTTGGATGCCACGTCCAGAACCATTATGCCTCCCGGCGAGTCTGCAAACGCGTAGGCAAACTTGAGCTTGCCCTGCTCTTTCAGCTCGCGGTAGATGCTAAAAGTCTGTTGCAGCATCTTCATCTGGGCCACTGCAAGATCCGGCGACACGAATTCCAGCTTGACGGCATCTATTACAAGATACAGCATGCAGGACAGATGCGCGCCCATCGGGATAAGCTTATCGCCGGCAGGAATAAATTATCTTGTTCCAGATCTTTTTTACTGGAATGTCGACTGAATCACTGCGCAAAGATCACCACCTGATTGAAAAGATGCTCAAGGCGCTTGACACGACTGCAGCGCTGCTGAAGAGCGGCAAAACCATTCCTGCGCCGATCCTTGACCAGATGATCGATTTTACAAAGAACTTTACGCTAGTGTGCCACCACGGCAAGGAGGAAGACTCGCTCTTCCCGGCGCTTGAGAAGAGCGGGATGCCAAGGGAAGGCGGCCCCATAGCAAGGATGCTATTTGAGCACGAAGTGACAAAGCAGCTGGCGTCAAAGCTCGAAGAGTCTGCCAAGATCTACCTGCAGTCAGGCAGGGCTGATTCGCTGGTTGCCGACATCAAGGGCTACATCGACCACGTGGCCCTGCACCTTGCAAAAGAAAACCACCGGCTGTTCATGATGGCAGACATGATCCTGCAGGGCAAGGCCGACCAGATCAACAGGGACCTTGCCCGGTCTGAGGAAGAAAAGCTGAAAGAGCTTGGAAAAACAAGGAGTCATTATGAAAAGCTAGTAAGTGACATCGAGTTAGGTCTTGCCTAGCAGCAAGATTTCTATAAGGTTGCGCCGAGCTAGACGGCTGTTGGGCAGAGAAGCCGAGATAGACAAGATGCTCAAGGAGCTCCACGCCTCGTATCTGAAGGACAACGAGCATGACGAAGGCGACCTCATTTACTACAGGATCAACTACCGGCTTGCAGATACCTTTGGCATGACAAGAGAAGAAGCCGAAAGGCTGCACTCTGGTTACCATGTGGGCAACCCCCGGCATATCTCGCAAGGCTTCTGCGAGAAATGCGGCAGTATGGTGACCATAATCCCCGTGATTTACGGTATACAGGAAAGCGACATGGAAAGAATGAAGGCCGCGGAAATGCAGGGCCGGCTCATTATAGGCGACATGGCCACCGTAAGGCAGGGATCAAAAGTAGCGATGTTTGGCTGCAAGGAGTGCAGAACCCTTTTGTCAAAGTACGGCACGCTCTAGTCGAAAAGGTTATTGCCCCATTTCAATGATAAGCATCATAGTGCACAACCCTGTCAACACTTTCATTTCATTTGGGCTATTGATCGCAATAGTCGGAGGATCGTTCTACTATGTCTATGCCTTGGCTCCCAGAGGCCCATGGATGGGCATCATGGATGGGGCTTTTATTACACCAGGAGCAGCCCAAGCAATAGGGTTGGACGAAGATCATGGTTTTTTGATATTCGTAATTGCACCATCAAGTCCAGCCGCCAAAGTAGGACTGCAACAAGCTGACGACGAGGTAGTCATAGGTGGACAGAGAATACCAGTTGGCGGAGACATTATTGTCAGCATGGATGGAAGACAGATCAACGGAATCGATGACATTTGTAGTGTCTTGGAGCAAAAGCAGGTCGGAGATAATGTCAGGATTGGTATAAACAGAGACGGCAGATTGCAGGAAGTCAATTTGATACTTGAAGAAGCGCCGCCAGGAGAAACTTCTGACTGCTAAGATTTAGGATATCTTTGACATGTGCAGCCTGTTGAGCCCTTCAAGCAGGTCCCTGACCTGATCGTGCGTTGGGTTCAGGTTCTTGATTTCTTTAATCTTTACGTTCAATTGTGCAAGCTGCTCGTAGATTCCCTTATCCTCCAGCAGATCCACAAGCGTGTCCAGCTCGAATGGCTTTTGCAGCAGTTCCACGATCTGCTTCAGCTGCTTGACAGAATCAACAAGAGTTTCGTTGACATAGGCTGATGCAAATATTATCCTCTGGCGCGGGTTTGCGGCCAGTATGCGCTTTGCGACTTCCATCCCATCCATCTTAGGCATCCGGTGGTCAAGCACCACGGCGTCAAAGGGCATAGCCTGCTTTTGCAGCTCTTTCATGTAGACATTGGGACACTCTTCGCCGTTGGCAGTCGTTACAACGTGGTGATCCTTGTCTTCTAGGGCCAGTTTATACTGAAGTAGTATATCCTGCTCATCCTCGGCTATGAGAATCTTCACAGGTTCTCTGATCAAAGCATCTTGTATTTAGTATTTGTTGTGTAATTTTTTATAATGTGTCCGTGAGGCAGACTGCGGCATAGTTAATACCGCCTCACGCTAACTATCTGTGTGGGAAGCAAGATTGTCACCGAGCCGCCTGGCCCGGCCGCTAGGCGCATAATAGACGTCATGAAGAGAAACTGCTACGACTCGACTTTTACGTACCCGCTCGTGATCGCAGACGGCAATGGTTCGTTCCTGCACGATGTCGATGGGAACTCGTTTCTTGATTTTACTTCAAACATTGGCTCATGCCCGCTCGGGTACTCGCACCCGGAGATAATGCAGGTCTTGGCTGAGCAGGCAAAGAACGGCGCGCACAAGATAGCAGGACAGGATTTTTACTGCAAAGAACATGCCGAGCTGTCAGAGCGCATGATATCAATACTCCCACAGGGGTTCAGGACATTTTTCATAAACAGTGGGGCAGAAGCAGTCGAAAACGCGATCAAGATAGCATACAGGAAAATGTCAACAACCACTCCTTCATCGCTGCCTGGAGTGTCATGCGTCAACGCCTTCCACGGCAGGACACTTGGCGCGCTTTCTTTTACGTTCAGCAAGCCGGTGCAGAAGAAAGGCTACCCCGAACTGCCAGTCCTGCGGATAAAATTCTGCACGAGCGATTCTGACGCAGAAATAGACGCTGCAGAAAGGCTGCTGGCAGAGAACAAGGTCGCGTTCATACTGAGCGAAGTGGTGCAGGGAGAAGGCGGCTACAACGTCGCAAGCAAAAAGTTCATCCAGAACCTCCGCAGGTGCGCCGACAAATATGGCGTGCCGCTCATTTTAGACGAAGTCCAGTCAGGAATGGGGCGGACTGGCAAGTGGTGGGCGTTTGAGCACTATGGCGTCAAGCCGGATATAATGAGCGCGGCCAAGGCGTTGCAAGTAGGTATAGCGGCATATGACAGCAGGCTTGACCCCGGCGAGCAGGGCGCGCTTTCAAGCACGTGGGGCGGTGGCAGCAGGATCGACATGGCAGTTGGAGCCAAGATAATCGAAGTCATCAGGAAAGACAGGCTGCTTGACAATGCGGCTGCTATGGGAGTCAAGCTCAAGAAGGGACTGCAAGAGCTTGCAGGAAAAGGTGGCATGATTGATGTAAGAGGTCTTGGGCTGATGATAGGTCTCGAGTTTGACAGCAAGCAGAACAGGGATGAGAGGCTGGCGAGGGCCTTCAAGAAGGGACTGCTGTTGCTGCCAGCCGGCCAGAAGGCGATGCGGGTGATACCGCCGCTCACAGTGACCGAGGAGGAAGTTCAGGAGGGGCTTGGGCTGATGAGACAAGTGCTGTCGGGCTAGGGACCCTTGTATTCTACCACCGAGAAAAATGCGTTTTTGCCTGATTCGTCAAAGTTTAGGTTCGGGGTGAGGATGCGCATCATTTTACTTTTGGCAGCCTCTGCAACCTTCCAGATGAAGCCGTTTGGCAGCTGGATCCTTGTGTCCTGTTCTTCTCCTGTCACCGGATTTTTGAAACTTTCAATCCGGACATCGATTATTCCGGGTACTGAAAAGCTGCTTTTCTTACCATCTATCTTGGCGGAGATGTCCACGAATTGCGGCTCTAACATGTACTTGAACGTATTTGCAAATATTGCAAATGAACCTTCGCCCTTGGCCTTGCCTGAAAAGATGTTTACTATTGCCTTTCTCTGATCCTCAGTGGCCTTTTTGCCAATGAATAATTGCATAGTGCCGTTTCCTTCATGGATGGCTTTTGGCCAAGACGCGGCATAGATCACGTCAATGCCGTCAAGCTTGGTATTGCCATAGCTGCCATTTTTGATATGGTAGAGCACAAGTGCTCTGCAAAACCCGTATGTTGGAAAGCCGTTAAAGTTGCAAGGGCATCCGTAATCGCAGTTGCATGTTTCGACATAATCTGCCTTGATGTTCCATTTTGGAATCTGGACAGTTGACATGATGCATGTCGATATGGCAAGGAATGCTTTAAGATTTGCGAAATATTTTCAATACGCCCGATACTCATCGCCAAGCATCTGTGACGCTATCTTTAGCTTGAGCACTTCGTTTGCCCCTTCGTAGATCAGAGTCGCCCGCGAGTCCAAAAAGTGCCTAGCCACCCTTGCGGTCTTGCGGTAGCCAAACGAGCCAAACACTTGGACGGACCTATTTGCGGTCTCAAAGGCGGAGTTGCTTGCATGTAACTTGGCAATCGCCGCCAATGCGTCAGCCTCCCTTCTGAGCTGTGAGTACTCTTTGTTGCCCCTGCCAAGCTTTGACGACCTGTCGTCCGACTTGATACCTTCAACATAATCGTGCAGCTTTTGCCTTGCTATGGCCGCCCTGTAGACCAGCCAGCGCGAGCTTGCGATGCTGGTTGCGATCATTGCGATGTGGTCCTGTATCAGCTGCTTTTTTGCAAGCGGCAAGCCGTGCTGCTCCCTTGCCTTTGAATGCGCTACGCACTCTTGCAGGCAGTCCTCCATGACGCCCACCGCACCGGCCGCCACACTGAGCCGGCCGTCAATGAGCGCGCTATAGGCGATGTTGAGTCCCTGCCCCTTCTTGCCAAGCAGGTTCTTTTTTGGGACAATGCAGTTGTCAAAATGAATTTCTGCATTCTTGACTGTGAGCAGGCCCATCTTGTTTTTCATTTCTTCTGTCCTGAGTCCCAGCGAGTCGCGCTCGACAATGAATGCAGAAATTTTGCCGCTGTCAGGGTCTTTTGCATATGTGGTCATGACCTTTGCAAAAGTGCCGTTCCCGATCCAGTGCTTCTTGCCCTTCAGCACATAGTGGTCGCCCTTGCTTTCAAATTTTGTGGTCATTGAAGAAGGGTCGCTCCCGGCTGCCGGCTCTGTCAGCGCAAACGCCATTATGCTTTTGCCGCTCGCCGTGTCGGGCAAGTACTCTTTCTTTTGTTCTTCGCTTCCCCACCCCTGAATGACCAGCTGGCCTATCGAGGTGTGCGCAGAAAAGAATGTCCGCAGCGAAGCCCCTTCCTGCCCGATCCGCTCTATGGCAAGCGCATAGGTGAGCATGTCGTACCCAAGGCCTCCGTACTTTCTTGATACTGGGCAGCCAAGCATTCCTATCCTGCCAAATGTTGGCACGACTTGATCGTTGAGCCTTTCCTCAAGGTAGCATTTTTCCTCATGGGGCCGTATTGATCTGCATGCGCTGTCGACCTTTTGCAAAAACCTGTTCTGATCGGGGGAAAGTTCAAAGTTCATCTGAGACAGGTTCGAGTAAGACATGCTGAATGATCTGCTGCGAGTAGGTATAAAAGCCAGCCTGTCAGCATGAACCGCATGAGATTTGAGGATTTTGCAGTTGGCCAGACCTTTGCCGCATCGATAACAATAACCAAGACAGATTTTGACAATTACATTTCTTTTGCCCGGACAAAGAACGTCCTGCTTGAAAACTCGCAGTTGGCAGAAAAGGAAGGCATTAAGGGCACCATGCTGCCGGGCGGATCAATAATAGCGCGCCGAAGGAGAAATGACGCGCCTGCAAGCTTTTTCAGACTGCGTCATGCTGCTCTATGGCATGGACGGCGGCCCCACTTGGAGCAACCGCAACACTAGGTCTCTAGGCGAGGTCTATGCAGGGGAAGAGCTTGAAGTGAAATACATTGTTTCAGAAAAGAAGGAAGACAAGGGCTACGGCATACTTGCAATCGACTTTGAAATAAGCATGGTCAGGGACAAAAAGCTGGTAATAGTTTCGCACAAGAACCTCTATAGGATAAAGAGGTTGAGTCCGGGCAGTCATAGCTGAAACCCGCGCTTGACCATATAGGAAGCTAGAAGAATCTCCTTAGGAATCCTATGGTTCCTCCGCCTCCCAAGAGGTCTCCCCCTATGTAAAGCCCTATTGCTGCTGCAAAAGTTAGCACCCAGACCAGCTTGTTCCATGCAAAAATCTTTTGGCCATCCAACCCCATGAAAGGTATTAGGTTAAAGAAGGCAATGAACCCATTAAAGCGCACGCCTGCCAACAGGATGGAATTTTCAGAGCCGGTGGCTGTCAGCAACAAGTAAGAAACAAGGAATCCTGTCCCCATTGCTAAGTTGGTCAGAGGCCCTATCCACGAAACCCTGCCGCTGCGGCTCTGGCTTAAGTTGCCGCTGACCCAGACCACGCCGGGCGCTATGAACTTGAATGGAAGAATTGGGAGTGCCGAGATTGCCGTGATCACCGCTCCAAAGAGCAATACCCTGAACTCCGCCCATGCCCTGTAGAACTGGGCAAGAAACTTGTGGCCAAGCTCATGTATGATAAATGCGCTGATAAAGATAGTGATAAGTTCCCACCTGACAAAACCGGATCTGAATGGAAAGCCGTAGATGGACATGCCCACAGCAGTCACAAGTGCAGTCGCTATCGCGAGGTGGAGAACCTCAGTCTTTGAGAATCTCAGGTAGATCATGTCATATAGCGCAGACCTGATTCGTTCATGTGGCATGCCAGCCCTTTCATGTATGTGCTCCAGAAATTCGCGGTCCCTTGCCGGCTGCTCAAGGTAGTCCTTCATGAATACGCAGTCGTGGTTTGGAGGAAGCCGGTGGACAGAACAGAACGTACCCTTGCAGTAGCGGCATTTGAACGGGATTGCCTCATCAGTGCCACAAAGGTCGCAGCGCATTTAATGCACATTGTTATACGTTGTAATCATTATTAAATCAAGATGCCCTAGTTGTTGCCCTTGCGGTCTTTTCCTTTGTTTTTATCGTCGTCATCAACATCTATGACCCTATCTAGCAGATCAAGCACGCGTTTTGGAAGTATATCCTGCAGTTCCCGCTTGTCTGTTTCGTCGCTGCTGTCCTGATCTTCATTTTCCTGTTCGTTAGGCTCGGTAGGCGGGGCTTGAGAATTATCTTCAGCGCTCTGATCACTTGAAGGAAGATCGTCACTGGATTCCTCCTCAGAATCAGGGTCGTTTCCGGTCAAGTTACCAGAGATGTCATTGGTATTGTTGACATCATATGCGGGTTGCTCTTGTTCAGCACGCGGGATTTCCTTTTCGACCTCGGCTGTCGTATTATTGACACCAGATGGCTCTTCTTTTACCTCCGCAGTACTATTGATATATTCAATCTTTTCAGTGAACGCCAGTTCGTCAACGATCTCTTCTACAATTACTGGCATTTCCTCCGGCTGTAGTGCCACTTCGTCTACTATGCTGGCTGCCTCGTCAGGAGCCGGGCTCTCAGAGGACGCATAAGCAAGCAATATCACCGAGCCGGCAATGGTCCCTACAACGGCAAGGGCAATAATCAGGCCGCGCAGGCTCTTGTCCCCGTTATCACTTTCCTTCGGGCCGCCGCTGCTGTTCTTGCTGCCAGCCATTAACAGAATAAAATTGCTTTCAAAGTTTTTATTGCATACCGCCAGTGGAATCTGGAAGATTCATACGGTCAACTGTACTAGGAAACCTTTAATTCTGACCGACTTGCACAACGCGTATGAACGATCAGGTTTCTCCAGAACCTATTTTCCAGATGGCAACAGCCTATTGGGTTTCAAAGACCCTGATGGCGGCGGTTGAATTCGAGCTCTTTACCAAAATTTCCAATAGATCCGTCACACTAGAAGAGTTGCAAAAGGTGCTTGGGATGACAGCCCGGCCGGCGGATGTGTTCGCCACCGCGCTTGTATCACTTGGGCTGCTAAACACATCAAAGGACGGCAGGGGCGGCAGGTTATTTTCTAACTCGCCACTTTCAGCCACCTTTCTTGACAGAAACAAGCCAAGCTACATGGGTGACATTATCTCAATGTTTGACAAACGCCTGTACAACATGTGGGACAAGCTGCCGCAATGTCTTCTCACCAACAAGCCGGCTGGCGGGAGCGGTGAGGAAATGTTTGGTCAGGCCAGATCGAACCAAGCCACTGAGCAGATGCAAAAGTTCACTCATGCAATGTATGGGGTAAGCGTGGGGCCGGCAATGGCGCTTGCCAAGGTGTTTGATTTTTCAAAATATGATAGCTTGATCGACATTGGCGGCGGATCAGGGGTATATGCAATACAGGCCGCGCAAGCAAACCCCTGCCTTTCAGCCACCATCGCAGACTTGGCTCCGGTGTGCCAAGTTGCCGACGAATACATCCGGCGCTTCAACCTGCAGGGCAGGGTCAAGACCAAGGTTCTTGATTTTTTCAAAGAAGATATCCCGACTGGATACGACGTGGCGCTCTTGTCCCACATTATACACGACTGGAGCGAGGAGAAAGATGTCAGCTTGTTGAAAAAGATCTATGGTAGCCTGAACAGTGGCGGCGCAGTCATAATAAGCGAATGGCTTCTTGATGATGAAAAGACAGGCCCCGCGTTTGCGGCGCTGATGGGCATGAACATGATAATAGAGACTGAAGGTGGCAGGAACTATTCGTTTGCAGAAATATCTAAAATGCTTGCTTCTGCAGGATTCAGCAAGATTGAAAAGCGACCATTGCTGGGCCCTGCAAGCGTCGTAATAGGGTATAAACGCTAGCCTTCAAAGGGCATCTCGCGCAGCTGTGTGTGGCCCGATTCTTTTTTGTGGTCACTTGCATCCAACTTGAACAGAAAGACCGTCTTGCATTCCGTGCAAAAATAGATCCTGTCAAGTTTTTCTACTGTTACCCCCGCTATCCCCGCTGGCAACATTATTATTCATATTTCTCTGTGCCATTAAAGCTATAAGCGCTGTGGGTTAACAATATAGACACACAATAGGAAGAATCTTTACCTTACCAAAGCCGTTTCATTTCCAAGGGCAATCAAGCACTTTTTAAAACCCCGATATGTAGATATCATGGGAGGCATGGACAGGCTGCAAAAGATCCTTCTCATCGCCTTGGTTTCAACGTCGGCCGGAGCTTGGGTTGTGTCTCAGGCGTTTCAAGCAGACATGATGAATGCCATGGCCGCGCCTCAAAGCGCCCTATCTGTCTCGCTTTTTGTGGCAGTCTGGACGGCGGGGATGGCGGCAATGATGTTCCCGGCCATATCGCCGGTCGTCCTGCTGTACAACAGGCTTGCCAAGAACAGCGATAGCAATGCAACCTTGCTAGTCGAAGGCGGCAAGGGACCCTACTCGGTCAAGATGGTGCTGTTCATTGGCTGTTACCTTGCAGTGTGGGCCCTAACAGGTCTTGTGCTGCTGCTTGGTTGGTCGCTGCTCTTGAACAGTGCGATTGCGGCCACAGGGCTGTCAAGCATCATTTACGGCTCGATACTGGTGGCTGCCGGCGCATACCAGTTCAGCCCGCTCAAGGCAAAGTGCCTTGGGTATTGCGAGTCACCAATGAGCTTTTTCATGAGGAGGTGGAGGAACGGGACCCTCGGCGCGGTGACTATGGGGACATACCACGGCTTGTACTGCCTTGGATGCTGCTGGTCGTACTTTTTGTTGATGGTGGCGCTTGGGTGGATGGACATACTGTGGATGGCGCTCTTTGCCGGGATAATCTTTGGAGAAAAGATGTGGTCGCGCGGGATATGGATTGCAAGGGCGGCAGGAATCGGACTTGCAATTGCAGGCGGGATAGCTGCGCTTGGCATGATAGACATTTCCGGCTACGGCGCCATGACCTCTGATCAGGGAATGCAAGAACCCAGTTCCATGCAAGATCGAATGGAGGACAGCGGCATGCAGGATCAGATGTCTGACGGCGGCATGGACATGTAATCAAGCATTGTCTTTTGCATCTTGATCTGGCCTGCCTCTTCATTTATCGAAACTAGGTTTGTCACTTTTAGCCCGACCTTTCTGACTGCAGGAGCAGAGTCGTCAAGAGAAAACCTGCCGAGCAGCTGCTCGATTACAGAGGATATGCTTTCTCGCTTTGCCTGCAGGTCCGTAAACGACATTTCACGTGTCTCTATGGTAAAGTCGCTCCTTACCAGCTTGACCCCCACTGTTCGGAACATGTAGCCGCGCCTGACAAGCCTGTCATAGATCTCGTCCACTAGCTCGCTTAGGTAAACAAGTATTCTGTCCCTGTCGCGCGTGAACTCGTCCAAAGTGTGCTCGGTGCTCAGCGAAACGTGCTCTTCCCTTGGCTGGACCGCCTCGTCATCTGAGCCGTTTGCAACCCTCCACATCCACAGTCCGTTCCTTCCGAACCTCTCCATCAGCTTTTGCACGTCGCAGGCCGCCAGCTGGCCTATGGTCTCAACACCGACCTTTTTCAGCGCCTGCTGCTTCTTGGGCCCGATCCCCGATATCCTTCCAACTTCAAGCGGCGCAAGAAATTTTTCCATCTGCTGCGGGTGCACTACCGTCAGCCCGTCAGGCTTTTTGAAATCTGACGCTATTTTTGCAATGGATTTTGACGGCGCCACCCCTATGGAGACCCGCAGGCCGCACTGCTCCATTACAGCCGCCTTGATCCTTGCGGCATATTCGTAAGGGTCGGCAGCTGCGCTCTTGGTGCAGTCAAGGAACGCTTCGTCTATGCTGGCCTGCTCCAAGGCGTCTGCAAACTGCTCAAGGACTCCCATCACCTTCTCCGAGACCTGCTGGTAGTACGGGATGTCAACCAGCCGGAGCACCAAGTCAGGGCAGAGTGCGAGCGCCCTTGTAAGCGGCATTGCAGATCTTACGCCGAATTTCCTCGCTTCATACGAGCAAGAAGAAACAACTCCCTTTGTTATCCTGTCTCTCTTCTGGTCTGTCATTATCACCGCATGGGGCTTGCCTGCAAGCGCCGGCTCGCGCAGCTCTTCGCATGAAGGGTAGAAGGCGTTCAGGTCAACACACATCACGACCCTGCCTGTCCAGGGCTCCTTGCTTGGAAGCAACGGTGCAGGGAGCGGGCCGGCGTATTTTCTTTCTGGCAGGCCCAGCATCTTGAGCACTTTGTTGGCCCTGTCAGGACTGTCGACTGTGATGGCTGTAAATTCGAGCTGCTCCTGCCCGGCCTGCTCTTTTACTTTGTCGATCAACGCTTGGTCGTTGCTGTTGCCTCTAGACAAGTGCAGGCAGACAAAATCAGAGGTGACCACAGGGTCGAAGTGCCTATCCGACCACATGATGGCAGCGCCATGCCTTCTCAATATGTTGTATGTGATGTCCTGAAACCATGAGGCGTTGCCAAACTCTACTACTGCAGAATACCCGTGGTACACGCACGTGCCAAGGAGCTTGTCAAGCCATTCCCTGCCCTCCAAAAGTTTCAGCGTGGCAGGCACCTGCAGCACCACCGCAAGTATCTTTTCTTCTATCGCTGCAAGCCCCTCTAGGAACTGCCCAAGCAGGTTGCAGTCCGTTGTCTGCCTTGGCACCCTGACTATAAAACGGAAACCGTCGGGTGTTTCTTGCGCCCACCTCTTTAGCGCGCGGCTCTGTGTGGCTTGTACACTGACTGAAACAAGGTCAAAGACGCGAGAGTAATAAGCAAGGTAGTCCTGCGGCCCGAGTGTGTTGGGGTAAAAGCAGGAAACCCAGCTACCATACCTCCAGCCAGAACACCCGACAAAATATTTTGTCAAATATCGCCAAGCTTAGGACTAGTGAATATAATAATCACTGCAGCACTAGCCAGAGAGGGGGAGACTCTCGATATCGGTCAGCCTGTTCATGTCTATGTTGGCAGGGACCTTTTTCCTCTCTAGGCTCTCCACCTTTGGGTGGCATGAGTAGCAGTAGCCACACAGGAAGCAAATATGGGGCGACCTCTTGTCGCACCACCGGCAGTAGCTGTACTTTAGCTTGAGGGGCGAGAGGAATTCGTGTACATAGATAATTGCCGAATCCAACTAAAAGACCTTATGAAGCCGCGACCTATGACAATATACTATATGTCATAAATCGCCAAAATTTTTACAATTCTTCTATCCTGAAAATGATGCTTTTATAGACATATGCCGAATAGGCTGATGCAGGGACATGGGAGAGAGCAAGGACGATTTTTTGGAGAGCTTTTGCAAAGGAGTATTGGAGAAGGATCACTTTATCCGGTTCGCCGGCATTTCCAACCATTTTGGGCACCTGATAGCGACAGCATACAGGAAAGACCTAGTCCCGCTCATGACCCATGAAGAGACAGCCCGCTATGCTGTCCAGGCAGCGATCCGCGCGGCCACAAGGGAGACATTTGAAACAAAGATCGGCGAGCTGCAGTTCTCGATAAGTAGGTACGGCAGGTTGGTGAGAGCAACCATCCCGATCAAGTCCTCAGGCAAGAACAAGTTCCTTCTGCTGCTTTCATTTGACGTCGACGCCGAGGCCGACTCAATAATCAATAAAAAGATCCTGCCCTACATAGCTGAAAACAAGGATTATTTCATGTGATGGAATATCAGGGCATTAGGTCCAGCGCCATCTTTAGCTCTGCTATTTCCTTCTCCACAGCGATTCTGTCAGCTTCGTCATGGCACGCGCGCAAGAGCATTTCGCACGCCCCTATCTCGGCCAGCAGTATGTCCCGCTTGTCAAGGCACAGGCTGTGGAAGCCATCCATGAACTTGTACGCCACGCGTTTGTTCTTGTCTCCGCATGTGCGGGCCTCAATGAGCGTGTCTTCACCTTCTGTAATGTTCATGTCGTGCACCTCGTAGCAATCTGGAGCGGCCTGACGGTCAGCTTGTAGCCACACGATGGGCATCTGTCGGGACCATAACTCAGACGAGTAGCGCACCAAAAGCACGAATCACATATGACAAACTGCAGTTGGAATTTCTTGTAATCTTCAACAAGTAGATTCGGGGAAGGCATTTCCATTTAGGCTATAGAGGGCCATCTAATTAAAAAATAACGGTGTTGAATACTAGAATACTATTATGATGCATTCTAGCAGTACGGATTAGAACTATTTTTATCATACATTCTTCTACTACCACATAGATCGCATGAAGAAGCGCAGCAGCCCCGACATCATTGCGACGATCCTCGAAGCTGCAAACGGCGGCATAGGAAAGACGAGGCTGCTAACAAAGGCTAATCTCACCAGCACCCAGCTGAAAAAGTATGTAAATCTTTTACTAGAAAAACAGCTTCTTGCCCAGTGCCAGGACAGGAGCAGCAACCATGCGACGTACAAGACCACAGGGCTTGGACTGCAGTACCTTGCGCTGTACAATTCGATCAGATCAGTCACATACATCAACGCCTGATTCAAATACCACCCTCTTGTTCTACTACTCTGCATGACAGCAACACCAACCGGCAAGATACAGACAAAGTTTGGCGACATTTCGATAGAGTTCTTTCCAGACGCAGCCCCAAAGACAGTTGAGAATTTCATAAAGCTGGCCAAGAGTGGGTTTTACGACGGCCTGCTGTTTCACAGGATAGTCCCTGGGTTTGTGATACAGGGAGGCGACCCCAACACTAAAAGCGCGGCCAACCGGAGCAGATGGGGAACTGGCGGACCGGGCTGGACGGTAAAGGCAGAGTTCAACAAGAACAAGCATTCAAGAGGGGCGTTATCGATGGCAAGAGCACAGGATCCAAACAGCGCAGGTTCGCAGTTCTTTATCGTGCTCAAGGATGCCAACTTTTTGGATGGCCAGTACACTGTGTTTGGGCGCGTGACTGCAGGCATGGACGTGGTGGACAAGATAGCCGCCTTGAAATGTGACGCTGTCGACGCGCCGGTGGATGCTAACCAGGCAAGGATGATAAAAGTTACAGTCAGCTAGATCCGGCGATCATGGTCTTTATCATGGTCACCCATGCCTTTTTGTTCACGGCATCGCTTATGCCAAGCATCCTGTTCACCGCAAGACCATCATAGAGCGCAACGAGTGCTATGGCAAGGCTTGCGGCATCAACATCTTTTCTGAGAAACCCCTCGTCGATCTTGCTCTTGACTGCCTGCATGACGTGTTCATGTACCTTGACATGTAGCTCGTACATCGCCTTTTTCAGCTTTGGGTTGCGGGCTGATTCGGCCACCATCTCCAGCATCACCCTGTCGTTTCCCTGCTCGCGCCTGCGTATATTGTCATAGATCTGCTCAGCGTCTGAAGCGATGTTGTCCTTCCTTACAAAGAGCCCTGCATCCTCCCTATCGCTCTGCTGCATGTTGTGCTCGCAGATCGCCAAAAAGAGGTCTTCTTTGCTTTTGAAATAGAGGTATATCGTGCCCTTGCTCAGGCCGAGCCTCTTTGCGATATCTTCCATCTTTGTCCTGTCAAATCCAGTCTGGGCAAAACTGTCTATCGCGGCCCGGATTATCTTTTCCTTGACTTCGGCCTTGTACATGCTTGTAACCTTGGGCATATCATGACAACACCTTTCCGGATACCAATGCCATTTACAACCATCATGTGTCTAATAAGGATAACTGACCAGTCAGTCAGTTTAAAATATGCTACTCGCCCACAAGCACATCACCATGGTACTCGCGGTGATGCCTGTCCGCCTCCTCTTTGGTCAGGAACTCTTGTGCACAGTCCCTGCAGCGGAATGTGCCGGACTCGTATTCAGACATGTCCATATTTGTGAGAGGTGGCTAATATAGCTAACAGCAGCCAGTTTTATAATCAAGTTTGCCGTACAAGCTGCGAACATACGTGGGAATCGATTATGAATTCCTGAACTCGTTCTGCAAGAATGTCCTTGCAAAGGACAAGTCCATACGCTGGGCAGGGCTGGTCAACAAGAATGGCATCATACTGACCCAGGAGGTCAGGGAAGGCGTCAAGCTCCTTTTAACAGAAGAGGAGAACGAAGAATATGCAGCAACGGCCATTGCCCGGCAAAAGACAAGGGGCAAATTTGAATCCAAGATAGGCAAGATGGTCTATGCCTTTGGCAGGTATGACAGGCTCTTGCGGGCAACAATACCAATAAACGAGAACTATTACCTTCTTGTCACGTTCGACGTTGAAGAAAAGAATTTTGACTCTATTATAACTGGCAAGATAGTGCCATCAATAGCTGAGAACAAGAGCCGGTTTATCACGATGGATGACTCGATCTGATTACACACATAACCACATAATGCGCTCTTTGCAGCTCAAGTCTGACTGAAGACATCCCTCCGCACAGAGAATCTAGTAGAGAGCGCAGGCATTGGCGCGACATCTACGTTCATGCCATTGTTTGCAAATAGCCTGACCGACTCGTACATTTTGGTGGGCGCAATAGTGGCAGGTTACGGCCTTGCGCAGGCGCTTTCGTACACATACTTTGGCAAGGTCTACTACAGGAGGATGTTGCAAGCAGCAAGACGTTGATCATCAGGCTCGGCTACTTGATCTGCGCGGCAGTGTTCTTTCTTCACATGGTCGGTTTGACGGCCTTTCGCTATTTGCCATCAGGGTTGCGGCAGGCGTGGCAACAGGCATGTATGCAGGCGCGCTCATTGCCAAGTCATACGAATCAACTCAAGCTGGCAAATTCACACTGGCAGAGATAATCTCCTTTGGATCGCTTGGATGGTTTGCAGGAACCATGGGCACAGGCATCCTGAAAGAAGCGTTTGGAGGCGAGATCAATGTAGTGTTTGCCTTCATCGGTCTAATGCTCCTTGGAGGATTCTTCATATCACTGCTGATGGGACGTAACCCATAGAGAGATCCAGAAGTATGCGTGATAATTGAAAAGCCGTCAAGCGTTACAACCACGATGCAGCTCCTGCGGCAGAATAAAATAGCCTATAGCTCATTCTTCTTGCGCCAGCTTATGGCAAGCGCGGTATGGAGCATGTTCCCGATATTCCTTGGCTCAGGAGACATCGGGATTGGTGCGATCTATGCTACAAATGCAATTACGCAGTTTGTGTTCATGAATTAGTTTGGCAGGACCATTCACGCCAACTACTATAGGTCGATAGAGCTCGAAGCAATCCTATCTGCGGCAGTATTTCTGGCATACTTTTCTCTTGCAAAGCTACTTTCACGTATTTCCGATACAGCTCGTGCTTGGAGTTTCATGGAGCCTCCTTTACATGAGGTCACTGCTCTCTACTTGATAAGAACAAGGAAAAGGCTACCTCAAGCGCACTGCTATAATCCACAATAAACGTGGCCGCAATCATCGGTCCTCTGGCAAGCGGGATAATAGCAGAGAGGATAGGACTGCGCAATATCCTGTTCTTTGCGTTCCTCGCGACCTGTGGCTCATTTGCAATGTCAAAAGGGTTTGCGAGGCAGACAATTGTCGCCCAGAAAATGCAGGACTGAATTGGACAAGATCTGGATGCGATCTGGAAAAAACCGTTTTAATAATCACCCCTGATACGCGTCATATGAAGAAGGGTGTAATTGTCGCAATAATTGCGGCGGCCATAGTGGTGCCGGCAGGCGTTTACGCAATATCTCCGCTTTTCATAAACACTACGATAGACGAGCCAGTGCCTACCACAGACGACAAAATGAGGGAAGACAAGGCAATGGAAGATGTAGCCATGGCCGATAAAACAGGCGATATGATGATGGAAAAGAAATGATAGTATGATGGCAGGCATGGGCCAAGATGCGATGATAGAAAAGGAACTGGCGGACAACTTTGTCGGCGTCAATGACGGAATTCATAACGCCGAAGGAGTGGCCAAGGTGATCTACCTTGAAGATGGAAGCAATGTGCTGAGGCTTGAAGACTTGAGAGTAACAAACGGCCCTGACCTGTACATCTATCTTTCCACCGATAAGCAGGCATCCGACTTTGTTGACCTTGGTAGGCTGAAGGCAAATATTGGCAACCAGAACTACGACATACCCAAAGGGACCGACCTGTCAAAGTACGACATAGTGCTTGTGTGGTGTAAGCAATTTTCAGTGCTCTTTGGGAGCGCAGAGCTGATGACACCGGCCACATCGGCCTAGCCCTTTTCTTCTTTTAGTACCCTGTTCAGATATTCTGGGTTTTCTCGCAGTGTCTTGTTGTATGCAATGTTGGTCAGCCTGTCAGCTTCCCTGTTCTGTTCCCGGGGCACCCACTTGATCTTCATGTCTGGAAACTTGGCCTTGAGCAGTAGGACTTTTCTGTAAAGCGGGACTATTCTCTTTGCTTTTACCTTGTAGTTGCCTTCAAGCTGGTTGACGACCAGCTGGGAATCACTATGGATCTCGACTTTGTCAAAAGCAAGATTGTTGGCAACGAGCCACTCTAGCGCCTTGGCTAGCGCGGTGTACTCTGCAATATTGTTAGTTGAATCCTTTGAGAACGGCTCTCCGGCCACCCCATAATCGCGGTGGAGAGTCTTGCCGTTGCTCTTTACAACAAAAGCATAACATGCGATGCCACCGGGGTTTATCGGCTGGCAGAGACCATCAAAGTATACCTCGATCAATACATACAGTCATTGATTGCCCGCGAATATGTCTATATCGTTATGCAGTCAGTAGATGATTCTTCAATATCATTCAAATAATAGCTTGTCATATAAGAAACACAAATAGCGCATGAGCGTTGACCTAGCCTTCATAGGTACTTCAGTTGGATTTGGCGGCATAGCTGGCTTCCTGATCGGCTATGCGATAAAAAAGGCGATCAAGATAATGATGATAATAGTCGGACTGTTCTTTGCCGCCCTTGCGTACTTGAACTATCAGGGCATTGTCACCATAAACTGGGACAAGCTGAGCGCGTCGGCATCAGGCGTGACTTCCGGGCTGGGGAATGCGACCGGCCAGATAGCAGGCGTTTCTGACCAGATCGCTCCCACTCTGATAAACTTTGGAATACCTCTCACAGGGAGTTTTGCAGCCGCCTTTGTGCTCGGTTTCATGAAAGGATAAAAACTGTGAACTAAAAGAACAGACAGAGAACCACAGAAATATGTTAATTGATTATCTCTCTTGATTGTGGAGAGAAGCAGTTTAATTATTATCGTGACATTGGCAGTTGCAATCATAACGGCTTCCCTCTATGGCGGGTACACTCAACAGCAGGGATTTATTGGCACGTTGGATTGGAGATACCCGGTAGAAGACGACAACTAGATCGCTGATTCTCATTTCAATCCTTGATTTACCGACTATTTTTCGTTAATCATTTTTTAGCACTCGCAAAATCAAAGCCAAAATTACTCAAGACTATTATCAGTCAAGCTAACATTAGTAAAGCAATTTGTAAATTTAGCAACTGTCGACACTTTATCTTAGAACGCAAGCAAACAGGTCAGTGACTCTAGCAGCAGACACATACGCAAGCAAGAGCAAGACAGAGCTGATAGAAGAGATAACGCGCCTCAACAAGGAGTTGAGAGCCAAGAATGAAGAAATTATGATGCTGAAAAAGCGGCTCTTGCTCTACAAGTCGATAAAATAGAACATTCACCCAGTTTACATGAAAAAGCCTGTGTAGCGCGCCTTGCCTATCACGCGCCCACTATCCTTATCCCTAAAGATGTGTGTAGAGTTCTTTGGCACCATCCCGTTCGGCCTGACAAGGTGAGGTGTGCCATAAATGTCTGCAAGGACGTATTCGTAGCGCCACAGCAGATACCTGTCCTGATCAGTCATTAGGTTTTGTACAGGAATCGAGGGCTCTGTCAGGTTGTTTGCCAAAAGAGTATTGTCATACCAAACAGGGTATTTGGACCACTCTGAGTCAAGCGGCTCGGGCCTATTTCTGGCAAACAGAATGGACGGACGGTATGCGATTATTATGCTGAATGCGACCATCGCGACTCCAAGGAAAAAGTGCATGTTTGCAGCCACGCTTACGGCCAAGGGTGTGTACAGCGTCCACGTAAACCTTGCTCCCCCGACAGTAGCCTCGCCCGGCTGGGGTTCGGCATAGTATGGAAGTATTACTGAATTGTGCATCAGGACGATCCCCAGAATGCAAATGACCAAGGGCACAATCCCCTTCCACACCACCGAGAGGGCTATGAAAGCGGCAAGCACTGTTGCAGCTATCTGGACTGCAATTGCAATTTCATGCACAAAGATCTGGAACATGGAAGTAAAGAGGTGCAGGAAGAAGAGCGTGACGATGCAAACGACATCAATGACAAGCAGCCTCTGCTCATTTCTCTGGAACCAGAGATACGCCTTGCCGTGTGACTTCCTGCTGCGCTGTGGAGCAGAAGAACCTGCTTCCATACACACCAATATAGCGTGCAACTGCGCATTAAGCATTGCTGGAACGCAACGTTTTTTGGTGCAGTATGCCACAATCTAGTGCAGTGCCATTTGGTCTTTTTAAAAAGAAGGAAAGTGAAACCTCGGCAAAGTTGCCGGCGGTATCAATGCCTGCAGCTGGCATGCTTTCAATCCAGCAGGCACAGGATCTACTGCACAACATCGAATCTGCAAGAGTGCAGGAACTTGCTGCTCGCCTTGCACCGATAAAGGAATCCGCGGAAGAATCGCTGAGGGTCATTGAGGGCATTGCAAACGACATGGAGCACGAAAAGATCAAGTTTGAAGGCGTCGAGCACAGATTCAAGTCCGTTGCTGAAAATGCAAGGAAGACGATAGTGTCATCGCTCAGGCGCGAAGCGTCAACCGAGCTTTTGCTTCCCCAATCCGCAAACGACGCCAAGAAATTCAAGGAGAAATTCGAAACCATGATGAACCGCTTTGGCGAGGTCAGCGGATCGCACAGCAGAGTGATCACCACTTTCATGAAAAAACAGGCCAGCAAGATGAGGGAGGAGTTTGAAGCCCTGACAAAGTTGCTAAATGAAACCAAGACCATAATGTCAGATTTTGAGCAAAAGCGCGCGCCGATAGTAAAATGCAACGCCATTTTGAATACTGCTTCGCAAAAGGCGTCCTCCATCAGGGCGGCCGAGGCATCCTTGCAAAGCATCAAAAATGAAATTGAAAGAATCGAAAACGAGCTTCAAGGGCTGAAAGGCGAGCTTGCTGCACTCAAGGGTTCGCCAGAATTTGAGCAGGCTGTCGCAGTAGCTCAAATGGTAGACGAGGTAGAAAGGCAGAAAGAACAGGTTCATTCCCAGCTGGCGGATCTTTTTTCCCACGTGTCGCGGGCGTTCACAAAGTACTCATATGGCCTCACAAAAGAAACAGAGGCGCGCTTGCAAATGATGTCAGACGAGCCATGGAGGATGCTTTATGAAAGCGACATTTCGACATATTCTTCTCTTCTGGCCGAAATTCGCAAGTCGATAGAATCTAGCAAGATCCAGCTAAAGGACTCTGATAAGGTACTGCACTATCTGAATGTGATATCAGGATCGTTGCCAGAGCTTCAGGGCAAGGCGCAGGCGCTAAAGACAGAGGCAGATTTGCTGCGCCAGAAAGACAGCGGTCTCACTGGCAGGGCGAAGGAGCTTGAAGGAAGGATTCTGCAGCACGAGGAAGAGCTGGCGAGAAGCAGGCAGAGCCTAGAGCAGCAAAAACGCCAGATAACCGAGAAGAGCGCTGAAGTTGGCGCGCTGCTAAATGAGGCTGACGAGATCTTGGCAGACCTTACAGGACAGAAATATTCACTTGAATACTAGCTAGTTTCCATATGCTTCGTTGATGACCCTTTCAAATGTAGAGTACGGATGTGCGCCGCGTATTAGCTGTGGCGTTTTCCCGTCTATCAGGACGATAAAACTCGGTGTTGCGTCAAGCCCAATTGACCTTGCAAGGTTGTAGTTGTCCCTGACTACTCTTGCATATTTGCCAGAGTCCAGACAGTCAGAAAATGCCGACAGGTCTTGAACGCCGGCATCCTTGGCAAACCGCTCAAGGCTGTCCCTTGTAACCCAGCCGGTATTTTCTCCATTCCAGTTGCTGTATACTTCGTCGTGGTACTCCCAGTACTTGCCCTGATCAGCCGCGCAGTACGACCCTTCAGCGGCAAGCGAAGAAGCCCTGTCCGAGAGATCGTTTATTGGAAAGTCCTTGAAGAGGAACCTCACCTTGCCGGTGTCAACATAGTCTGCCACCAGCACATCCTTGGTCCCTTCATGCCAGCGATAGCACCAAGTGCATTGGTAATCGCCAAATTCCACTATTGTCACCTTGGCGTCGTCGCTCCCAAGCGCGGGCGCACTTGCAATCGAAGGCGACGCAAGTTGTGTAATTATTTGATCCGCGCTCTTTGCGGCGGCAGGCTTATCATTTGTTATTGTGGCAGGAACTGCGCTGCTTGACATCATAAATGCTGTGGCAACGCCGGCAACGATTACGCCAACAGCAATTGCGGCAAGTATCATTGTTTTGCTTGCCATGCGTGCGTTATCTCCAGAATATCGAGACGACTCCGAGGCCCGCTATGCAGAGCCCGGCGTAAGATACGAAATTGACGCCAAGAAAAGCGCCGAGCACTGTAACGCCTATTCCACTGGCAATAGTTATTGCCTCGCCGACCCTTCTTTGGTTCCTCAAGCGCCGCCTTTGGGTAACCATCAGCAGAAGGGAGCCGGCATTGGTTTTATAAAATTACCTGATTTCTGCGAAGGTATCCTTCAGACAGCGATCTTGTCAGCATCACCACCAAGAGCCCATAGAACATGTTAAAAGCCAACGATCCGACTATTATCTTGTCCATTATTGCCAAAAGCTCGCCTGTTGCAATAGTAAAGACTTGTCCTGTTGGAACCCGCTGCTGTATCACGGCCTGATTGTCGACGGAATTGAGAAGCGGAATCATTATCCCAAAAGTGACCGGGAGGAACAGTGCTCCTCACAGGACAAACCCGGCGGCAAGACCATATACTGGAGCATATCTGCCGCTTGACACAAAGGATCTTTTGGATACGCAGAAAGGAACCGATATGACAACACCCATTACGCTTCCGGCAGCAAGATGCAGCAGAAACCCAAGAGCAACTGTGGTGACTGTGTGTTCCTGCATTTGCAGCAGAGCAGAAACAAGCACGAGATAGAACGTACCTACTGGAAGGTCTGCTATCTTTTCTACGAGCAGGATTAGCGCGCTGATTGCAAGCGATGATATTGCGCCGGCAGCAAGCCCCGAGCCGGCCACCGCAAGCCGCGGCTTGAACCTTTGTAATATGCTTGTGCGGGCATGCTTCACTTTTGCATTCCTCCTACTGCATGACTGGTGCGAAAAGCCATGATTCTCATGAGCGAGCTTGAAATGTATCCAAATATGGCCCCCCAGACCATGTGGAATACTATTGCGCTGCTCACTATTCCTGCGATAAATTGGCTATTTCCAGACAATATTCCCTGCGTGTCTTCCGGCAGCAGTGAAACGATATGCTGGATTGAAGGTTGCACCAGCAGCACAGTTACTGGTAGGAATAACACCAGCCACACAGCGATTCCAGCTACAATGCCTGCCATAACGGCCTTGTATGGATTTATCATGATTCTTATCCACTTGACCGAAGCCAGCCCGATGACAGCGCCTAGCGCGGTACCTGTTACCAAGTGCAGCCCAAAACCCAGATAGGCAGCGGCGACAAAATCTTCGTAACCAAAGCTCATGCCCATTACGGAATAGAACGTGCTCATAGGCAGGCCCAGCTCCACTTCTGAAGCAGCTATTGTAGTTGATATCGACCAAGTCGCAATTATGCCTGCGATTGTGCCGTACTTGACTCCATTATATTTTACAAAACGCCAGGATTGCAGTAACATACCTAGTATACGTAAATGTAATATTTTTGCTTTTTGTCTGTTGCTAGTATATAATAATGATTCTCATGTTATAATAATAAATAAAATATTAAAAAACTTTTGAATGATTCAAATTTATATATTCGGACACAGTATATAATATCGTGTCGATCCATTACGTCCTAGCCAGATGCCCGATCTGCTCAGGATCAGGCGCTGTCCAGTATAGTACTAACCGTTTGCATCATAGTATGCCGCTCCGCTCTGAAGAAAGATGCGCCTGCTGCGACGGCAAGGGCTGGGTAACTAGAGAGCAGACGCGCAGCGTGTTTTGCACCAAGGATGGTGGGAGACCGCGATGAACCTGAGGAGAAAAGGCGCGATAGTGGCAATTGCAAGCATGATTGCGATACTCTACGTTTTATCCCCCGTGCCGTACCTGCTCAGTGCCGACAGACCTTCATCCATTCTGCCGGTTTTCCAGATAGTTATTCCTGCACTTGCTTTTCCCCTGATAGCGCTGCTTGTATTTGCCGTACCAAAGAGGGTTATTGATCGTGAGCCGGTCTCTGAGCATGCGATGCATGACATGGCCGAATACCGGTTCAAAAGAAAGTCACTTGTTTCTGGAGCGGCAGGTGGCCTGATCGCTGCATCCGTACTGGTAGGCTTGATATTTGCAGGAGACACGGCAGTTGGGCTTCCATCCGGGACATTCTATTCGATAATCGGGGTGGCGATGGGAGGGCTTGAGATGCCTGCTTCAGTTTACTTTGGAATCGCCCTGCACCTGCTGACAGGGACTCTGGTGGGTGCCACGTTTGGCTATGTCACGGCAGTGACAGGCCCGTTCAACATAACCAGCATTGCAAAGGGCGCAGGAGTAGGCGTTCTGGCCGGCTTTGTCACGTTTTCGCTCCTGTTCATCCCATTGACAAGGTTTGAAGTAGAGCCGTCGCTTCTGAGGATCCTTGCAAGCATTTACCCGCCCGGCACATCAGACATTGCACTTCAGAACAAGGCTCTCGATATAATGTCGTCCGTGCTCGCAGGTGCAATCCTTCTGCACATGGTATACGGCGCGATAATGGGCACCATCACTGCACTGATCCTATTGGTGCGGCACAAAAAGCAGGAAAAGGTTTCAGGTTCGTCATCAGCATCGATAGCAGGCTAGTCTTCCACGTCTGAAGCCTCTTTGGGCTTCATCTTTCTTTTGCTTGGCTCTTCCTCGCTCTTATAGTCTTTAAGAGTAGGCTTGTCTTCCTCGCTACTGGTCGGAGCAGTTTGCTTTTGCGACGGTTTGTCACTCGTCATATGTATGATCTTCACTAGCGTGCATTGCTTTTTACGGTTACACGGGCTTGGGGATTACCACAGGGTCTTCTGCCTTGAAATCTTCGATAAGCGAGTTCCGTATCCTCGTCAAGGTTTCGTGTGCCTTGTCAAGGGTCATGTTCCTGTCAAGCTCAACATGCACCTGCGCTGAAAACTCGTGTCCAAGCGGCCTGAGCAGGATCTTTTCTACCTTGACATTGAACTTTTTCTCAATATGCGTTGCTATCTCCTGCTGGAGCTCGGGGTTCTTTACACCGTCTATAAGCACAAGCGTAGACTCTTTGAACGCGGTAAAAGCCATGAAAAAGATGTACACTGCTATCAATATGCTGCCCACAGAGTCCATGTAGGGAATCCCGAAATATGCTGCAATGATGCTTCCAAGGCCAACGAACGACGCAGTGCCGTCCTTGATTGAATTCTTGGCGTCAAGGTTGAGCGAAACAAGGCTATATTTCTTGGCGACTTTACTGACCTTGAACGCGCGGTGGAGCGATATGCCGCCGGCGGCCGCCAGTGCTATCATTGTGATCTCCGCATTTTGCACAGGCACGGGGTGCAGTATGTTTTCGTACGCATGGTAGACTATGAACGAGGCAAGTATCAGGATCACCACCGCCGCAATGAATGCGGCAAGGCTCTCTATCTTGGCGTAGCCAAAGTGGAAGAGCCTGCTCTTTGGTTTCTGCAGCATTCTGATGCCAAACCATACGATGAATGAGACCAGCGCGTCTGCCATCGAGTCAAGGCCGTCCGCAAAGAGCGTGAGGCTGCCCGTGAACCCGGACACAAGCACCTCTCCTACGCCGATGCCCACCAGTGTCCATATCGAGACCCAAGCCGCTCTCTTGGCCTCCTCAAAAGCCCTAGATTTGTCCAAAAAGTAGTTAGTTATAGAAGCCTCTTCTGACTAATTATACCTTTGTCAGTGCTACGCGGCATCCAGATGCTTTTTGACCGCTACGCACACGTCAGTGGTGTGAAACGGCTTTTGCAAAAAGCCATCCTTCTCTATCGATGGCAGTGATTCCTTGAGAGCCTTGTCTACTTCAAATGCCGTCATGATCATGACCTTGACGTCCGGCCTCGTCTGCCTAGCGCGCCTTGCAAGCTCTTCCCCACTCATGCCGGGCATCTTTATGTCCGTGAGTATGAGCGAGTACGCCGATGCGTTTTGAGAAAAGTGGTCAAGCGCCACTACAGGGTCGAGGAAGGCGTCTACTTCGTAGCCCCACTTGGCAAGCGACATCTTGACTATATTTAGGATGTCGGGCTCGTCGTCAACTGCCATTATGCGCACCCGCTGCTGCATCTTTCAATACCAAAAACACTTGCCAATTTATTTAAGGCTTGGGTAGCTCTGCTCCAAGAGAAATTATAAGATGGTGTGTTCTGTGCCAGTAGCAGAGATGCGCAGTTGCCGGGCACTACAAAAGTCCTATCTGACGAACAAGATATCATAAAAGCGATAGAGCGGTTCCAAGCTAACACAAAAAAGTTCTGGGGGGCGTGTGTTGATTCTTCGCTTCCGTCATTTTCTGTCGGAAAGGTCAAGCAGTGGTACATCAAAGCAAAAAAGCGCGGCGTCAGGATACAATACATCACCGAGATCACCAAGGACAACCTGCCATACGGCAAAGAGATAATGCAGTTTGCCGAGCTGCGGCATCTGTGTGGAGTCAGGGGAAATTTCGCGGTGAGCGACACAGAGTATGTGGCGGGCGTAATGCGCGGAAGCACGCTGTCGAGCCTAGTGCAGAGCGACGTGAAGGAACTGGTACGGCAGCAGCGCCACGTCTTTTACACACTGTGGAAGCAGGCGGTGCCGGCAAAAGAAAGGATAGCGCCGCTAGCTCCACGCGGCTGAATGTTGTTGGTCATTGGGCGGCTCTTTGACCTCCACCGCTTCGCTTCCCCTTGACTTGGCCTTGCTGACAAGCGGCCGCGATGTAACGGGCGCAAGTATGCTGGTGACAAGCCCTATCGCGACTGCGATTGAAAAGAGCGTCAGGTCAATAACTCCGGCAGCAAACCCAATCGAAGCTATAACCAGCTCGACCATCCCCCTACCGTTCATGAGGAACCCTATAGCCAGGCTTATCTCGTGGTTAAAGCCCACCAGCTTGGCACCGGCGTATCCCGCCGCTATCTTTGTCGCTACTGCCACTCCCAAGAGCGCAAAGAACAGCGGCACCGCGTTGATGAGCGACTGCACGTTGAACTCTATGCCAATGAGCGCGAAAAAGATCGGCGCGAAAAACCCAAAGGTGATCGCAGAGATTATCCCATAGACCCGGTTAAAGTTCTGCCTGCCTATCATCTCCTTGTAGACCACAAGTCCCGAGAAGAACGTGCCGATCACGAAATGGAGCCCGATATCCTGCGCGATCAGCGATATCGCTATTGTAGTTATCAACAATATTCCAAATGCTGCTTCTTTTGTCTGCAGGTATTTCTTGAAGAACGGCTCGACCCTGCTTGGCAGCCAGCTTGAGGTCTTTCTAAACAATATATCAAAGAGAAATATGCCCCCAAGGAATGCCGCTATCTTGGCACCGGACCACCCAACGTTTTCAAAGTCGACCTGCGCGCCTGTGCCTTCCGCAGTATGTATCTGGAGGATGATCGAGAGGACAATCAGCGAGAGGATGTCATTGATGACGGCAGCCGTCATGACGGTGTTGCCAAGCCTGCTGTTCAGGATCCCAAACTGCATCAGCACTATTGCGCTCACAGGGACGGCTGTGATCGACAAGAGCAGCCCCATAAAGAGCGACTGCACAATCGTGAGGCCGAACAGCGATGCAACGCCAGTGCCGGCAAGCAGCGGTATGAAGAATGCGACAAGCGATATCACGATTGCAGACCTGCCGGCCCTCCTGATCTCCTTTGGATCCATTTCTAAGCCTGCGAGGAACATCAGGAAAAAGACAGCAAGGTCCGAAAGGACCTGCAGGTCGGTGCTCGGAAGCACCAGTCCAAGAAGCGATGGGCCGATAACGACGCCTGCCAAGAGTTCGCCCACAAGTGGCGGCTGCTTGATCCTCTGGAATAGCTCGCCCAAGATCCTGGCGGCGACGAGGATTATGACAATGCTGACGAATAGCTGCTCTGTCGCCACTTTACTACATGAAACGGGTTTTTATAAAACCTTACCGCAACTGCATGCGTTTTGGCGCTTGCGATCGCATTACAAAATTAAATATATCCCATGCCGAACTGCAGTAGAGTCTTTTTGTCAAATCTCCCCATCTCCGCCTTGTAGGCAATAATCGAAGCCATGAGCCCTATGAACGCAGCCTGCAGCACCTCGATAGATATTCCTATCGTGTTTATCGGGCCTGTCGTCCCCATTATGGAGTTATAAGACATCTTATTACCCATATTGCTATCAGGACTATTGTCCTGTCCCGCTAAACCCGGCGTAATACCATGATATGCGCATCTTTTGACCACCAACATAGCTCAGAACAGCTGCGCAGTACCTGCCATAGAGAAGTGATCGCCTCTCGCTATAGAATAGCAATCCATAAACTTAATATTTCGCTAGCGATATTACTAGCGATATATATGATATCAGAATGGCTATCAAGAGTGGGAAGTGCTATACCAAGGGGCTTTTCCAGACAATACATACTCGCTTTACTCAAAGAACAGCCGATGACAGGTAAGGAGATAATCGACAAGGCTACGGTCCAGAGCGACGGCAAGTGGAAGCCATCGCCGGGGCTCATTTATCCACTGCTTGGCAGGTTGCTTGACGAAGGTCTTGTGACAGAAGACAAGGACGGCAGGTATGCGATAACAAAGAAAGGACTGGAAATCACGTCAGACTTGGAATCGTTCGGCAGTATAATCCAAAAGCAGATCGACGTGATGCTGCGCGTCGGCAACGTGGGCAAGTTCATGGCGATGGATCTCATCGACAGGGTGACGATGATCGGCTCGGCGCTCAGCTCAAACCTTGACGCAATGACACAAGAAGAGCGCAACAAGTACAGAGAGTTTCTGCAAAGCGAGCTGAAAAAGCTTGACGAGCAGCAGTCCAAGGATGCGGCAGCGGCAGCAACAAAAGAAAAAGTGAACATCGAGTAAAGTAAAAAAGGCTAAGAGAGAAATCTCCTCATACCCTCAAAGTCCCGCAAAAAGTTCGAGCCCAGCATAGTTATTTTGAACTCGCTGTCGCTCCTGACGGTTTTTACAAACCCCTGCGCCAGCATGAACGATAGCATCTGGCTGACAGCGCCCAGCGAAAGGTGCACTGCCGGTGCCAGTGATTCGCTGGTCGCGTTTTCTTGTTGTACCAGCGCAAGAAGATCGTAAAGAACAACGAACCGGTCATATGTTTCTTCTAGTACTAGATCTGTCATTGCGAGACGATTAGTCGTTGCATATTTAACTTTACTTCAATAATTTGCTAGTTGATTCTTCTGTAATTCTGATACGTTTGTCGTGACGCAAGTTATTAAGCCAAAACGCACAATCGTTAACATGTCTGAAGGAATCGCCAATAGGATCCATCACCTTGTGGAGGCGATGAACAGACTTGAGCTCCAGATAGCTAACGAGACAGAGGTTCTCAAGGACCACTACGTCAAGGCGGCCGCAGCCATGCCAGAGGGCAAGAACTACTTTCTAAACGGCGTGCAGACAGGCTCAGTGGTCAAGTCGTATCTTTTGACGCGCAGGGGCGTCGAAGTGCCCGGCGAAGGAATCATACAGATACCAGAGTTCATTGACAACGTTCTTAGATTTGCAAACTACCCGAAAAGAAAGATCGAAGTGCTGAACGACCTTGCGACGCATCTTCAGAATGTTTATGCCCTTGTCGGGTCGCAGGAAGCGCATTAAACTAGTTTTTCGCCGGAAATATCTACTAGTTCTTTATTCGCGAAGTTTTTATGCTACCCGTCCAATTAAAGATGCGTGAAATATAGGAGCAGGACTGATATCGCTGCGGCCATGCTTGAAATTGCACTTGATGGCGCGATCAAGACCAAGATAATGTACAAGGCATATCTGTCGTTTCCACAGCTAAAAGAGTATCTTGCTGTCCTCGAAGAAAAGGGGTTGCTCGAATACGTCTCTACCGATAACGAGTACCGCACGACTGACAAGGGCAAGCACTTTTTAAAGATGTACAAAGATGTCGGCCAGATGATATTTCCGAACTCCAAGAAAAAGTAAAATAATCAGTCAGATCCACGGCCAGTGCGGCATCCCGCGGATGCTGCACTGTTTTCTTATTATCGCCTTTGCCTTCCTGTCCGCATCCGTCTCGGTTGCGCCGCTTTTCAGGTACTGCAGCATCAGCTCTTCATACAGCTTTTTTGCACGCTCTTCTGTGAACTCTTTGTACTTCTTTTCCGAAGTAACAGGTCGCCTGCATCCTTCATTTCCAAGTATTCCCGTTTACAGGCCTCGCACGAGTCGTCAAAAAATTCTGTATGGACAGGGCACTTCTCCATGTTTTACATCACCGGATCTTGCTCGATCTCCAAGTTGCCGTCTGAAGCGACCTTGATGCCCATTATAGCCAGAACCGGCTTTGCATTTTCCAAACCTTCACGCATAATTATGTTCTTTGCCATCTTTAGCCGGTATGGCCTGGCCCAGTGCTGCCCTATTTTGTACTTGCCTCGCATGTCCGATGGTATGACCTTGATTATTGCGACTTCTTCCACTACAGGCATCTCTGCGTCAAGCGCCTCATACCTGCCCTCCTTTTGGTACTTTTCCATGAGCGCGTTGAGCGCCTTTGCCTTTTCCTCCCGGTCCTCCACGATCTCTGCCCTGCCCTTTATCACCACGCTGATGTAGAGGGTGTCTGCCTGCGACGCGTCTGTTGGGTGGAAATAGTACGAGGGCAAAAAGCAGACGTGCTGGTCCACTTCAAAGCCGACGCTTGGGTTGCGCCGGATGTTGTCCAGCTTTTCTCCAAACGGGTGAGAATGCATGTAGATGGCGTCGTTAAAGTAGACAAAGTTCATGGGGATAACCTGAGGGTAACCGTCCTTGTCGATCGATGCTATTCTGCCGGCAGGCTGGCTGTTGAGAAAATCGATTATCTTTTGTTTTGACTGTATCTCGTATTTTTTTACCAGTTGCACTGCACTGTTGCTAAGCTGGTATGCCGTTAAAAGTTATACGGCAGTTTGTGCAAAAGAAATATTGCCATGAACAGGCGGACGATTCGCTACGCGATAGCCGGCTGCATAGCGGCGCTGGCGGCTGCAGCCATTTATGCGATTGTCCGGCTGTTAGTGCTCGGGCAGCGCGTCGATGCTTCGATACTGGTCGTCAATGTCATTGCGTTTGCAGGCATTGCCGGCCTTTTGATATACCTCACAAAGAAGGATAGGGACCTTGAGGAAGAGGAACTCTTCAGAGATTAAATGCAGACTATTATTGTATGAGCAGAGATGAATCCGCCGACCTCACAAGGCAGCTACATCAAGGCGACGCACGCGTCCATCGACAATATCGAATCGCCAGACGGTCGCCATGTCTCACTGATCCGAATGGAAAGGCCCGACTAACTCGAGTCCATTGTGGTTTTCCTGCTCCACATCAAGACGGCCGTGCGCTTGAAAGATCTCACTGTCAGCCCACTCTACAAATGACTGGGGGTGGCCATCATCAGTTAATACTGCCGATGGCGCAAACGCAGCGAAGAACGCATTGTGGTTGCCGTCACGCATGGCAGTAACCACGGTGCGTACGATTGAGTTTGCAAGCTCCTCAGCTCTCATTTGTTATATTCTATTATTGTCATCGGAGCGAGGACACATATCAATTGTGTAAAAAATAGCAAGTTTTAGTAGTCGCCTGCGATAAGTGATATAGATAGATATGCATGACGAGTCTACAAGGTACAGAATAAACCAGTTGACAGACACCGGAACCACTATCAATCTTGCACTGAGCGAAGATGTCGAGCTTGAAACGGTGTCGCAACAGCAGATGATGCTAGAAGCAGTTGACCGGGCGGTCGCCGACAAGGAGGTCAAGGAGCAGATAAAACCGATACTTGAAGCTATCCTGAGATCGCAACCGCAGACAGTGATAAAGAGCTATTCGCAGACAGTGATCCAGATAACGATGCCGAAAAAGCGCTATGAAAAGATTGGAAGTCCCCGCGTGGGCGACAGGCTACTAATAGACATCAGGAAGGCGTGAGCTGCCGCTCCAGCTCTTGCTGCGACTTGATCGGGAGCGAGCAGGTAAAATTCCGGCACACAAAGGCAGTCTCGCCGTCACCCACGCGCCCCTTAAAGTAGGCATATTTCTGGAGCGATGCAAGTTCATTTGTGCTTACGATTGCGTTTATGCCATCTGGCACGAACTGCTGGTTGAGCCATTCTGCCATTTTTGAGCTGTGGTCATTTCTTGTTATCACGGTCACCTCCACCGGCTTTTTCACATAAAGGTAGATTGTATTGAGCATCTGTCCAAACCCAAACGGATTCTCGGCAGCCGGTTTCGCGCTTGCCTTCATTATCTTGACGGCGCAGTCAAGGTAGCTGTTGTTCTGCGTGTAGTGGTAGAGCCGGAGAAGGTTAGACGCGGCGACAGAGTTGCCGCTTGGAATCGCAAGGTCGTAAAAGCTCTTGGTTCTCACTATTAGCTTCTCATGGTCGTCAGAAGTGAAGAACAGGTTTTCCTCCTTTTCGTCCCAAAAGTGCGCCAGCATGAAATCGGTGTATTTTACCGCCTTGTCCAGATACTCCTGCCTAGAATCAATTGCAAAGAGGTCAAGCAGGCCGCCGGTATAGAATGCATAGTCGTCAAGGTACGCGTTCAGCTTTGACTTACCGTCCTTGAAAGTGTGCAGCAGTCTGCCGTCACCTGTTACGATCTTGGTTTCTATAAACTTGACCGCGTCCTTTGCCGCCTGCAGGTACTTTTGGTCGCCGGTGATCCCGTAGCCTTTGGCAAAGCCTGATATCATCAGGCCGTTCCACGACGTCAATATCTTTTCGTCCCTCGCCGGCCTGACCCTCTTTTCCCTTGCTGCAAAAAGCTTGGCAGAGGCGTCTGCGATTATCTGTGCGGTCTGTTCTGGCGTCTTGCCGTACCTGAGGCCAACGCTTGACACCGGCACCCTCACGTTGAGTATGTTCTTGCCTTCAAAGTTGCCGCCTTCAGTCACGCCGTAGTGTTCGCAGAAAATGTCAGTGGCAGCTTGGTCGCCGAGTATCGAGGCGATCTCTTTTTTGGACCAGACGTAGAACTTGCCCTCCTCGCCTTCCGAGTCGGCGTCCTGCGCAGAATAGAACCCGCCTTCAGGATGCGTCATCTCCCGTATGACAAAGTCCAGAGTCTTTCTCGTTATCTGCAAGTATTTTTCGGCCTTTGTAATTTGGTAGAGCTCAGAGTACAGCTGGGCAAGAAGCGCGTTGTCATAGAGCATCTTTTCAAAGTGCGGGACGAGCCACTTTTGATCGGTAGCATAGCGCGCGAAGCCACCGCCAAGTTGATCATGTATGCCGCCCGCTGCCATCTTGTCTGCGGTGAATGCGACAAAATCTTTGAAGCGGCTCATGCCGGAAATGTCGTAATAGCGCAGCAGGAACATTAGGTTGGACGCGTTTGGGAACTTAGGGGCCTGTCCAAAGCCGCCGTATATCGGGTCTCCCATCTGGAGCAGACCCATTGCGGCCTCGTCAAGGATAGAGCGCTCTAGGCTCGCCTTGCCTGCCGCGCCCAAGGCAACATCCCTTGCGGTCTGCGCCAAGGCATCCATGAACTCGCCGCTTGCCGCCTCTATTTCTTGTTTTTTGCTCTTGTAAGCTGTGGCAAGCTGGAGAAGTATCGTCTTGAACCCCGGCATATTGTAGTGGCCGCCCTCCTTTGGAAAATAGGTCCCAACGTAGAATGGTTTTTGATCAGGAGTCAGAAACACAGACAGCGGCCAGCCGCCGGTTCCAGTAGCAAGCTGGCAGACCCGCTGGTAAATATCATCGAGATCAGGCCGTTCCTCTCTGTCGACCTTGATATTAATGAAATGCTCGTTCATTATTTTTGCAATTTCGTCGTCTTCAAACGACTCGTGCGCCATAACATGGCACCAGTGGCATGCGCTATAGCCGACGCTCAGGAAAATTGGCTTGTCTTCCTTTTTCGCCCGTTCCAGCGCCTCTTCTCCCCACGAGTACCAGTCTACAGGGTTGTAGGCGTGCTGCAATAAGTATGGGCTCGTTTCCTTTGCGAGCTTGTTCGGCTTGCCGCGGCTTGCGTGTTCTTCCTGCATCAGTTGGACTTGCGGCTGAATGCTATATAGACTTTGTATCTGCGAGAAAATTCAGCACAATTTGTTATATCTAATATTTTCTCTCCATTATCACTATTATGTCAAGTCCAAGAAGAGAAGTCAAGAAGGAAAGCGAAAAGCATAACAAGGAAGAAGATGAAGAAAATCCAACCAACGTAGAACCTAGGATAACTGAGTCGTATGATAACGACTAACGGCTTTTTCTCATGCAATGTGCCATGAGCAAAGGTTTATATCAGTATATTGTAAAGGAAGAAAGCGAACGTAACCTTTAAGGCGGCGTCAGTGATGATGTTTGGTCTTAGCGCCATTTTGTGATTCACTGACCTCCAGTTGCGCTCATAAAATGGAGATCCGATGCTCGCATTGGATCTGACATAGGTCACACGAACACCCTAATACGACCCGCACAATAACAAGGTTGTCCGGCCGTACTCTTTAATTAAAGAAAAAAGGATTGACTCCGGTTGATCCTGCCGGACCCGACTGCTATCAGAGTGGGACTAAGCCATGCGAGTCAACGCCGCAAGGCGTGGCATACGGCTCAGTAACACGTAGTCAACATGCCCAGGGGACGTGGATAACCTCGGGAAACTGAGGATAAACCGCGATAGGCCAAGGTTTCTGGAATGGACCATGGCTGAAATCTATATGGCCCCTGGATTGGACTGCGGCCGATCAGGCTGTTGGTGAGGTAATGGCCCACCAAACCTGTAACCGGTACGGGCTTTGAGAGAAGGAGCCCGGAGATGGGCACTGAGACAAGGGCCCAGGCCCTATGGGGCGCAGCAGGCGCGAAACCTCTGCAATAGGCGAAAGCCTGACAGGGTTACTCTGAGTGATGCCCGCTAAGGGCATCTTTTGGCACCTCTAAAAATGGTGCAGAATAAGGGGTGGGCAAGTCTGGTGTCAGCCGCCGCGGTAATACCAGCACCCCGAGTGGTCGGGACGATTATTGGGCCTAAAGCATCCGTAGCTTGTTCTGCAAGTCCTCCGTTAAATCCACCTGCTCAACAGATGGGCTGCGGAGGATACTACAGGGCTAGGAGGCGGGAGAGGCAAGCGGTACTCAGTGGGTAGGGGTAAAATCCTCTGATCCACCGAAGACCACCAGTGGCGAAGGCGGCTTGCCAGAACGCGCTCGACGGTGAGGGATGAAAGCTGGGGGAGCAAACCGGATTAGATACCCGGGTAGTCCCAGCTGTAAACGATGCAGACTCGGTGATGGGTTGGCTTCGCGCCAACCCAGTGCCGCAGGGAAGCCGTTAAGTCTGCCGCCTGGGGAGTACGGTCGCAAGACTGAAACTTAAAGGAATTGGCGGGGGAGCACCACAAGGGGTGAAGCCTGCGGTTCAATTGGAGTCAACGCCGGGAATCTTACCGGGGGCGACAGCAGAGTGAAGGTCAAGCTGAAGACTTTACCAGACAAGCTGAGAGGAGGTGCATGGCCGTCGCCAGCTCGTGCCGTGAGGTGTCCTGTTAAGTCAGGTAACGAGCAAGATCCCTGCCTCTAGTTGCTACCTCTGTTCTCAGGAACGGAGGGGCTAATTAGAGGGACCGCCGCCGCTGAGGCGGAGGAAGGAGGGGGCTACGGCAGGTCAGTATGCCCCGAAACCCTCGGGCCACACGCGGGCTGCAATGGTAAGGACAGCGGGCTCCGATCCCGAAAGGGGGAGGCAATCCCTCAAACCTTACCTCAGTTATGATTGAGGGCTGAAACTCGCCCTCATGAATATGGAATCCCTAGTAACCGCGTGTCACCATCGCGCGGTGAATACGTCCCTGCTCCTTGCACACACCGCCCGTCGCTTCACCGAAGCTGGTTCTTGGCGAGGTGGCGCCTAATTGGCGCTATCGAACCTGGGGTCAGCAACGGGGGAGAAGTCGTAACAAGGTAGTCGTAGGGGAACCTGCGGCTGGATCACCTCCTTAGTTTAACGGTCCGGGCAACTTTTGTGTAAAGGGTTCGTCAAGTGTGTTCGTGTGGCCGAAATTATGCAGCTCCATATGAAAATATGGTGTGAAGGACGCAGCGGGCTAGTGCCTGCAATGACCGTCGTGCAAAGGATCACAGGAGACACGCCACAATGTCAACAACTGACAGAGTGGAAAAATGTGGCTTTACGGAAATGTTCGCGTAGAATTTCCGGGGCTGCAATAGTAAAAGAAAGATATGGTGTACCTGGTATAGTGCAAAGACGCCGGTTGGGGGATGACTCGGCTTGGTAAGTGATGAAGGACGTGGCAAGCTGCGATAAGCTTGGGGTAGGTGCATGCGACCGTTGATCCCAAGATCTCCGAATGAGGTCTCTCTTTACACTCCCTTGCTTTTCGCTTGGGAGGGCGAACTGTCCGAAGTGAAGCATCTGAGTAGGACGAGGAAGAGAAATCAACACGAGATTCCGCTAGTAGCGGCGAGCGAAAACGGAAGAGCCCAAACTGAACCTGCCATGGTAACATGGTAGGGATGTGGTGTGCTATGGCGTACAGGATGCCGTTCTCTGAGCTGAAGTGCTCTGGAACGTGCTGGCTTAGAGGGTGATACCCCCGTAAGCGTAAGGGAATGGGATTCTGCCATAGCAAGAGTATCTGGCCTTGGCAGTGGCCAGTGACTATGGGTGAAAATAGCATCCAAGGCTAAATATTCACCAAGACCGATAGCACACTAGTACCGTGAGGGAAAGTTGAAAAGTACCCCGGAAGGGGGATGAAAAGTGTCTGAAACCAACCGGTTACAGACGTGTACGGCTCAAAAGGAGTTCGGCAGAGGTCCCGCAAGGGACTGAAGCCTTCCAGAGTTGTACGTTCCGTCTAGAAACACGGGCCAGGGAGATTGCTGTCATGGCGAGCCTAACCTGACGAGGGGAAGGCGAAGGGAAACCGAATTCGCGCAGCTTCGGCGAGGCGAAGGATCCGAAAGGGTCTTTAGTCATGGCAGTAAGGCTAGAAACCGGACGATCTAGTCCTGGATAAGACGAAGGCGGGCGAAAGCCCGCTGGAGGTCTGCAAGGGTCCTGACGTGCAAATCGGTCCCCAGATCTGGGATTAGGGGTCAAAAACCAATCTAGTCCGGTGATCGCTAGTTCCCACCGAAGTGGATCGCAGTCCTGCCTCAGTGGAGACGGCTTGTATTGTAGAGCACCGATCGGACGGTAAGGGCTCGAAAGGGCTCGCCGCCCATTCGAACTCCGAATGTACAGGCGTTGTAGAAGCTGGGAGGCGGGTTTATGTGGGGTAAGCCTCATAACCGAGAGGGGGACAACCCAGACTAAAGTTAAGGTCCCCAAGTGTCTGCTAAGTGTCAAACAAAAAGGCGTTTTCGAGCTAAGACAGCAGGGAGGTAGGCTCAGAAGCAGCCATCCTTCAAAGAGTGCGTAACAGCTCACCTGCCGAGCTCGGAAGCCCTGAAAATGGACGGGGCTAAAGCAGACCACCGATACTTTAGACCGCCGGCAATGCCGGTGCGTGGTAGGTGGGCGTAGTGTTTGGGTAGAAGCTGGGCTGTGAAGTCCAGTGGACCGAACTAACTATTGCAGATCCTGGTGGCAGTAACAGCATAGCCGGGTGAGAATCTCGGCGACCGCAAGGGCAAGGGTTTCCCGGCAATGCGTCATCAGCCGGGAGTTAGCCGGTCCTAAGAGCAGCCTCAACAGAGCTGTCCGAATGGGAAACTTGTTAATATTCAAGTGCCTTGAAGGGATCGTTTTTACCTGCCTTGTTGCTTCAGGATAGGGCAAGCAGAACCGTCGTTCTGTCCAAGTTTTCGAGCATGGAGGAGTGCTGTAATGGCGAGATCCCATGCGAGGGGCGAGTGGCCTGCCGCAAGGCGGGTTTGCTCAAGTCCAGGAGACACTGAAAGCAAGGTCAGGGAGATCTCTTCAAGACCGTACCGAGATCCGACACTGGTGCCCTGGTTTAGTAGACTAAGGTCTGTCGGGCATACCGTAAGGCGAGGGAACTCGGCAAAATAGCTCCGTATCTACGGTATAAGGAGTGCCTGCAGCTTTTGCGAGGAGCAGGAGCTGCAGGTCGCAGTGACCAGGGGGTCCCGACTGTTTAATAAAAACACAGGTGGTCGCTAGTCCGAAAGGATGAGTATGGCCTCTGTATCCTGGCCAGTGGCGGTACCTAAAACCTGGGTTCAACTGGGCTAAGGGCCGCTAAACGCCGGGAGTAACTCTGACTCTCTTAAGGTAGCCAAATGCCTTGTCGGGTAAGTTCCGACGTGCATGAATGGAACAACGAGGGCCCCGCTGTCCCCGCCTGCAGCCCGGTGAAGCCACATAACGTGGACGAACAGTCCACGAACCTCTGTCGGGGAGAGAAGACCCTGTGGAGCTTTACTGCAGCCTGTTGCTGCGGTATGGTTGCGGATGCAGAGCGTAGCTGGGAGCCTTCGAAGCCTGCCCTCCGGGGCAGGTGGAGGCGCCGTTGTAACACCAGCCATTCGTTACCGTATCGCTAACCCGTTCTCACGGGGACAACGGCAGGTGGGCAGTTCGGCTGGGGCGGCACCCCCTTGAAAAAGTATCGAGGGGGCCCAAAGATTGGCTCAGGCGGGACAGAACTCCGCCGGTGAGGGCAAAGCCAAAAGCCAGTCTGACTGTATTCCCAATGATACGGAATACAGAGGAGAAATCCGGGCTTAGCGATCCATCGTGTCCCCACTATTGGGGGCCGGTGGTGACAGAAAAGTTACCCTAGGGATAACAGGCTCGTCGCGGGCGAGAGCTCCCATCGACCCCGCGGTTTGGTACCTCGATGTCGGCTCTTCCCATCCTGGTTCTGCAGCAGGAGCCAAGGGTGGGGCTGCTCGCCCATTAAAGGGGAACGTGAGCTGGGTTTAGACCGTCGTGAGACAGGTCGGTCTCTGCCTGACAGGGGCGCGGTTGTCTGAGGGGAAGTTGCCCCTAGTACGAGAGGAACAGGGCAGCGCAGCCTCTGGTTTATCAGCTGTCCGACAGGGCACGCTGAGCAGCTAAGCTGCTTTGGATAAGTCCTGAAAGCATCTAAGGACGAAGCCTTTCCTGAGAAAAGACAGCCTTCCGCAAGGAGAAGGGCGGCCATAGAAGATGGCGTTGATGGGATGGAGGTGTAATCACCAAGCTTCGGCGAGGTGTTCAGCCTGCCATTCCCAACAGCCCAACGCACTAGAACTTGGATTTGTTTGCGCCACCAAAATGGTGGTTTGCCACAGGTATGGTGGCAGCAAGCGCACCATTTCTGGAATTGCGGCTCCGGAAATACGTAAAGAACAACAACCGTAAAGAACTGTGATCCTTTGCACGGCGGCCAGCGTCATTTCATTTTTCGATATCTTTTACCCAACCATTAAATCTGGGCTACTAAACTTCACAATCTATAATCTAGATGTCTTCTGTTTGCATATCTCACAAGGAAGATGCAGATGGGCTCTGCTCTGCCACTCTGATAAAGGTAGCGTTTGACGTTTCAAAAGTAATCCTTGTGGATTATGCTAGCCTTATCTCCAAGCTGGAAAAGGTCGCGGCTTCTGACGGCAAGATCGAGCAGCTGTTCATATGCGACCTTGGACTGTCGAAAAAGAATGAGCAGAAATTTGTCGAGCTGCTTGGCAATATAGCGTCCAGTGGGGCCGAAGTGACCTACATCGATCATCATGACATCAGCAAGGAGATAATGCAGGCGCTCAAGAAGGCTGGCGTGACCCTCATTCATACTATTGAAGAGTGCACAAGTATGCAGGTCTATGCGAAATACAGGAAAAAACTGCCCGAGCACGCAGCGTTTTTCGCGGCGATGGGCGCGCTGACCGACTATATGGAAAACAAGCCTGTTGCGTCTACGATTGTGCCCAGATTTGACAGGCAATTCCTTATGCTTGAATCGACCGTATTATCGTACATGATTTCCGCAAGCCAGCACGACGACGACTTTCTGGTGAAAATAGTCGACACGCTTGCCAAGATGAAATATCCCCACGACATCAAGGGCGGCTTTGAGACTGCCGAGAAATATGCCAAAAAGGTGGCAAACGCTGTCGAATCGATACAAGAATCTGTGGTCAAGCTCGACAATATCGCTCACGCGCCTAGCACGGTCGAGCTATCGTCAAGCATGGTGGTCAACTTTGTGCTTGGCTCGTCCGGCAAGCCCGCCGCGATGGTCTATAAGTTCAAGGACGACATCAAGTCATACGTCGTTTCAATACGCGGATCGGCCGGCTGCAAGGTGCACCTCGGCCGGCTCACAAACGAAATAGCGTCAGAGCTTGGAGGTAGCGGGGGCGGGCACGATAGGGCGTGCGGCGCAGTGATCCCAAAGGACAAGCTTGAGGAATTCATCAAGACCCTTGATAGCAGGATAGCCTAGCGCTTTAGGTGATTCTACACCATTTCCATGATAAGTTCAGTGGCGTCCTTGGGTAACACTGGCTTGAGTGCGGCCATCAGCTGGTTCAGGGTATGCTGCGATCCATACTTGAGACTGATGCCCTGTGACTGCAGGCGCGCAAGAAGCGAGTTCTTGGCATCCTTGCCGAGCGTATCAAACGCCCTAATGGGAATGGTATTTAAGCAAACCTGTCTTCGCGGGGTTGTTGTCAAATTCGTTCTAACAACCAGTAAACGGTATTTCACGTGACTAGCTTTAGCTTGGCAGGGGTATGCACCCCCTCATGGCG
>FWPU01001687.1_pt1 | contig 65002 bp, 64 predicted proteins | sample 2228361 | NCBI WGS metagenome assembly FWPU01 (sample SAMEA103939777, study PRJEB20133) | metagenome
GAGAGGGGTCGGGGGTGAGGGCAGGCGGAGGTAGGATGATGAACACGCTTGAGTTAAGAGTCTCCGGCTTCGGGGGGCAGGGCATTATTCTGGCGGGTTACACCATCGGCAAGGCGGCTGCCATTTACGACCACCAGCAGGCGACGATGGTGCAGGCTTACGGACCGGAGGCGCGCGGCAGCGCGTGCAGTGCGCAGGTCATCATTTCGGACGCGCCCATTCGCTATCCCTACCTCACCGCCTCGGACATCCTGATTTGCATGTCGCAGGAGGCTTACGACAAATTCCTCCCTGAATTGCGGGAGGGCGGCGCGTTGCTGATTGACGAGACGCTCGTGACGCCGCACCCTGCGCGGGACGACGTTCGCGTTTACCAGATACCGGCGACGAAAATCGCCGAGGAGTTGGGGCGGAGGATCGTCGCTAACATCGTCATGCTGGGATTCTTTACCGCTGTCACCGGCGCGGTGTCTCTGGAAGCGATGCGGGAGGCGGTGGCGACGTCGGTGCCGAAAGCCGCCATTGACCTGAACCTCAAGGCGTTCCAACGGGGATACGAATACGGTCTCAATCAAGGGACTACCGAAGTGGAGGCGACAGTGGGGGAGTTGGTGGGCGCAACACCATGACGACTGTGATACCACTGATTTGATAAACGAACGCGGATTCTCCCCCCCCGACCCCATCCGCGTCCGTCCATTAAATCTGTGGTATCTTCTGAGGAAATGGACAAAGGAGTCCTCATCATCGGCGGGGGCGTCGCCGGGATTCAGGCGGCGCTGGACCTCGCGGAGGCGCGAGTGCCGGTCACGCTCGTCGAGCGGTCTCCCAGTCTGGGCGGGAGGATGGCACAGTTGGATAAGACCCTGCCGACGAACGATTGCTCCATCTGCATCCTCTCCCCCAACCTTGTTGCCGCTGCCCGCCATCCGAACATCAAGATTCTGACTCACTCCGAAGTTACTCAGGTCGAAGGCGAGGCAGGCGACTTCCGCGTCACCGTGCGCCGACACCCGCGCTACGTAGACGAAGAGAAGTGCGTCGGCTGCGGCGAGTGCGCCAAGGTCTGCCCCGTGACCCTTCCCAATGTCTTCGACATGGGGCTTGGCTCCCGCAAAGCCATTTACTCGCCGTTCCCACAGGCGTCGCCGAACACCTACATCATTGACCGATAGCACTGCCTGAATCGGGACGGTTTCCTCACCTGCGAAAACTGCGCGAAGGTTTGCGAGCCTAAGGCGATTGACTTTGACATGCTCCCGCGCGACCTCACGCTGGACGTTGGCGCTCTCATTGTCGCCACCGGCTACGACGAATTTGACCCGCGCACCCTGGGGCGCTACGGATACGGCGTGTTTGAGAACGTCCTCACCGGGTTGGAGTTTGAGCGGTTGTTGAACGCCGCCGGTCCCACAGGTGGGCACGTCATTCGCCCGACCGACCGGAAGGTTCCCCAGAGCATCTTCTTCATTCAGTGCGCCGGCTCCCGCGACCAAAAGGTCAACCCCTTCTGCTCGCGCATCTGCTGCACCTACGCCATCAAGCAGTGCATGATTGCCAAAGACCACGAGCCGACGATTCAGGATTTCTACCTCGCTTACATGGACCTGCGCACCTACGGCAAGGGGTTTGAGGAATACGCCTTGCGCGGGAGGAACGAGACGGGCATTAAGTTCATTCGCGGCAACCCGGCGAAAATCATCGAGCAGAAGGACACGCGGAGCTTGCTTGTCTTTGTGGAGAACGCGGAGACCGGTCGCCCGCAGCAGATTGAGGTGGAGATGGTGGTGCTCTCCTCGGCGATGGTCAGCAGCGAGAACGTTCGCTCGCTCGCCAAAGTGCTGGGCGTGGAGGTGGACCAGCACGGATTCTTCAAGCAGCGCCATATCAACTTTGAACCTATCGGCTCCACGCGCCCCGGTATCTTCCTCTGCGGCTGCGCCGAATGTCCGAAGGACATCCCCGACTCTGTCGCCCAAGCCTCTGCCTGCGCAGCACAGGCGGCGCCGTTTGTAGTCAGGCACGAAACGCAGTGGAGTGCCGTTGAGACGCCGCTTGAGGTGACACCGATTGACACCAGCGGCGAGCCGCGCATCGGGGTCTTCGTCTGCCACTGCGGTTTGAACATCGGCGGGGTAGTGGACTGTCCGGGCGTCGCCGAGTATGCGCGCGGGTTGCCCAACGTGGTGTATGCGACCGACAACCTGTTCACCTGCTCTGCCGAGACGCAAAGGAAAATTCAGGAGACCATCCGCGAGCATCAGTTGAACCGCGTCATCGTCGCCGCCTGCACGCCGCGCACGCACGAACCCATCTTCCGCGACACCTGCGCCAGAGCAGGATTGAACCCTTATTTGTTCGAGATGGCGAACATCCGCGACCAGTGTTCGTGGGTTCATTCCCTGACTCCCGAAAAAGCCACCCAGAAGTCGAAGGACCTCGTCCGTATGGCGGTGGCGCGGGCGCGGCGGCTCACGCCTCTGGAACCGAAAGAGGTGGAGATGAGTCAGCGGGTGCTGGTCATCGGCGGCGGCATCGCGGGCATTGAAGCCGCGCTCAGTTTGGCACGTCAGGGGATTGAGGTGTGCGTAGTGGAAAAGGAAGCGGCGCTGGGCGGGCGGCTGCGGCAGATTCATCGCCTCTACCCCGACGGCGATGATGCTCAGGTCTGGCTGCGGAAGAAGATTGACCAGTTACACGAACTGGGGGTGGAGGTCCTTACCAACACGGAGGTCGTTGACATCACGGGCTTTGTCGGGAATTTTGAGGTGACTGTGCGTGACCGCGCTCCGTTTGTAGTCAGGCACGAAACGCAGTGGAGTGCCGTTGAGATGCCACCCCGCCCTGCTGCGTGGCTTACTACGAACGCTTTCTCTAAGCAGATTCGCGCTGGCGCGCTCATCTTGGCGATTGGAGCAGACGTCTATCAGCCGCAGGGCGAGTATGGCTACGGGCAGTATCCGAACGTCCTGACCAACCTGGAACTGGAGCAACTCCTCGCCCAAGACGGAGAACTGCGCATCAACGGCAGAAAGCCAGAAACCGTTGCCTTCATCCAGTGTGTGGGTTCCCGCATCCCGGAAAAGCACATCGGTTGCTCTCGCTACTGCTGTCAGACGGCGATTAAGCAAGCCATCGCGCTGCGGGAGCAGGGCATCAACGTCGCCATCTTCTTCCGCGACATTCGCACCTTCAGCAAGCGCATGGAGGAACAGTATCGCCGCGCCCGAGGGATGGGCGTCCTCTTCCTGCGCTTCGACGACGAACACCGCCCGCAAATCGTAGGGAACGGACGCTGTGCCGTTCCAATTGCCGAGCGCATGACCCTCTTCAGTCCGATTCTCAACGAGGAGTTGGAACTGCCCGTGGACGCCGTCGTGCTGTCGGTGGGCATGGTGCCGCGCGAAGCCGAGACGGAACGGCTGCACCAACTGCTGAAAGTGCCGCGCAGCCCCGACGGATTTTTCATGGAGCGGCACATCAAATTGGGTCCGGTGGAAACGAACACGGAAGGCATTTTCGTCTGCGGCTGCGCACAGGGACCGAAGGACATCGCCGACTCCATCGCGCAAGCCGCAGGGGCGGCGGCGAAGGCAGCCATCCTGCTGGCGCGCGAGAAGCGGAAACTGGACGCGGTGACCTGCACCGTCAACGAGGCGTGGTGTCGGGGCTGCGGGGAGTGCGTGGAGGTGTGTGAGTATAATGCGCCGATGCTCATTGACAAAGGCGATGGCGTGTTCGTCTCGCAAATCAACGCGGCGCTGTGCAAAGGCTGCGGCACCTGCGCGGCGCGCTGCCCCACCGGCGCGATTGTCGCTAACCATTTCACCGATGAACAGATCGAGTCCATGATTGAAGCGTTCTTAGAGCCGGAGGAGTTGTTCATGAACCTGACGGTTCACCATGATGCATGACAATCGTGCTCGTCCTCGTCGTCGTCCTCGTCGTCGGTCGTTAAAACGTCCGAGAACGAGGACGACGACGAGGACGATTTTCAAAAGGGAAACCGTGAACCCGACTCCCATCGAAAATCCCGAATCCGCAATCCGAAATCCGCAATCCGAAATCGGCTATGAGCCTCGCATCGTGGTTTTCGCCTGCAACTGGTGCAGTTACGCCGGGGCGGACTTCGCTGGAGTGGGGCGGATGCAGTATCCGCCCAATGTGCGCCTCATTCGCGTGATGTGTTCGGGGCGGGTGAACCCGGGGTTCATCTTCAAAGCCTTCGAAGCCGGCGCGGACGGCGTGCTGGTCTCCGGCTGCCATCCGGGGGACTGTCACTATGCATTCGGCAACCTGCGGGCGCGGGAGAACGTGGAGATGACCAAGCAGTTGCTTCATCTGCTGGGCATTGAGCCGGAGCGGTTCCGTCTGGAGTGGTTCACCGCAGCCGAAGGCGCGAGGTTCGCGCAGGTCATCAAGGAGTTTGTGGAGGACGTGAAGAAGGTGGGCAAAAGCCCCTACAGGACAACGGCAGACGGTCAACGAATGGATAGCGAATTAACGGATGACGCCCACTGCCCATGCGTCAATTCGCTTCCTATCCGTTGACAGATTGCGATAGGTATGGCATTTGGTTATACTATCTGGTGGAAAGGATGGTGTAACCAGATGGCAAACATGAAAACTGCTATTTCAATCCAGGAGTCCCTCTTCGAGCAAGCGGAAGCCCTTGCCCGCGCCATGTCTATTTCGCGCAGCCGATTATTCACGCTCGCCCTCGAGGAGTTCATCCAGCGGCATCACAACCAACAACTTTTGGAGCAAATCAATGCCGCCTACGAGGATGAGCCGGACGCGGAGGAAGAAGCGGCTCTGCGCGCGATGCGCCGCAAGCATCGCAAGGTGGTGGGGAGGGAAGCATGGTAATCAAGCAGGGCGACATCTTCTGGGTGGACCTTGCCGAACCCTCTGGTTCGGCGCCCGGCTTTCGTCGTCCCTACGTGGTCATTCAGAACAATGTCTTCAATCGCAGCCGCATCCGCACGGTGGTCGTCTGCGCTCTGACGTCCAATCTGAAACGCGCTACCGCGCCGGGGAACGTGCTGCTGGAACCGGGAGAAGCCAACCTGCCAAAGCAAAGTGTTGTCAACGTATCGCAGATTTTCACGGTGGACAAGAGCGATTTGGACGAGAAGATTGGCGCGCTGTCGTCCCGGCGCGTGCGGGAAATCCTGGACGGGATTCGGCTGCTGACAGAGCCCCGCGAACCGGATTAGGGTGGCGTTGCCCCTGCGAGACAAGCGAGTGGGTGAGGAATTGATGAACACCAGTCCCCACATCAACCAAGCGATGAAAGAGACCCAGACCTTTGCCTGTCTGGAGTGCGGCAAGTGCACCGCGAACTGCCCGATTGCGCGCTTCAACGGCGGGTATTCGCCGCGCCGTCTCATTGGCAAGGCGCTGGCGGGTCGGCAGGGGGCGCTGTTGTCAGATAATTCTCTCTGGTCGTGCTTGGCGTGCGGGATGTGCGAAACCCGTTGTCCTGTTGATGTCCACTTCTGTGATTACCTGCAGTGGGTGCGCGCTCAGGCACTGCCGCTGAGGCAAAGTCAGCCCGTCTGCACGCACGGCGGCGTGTTTCACTCGTTGATGCGCCTCATGACGAAGCCGCAGTTGAACCAGAATCGCCTGGATTGGGTCACGGATGATTTGCAGATTGCGGACGAAGGCGACACGCTGCTGTTCGTCGGCTGCCTGCCCTACTTCGATGTGTATTTCAAAGAGTTGGGAGTGGACACGCTTGCGATTGCGCGCAGCGCGGTCAAAATCTTCAATCGCGTCGGCGTCACGCCCGCCTTGCTGAAGAACGAACGCTGCTGTGGTCATGACCTGTTGTGGATGGGGGATGAGACCAACTATCGGCAACTGGTGGAGCACAACCTCGCCGCGATTGCGGCGAGCGGCGCGAAAAAGATTATCACCACCTGCGCGGAATGTTACCGCACGCTCAAGTTGGATTACCCCCGGCAGTTTGGGAAACAGACGTGGAGCGTGCAGCACATCTCTGAATTCATCGCCGAGAAGGTCGCCGCCGGTGAACTCAAGTTTGCTGACCGCGAGCGGGTGGACGATGAACCGAGCCGCGAGCGTGAGCGAGTGGTGACCTATCAAGACCCCTGCCGGTTGGGGCGTCACGTCGGGGTCTATGAGGAGCCGCGAAGAGTCCTGCAAGAGATTCCCAAACTGCGTTTGGTGGAGATGGAGCGAAGCCGCGAGCGCGCCCTCTGCTGCGGGACGAGCGCGTGGATCAACTGCGACCTCACGTCCAAGAAGATTCAGGCAACCCGCCTCACGAGCGCGAAGGCGACGGGCGCAGAGACGCTCGTGACCAGTTGCCCGAAGTGCTACATTCATTTCAAGTGCGCCTTGCAAGACAAGTCGCTGGCGGAGAGGGCGGGCGTGGAGATTCAGGACCTCTCCGTTATAGCGGCTAATGCGCTTTGACTTTCAAGAAATGATGCAGGGATCACGTCCAATTTGGTTTTACCTCAGCCAGTTGCTCGCGGCTGTGAAACTCTGGGGACTGGTTCTGGCGGCAATCCCCTGTGCCGTCGCAGAGGGGGAGAGACCATCGCTGGAGGCATCGGGTGCTCTGAGAGGCTACTTTCTGACCGCAGAGGGTCAGTTGACCATTCGCACGGTCCAACTGTCTACCCTGCCTCAGTCAGAGCCTACGACAATTCTTCACCCCCTCTGGTCATCTTACTACTTCACAGGGAGCGTGCGAAGTGAAGGGCGAGGTATCACCCAAGTCAGAGCGTTCTCAGGGCAAAGGCTTTTGTGGCAGCGAAAGTTCCCAGCGCCGTGCAAGCAGACCGCTCTCCCGGAAAAGGAGGGAACTTTCTTAGGAGTGCCCGCCAGGGATAGGTTGTCTCTTCGATTGGAGGTCACAGAGGCAGACGGACAACGCCAAAGCGTGGAGTTAAAGCCGGTGGACGTGCGTTGGGGAGCGATGCCCCCGCTGCGGATTGACTGGCTGGATCTTATCCGGATTGCTGAGGTGCGCAAACTGGTGCGCGAGAAAGGTGGTCAGATTTGGAAAGGCTTCCACGCTGACCGAGTGCCATTCCTCATCGAAGGCGACCATCAATGGGTCTTGGTTGACCATCCCAAGCCCCCCAAAGGTTTCACGCGCTATCGCGGCAAGTTGCCCCTGCCATTATCCCTCCATGTGGGAGCGTCTGCTCCCGCCATCCTCAGAGTAAGACGCCACGAGGGAGAAACAGTGCAGGTGAACGGTGTTTACACAGCCGCGTTGCGCTACCGTCCCTTCTGGTATGCCTTCCCAGAAGGCAGGGGCAATGCCCGCAGCGGTGAGGAAGCAACTCAGCGGCTGGCGGTGATAGCGCACGAGGCGTTCCATGTTTGGATGCTTAACTCCACGCGCGCTGAGGTCAAGTTCTCTGGACGCTTGTTGCGACCTCCGTCTGCTGAGGTGATAGCATTTCGGGTTCTCGAGACAGAGGCGCTCAGGCAGGCAGTAGAGGCGGACCTGAAAGAGGCAAAGGAGTTGATCTTGAAATTCCTCGCTCTGCGAGCGGGACGCCGGGCAGGCGAGGAATCTCAGAAAGAAGCTATTGCAGTGGAGCAGCGTATTGAACTTGAGGAAGGACTGGCTTATTACGCTATGGCGCAAGCCCTGCGCGCTGCTGCCACTGATTACCAGCTATCGTCTCAGATGAGGACCGATCCTTTCTTTGAGGGGTATCAACCAATAGATCCCCTCGAGTGGCTGACGGGCAAATCTGAGGAGACCAGTGGGATAGCAATAGAAGGAGAACGGTCATTAGAAGGGTATGCCCAAGTCCTGCTGCTGGAGCGATTAGGTATGCAATGGGAAGAGCGGGTTCTACAAGGGCAGACCTCACTGGACGAACTCCTTGCCCGGGCAGTAGGGTGGACACAAAAAAGCAGGGCAGAACAGCAGGCGTCTGTCCAGCAATTGAAGGCAGAGGAAAGTTTTCGGGAGACGGTTGTTGGCATTCGACAAGAGTTCCAAAACCTATCGCATATAGGTTCAGCGCAGTTCGAGCAAGTGCAAAAGGGGCAGCGGGTGGGGCTGTGGGTGCTCGCCTCGCTCTCTTCCCGTTCACTCCCCCATCAGCCACCCCCGATGGCGCAGGGGCACTGGCTGCCCGGTTTCCAGATGAACTCTGGGCGGCGTCTGCAAGTTGAGGTCAAGCGCCTTTGTTGGGTCAGTGACCGCCTCACTCTCTCGCAACCCACTCTCGAACTGTTCGTGCCGCTCGACCCGAAAAAGGAGTTGCTCTGGCTGCGCCGAGAGGGCAACTCCACTTCCCTCAAAACTAAGGAGGTGATGATTTACGCAGAAAACGCCGATTTGCAAGTCATGCCCCACAACCTCAGGCTACGAATGCCTGGAGGTCAACGATCGCTCAAAGAAAGTGAACCGAGAGGAAGTAGATCCAAAATGAGAAAGGCAAAATGGATAGTTGTTCCCCTGCTGTTGCTGGGGACAGTCACGAGCGCTCAGGCGCAGATCGAAGGGCAGACTGTTACACAGACAGCAACGGGTGTGTTTGAGGATGCGGGAACAGGGCAGCGCCAGTACCTGACCCTTGACCTTCTCGACCCCGAACTGAACCCGCCAGGTGACTGGGTGACAGTTAGCACGGAGACCTACACGCTGAACGCAGATGTCTACGATACTTACGGACGCTTGAATGGACTCACCTTGACCGATGAAAACGGCAACATTCTCGACCAAAAAACCGCCGACCCACCAGTGGGCGAACTTCACGCGCAAGGGCTGAGGATATTCGGGATTCCGATAAGTATCGGTGGAACTATAGGAGCCTCACATACGGTCACAGGCCCAGCTAAATGCACATGGACCTTCACCATTGGTGTCACGATCCAGCCAGCCCCCAGGCCCACGTTGGTAGCGAAAGTCATCAATGGCAAGAGTAACACTCCTATATCGGGCGCTTGGGTTTACTTCTTCCGTAGTAGTAGACCCAATGAGGTACAATCCTTGCAGACAGACGCTACCGGAATGGCTGAACTTGTAGTATCCAAAGCCAGCGACTGGATGATGGAAGTTCGCCTGCAGGTAAGTTGGGCGTTTTGCAACGTGAAGAAGGGGCCCTACACGCTGAAAAGCACGAAAGTCACAGACAGTTTCGTCCTATACCCGCATGGAGTTGTGGAAGGTAAGGTCTCCTTCCAAGGCGGTGGATATGGCGACCCGGCTCAAGTGGAAATTGTCGAGGTGCAAAATGGAGCAACCGCTCAGGTTGACCCCGTGCCGAACCCTGACGGCTCCTACACTTACACCTTCCCGTTTCCTTTCTCTGCTGGTAGCTATACCCTCAGGGCAACCTACAGGCCGACAGGGGAAGTCAAACAATCAACTGTGACTGTGCCTGACAATTGCACGCTGGCGCAGACGGATCCTAGGCGAGGCATTTCCTATGCCCTTGACCCTAAGGGGGCTCACAGCGAGAAGATAAGTGGTCCAGCATTCACGTTTACTGTTCAGGGATCAGGCGGGTAGAAGCAAGTCAGGGTGCCTGGCGCAAGATTCGGAACAGGGAATAGGGCGTGCCGCCAACCCCGATACGCCGGGGGCGCACGCGACACGAGGGTAGTTTCTGGCACGTCCAACCTTCCGTGTGGGTGGCGCGTCTCACAGACGCCCGCCCACAGGGGGTTGGACGGAAGTGGGTACTCCTCGTGCTCAAGCCGATTGCGAGCGCGCCCTCTGCTGCGGGACGAGCGCGTGGATCAACTGCGACCTCACGTCTAAGAAGATTCAAGCCGCCCGCCTCACGAGCGCGAAGGCAACGGGCGCGGAGACGCTCGTGACCAGTTGCCCGAAGTGCTACATCCATTTCAAGTGCGCCTTGCAAGACAAGTCGCTGGCGGAGAGGGCGGACGTGGAGATTCAGGACCTCTCCGTCGTAGCGGCGGAGGCAATGTCAGGGGTGTAACATGATACTGCCCCATGGGAACTGCGCCCAACGAGCCCTTGCAGCCGACGCCCTTCGGGCGCAGCTGAACCGCAGGTCGTTAGACGGAGGAGCGAGTATGCGGTGGTCACGGTCTCCGGTGCTGTGGTTTTTCGTGTTCACGTATGTGCTCACGGTCGTCGGCCAGTGTGTGCATCTCTACGTATCGCGTCGCCTGGCGGCCGGGGTGCCCGCCGGGACGCCGATTAGAGATACTCCTATGATGACCTGGATGCCCTATGCTTTCTACGTCACTAATGTGGGGCCGAGTCTCGTCGGCTTGCTCATGACCCTCTACCTGTACGGCTTTCCGGGCGTCCGGCGGCTCGCCTTTCAACTCACGCCCTGGTCGGTCGGGCGGGCGTGGCCGGTGCTGGCCGTCTGCTTGCTCCTCCCGTTCGCAGTCGTCGTCCTTCCGCTCACAATCCTGGCCGCGTTCGGTGTCTCTGTTCCACCGCCGTCGTGGCGGCTGTCCACTTACCTCTACGGTGCGGTGATCGGCGGAGGCTTGATCGGGCCGGGGCTGTGCGAGGAAATCGGCTGGCGCGGGTTCGCCCTGCCTCACCTCCAGCGCCGGTACTCGGCCCTCGTGAGTAGCCTCATCATCGGGTTAGCGTGGGCATTTTGGCACTGGCCGAACTTCGTCATTCCGTCCGAGGCGCCCCCGTGGTGGCACCTACTGGCTTTCGTCCCCCTGACCATGGCGGTCTCCGTCCTCTTCACCTGGGTTTACAATTCAACAGGAGGAAGCCTGTTTGCCATCGTGCTGCTACACGGGGCGATATATACCGCGTTGGGTCTGTGTCCCTCCCCCGACTCTGGAGTCGCGGCGCGAGAGGACGTGATTTTCCTGCTGCTTTTCGCGGTCATCGCTGTCGGGCTGGTGTGGCGATACGGGGCCGCGAACTTGTCCTGGCGCGACCGCGTCGTGGCTGAACCGCAGGTCGTTACGCCGCACAAGCCCCAGCGCCCGGCAAGGGAGGAAGAGCCCATGAAATACACGCGCATCATCGTCACCCACTACGGCGGGCCCGATACACTTCAGGTGGTTGAAGAAGAGTGCCCCGAGCCGAAGGATGGTGAAGTGCGGGTGAGAGTGCTGGCCGCAGGTGTCGCCTTGCCCGACATAATGGCGCGTGAGGGTGTTCATCCCGAAACGCCCCGTGTGCCCTTCACGCCGGGGTGGGATCTGGTTGGTGTGGTGGATCGGCTCGGCGACGGCGTCCCTGGAATCGAACCGGGCCAGATTGTTGCTGCAATGCCGATCAGCGGCGCGTACGCGGAGTTCGTCTGCCTGCCGCAGCGTGAACTGGTTCCGGTGCCATCGGGGTTGGACGCCGCCGAGGCTGTCAGCCTCGTGCTGAACTACATCACGGCGTACCAGATGATGCATCGTTCCGCTAAGGTCAGACCGGGCCAGCGCGTGTTGATTCACGGCGCAGCAGGCGGGGTCGGCACGGCGCTGATGCAGCTTGGGCGCCTCGCCGGGCTGGAGATGTATGGTACCTGTTCATCACGAGGGGCGGCGGCCGTATCCGACCTGGGCGGTATCCCGATTGATTACCAGCATCAGGACTTCGTGGAAGAAATTCACCGCCTCACAAGCGAGGGCGTGGATGTCGTCTTTGACCCCATCGGCGGCAAGCATATGTGGCATTCCCGCAAAGCCCTTCGTTCAGGCGGTAAGGTAGTCGCTTATGGCAATACTACATCGCTGCGAGGAGAGGGATTGGCTTCAGGTCGTCCAGGTCGTCGTAATCGCTTGCACGGAATCCCGATTTTCGGGCTGTATATTGCCGGCGGTTGGCTTCTCCCGGGTCGGAAACGGGTGGTCCCCTACAGCATCCAGTGGCTCAAACGGCTGAAACCGGAATTGTTTCGACAGGATTTGATCGCCCTGTTTGACCTCCTTCAACAGAAAAAGATCAAGCCGCTCATTGCGCAACGATTTCCTCTTGCCGAGGCAAGACAGGCACACGAGCTGCTCGGCAAGGGAGGCGTGATCGGCAAGATCGTGCTCGTGCCCAACGGGTCATCACTTGAGTCAGGAACTGTGTAACAACGGCATGCAGCGGACGGCGCTTCGCGCCGTCGCTGATGCCGAGCGTTAGGCGCATGGAAATCAAAGACGCAACAGGGGCATCATGTATGGAGTTGTGCACAAGGCTCGACGGTAGGCAAGTCGGCACAAAGAGTCAATAACACGACAGAGGTCAGTCCGAATGTGAAGGCTGAAGCGGAGGTAGCATCATGAACAACAGAGGACATAACGGAGGACCGCGCATCGGCGTCTACGTCTGCCACTGAGGGATGAACATTGGCGGCACCGTGGATTGTGCCGCCGTCGCCGATTACGCCAGCACGCTGGAGAACGTGGTCATTACCCGACACAACAAGTATACCTGCTCCGAACCGGGGCAGCAGGTCATCAAGGAGGACATCGTCCAGCACAAGTTGGACCGCGTGGTGGTCGCCTCCTGCTCGCCGCGCCTGCATGAGCCGACGTTTCGCAAGGCGATCAGCGAGGTGGGACTGAACCCGTATCTGCTGGAGATGGCGAACCTGCGCGAGCACTGTAGTTGGGTGCACCTCAACGAGCCGCAAGCGGCAACGGAGAAGGCGTGCGATTTAGTGCACATGGCGGTGGCGCGGGCGCGGCTGCTGGAACCTCAGCAGGAAACCGAAATCCCGGTCACGCGGAAAACGCTGGTGATTGGCGGCGGCGTCGCCGGGATTCAGGCGGCGCTCGACCTCGCCAACGCGGGCTATCAGGTCTATCTGGTGGAGCGGCAGCCGTCCATCGGCGGCATCATGGCGCAACTGGATAAGACCTACCCGACGATGGACTGTTCGATATGAATCCTCGGACCGAAGATGGTGGATGCCGGTCGGCATCCCAACATCACCCTGCTCACCTACAGCGAAGTCCAGGACGTCAAGGGGTTCGTCGGAAACTTCCGCGTCAAGGTGCTCAAGCGCGCCCGCTACGTCAGCGTGAAGGACTGCACCGCCTGTGGCGATTGCGCCAAGGTCTGCCCCGTGGTCAAGCCGAACGAGTTTGATTTGGGGCTGAGTTCGCGGAAAGCCATCTACCAACCCTTCCCGCAAGCCGTGCCAGCGGCTTACGTGCTCAACATGGAAGACTGCCTGGGCACGAACCCCATCGCCTGCGGCAAGTGCTATGACGCCTGTGAGAAGAAGTGCATTGACTACGACATGAAGGACGAGGAGATTGAACTGGAGGTCGGCACGATTGTCGTCGCTACGGGGATGGAGGTGTATGACCCCACCGAACTGGACGAGTTCGGCTACACCCGGTTTGAGAACGTCATCACCAGCCTGGAATTTGAGCGGCTCATCACCGCCACCGGTCCCAGCCAGGGTCATCTCATTCGCCTCACCGACCGCGAGATTCCTGAGACGGTTGCCTTCATTCAATGTGTGGGGTCGCGGTCGGCGAAGCGCGGCAACCCATATTGCAGCAACATCTGCTGCATGAACACGGTGAAGGACTCGCTGCTCATCAAAGACCACTTCCCCAATGTGGACGTGAAAGTGTTCTACATGGACATTCGCGCCTTCGGCAAGGGGTTTGAGGACCTGTATCAGCAGAGCAAGGCGCGGGGCGTGAAGTATATTCGCGGCATCCCCGGCGAGATTGAGGAAGACCCGCAGACGCACGATCTGGTTTTGACCGTGGAAGACACCCTGAACGGCGGCGGCTTGCAGCGGCATGAAGTGGACATGGTGGTTCTGGCGGTTGGGGTCGTTCCCCGCCGAGACAACGCCCTCGTCAAGAAGTTGCTGACCCTTTCGACGACCTCAGACGGCTTCTACATGGAAGCGCACCCGAAACTGCAGCCGGTGGACGCTCCCACCCGAGGGGTTTTCTTCGCGGGTTGCGCCGAGTCGCCCAAGGACATCAAGGACAGTGTCACGCAGGCGAGCGCGGCAGCGGCGCGAGCCAACGTCTTGATGTCTGCTGGTAAGATTAAGACCGAAGCCATCACCGCCTGGGTGACGGAGGAACTTTGCAAAGTCTGCGGCGTGTGCGCGAACGTCTGCCCCTATCACGCGATTACGGTGGACAAGGTCAAGAAAACCCCGGCGATAGTCGTCGAAGCCTCCTGCGCGGGCTGCGGCACCTGCGCCGCTGAGTGTGCGTTCAGCGCGATTCGCATGAGGCACTTTCTGGACGAACAAATCATGGCGCAAATTGACGCCCTGCTGGCGACGAAGCCGGAGGAGAAAATCGTCGCCTTCGCCTGCAACTGGTGCTCGTATGCCGGTGGGGACACGGCGGGCGTCTCCCGCTTGCAGTATCCACCCAGCGCACGGCTCATCCGCACGATGTGCAGCGGGCGCGTGGACGAAAAGTTCATTCTCCACGCCTTCGCCAAAGGAGCGCCCATCGTGCTGGTCTCCGGCTGTCACTTCGCCGACTGCCACTACATCAACGCCAACCGCTGGACGCAGCGACGGGTGGAGCGCCTGTGGACGAAAATGGAGCGGCAAAGGATTCGCCCTGAGCGGCTGCAATTAGAGTGGATTAGCGCCGCCGAGGGGCAGAAGTTCGCCCGCGTCATGCGCGAATTGGAAGCGATGCGACAGACGGTGACGCTGGAAGAAATCCGCCACACGCAGGAGGTGTTGTCCAATGGCAAAGGAAGAGGCTGATTTCAAGTGCCTGCGCTGCGGTCATCTTTACGTTGGGCTATACGACCCGCGCGAGCCAGAGGAGCGCGCCTGCCCCCAATGCGGCAGCAACAGCGTGCGCCCGCTGCCGCGAAGGGGGAAGGGCGAGAAGTCCAGCGAGACCGTAGCCGCCGAGTAGCCACCGAGTAGAATTCGGTGGCTACGACGGCTGGGAAGCCTGCTGAAAGCAGGCTGAAGAGCGTATGACTCTGCTTGAGCAGACTTTTGTTCAGGCGTTTTAGACACCGAATTCCACTCGGTGGCAAAAGCAGGTATCTACATGGCAGTCATCAACTTCAAATTCCGCGAGGAACTGAACGCCGTCCACGGCGGCGCGGGGCACAACTACTGCTTCCAGTGCGGCGCCTGCGTGGGCGACTGCCCCGCCGCCCGATACTCCGCGCGCTTCAACCCGCGCCTCATCATGCTGCGCGCGCTGTTGGGATTGGAGGAGGAACTGCTGAAGGAAGATTCGGTCATTTGGGAATGCACGAACTGTTTCACCTGTTTTGAGCGGTGTCCGCAAGACGTCAAGCCAGTGGACGTCATCATCGCGCTGAAAAACCTGAGCGTTCAGCGCAAGACCAATCCACCGCAGATTCAGGCTCTCCCTCAGGCGGTGCTCCAGAGCGGGCGCACTGTCCTCATCACCAGTCTCACGCAACGCCGAAGACAAGAAATGGGGCTGGCTCAGATTGGGGAGGCTCCGGTGGAGGAACTGAAGGCGCTGCTGGCGGACGACGAGGGGGCAACTTCGGAGAACGCGGCGGTGGCTTGTAATTCTGGAGGACAGGAGGTAAAATAGGGGGCGAAAAAGGAGGGAAGCAAGATGAGCAAGACCATTGCCTTTGAGGAGTTAGTCGCCGATCCTGACAGCGTGTTTAGCGTCCTGGCGCAAGGGCACGAGCCGGTGGTCTTAACCCACAAGGGTCAGCCGAAGGCTATGCTGACCCCGCTCAACGATGAGGAAGAGATGCAGCGATTGACAGCAGAAGAGTTGCGTGAAGAGATTCAGCAAGCCAAGGCGGACATTGCGGCGGGCAAAGGCATCGCGTGGGAAGGGGTGAAGCGTCGGCTGGCAGACAAGTTGGCGGAGGAGGCAGCGTGAAAGCCTACATCGTTGTCGCGCCGAAAGTTTGGGAGCAACTGGAATCGCTGCGGGCGCGCGACCTGCGCACTGTTTTAGCGAAGATTGACCAGTTGGCTGATTTCCCCTTGAGCGCGCCGCCCGCGCCATACGAAGGCTGCGAAGAGTATCGCCGCGCTGTGGCGGGTGACTATTGCATCGTCTACGAACACTGCGAGTCACCCAACGTGGTCTATATCCTCTCTGTGCGTCATGGACGGCAGATGCCACTGACGCGGGAGGAGTTAGAGCAGGCGAAGGGAGAAATCTGATTTCTCACACCGGAGGAACCATGTCTGTCGCCACTGAACAACTATCGGCGCGAGACGGCGACGGCACTCGACCGCTGCGCTACATCCCTTTTGTCGGCTGCATGATTAGCGTCAAATATCCGCAGATGGAAGCCGCCGTGCGCCGCACGCTCACCCGTCTGGGCGTGGAACTGGTGGACATTGACGGCTTCACCTGCTGCCCGGACCCCATCTATTTCAAAGCCGCCGACAAGATGGGCTGGCTCACCGTCGCCGCGCGCAACCTGAGCCTGGCGGAGGAAGCCGGTCTCGACATTATTACCATGTGCAGCGGTTGCACTTCGACCCTGTGCGAGGTCAACTACCTGCTGAAGCATGAACCGGAACTGAAAGAGTATGTGAACGGTCGGCTGCGGAAGATTGGTCGGCAATTCGCCGGGACTATCTCCGTGCAGCACATCGTCACGGTGTTGCGGGATGATGTGGGGTTGGAGAAGGTTCGACAGTCGGTGACCCATCCGCTCACGGACGTGAAGGTGGCGGTTCACTATGGCTGCCACCTGCTGAAACCCACCGAGATTATGGGCGTGGACGACCCCGACCGCCCCACGCTCATGGAGAATTTGATTGCCGCCACCGGGGCGACGCCCCTCAGCCATCCGCTGCACCTGCTGTGCTGCGGCAGGGCGTGCATGAACGAGGAGATGCCCGCGAAGATGATGTTTGACCTCTTGACCTCCGTAGAGGAGACGGAGGCTGACTGTCTGGGGCTGATTTGTCCGACCTGCTTCGACCAGTTCGATTTGGGGCAGATAAAAATCTCGCGGCAGTTCAAGAGGAAGTTCGAGATACCGGTGCTTTACTACTTTCAACTGCTGGGCTTGGCGCAAGGCTTCACGGAAGCCGAGTTGGGGCTGTCCTATCACCGCATCAAGCCCGACAAGGTGGTGTCTAAGGTGCTTCACCCGGTTGAAACCACATGACAATCGTCCTCGTCGTCGTCGTTTCCCGAACAACCGAAAACGAGGACGACGACGAGGACGACGACGATTTTCTGAAGAGTTCGCCACAACGGGGAGGGGGCGTTAGTGGCACTTGAAATCTAAGGAGGCGCAGAAGTATGAGTCCTCAACCTGTTCTGCAAGAGGGTCACGTGCCACTCTACGGTTCCCGTTCGCCCTGCGTTGTCGTGGTCAGCGACGATGCGCAGGTTCATCGGGTCGTGTGCGAGACGCTGAACGATTACGGCTTTGACACGCACTGCTTTCTCTCGGCGCAATTTCCATCGGCGCTGGAGACGCTCACCTGTCGTCCAAAGGTGCTGATTGTGGACACCACCATGAAATTCAGTGCGCTGGCAATGGTCGCCGAGGTGCTGGAGACTCATCACCACCTGAAAGGATGCGCGCGACTGGGTTTAGGCGATGGCGATAAGAGATGCAACGTGGGGCTTCATTTTCACCACCGCTGGTGTTTCCCCCTGGCGGAACTCGATTTATTAACCATGCTCACTCATCTCATGCAACGTCACGTCGAGGATGAGGCAACAGTGGACGACGCACGCATCGTGATTTGAACGGCTGTCGTGTCCCTTTAACCCTTCGATGAATCGGTTTCACGTTTCACTTGCTCCACGTAGGTCGCCCTCACCGCGTTGAAGAAGGCGATGTAGTGCGCCGTGCGATAGTCGGGATACGTCCAGTCCGACGACTGGAACGACTTGCCGCGAAAGGTCAGCGTCACTTCCGCGTAGATGCCGTCGCGCAGGTAAACACGGCGCGCGTGGTCTTTGGTTGTTGCCAAAACGAGTTTCGCGGCGGTAACGTAGCCGGGGTCGAGGTTGATGCGGCGATGGATTTGACCATCGCGCACGATCGCCAGCCGTTCTTCCAATCCGTTCGTCCACCGCTTGACATCGGGCAGAATTGCCGGATCAATCAGCCGCTCAAATGCAATAAACTGCCGATAGAGCGGTGCGCCCATCTCCGAATAATAGTAAGAGGTGAAGTCGAAGGGAAAAACCTCGCTGCGCAAATCCACCCCGCCGAACTGCGCGGTCAATGCGGATTCGGCTTGCGCGAACAAGGCGGTGTCGGCGGCAATCATACCGCAGATGAGTTTGACCGGCGATGGTAGTCGAATCGCGCCCATGTGGTTCACCTGAGACGGAATTATAACACAGACCAGCATTGTTGCGTCCCATGGTCATTGCGAGCGAATCGAAGCAATCTCCAATGAATGAGGTCGTTTCGCTTCGCTCGCAATGACGTTGTGGCTCGTCTCGCGCTTGACAACCCACCGCGTTTCCCTTATAATCACCCGCGTCTTTGCAAGCGGGAGTGGATTCATTTTATGGAGCAATCAGGTCGGAGCCGAGACCTCCGCCAATATGCACAGGTCGTCCAGAAGCGATGGAAGTTAGTGGCGTCTATTATCGTCGTCGGAATCGTCGTCGGAACGATTGTAGTTTTCCAACTGCCGCCCGTCTATGAAGCCAGCAGCCTTGTGGTTCTGCAACAAACGCAGTCGCCCTCCATGCTGGACAAAATTCCGATGCTTGCCGCGCAAAGCGGGCAGGGCATGGCGGTGCAGACCGCTGCCAACCTCGTGCGCAGCAACGTCGTCGCGTCACAGGTCGCCCGCCGCCTGAACTCCAAACGCAACCAGCAGCCGCAGCGCAAGGGGCTGTCGCAACCGCTGACGCATCTGGACGTTCTCAAGGCTCTCAGCGCGGAGGGCATTCAGCCCGACCAGGTGTTCATCCACGCCCGTTCGACCGACCGCGACCAAGCCGTTCTCATCGCCAACGAAGCCGCCAACGTCTTTATTGAGTTACGCGAGCGTGAGGCAAGAAGTCAGGCGAGCGGACGCTACGACGCCATTGTGGACAGGCTTGGCGAACTGGACAAAGAATCGCGCCGTCTCGACGACAAGGTGACCAAGTTTCTGCGTGAAGCCGGGGTGTTTAGCGAGGAGGACATCAAGGAGCGACTGAAAGCGTTCTTTGAGTTGCGGCGCGTCCGTGAGGAGTCCGCCGCAGCGATGGAAGCCGCCAACGAGGAAGTGAGCAAACTGATGCAGCGGCTCAAGAAAGAAGGGAAAATTGAGTATTTCAAGGTGCAGCAGGAAGACCCCGCGCTGCGGAGTTTGCAGGAGAAAGTCGACCAGTTGGAGATTGACTATATCAAGGCACAGGCGGAATATCAACCCGACGCGGACGAGGTGCTGAACCTCAAAGACCAATTGGACACGGCGCGGAAGCAGATTGAAGAGTATCGAAAGAAACGTCAGATTCAAGTCACGCAAGCGGAAATCAACCCGGCGTACGCGGAGTTGACGAAGGCGGCGTTTGAGGCGCAGGCGCAGTTCCTTCTCGCCAAAGCCCGCTATCAGCGTTTCAGCGAAGCCTACGGCGAGGAGTTACGACGACTCAGCAATCTGCCCGGACAGTTCCAGAAACTGTCCGACTTGAGGCGGCAGGTCGAAGCGCTGCTTCAGATGCGCGCGCTGCTTTTGAGCCGAAAATTAGACGCCGAAATCGAGAAGAACGCGCCGCCGAAACGAGCCATCATCGGAGACCGCGCCCTCGTCGGCAAGGTCGTCGCCCCCCGCAAACCACAGTTGCTCATAGGTATCGTTGCGCTGTCACTCGCCCTCGGATTGGGCGCGGCGTTTCTGTCGCACTGGACGGACACGCGCGTCTACACTTTGGAGGATTTGGCGAAATCGTCGGGCATTTCGCCGCTGGGGTTCATCCCCGACATGGGACGGCGCGAAGGGGCGCAGCAACTCGTCGCGCTGCACGCCCCGCGTTCGCCCGTGTCGGAGGCATACCGCACGCTGCGCTCGACGCTGCGCTACTCGACGATGGACAGACCGATTCGCACACTGCTCGTCACCAGCGCGACGGAGGGCGAGGGCAAAACCGTCACCGCTGCCAACCTCGCCGTGAGCATCGCCGATACGGGCAAGCGCGTCGTGTTGGTGGACGCGGATTTGCGCCGCCCGTCGCAGCACGTTTTGTTTGAGAAGGAGCGCACAGCGGGATTGACGACCGTGTTGGCGGGCGACCTCGAACTATCCGCCGTGTTGCTCCGCACCGACGTGGAAAATCTGCTGCTGCTGCCCGCCGGTCCAACGCCGCCCAATCCGTCCGAACTGTTAGAGTCGCCGCAGATGGAAGCGGTGCTGAACCAGTTGGCAGAAATGAGCGAGATGGTCATCATTGACGTTCCGCCCGTTCTCGCTGTGACGGATGCCTGCGCGTTGACTTCAAAAGTCGACGCCGTGATGCTCGTCGTCATGTCGGGGAAGGCAACGTCCGACCTGATTGCGCAAGCGGTTCGCACTCTGCAGCACGCGCGCAGTTACGTCATCGGCGCGGTATTGAATCGGGTGAAAATCACACGCAGCAGCCCTTACAATCATTACTACTCCTACGCGGAGGGAACGCGGCGGCAGCGCGTGACGCAGCGAGGCAGGTAAAAGTGATGGAGTGGCGGAGTAGGGGAGTGGTGAGGTTTTTCAATCCTCCCATACTCCATCACTCCATGACTCCACTTTCTGGATGTGAGTTGCTGTGAAGTTCGCAATGCTGTTTGCGGCGTTTTTTTGTTGCGTTTTCTCAGTCAACGCCGCACAAGGCATCAATCCGACCTACCGTCTTCAGGTCGGCGATGAGATTGACATCACCGACCTCAAGATACCGACGAAGGAACCGCTCACGGTGACTGTTCCCGTAACGCCCGACGGCTTGTTGCACCTACCGTTTGCGCGGCTGGGCGCGGTGCAGGCGGCGGGCAAGACGATTGAGGAAGTCCGAAAGGCGATTTACGAGGAGTTCAAGAAAAAATACAAACGTCCCGATATTGTGGTTGTGCCGAAGAAAATCGTCGGCGGCAGCAAGGTTGATGTGCTGGGTCCTGTGATGAAGCCGGGACGCTATCCGCACTACCCGGGTATGACGGTGATGGATGCTTTGAGCGAGGCCGCCGGACTGCGCGAGCGCGTGACGCCGACGCAGGTTTACATCGTGCGTGGTGGGCAGAGCGAAATTATTGCCATTGACCTGCGCAAGTTGCTGGCGGGCGACCAGAAGGAAAACAAGAAACTTGAACCCGATGATGCCGTTATCGTGCAGGAACAGCAAGGATACATCACCGTTTACGGCTACGTCGAGAAAACAGGAGTGTATGCGTGGCAGGACGGTATGAAAGTCGTTCAAGCGATTGCGCAGAGCGAAGGGTTCAAAGCGGGGGCAGAACTGCGCGACGTCGTCGTTCTCCGCGAAGGGAAAAAAATCCCGGTCAACTTTCTGCTGATGCAAGAGTCGGCGGACTCGTCGCAAAACGTTCCGCTTCAGCCGGGCGATACCGTGTTCGTGCCGAAGGCGAATCGCACCGTTGTGGTGGTCGGCGGAGTCAAGGAGCCGGGCGCGTATAACTTTGAAGAGGGTGACCGCATCCTGCGCGCCATTGGACTGGCGCGGGGATTCGATGAGACAGCGGACCGCTCTGGCGTCGTGCGCGTGCGGCGTCGCGGGAAAGAACTCACGGTGGATTTGGGCAAGACGCGGCGCAACGCGGAAACCGATGACAATGTGCCGTTGGAGCCGAACGATATTGTCATCGTGCCCATGCGCGGCGAGGTCACGGTGGTCGGCGAAGTGCGGCGAGCGGGCACGTATGCGATGAAACCGGACATGCGCCTTGCCGACGCTATCGGATTAGCCGAGGGGTTGACGCCGCAAGCTAATCGCAGCATGGTGAAGATTTTCCGCGCCGGGCAGATTCTCAACGCGGACGTGACCCCCCTCTATCAGGGTGACGTAGAGGCAAATGTTCGCCTCGAGCCGGGCGATACAGTGTTGGTGACGTCGCTGCAAGGCGTCTCCGTGTTTGGCGCGGTAGGTCAGCCGGGCACCGTCCCGCTGCCGGACGACCCCCGTATTTTCAACGTCCTCGCTGCCGCGCAGGGCTGGCTGACGCAGGAAGCCGCCGAAGAAGCGACGGTGCTGCGCACGCAAGGCGGCAAACTCGTGCCCCTGACCGTCAACCTGAAGAAACTGCAGGCGGGCGACCCGTCGCAGAACACGCTCATCAAACCCGGCGACATCGTGGTTGTGCCTTATAAAAAAGAACCCTCAGGTTGGCAGAAGACGCAGAACATCGCCAGCCTACTGAGTTCGGTCAGTTACTTGCGGTTTCTGATAGGACGTTAGATTGTCATTCTGAGCGAAGCGAAGAATCTCATCATGACGGCTGAGGTTTTTCGCTTCGCTCAGAATGACGAGGGCGCAGGGCAACTGGAAGTATTGAGGAGAACCTAATGTATCCCACAACGCGAGAATGGTACGCTCTCTATACACGCAGCCGCTTTGAGCAGAAAGTCGCGGATTCTCTGGAGGGAAAGGAGTTTGAGGTTTTTCTGCCGAAGATCAAGGCATGGAGCCGCCGTCGTGACCGGAAACTGAGAATTGAGAAGCCGCTGTTTCCCGGCTACCTGTTCGTACGAACGGCGTTAGACCCCGAGCGGCGGCTTGCTATCGTGAAGACGCCCGGCGTCGTGCGTATTTTGGGTTATGACCGCGAGCCGGTGCCCGTGCCGCCTGAACAGATTGAATCGCTGCTCCTCGCTGTCAACAGCGGACAGGACCTCGAGCCCCACCCCTACCTCAAAGTTGGCGATAAAGTGCGCGTCGTCTCCGGTCCCTTGCGCGACGCCATCGGCATCGTCACTGAGAAACAGGACAAAAAGCGGCGGCTTATCATCTCGGTTGACGTGATGAACCAAGCCGTGTCCGTCAATCTGGATGCCTGTGACATTGAACCTTATCGGTAAATGGGTCAATGGGTCAATGAGTCAATGAACAAATGAATCCATTGACTCATTGACCCATTGACTTATTCATACATCAGATACTTTTCCCTTTCCTCCCTGAACTCCCACAGCGATTCCTGCCATCCCGCGATAATCGTCTCCGGGCGTTCGAAGTCCAAAAGTTGCTGCACGACGCGGCGGCTGCCGATGAGTCCCAGCGACTGAGCCAGTCGAAGTTCGACGGGGTTCTGGCGGTGAATGGCGTCAATCAGATGAATGCCCATCGCAACGGATGGAAGCGCATCACGGTCAGTCAGAATCAGTTCAACGCCGTGACAGATTTCATCGGTGAAGTTGCGGAGGGTCGGGGAGAACTCCACAGGTCGGAAGAAGACACCGGGAATCTCACGCCCATTCAAATCCTCTGCGAGCGCTTCGGCTTCCATCCACGGCGCGCCCAATTGTTCAAACGGCTTGTCCGTGCCGCGTCCGACGGAAACGTTCATGCGTTCTAACAGACACACGCCCGGATAAAACGTCGCCGCTGTCAAGGTGCGCATCGCGGGCGAAGGCGGACGCCACGTCACGCCCGTCTCGTCATGCCACATCGAACGCTGCCAGCCCTGCATCGCCACAACGGTCAGGTCGACGTCGACGCTGTTCACGCCCTTGAAGAACCGCGCCAGTTCACCGACGGTCATGCCGTGCCGCACGGGAACGGGAAGGTAGCCGACGAAACTTTTCTGGTCTTCGTCCACCATCGGACCTTCGACGCCCACGCCGCCAATCGGATTGGGGCGGTCAAGAACGACGTAGCGCAAACCGTGAACGGCGGCGGCTTCCATCGTGTACGCCATCGTCGTCGTGTAAGTGTAAAACCGCGCGCCGATGTCTTGAATGTCGAACACCAGCGTATCTATGCCTTGCAGCATCGCCGCCGTCGGACGCCGCGTGTCCCCGTAGAGGCTGTGAATCGGCAGTCCCGTTTGTTCGTCCACCGACGACGGAACCTTGTCGTCCAATTCGCCGCGAATTCCATGCTCCGGGCAGAACAGCGCGACTAACTCTAAATCGGGTGAGCGATAAAGGAGGTCAATGGTCGGCGTGTCGTTGCCGTCCACGCCCGTGTGGTTTGTGATCAGCCCCACCTTCGCGCCGCGTAAAGTCGCAAAATCTTCGTTGCGTAGAACGTCTGTGCCAAGTTGAACCCGCATCGTTATTGGAGTATTGGAGTGATGGAGCATTGGAGTGGAAGATGACTCCATTACGCCAATACTCCATCGCTCCATCCCATGCGTTGTTCGCTAAACTCTCGCGTCACTTCCACCATCAACTTGACGTGCTGCGGCGGAACGGCGGGCGCAATTGAGCAAGCGGTGGACATTATGTAGCCGCCGCCCACGCTGCCGATTTCCAGACGACGACGGACGTCCTCGCGCACCTTGTCGGGGTTGCCGCGCAGCAGCACGTTGACCGAATCCACGTTGCCCTTGATGAAAATCCGCTTGCCCCATTGCTCCTTCGCTTCCGCCAAGTCCGTGTTACCGAGCGGCGGCGGGTCGAGGCATTCGATACCGTTCACACCGCTTTGCACAATCAAATCCAGCCGGTCGCCAATCGCGCCGCAGGTGTGCGTATAAATGTAACCGCCCGCGTCGCGCACGGCTTGGGCTAACTTCTTCTCGTAAGGCACGACGAATTCCTCGTAATGCTCCCGCGACAGAAATCCACCGCCGACGTAGGGCGAAGAGTTCTTGATAGCATCGCAGCCGCGCTTGACTTGCTCCACCGCCCAGAGGCAAATGGACTCCGTTGCCCGCTCCATCAACTTGTGACACAACTCAGGATTGAGAATCATCGCCATCAGCGCGTTCTCCATGCCGAACATGTTCAGCAGGTAGTCCGACGGGGCTTTGACTTCGCCGTGAACTGAATACTTGCCCGCGCACGCTGCCAACACGCGGTCAATCGTCGTGTAGTAGTAATCGGGAATTTGCTCCGGCGTCGTCCAGAAATGCAACCCCTTGTGAATGTGCCAGTGTTGATAGGATTCGGGCAAATGCCCGATGGGGTTGTCCCAATCAAGGTTTTCTTCCAGCCACTCCAGCGGGTCGGCGGCGTCTATCGGAGCCGCGCCGGGAAACTGCCAACCTTCAGGGGCTTCGTATTTCGGGTCGTCGTTACGTTGACAGATGATTTTTCCGCCGTCCGGGAACAGCAGCGCGGGACCGTCTTCATGTTCGACGACCTCCGTCATCTGAGAAATGGCTTCCTCGCGCCCCGGCTTGTGCAGCAGAATGCCGTCGAAGTCGTAAAGTTCTCGTATCTTCAGCACGCCTTCGACGTAACCATCATTCGTAAAGTTGAACGCAATCGGGTCAATGCCCGTGTTGAGCAGAATGTGACCGATGGCTAACTGGCTCATCACGGGAATGTAACCTGGGTCTTCTAAACGCATCGCGGTTAGCACCGCTTCGCGTGGCATCACGTTCATCACTCATCCCTCCTGCAAGCGCAAAGGTAGCGCCTCCCGGCGCGTTCGGATTGCGCCGATACCGCGCGCCGGGAGGCGCTGCCTATGAACGTTGTGTTTTCGTCTCTTACACGCCGCCGACGGGATGTCGGGGCTACGTTGCGCTACGGTTGTTCATTGTAGCATGGAACGAGGGGAAATGCAAAGAGTCGCATTTGCGCTCGTGCCCCAAAGCGTGTATAATCGCATGAAACTTATCACCGTTGGGAGGACATCGTGAGCCGATTGAATATCGTCATCGAAGCGGGGCAGCACGACCGCATCGGCTGTCCCGTGAAAGTGGAATTGGACAAAGGGCAATTGGACGGAACAGATAAACTTTGCGTTGACTTGCTGGACGCGCAAGGGAAAGTGACCGCGTGCGTGCCAGCGCAGTGCGAAGAGTCCAAGGGGAAGGTCACTGTGACATTTATCGTTGACCGTCTGCTGCGCGGACAGAATCTGAGGGCGGTGCTGATGAGCGGCGGCGACGCTGCCGGTTGTGCGCCATCGGGGGGAGGCATCACGCTGCAACACGAAACGGGCAACAAAGTGGATGTGTTGACGTCTGAGGGACTGTTTACGAGTTACGTCTATCATACGCAGTACGTCCGTCCGTTCCTGTATCCCGTCATCGGTCCGTTCGGCTCGCCGCTGACACGGGAGTTGGAGGGTGACCCGAAACAAGGGTTTGACCATCCGCACCATCGTTCGCTCTACGTTGCCCATGGAGACGTGAACGGCGCGGATTGCTGGAGCGAAGGCAAAGGTCACGGCTGGGTGCGCCATCGTGAGTTCAAGAAGATCGAAAGCGGCACGGCGTATGCCGACATCGTTGCGCTCAACGAATGGCAAGACGCGGACGGGAAGAAACTGTTGGAGCAGACAACCCATCTAAGATTCTACAACCTGCCCAAGAGTCACCGCCTGATTGACAAGCGCGTTGTTTTTCACGCTACCGAAGGCGACGTGAGGTTCGGCGACACGAAGGAAGGCGGCATCTGTTCGCTGCGCGTCTATCCGACGATGAACGTCTCGCGCGGCGGGCGGATGGAAAACTCGTATGGCGGCGTCAACGAACGCGAGTGCTGGGGCAGACGCGCTCAATGGATTGACTACGCAGGTCCCGTCGAAGGCAACTGGGCAGGCGTGGCGATGTTTGACCATCCGACGAGTTTCCGTCATCCGACCTACTGGCACGCCCGCGACTACGGGCTTTGCACGGCGAACCCGTTCGGGTTGTCTGACTTTCTCGGCAAAGGGCACGACGGCAGCCACGTTTTGCCGAAAGGCGAGACGCTAACATTTGTTTACCGCATTTACATTCATCCCGGCGACACGGCAGCGGGTAGGGTAGGGGAGAGGTATCATGATTTTGTCAATCCCCCGCGAGTGAGGGTTGAATAAATCGTCCTCCTCGTCGTCCTCGTTCTCGTAATCGGTCGTTTATTGAGACGAACCGAGAACGACAGCGAAGACGATAACGAGGAAGATGAGGGTATGAAAGCCATCATCATCGGCGCCGGTCGTGGACGACGCCTCATGCCACTGACGGAAGACACGCCCAAGTGCTTCGCTACAATCGGCGGCAAGCGGATTTTGGATTGGGCGCTGGAGGCGTTCGCGTCGGCGGGGCTGCGCGACGTAGTTTTCATCGGCGGCTATCAAATCGAAAAGGTGCGGGCGGAGTATCCGCATCTCACGTTCTGCCACAACGCTGAGTGGGAGCGAAACAATATCCTCGCGTCGCTGTTTTGCGCGGAGGAGCATTTCGCGGACGGGTTCGTTTGCTCTTACGCCGACATTTTGTATCGCCCTCGCGTGGTGCAGAAACTGATGGCAAGTCCGCACGACATCACGCTCGTCGTGGACACGGACTGGCGCAATCGCTACCGTCTGCGCACGCAGCATCCCGAAGACGACGCGGAAAAGGTGTTGGCATCGGGAGACCGTCTGCTGCGCGTCAGCCGCGACGTTGCTTCAGAAGAAGCGCACGGCGAATACATCGGCGTCGCCCGGTTCACGCCACGCGGCGCGGAGGCTCTGCGCGAGCATTATCACCGCGTCGTAAGTCAGTACGACGGTCACCCGTTTCACGGCGCACCGTCGGTGCAGAAGGCGTATTTCATCCACATCGTTCAGGAGATGATTGAGCAGGGCGTCCCCGTTTACAAAGTGGAGACACACGGAGATTATATGGAAGTGGATACGACAGAAGATTATTGGATTGCGCAGCAGGAGTGGAAGGAGAGGGATTAACATGCTTTTCCCTGCGTCCGTCGTCGGCAGTTTGCCGCGCCCGCAGTTTGTGCGCGATTTGTTGGAGCAGCAGGACACGCTGCCCGCTGGAGAGTATCGGAAATGCATGGACGCCGCCGTGATGTTTGCGATAGCGATGCAGGAGTTGGCAGGGCTGGATATTATCTCGGATGGCGAGTGGCGGCGGCGGTCTTACATCGGCGTCATTGCTGACATCTGCGACGGCTTTGAGCGCAAGGTGCGCGATGGGTTGTGGTGGCATACTGTTGTCCAACCAATGAAACTGAAGCGTCCCGGCATTATCGCGGAGGAAGTCAAGTTTCTCAAAGCGCACACGAACCGCAGGGTGAAAGTGTGCCTCCCTTCGCCGTATCTTTTAGGACAACGTATGTGGGAGGAGGATAAATCCCGCGAAGCCTATCCGACGCGGGAGGCGTTCATGCGCGCGCTCGTGCCTGTATTGCGCAACGAGTTGCTCGCTGTGCGAGATGCGGGCGCGGACGTGGCGCAATTTGACGACCCGCACTTGTGTTTGTTTGTGGATATGCGCGTGCAGGAGCAGTATGAGAATTGGGAACACGAAGCCAACCTGTGTGTGGACCTGTTGAACGAAATTGTCGACGGCATTAGCGGCGTAAAGATTGCCGTTCACCTGTGCCGTCGCAACAAAGGACGCGGCGGTTGGGTCGGGGAGGGGGGCTATGAACCGATTCTGCCCTTCCTGTGCAAACTGAAAGTGAATCAGTGCGTGATGGAGTTCTCCATCCCCGTCGCGGGCGACTTCGCCGCCTTGCGCGGTTTGCCCGAGGACCGAGAAATCGGCTTGGGCTGCGTGGACGTTCGGAGCGAGCATGTTGACACGCCCGAAGAAATCGCCGCCCGCGTCGAGAACGCGCTCAAACACATTTCTCCTGCACGTATCACCCTCAACCCCGACTGCGGCTTCGCCCCCGGCAGCGCGGCGAAAATTCCGTTAGATGAGGCGTATGAGAAGTTGAAGAACGAAGCGGAGGCGGCGCGACGGCTGAGGGAGAAATATGAATAGACCTCTTGCAAAAGTCGCGGTCAGAACTTTTGCAATTGGTTAATTGGTTATTGGACATCGGACATCGGTCATTCCTCCAAGTGATACCGGATGTTCGTCACCGCCACCTTCGGCTTGAACAGCAGCGCGAACTTGAGGTAGAAACCCGTTTGGTTGTGCAGGAATTTGTGCCACCATTTCGTCGTTTCAAATTCGGGCAGCACCACCGTTACCAAGTCCAGATTCTGCTCGCGTATCAACGTGTCAATGTAGGTAAGCAGCGGCTCGCGTAACTCACGGTAATGGGATTTGAGCACAAACAGCGGGATGCCCTGTCCCCATACTTCCCATTGTTCTCTTAACCGCTGAGATGAACCGGGTTCCATTTCCACGAAAACGGCGTGAACGTTGCGGGCGATGGACTTCGCGTAAAGAAGAGCCGGGATGATGCCCCGATGGATGCCGGGCACGAGGACGATGACGCTGTGATTGAGCGTGCGGGGCGGCTTGTAGCCGTCTAAAGTGAGTTGCCGCCTTACGTCCTCATAGTGACGGTGAATCTTGAGGAAGGCGAATAACAGCAAAGCAATCGCCACGACGACCATCCACGCGCCCTGCGTAAACTTGACGGCGACAATCACAACGAGAACGGTGCACGTCGCCATCGCGCCAACGGCGTTGCACAGCGCGCCCTTCTGCCAGCCGGGTTCGCGCCGCGTCCACCAGCGTCTCACCATGCTCGTCTGCGACAGCGTGAAGGAGAGGAACACACCGAGCGCGTAGAGCGGGATGAGTTTATTGACCTCGCCTTTGAAGATGAAAGTAATGAGAGCGGCAAAGAACCCCAGCAAGAGAATGCCGTTCTGAAAGACGAGGCGGTCGCCCAGACTGCCCAGCGAGCGCGGAGCCAACCGGTCGCGGGCGAGGAAGGACGAAAGACGCGGGAAGTCCTGATATGCCGTGTTCGCGGCAAGGATGAGGATGAGGGCGGTGCCTGCCTGAATGACGTAGTAGAACGGACTCTTGCCAAAGATGTGTCGCGCCAGATTAGAAATCAAACTTTCCTTGACGCTGGTGACGTGCCCGTGCGAAACACCCTCGATGAGAGGCTGCGCGTGGAAGACGTAGGCAAGAAAGGTTATCCCAATGAACACCGTCGTCAAAATAGCCGCCATCGCCACTAACGTCTTGGCGGCGTTCTGGGCTTCAGGTGGGCGGAACGCGGGGATGCCGTCGCTGACGGCTTCAATCCCGGTGAGAGCGGCGCATCCCGATGCAAAAGCGCGCAGGATGAGGAACGGTGTGAGGGCTTGCAGCTCCTTTGAAGGCACTTGTTGGATAACTGGCATGGGCGTCGCGCTGCCCGTGAAGTATTTGATTAAGCCAACAATGATAAGGACGAACATGCTGCCGATGAACAGATAGGTCGGACCCGCAAACAACGCACCCGATTCCTTTGCGCCGCGCAGGTTGGCAATAGTAATAAAGCCGATGCACACCAGACAAAGCCCAACGCGGGGGTAGGTGTTGCCGAGATATTCAAACTGCGTTCCACGCGCGGCTGACGTAATCGCAAGGACGCCAGCGGACACGCTGACGGCGACGGTGAGAACGTAGTCAATCAGCAGTGACGCCGCGGCAATCAAGCTGGGAACCAGCCCCAGATTGTCCCGCGTGACGATATACGCCCCGCCGCCTTGAGGATAGGCGAAAATGGTTTGACGATAGGACATTACGACGATGACGAGCACGGTAGCGATGACAATGCCAATGGGGAGGGTATAGCGGAATCCCATGCTGCCCGTCAGCATCAACATGAGCAGGATTTCCTCCGTCGCGTAAGCGTTGGACGAGAGCGCGTCGGAGGCAAAAACGGGAAGCGCCAGATAATTGGGAAGCCGTTGGTGTTTCGCTCGCTTGGTCGCGAGACGTTCACCGATAATCAAACGCCGGAGTGCCCCTGCTGCCATTTGAACATTCCCCTTTGATGGTTGCGCCGCTTCGCTAATGGTTGAGACTATCTACTAAACTATCTACTAATATAACTGCGAAGTCAAGGGGATGCAAGAGGCAGAGTACATTGCATTTCCGTTGATGAAATCCGCTCCGTCACCGTCGCGGCTCGGTTTAGGGATAAATCTGAGCCGCGACGGTGACGGAGCGGATTTCTACGTCTACCGCCACGTCATCTCATACTGAGCAGGGGTCAGCCGGCATACCGTGAGATGTCCTCCGTCTGACATCAGACAATTGGAACAAATAAAAATTGATTAAGCGTTATAAATGATTATTCATGTATCATATTAATAAATTACTTAACAATTATTGATGTTTACAGGATGCGAAGGAGGGTAGGAAACTACTGGACTATAATCAATGTTATATTCAACTATGGCTTGAAGTGAGCGTAGATTCTACGGACTTGTCCACTCGGTAGGAGAACGGCGCTTGCTCCGTTATATTCAATTTCTGTCGTCTGTTATTAAGTCTGATAATTTAAGTTATGGATTTTTTCTATGTCCTTCACCTCCCCACAACTCATTTGACAGCAAATCGTTTCTGTGCTATAAAAGGGCAAATCAGCAAGGGGAGCCAAACATGAAACTATCTGGACAAATCGCGCTGGTAACGGGAGCCTCGCGGGGTATTGGGCGGGCAATTGCGCTGGAACTGGCGCGGGAAGGCGCGGATGTAGCAGTCAATTATGTCGAAATTGAGGCACGTAACTTCTCCGATGCTGCCGAAGTGGTCAAACAGATAGAATTGCTGGGAAGGCGGTCAATCGCCGTCTCTGCCGATGTGTCCTGCCCGTCAGACGTACAGCGGATGGTGGAGGCGGTGGGAGAGCATCTTGGCGGTCTGCACGTTCTCGTGAACAACGCGGGCATCGTCCGAGATCGCACGGTGCAGAAGATGGAGTTGGACGAGTGGAACGAAGTCCTCGCTGTGAATCTGACAGGCGCCTTCCTTTGCATCAAAGAATCGTTGCCATTGATGATGGAAGCAGGCTACGGACGTATTATCAACATGTCCTCCATCGTTGGCGTCACGGGTAACTTCGGCCAGGCAAATTACGCGGCAAGCAAGGCGGGGCTGATTGGCTTGACGAAATCGTTAGCCCGTGAAGTGGCGCGGAAAGGCATCACCGTCAACGCCATCGCGCCCGGTTTCATTCAGACGGAAATGTTGGAGACGATTCCTGAGAACTATCGCAACACATTTCTGCGGCAGATTCCGCTGGGTTCGTTTGGTCAGCCGGAAGACGTGGCGCAATTGGTCGCGTTTCTGGCTTCGCCCCAAGCCAGTTACGTGACGGGTCAGGTTTTCCACGTCAACGGCGGCTACTGGATGTGAGGCTATGGCGCGCGCGAAAGTCATGTCGGCACAAGAGGCTATCGGTCTCATCTGCGATGGTGACACCGTTTTGGTCAGCGGTTTCGTCGGCTGCGGACACCCGGAGGAGCTAACAGCCGCAATAGAGCAGCAGTTCTTAGAAACAGGCAAACCGCGTGACCTTACCATCATCTACGCCGCAGGACAGGGCGATGGCGCGACTCGGGGCATCAACCACCTCGCCCACGAGGGCTTGGTGCGGCGTGTAATTGGCGGACACTGGAACCTTGCGCCTAAAATGGGCAAACTGGCTGTGGACGAGAAAATCGAAGCCTACATTTTTCCGCAGGGCGTCGTCACTCACCTTTACCGCGACATCGCGGCAGGCAAGCCGGGGACGATTACGCACGTCGGCTTGAAAACGTTCGTGGATCCGCGCGTGTCAGGTGGAAAGTTAAACGCGCGATCCAAAGAAGACCTGATTGAAGTCATCACGTTAGGCGGGCGCGAGTGGCTATGGTATAAAGCCATCCCCATCAACGTCGCGCTTGTGCGCGGGACGACAGCCGACGAACGCGGCAACGTCACGCTGGAAAAGGAATCTGGTTCTCTCAGCGTGACAGCGGCGGCGCAGGCGGCGAAGAATTCGGGGGGCATCGTCATTGTGCAGGTCGAACGTTTAGCCCAGGCGGGAACGCTTGACCCACGCCTCGTTAAAATCCCCGGAATTCTTGTGGACGCTATCGTCATTTCACGCCCAGAAAATCACTGGCAGACGTTCGCCGAACGATACAACCCCGCTTACAGCGGCGAGGTGCGTGTGCCGTTGAGCAGCCTCCCTCCCCTCCCCTTAGATGAACGAAAAGTCATCGCACGGCGCGCCTTGATGGAACTCGTGCCGGAGGCTGTCGTGAACCTCGGCATCGGCATGCCCGAAGGCGTCGCGGCAGTGGCGGCGGAGGAAGGCGTTAGTGAGTTAATGACCCTGACCGTCGAAGCCGGTCCCATCGGTGGCGTACCCGCCAGCGGTTTGAGCTTCGGTTCAGCGGCGAACCCTGAAGCGATCATTGACCAGCCTTCGCAGTTTGACTTCTACGACGGCGGTGGGTTGGACATCGCCTTTCTGGGCATGGCGCAGGTCGACCAGTTCGGCAACGTCAACGTCAGCAAGTTCGGTCCGCGCATCGCGGGAGCAGGCGGGTTCATCAACATCAGCCAAAACGCGAAAAAGGTTGTGTTTTGTGGAACATTCACCGCAGGTGGTCTGGAGGTTCGCGTTGCCGACGGCAAACTGGCGATTGTGCAGGAGGGCCAGCATCGCAAGTTCGTTCAGCACGTCGAGCAAATCACTTTCAGCGGCGAGTATGCCCGCGAGCAGGGCAAGCCCGTCCTCTACATCACGGAACGCGCTGTGTTTGAGATGCGTCCCGAAGGATTGACACTGACCGAAATCGCGCCCGGCGTGGATCTGGAGACGCAGATTTTGAAACAGTCCGATTTTCCGCTGCGTATCTCTCCACAGATATGCACGATGGACACAAGAATCTTTGCTACCGAGCGCATGGCGTTGCAGTTCTAAATTCGTGTTGCCCTCTTGCGACCTGAGTGCTATAATGAGTTTGGAACAAGGTCGGAGCGAAAGGAGGATTGCGATGGCTCCAGTGGACGATGCCACGAAAAAGCATATTGACCGCTGGATTCGGGAGAATGACCGGAACGAATTCGGCGACCCGAAGGACACGGTGTACGCGGGCGGCAACCCTTTATTTGATATGCTGACAGGTAAGATGAAAGACCGCTATGAGTACATCCTTGAAAAGCACCCCGAATTGCGGGTGTGGAAGAAGTAAGAGATTTGGGAAATTAGGAAATTAGGAAATTAGGAAATTGGGAAAATAGAGAGCTTCTCAGTTTCCCAGTTTCCGCTGTATGAAGGAGACTTCCATGAAGTCCTCGTCCTCCCCTACCCTGCGTTGGTTGGCAGTTGCGGTTTTGGCGCTGACTGCGCTGCCCCTCATTTTCAGCCTGACCTTTCAAAAGCCTTCAACGCGCCCTGAGCCGACGGTTGCGCCCAGTGATGCTGACCCGCGCGAAGAACTGCTCGTTGACTTGAAGGATAATACAACGCCGCAAGACATCACTGCCTTGGAACAGAAATATAACATTGACCTTGAGTTCAACACCGAAAACGCCGCTGACGAAAAACTGATGGTCGCTGATATTGACCCGTCGCGCCTGTCCGATTTGGTCACCCGGCTGCGACAGGAGCCGACCGTCGAAATCGCCGAACCGAACGTTGTCTACCACCTGCCGCCCGATGAAGAGTTCATCCGTGCCAGCAGCGGAACAGGTGAAGAGACCCCGCCTGATTCCCGCGCGGCGTGGGCGCCCAACGACCCGCGCTACAAAGAGCAGTGGAACTTCAACCTGATTGGCATGGAGCAGGCGTGGGAAAAAACGCGCGGCAAGGGCGTCGTCGTGGCGGTCATTGACACGGGCGTCGCGTCCGAGAATGACCACAAGTGCTACTGGGCGAAGGACTTCCGCGAGACGAAGTTCGCAAAGGGCTACGACTTCGTGAACAAGGATGAGCATCCCAACGACGACCACGGGCACGGCACGCACGTCGCGGGCACGATTGCCGAATCCACAAACAACAACGAGGGCGTCGCGGGCATCGCGTTTGAGGCGAAAATCATGCCGCTGAAAGTCCTCTCCGCCAGCGGCGGCGGCAGCGCGGCGGACATCGCGGACGCAATTCGCTACGCCGCTGACAAAGGCGCGAACGTCATCAACATGAGCCTCGGCGGTCCGTTCCCCAGCGGCGCGATGGAGTCGGCGTGCAAGTATGCGGCGAAGAAGGGCGTCGTCATCGTCTGCGCGGCGGGCAACAGCGGACGCGAGGGCGTGAGTTATCCGGCGGCGTTCAAAGACTGCATCGCCGTTTCTGCTGTGGGACCCAAAGGTGAGTTGACGCGCTACTCATCCTACGGAAAGGAAATCGCCATTGCCGCTCCCGGCGGCGATACTTCTCTGGGCAAAGAGTGGGGCATTCTGCAGAACACCGTTTATCAGGGCAAGGACGATTACTACGCCTTTAACGGAACTTCGATGGCATCGCCGCACGTCGCGGGCGTCGCCGCCCTCATCATGTCGCTGGGTGTGAAAGACCCCGCGCAGGTCAAAGCCGTTCTGCAAAAATCAGCGAAGCCCAAAGAGCCGAAGAAAAAGTATGGCGCGGGAATTCTCAATGCCGCCGATGCGGTGAAATTAGCGGCATCCTCCGAATTCCAGCAACCGATTCTCACGGACACTGACGAAGGGACCGACGCAACGACGGACGAACCGAAGACGACTCTGACCGTGCAATCGCCGATTCCAATTTTCAACAAGTGGATTGACCTGCTCGTGAAAGTCGGCATGGCGCTGCTCATCTCTGGCGGTTGCTTCGCCGTTGGCAAGTTTAAGAAGCGCACAAAGGGCACAGCGGAATATCCGTTGGCAGTCACCGCCACGTTGCTCGCGGGCTTGCTGCTGCCCGATTTCGTGATGTGGTTCTACGGCGCAAACATGTGGGCGAACCTCATCGCGCACAGCGTCCTGATTCCCGCCTTGCTGCTCGCGTTGGGTTTGCAGAACAAGCGCGCGCTGCAACTCCTCGCCTACTTCACAGCGGCGGTCACGCTGCACCTCACATGGGACGTCTGGCGTCACGTCACGCCGTTTGCTGACCTCGGCTTGCGCGCTCTTCCGTGGTTGATAGCAAACATTATTGTCGGCGTCTGCGTTGTCATCGCTGCCGTTCGTCGCTGCACGGCTCGCCTGCTGTAAACGGTAGTTCTTTGAGGTTGTTGTCGCAGAATCAACAGGCTGTCGCCAAAGGACTTGACGACAGCCTGTTTTGTTGGTATCTCCGACGACATCATCACTGACGACATCATCACTACTGTTTATTTGAACGTGGGAGAGTCCACCTCGCTCCTATCGAACCGTTGCCGACGCGTATGCTGATGCTGAAAGATTCTTGTCCTGCTTTGTTGTAACTAACGATTTTACGCACTTGTGCGGAGATCAGATTATCCGGGCACATCCTTCTCATGTCGCCCAGGGTACGGCTGACGGCTGCCCGGCGGATGAGATCTGTAACCTTTTGTTGTACCTGAGGCGGCAGAGAGTTAAGAGGAAGACCCCGGGGCAATTGATCACGTTGAGTGTCTGTCAGGCTCTCATCGAGCGACCGCGCAAGCCCGGCGGCGCTGTCATGGCGGTGTTCACTCAACAGATCGCTCAACCGTGTCAGTGGTGCGGCGCGCATCAGGCGGCGCATATTCGGTGTCAGGGAAGAATGGTAATGTTCCAGAGTAAAGCCCTCGTCGATTTTTGACCACTGCAGTCCATACAACAGAGCGATGGCTGTCATTGCTTCAGCCAGCGGCATGTCGCGAATAGACATCGTTAAGCGCAACCCTTCTGCCTTGACGGCGTCACTGACACTCAGTTTCGTACCGGACTTTTCAGCCAGAACCGCCACCGCTTTCGCCAAGTCTTCCCTCACGAGTGTGCTGGAAACTTTGGCGCGCAGGCTGGGATAGGCAGCGAGGCGCAAATCAGGGCGAGGTCCGATTCTTTCCATCTTTTCGGCAGCCAGCAAGGCTGCACTCAATGCAACACATGCACTGCATACGAGAAGCCATCGGCGCATCATTATTGACTTTCCTCCTTTGCCCATTTCGTATTAAATCCTACCCTGAACTTCGACGATTGAATGTAGAGAAAGGGTTGCTGTTCGGTGATCGCAGAGCGTAACTTTATGTCGGGTGGCAATCCCGCAGTCAAAGTGCGAGTGAGGGAAGTACTTTGATGTTGCATCCACAATGAATACCACAACGCCCCCATGATGCTCTCTGCATTGGGCAACTCCCCCACAAGAACTCCTTGACGCTGCCGCTCCTCTGGTAATTGCATCAGGAGACCTGTCAATCCCTCATTGAGGATGACCTCTGCCTGCCGCTGGAGTTGGGGGTTAACCGGTTGCGTTGAGAGTTCGCGGTTCACCTCTAATCCTATTTGAAGAATCTCATCTGCAGAGGGTTTTCGTTTGACCAACAAAGCCTCACCAGGACGACGAGGAGATGAGTAGTGGCTCATAGACCACCAGATGTAATCGTTATCCTTCGTGAGAGTATGCAATGCGTCTTCCCATCGCTTTCCTTCCACGTTGACGGGACGCGCTTTGGAAGGAGGCATGTCAGAAGCGTCGCAAAATACGTTCAATTTCTCCCGCTCTGCGAACTGAACCATTACTTCATCAAAACTCCCGGCGACTCCTTGAGCGTTATCCTGCGGACTGGCAGACGCCCACAATCCCCATGCATAGAGGCTCACAACTATACCAATTGTCAAGAGAATGGAAAAGCATTTATTCATCTCGCTCCCCCTCCCTTACAGGGAAGCAGAAGCACCCTGGCGACTGCGGTACAGTAGTTGCCAGAGTGCTTCCGCTCTTATGCCCGCACTACTCATAGACCAGCAGCGGCTGTGAATGATGTCATAGTCTCTTGTGCAAAAGATGCTGCTGATCCATTTCCGACTCCAAAATAGACAGACACACTTGCTGTGGTCTTTGCCTTTACTTGCACGAATTCGGTTAATGTATCGTTGTTGTTGAAGACTCTATCGTAACTTCTGTGATCAGTCAGGGTTCGATTATCAGTGCGACTGTAGGAATTACCAGCGCCCGCGCACGATCCTTCCAAACCTAACAGAGCTGTCTGTGCTGTTGACACTGCCATTCCTCCTATTGCATCCGCTGAAATAGAACCCGTAACCCAGAGATTCTCCGTCAGTGTTGCTGTCGTGTGAGCACCGTCGATTGGATCCCCCACCCATTTCCACTGTCTTGTCACCACCAATCCCCGTGTGGCGGAGTGAGTTGACGCCTCAGTCACGGCATTCAAGGTTGATTGTGCCTTGGCGTAGTAACTTGTTTCGCTGATCTCACTCGTGCTGCCCGCTTGGTCGGTGTCTACTGTGGAATCGTCCGTCTCCTCCCATTGAAGTTGAAAATCCCCGAATGCTCTGCCTGAAAGTACCGGGCAAAGCAGTACAAAACCCGCTATTGCGATTATCAGACAACTGGACATCTGCCTTCTTTTACTCATTGTTCCTCTCTCCTTTCGTTTGATGGATTCACTTCATCTTCAGCCTGGGACAACGTTTAGCCTTCCGCTTGGCACATCACCTCCTCAATCGCCACCATTGTAACTATTGCCATGAACCCTGCGCACTGACCCGTCAAGGCGCAAGACATTGATGCCTTCACCGGGAGGCGAGCAAATATCTAACTCCTCTCGGTTACGTGGCGCGTTACCATGAAAACCTAATGCATCCGCGATGATCGTCGTGCCGATGATGTCAGATAAATTGTGCTGACCATCATTGCAAGTCACTCGCGAACGATTGAGCGCCTTCATATATCTCTCTGGATTACGCTGTCCGCCGTTGTAAAACCACGCATAAACAGGCAGATAACTAATCCCGTGACAGTGGGGCGGCGTTGGACATCCCAACTGAGTGCCACCCGGTTCCATAACTTTAAATCCATCTGAGGCAGGACAAAAGAACACGTCCCAATTGTCGCCCACATAGCGTAACAACACCCCGCTGAGGCGATGCGTACGTTCATCTCCGTCAGCCTGATAAGATAAGTTTTGCTGAGAAAACCCCGCCTTGGTGAATGGCAAACGTCCACTGGCGTCCTCGGCATACGCGCCTATCGCGAGGCTGATTTGATGGAGGTTGGAGACACAATGGGCATTCCGGACGGATGAACGGACGGCACCGAACGTCGGAAAAAGAAGCGCCAGAATGATAGCGATGATAACGAAGACTATGAGAAGTTCGATGAGAGTCAGTCCTGCCTCCATCCGTGTCAGGAGAGCGGGCAGGCGATATTCCAGACCTTCCATTGGACGACTTCCTTGTTTGCAGCGCATCTCACGTCACCTCTCATAGACATTACAAGAAGTCCTGCAAAGATGGGCTATATTCAGGATTCAAACCGTATATCCAAGTGTTGTGTGAGCATATTATACACCCGGCTTTTTTTTTCGTCAATTAGTTTTTGAAATTTTTTCCCGCTGAGATCTCTGGACACGGTTATAGAATTATGGTAATCTTTGGGATGTCAAGAAAATCTGTCCCTCCATTTTCTGTGGGCTGATCACGAGAGTAGAGGTGCATAACTTGAAATCCCTTTTTTATCTGACAGTTTTAGCAATATATCTCACAACCAACATGAAAGGGAGCAAATCAATGTCAATTCCTCGTCCAGAACATCCTCGACCTGATTTTGAACGCAGTGAGTGGCTCAACTTGAACGGCGTCTGGGATTTCGCGTTCGACCCGGAGCAGCAGTGGAAAGAACCGAACGATGTGAAGTTCGACCAGCGCATCGTCGTGCCGTTTCCATGGGAAAGCAGACTGTCCGGGATTCATCGCCCCGACTATCGCGGCGTCGCGTGGTATCAGCGGACGTTCACCATTCCCGCTGAGTGGAAGGGCAAGCGCGTCGCGCTCAAGTTCGGCGCGGTGGACTGGCACGCGAAAGTGTGGGCGAATGGCGAGTTGCTGGGAGAACACGAAGACGGTTACGTGCCATTTGAGTTCGACGTCACAAAATACGTCGGGCGGGAAGTTACGCTCGTCGTCCGCGTCTTCGACGTCGTGGACCGCGAAACGCCGACGGGCAAGCAGACGGGTTGGTACACGCCCACCAGCGGCATCTGGCAGACGGTCTATCTCGAAGCAACGGGCGCGACGTTCGTCAAGCATCTCAAGTTCACAACGCCCGACTTGTCCGGTGCCGTCAACGTCGACCTGACACTGCAAGGCGAAGGAGAAAAGGAAATCCTCATCGAATCGCCTGACAATCAGTTCCCCACGTCAAAACACACAACTTCCGAACAGAGTCCGCGCATCACGTTTCGCGTTCCCCGCCCGAAACTTTGGTCGCCCGACTCCCCTACCCTTTATCCCGCCGTCATTCGCGTGCGGCAGAACGGCAAAGACGTGGACGTGGTGAAGAGTTACTTCGGCATCCGCACGATTGCGCGGGGGAAATTCGGCGGTTCCGATTTTGAGTACGTGCTGCTCAACGGTAAGCCGATTTACCTGCGCGGCGTGCTTGACCAGTCGTTCAATCCCGACGGTATTTACACCGCGCCCGACGACGAGTTCATGGAACATGACATTAAGTTAGCCAAGCAAGCGGGCTTCAACATGATTCGCATTCACATCAAAGTCGAAGAACCACGACGGCTTTACTTCGCCGACAAGTTTGGTATCCTTCTGATGTGTGACGTGCCCAACATGAACGCCCACACGCCACGCGCGCGGCAGACGTGGGAGCACACGATGCGCGCGCAAATCGCCCGCGATTTCAGCCATCCGAGTATCTTCTGCTGGTGCATCTTCAACGAAGAATGGGGCATCGGACGACTCGATAGCGCGCCGCGCGAGCACCGCGTTGATTGGGTGGAGAAGATGTTTCACCTGACCAAAGAACTCGACCCGACGCGGCTCTGTCTGGACAATACCGGCTGGTCGCACCTCATCACCGACCTTAACTCCTTCCACTGGTACAGCCGCGACGTAGACGGTTTCCGACGGCACTACCGCGAAATCAACGACGGGCGCATCAAGGCGGGCGACAACTGGAACTACATCGCCGACCGCACGCAGCGCGGCGAGCCGTTCATCAACAACGAGTTCGGCTACGTTTCGGCGGGCGACGGCGACAGCGACATGACGTGGGGCAATTTGTTCGCCGTCAACGCCATGCGCGCCTGCGAACGCATGGTCGGCTACACTTACACCGAATTGACCGACATAGAGTGGGAACACAATGGCGTTTACAACTATAACCGCTCGTCCAAAGAGATGGGGTTCGACTTCTGGGCGCCGGGCATGACTATTCGGGACGTGTTCGCGGAGGACTTTCTCGTTCTCGACGTGCCCGCCATCAAGCACGCCAAGCCGGGCGAAACGGTCAGCGTGCCCGTGAAGTTCAGTCACTTCAGCGGAAAGTACGAAAGCGGCTTGAAACTGAAATGGCAACTGCGCTTTCTGGACCGCTTCAGTCGTTGGAACGAGAGCAAAATAGAAGTGCGTCCCTGCCCGAAAACACCGGCGTATCGTCTGACGTCTCTCGGCGATATTGTGCTGACGTTGCCCAATGATGCCCCTGTCTTAGCGACTTTAGTCGCTTCTCTCGAAGACGCCCGAGGCAACCGCGTGCATACGAACTTCACGCAGTGGCTTGTTCGCGGCGAAACGGGCGCGCCGCGCGCGGAATTGGTGGACGCGCACACGATTGCGTTGCGCTTCCGTCCCGATGACTGGTCGGAGAGTCAGTTCAGCGAACTGGACATGCCGCATAACCTGACGGAGGGTAAACATTATGGACGCGGTCAGGGCTTCGTGACGTATCGGCTGAAACTGCCCGAAGGTCTGCCGTTGGAGTCGCTGCAATCTATCGCCGTGACGTGCGAGGTCGCCGCCAAAGCCGGGCGCGAAAAAGTGGACTGGGCAGAGCGCGTCAATCCGCAGGACTATCCCCAGACGGACGGGAAAAAGTTTCCGACGACGGTTGACGTTGACATCAACGGCGTCAAAGTGGCAACGTGGGCTTTGCCCGACGACCCGGCGGATGCGCGCGGTGCTCTCTCCCACTGGCGCGGCGTCGAACGCGGTTCGTACGGATTCCTGCAAGTCGCCGATGCCAGCAGCGCGTCGCTTGCCGTCGCCGTCTCGAATCGTCTCCGCGTTGTAGGGGCGAAGCAAATTGCTTCGCCCCTACTGACTGTCCGCTTCACCGTTCCCGCCAGCGCGACCCACCGCGGCGGCTTGGCGATTTACGGCGAAAGCATGGGCTACGCCCCGCTCGACCCGACCGTGACCCTCAAGTTCTCCAAGCCCCTGCCAATGCCGCCGGGCTGGACCTCCAACGAACCCGTCGCCGTCGAAACGTTCCGCGAACGTTTGACGACTGCCTTGCCATCTGCACAACGAGGTGGAACAGAGTGGCGATTCACGACGGAGACTCCTCCCGCAAACTGGACGCAGCCCGACTTCGATGACAGCGGTTGGAAGACCGGCAAGTCCGGCTTCGGACGCCCCGATACACCGGGCGCGATTGTCGGAACCCAATGGACGACCGGAGACATCTACATACGTAAAAAGATTTCAATGCCGACGTTGTCCTCCCGCGACCCGGTGTGGCTGGAAGTGCACCACGACGAGGACTGTGAAATCTACGTCAACGGCAAACTTCTGTGGCGTGAGGGCAGATACCTGACGCAATACAAAACCCTGCGCCTGACACCTGAACAAGTCGCGCTCTTCCGCGAGGGCGAAAATACGATTGCCGTTCACTGTCGTCAGACGGCAGGGGGGCAGTTTGTAGACGTAGGCATCATGACTCTACGACAATGAGGACGACGACAATTTTCGGAGGAGCGATCATGGGCTGGGAACGAAGAGGCAACGGGTTTTATTACTATCGCAAACGCCGCGAGGGGCATCGAGGCATCTCCGAATACTATGATACTCCTCCGAAATGTGACGCAGACAATCCTGTCTGCAGGCAAGATTGCCTACGTCACGTTTTCCTGCGGCGGGGGGCGTCAACGACGCCTGAGGGATGCCTAAGAGCCTGTTGAAAAAGTCAGGATGAGATTCTTCGCTTCGTTCAGAATGACAAGTTTTCGGACTTCAAGTTGTCATTCTGAGCGAGGCGAAGAATCTCTTCGTGGCAGAGCCTTCGGCAACTACTGAGTTTTTCAACAGGCTCTAAGAACACACGCAGAGGAGGCGCATCTTATGCAGCGCAGACGACTTGGCAAGACGGGTTTGGACGTTTCGATTGTCGCGTTTGGCGGAATTGTCGTGATGAACGCGGAACAGGCGGATGCGAACAACATTGTGGCGGAAGCGGTGGACAGAGGGATTAACTACTTCGACGTGGCGCCAAGTTACGGCGACGCGGAGTTGAAATTGGGTCCGGCGTTGGAGCCGTTTCGCAAAGACGTTTACCTCGCCTGTAAAACCGGCAAGCGCGATAAGGACGGCGCGGCGGCGGAATTGCGGCAGTCATTGAAGAACCTGCGCACCGACCACTTTGACGTTTACCAACTGCACGGTTTGAGTAAGATGGAGGAATTGGAACAGTGTCTCGGACCGAACGGCGCGATGGAGGCGTTCCTTGCAGCACGGGAGCAGGGGTTGATTCGATTCATCGGTTTCAGCGCGCACTCGGCGGAGGTCGCAGTGGAAGCCATCAAGCGTTTCGACTTCGACACCATCCTTTTCCCCATCAACTTCGTCCTTTTCCACGAAGCCAACTTCGGACCGCAGGTGCTTGAAGCCGCGAGTGTGAAGGACATGGGGCGGCTTGCGCTGAAAGCGATGGCGCGAACAAAGTGGGCAGAAGGCGCGACGCGCACACACCCCAAGTGCTGGTACGAACCGATGCGCGACCCACGCGAAGCCGCGCTCGCCTTGCGGTTTACGCTTTCACAGCCGCTTGCCACCGCCATTCCGCCGGGCGAAGTGGAGTTGTTCCGCCCGGCGATGGACGTGGCAGGCAGGTTTGAGCCTCTGACCGACGCAGAGCGCGAAGAAGTGCGGCGCATGGCGCAGGGATTGGAGCCGATTTTCCGCCTGGCGGCGTAGTGTTCTGCCAAGGGAGGATTGACGGGTTGAAAAAGGGAGGGCAAGGCTCCCGCCGCGCCGAGGGAGTTCGGCAGGAGCCTCACTCTCCCACCGGTCAATCCTATCTTGACGGAACGGTAGTTCATCCCTACATTCCCAACTTTGCCAGCACCGGTTGTGTGCTAATGATGTGCTTGCCCAGCCCCAACTCGCCGGGCGACACGCCTAATGCGAGTCCAACCAGTTGAGGCAGGTGCAGCACGGGCATGTTGAGTTGGCGGTTGACAAACTTACTCGCTTTCGGCTGTTGCAAGTCGAGGTTCATGTGGCACAGCGGACAGGGCGTCACCATACAGTCCGCGCCGTTGTCTTTGGCTTCGCCGATGTGCTTGCCCGCCATCTTAAACGCCGCCGGTTCGTTCTCCAAGCCGATGGGAAAACCGCAGCAGCGCGTCTTGCCGAAGTAGTCAACGGGCGTGCCGCCCAGCGCCTCGATGACGCGCTCCAGCGACGTCGGGTTGTCCGGGTCGTCCAGTCCCATAACATCCGCCGGGCGCAGAATGTAGCAGCCGTAAAAAGGCGCAACGCGCAAGCCCGTCAGTGGCTTTTTCACCATGCCGCGCAATTTCTCCAAGCCGACTTCTTGGAGCAGCACGTAAAGCAAGTGCGTCACGTTGACCTTGCCGTGATACTCGTGCCCGCCCGGCTTGATGACCTCATTGACCTCGGCGCGGTAGTCTTCATCCTCCTGAAGTTTCTTGTTGCTCTTGCGTAGGCAGCCGATGCAGGTGGAGCAAATCGTCATTAACTCCAGCCCCTGCTCCTCCGCCAATGCGAGTGTCTTCGCGTTGTAAGCGTCCGCTAACTTCGGGTTCTGCGCCTGCAACACCCCCGCGCCCGTGCACGGGGCTTCGTGCAGTTCTACCAACTCCAGCCCGATGAGCGGTGCAACGCGCGCCGTGGACTGGTAAAGTTCCGGGCAGTTGCCCTTGGCAACGCAGCCGGGGAAATACGCAACTCTCATCACAGCCTCCTCAGAATCAATTGCAGATAGCACTCAGCCTTTTGCACATTGAAAGGCACTCAGGGAAACAACGCCCGCCACTCATCTTTGACGCGCTGCGCCTCTATGGAGGTAAGCGCTCCTAACGATTCATAGGTTGTCGTAGAGAGCGTCATACGGTCCGTCTCCTTCGCGGAAAATACTCAACGCCGCCTCCTGCCACACTGCCTCCTCTTCCTCAGCCCCATCATCTTTTTTGCGAGTCATGGCTGATCACCTCGTGCTCCTCGCCATCACCCATTCCGGCAGTTGCGCCGCTTCCAAATCGTCCAGATACCACCACCAATACTCTCGCGGCATCCTCAGCCGCTCGCGCTCGTGCTCGTAGTAGGCGCGGGCATGGTCCAGAATCATCCACCGTTGCTCAATGAGGATTCGGTCAAGTTCCTTCACGCGCTGCTGAATGGGAGCAAGTTCCTCCCTTGCGCCATACTGCCGCAAGTCTTTCTCCAGCCACTCCCGCTGGAACATTAGAACGCCTATTTCCTCAGTTAAAGTATCGTTTTGACGTGCAACTTCTCGCGGGATAATTTTGGTCAGAGTGACCTCATACTGAAGCACTTGCTCTTGCAGATCCTCCACTCTCTTTCTTGTGAGTCTATGTTTGTTCATGACTTCACCTCCCAGCGCACAGGCTGGAACCCTGTTTGGCGCTGAAGATATTCGTTGCCTCCTTCGTGTGGCAAACAACTCTTCAGTTCGCTTTGAAAACCTTCTTCCACTGGCTGCCAGATAATCAGCACTTCACTCGGCGGATGCCAGAACCCGTAGCGCGGCTGTCCTGTATGGTAGAACCGTGCTATCAGGGTTGAGTTACTTTTCAGCACGCGCTCAACCGCTGAATCTGAGACGCCGCGCTCCCATTGCTTCTCGGTAAACTCCTTGTTGACGTTCCCCGCCTCCCAATCTGCCAGCGCCGCTGCCTGAATCGCCTTCGCTTCTTCCACCGTCCATCGCCGCGTCACTCTACCCTCCGTGCCCTACGCTGCTCCCCGCCATCACCCATTCCGGCAGTTGCGCCGCTTCCAAATCGTCCAGATACCACCACCAATACTCCGGCGGCATCTTCAGCCGCTCGCGTTGGTAACGATAGTATTCAGGGGTATAGGCGTTCACGATAGCCTCCCGCTGCGCAATAAGAATCTGGTCTAACTCTTGCAGCCTCTGCCAAAGCGTGAGTGCCTCACCTTCGACGCCATGCTTCTGCAACTGCACCTGAAGCCACTCACGGTCGAATAGCAGGTGGAAGATTTCCTCTCCCACTGTCTCATGCCCTTGCTCGATGTCTCGTGGTATGATTTTCGTGAGTGTGAGTTCGTATTCGCGCAACTGCTTCTCTACGGTGGGCAGTGGTCTTTTTCTGAAACTCATGGTTATCACCTGCGCCTACCAGCGCACTGGTTCAAAGTTTGTCTGACGCCGCATGTAAGCCTGACCGTCATCCTTCGGAATACAAGTCTTCAATTCGCTCCTGAATCCCGCCTCCGCTGGTTACCAGCCAATGAAGACGCGGACTTCCGGATGCCAGAACCCATAACGCGGCTGTCCGTAGTCAGTGTAACGGCAAATCAGCGGTGACTTGCTTTTCAACGTGCGCTCCACATCCTTGTCGGACACGCCGCGCTCCCCCTGCTTCTCGGTAAACTCCTTGTTGACGTTCCCCGCCGCCCAATCTGCCAGCGCCGCTGCCTGAATTCGCTTTGCCTCTCCCTCTGTCCATGTTCGCCTCATCCCTCACTTCTTTGCCTCCAGCGCTTGCGCGATTCGCTGCACGTCCTCCACCTTCTCAACTTTGTGCCGACCGAACGGCGGGGGTTTGATTTTGCCTTTGAGCATGGCGGGCAGCGCGGTGCCCATGTTGGCGAGCGCCCAGCCCATGCCCATTGCTTTCATGGGCAACTCGCGCTCGTCCAGAACGCCGGTTTTGGTGACGCTTTCGGTGAAGAACTTGACATGCTTCGCGCCGACGGTCTCCACGCCGATGCCTTCCTTCAGCGCGGCTTCGCGCAGTTTGATGATGGCATCCATCGGGCGCACCACGACCGGGCATACCTGCACGCACTCATTGCAGCGCACGCAGTCCCACAAGCCGCCGTGCCCGCTCAACTTCTGTAATCGCTCACGTTTCTTCCCGTCGCGGTCATCGTAAACAAACCGTTTCGCCTTCGCCAACGCCGCCGGACCAAGGAAGGTGTCATCTACCTCCAGCACCGTGCAATCGCTCACGCAGCAGGCGCACATGATGCAGGTCGCCTCGAACTCATACTGCTTGAACACAGCAGGGTCTTGCCGCCGCTCTTTGTCAGGGTCGGCATCGGACGGCTGGAGGTAAGGTTCGACGGCTTGCATCTTGTCCCAGAACATTTTCATCTCTACCACGAGGTCCTTGATGACGGGCATGTTCCGCATCGGTTGAATCGTCACCACGCCGTCGCGCGCCACCGATGATACCTGCGTCCGGCACACCAGTTTTGTGTGCCCGTTGACGCGCATCGCGCACGACCCGCAAATCGCCGAGCGGCACGACATGCGGTGCGCCAAGGTGTCGTCCTTATACCACTTGATGTGGTTAAGGGCGTCCAGCACCGTGACCTCGTTCAACGGCAGGTCGTCATCGGTCAGAACGTAGTCCTGAAAATGCGGCTCCTTATCCCCCGCGTCGGGGTTGAAGCGTTGAATGCGAAATGTAATTTGTGCCATCTATCGTCTCCTTCTTCTCGTGCGCTGACGAGGTTGTGTTTCCGGTTGAACGACCAACTCGCCTGTCGCGTAGTTGGCATGAAGCGAATGTCCGCGCAGCCATTGACGGCTGATGAGCGTATCATCGGACCTGTTCAAAATGATGGCAACTGGGCGCTCCCCTCTACCGCCGATACTGGCAAAGCCCATGTAAACCATTTCCGTCGCGGTTTCGCCTGTTGCCAGTTCAAAATCCATCTTCGCTGACAACACCAAACCCAGCGGGAGAGCCTCGTCCGCAGGCAGCGACAGGTCTGCGCCATCAAACTCCGTATCCAGATGTCCCTCAAACACTGCGCTGGCGAGCAGACCTCGCACGGTGACGTCCAGCAGGGCGTTTCCATCGTCGTCAATGCGTCCGCGAATCACAGTTTGCCGTAGACCTTTCGACCAACGCGGAAGATGAAGAACGCCCCGAGGGGGTGCTTCCTGCGCCCCTTCTTCAGGGTGTCAAGCAGGTTCTCCCCAAGGAAGTAATCTCCGCTCTTTCCATCCACCACGCACGTCTTACCCCTATGCTCCTTTTCCAGTTCCTTCTTAATCGAGTCGTAGATCTCGCGCGCCCGTTTTTCGACCTCCTCCCAATCTGTTGGCTCAATGCGAATCGGTTTGTCTCTGCGTTTGGTTTTGGTTGCCATGCATCTTCACCCTCTCAATATTTCCTCGCTTCTGGCTTGAACTTGTAAATCTTCACCGGCTTGTAGTCCAATCGCACGCCGTCATTCTCTTTGTAGCCCAGCGTGTGTTTGAGGAAGTTCTCGTCGTCGCGGATGTTCTCGTAGGTTTTCATGTCGAAGTATTCCAGCCGCGCATGTCCGCCGCGGCTTTCTTTGCGGGCGAGCGCGCCCTCGACGATGACTTCGCTGAAGTCCAGCATGTGCCCCAACTCAATCGCTTCCTGCAAGGCGGTGTTGAACGTCTTGCCTTTGTCGTGAATGGCGGCGTTTTTGTAGCGCGTCTGAAGGTCTTTGATTTTGGCGAGGCATTTCTTCAGGTCGTCCTCGTTGCGGAACACGCCGCATTTTTCTGTCATGACTTCTTTCAGTTCCTTCGCAAGGTCGGCAACGTTCTCGGTGCCAGTATTGTTGAGGATGGCTTTCATTTCCGTATCAGCGCGTGCTGTCGCATCCGGCGGCAGAGCGGGTAGTTTCGCCCCGCCCTGAATGAACTCCGCCGCCGACTTGCCCGCAAGGTAGCCCGTCACCGTCGCTTCCAACAGCGAGTTGACGCCCAGACGGTTCGCGCCGTGAACGCTCATACACGAACACTCCCCCGCCGCATAGAAACCCACGATTTTCTGTTGGTTTTGAGTGTCCACGACGACTTCGCCCTTGATGTTGACGGGGATACCGCCCATGCTGTAATGCGCGCTGGGCTGGATCGGGACGGGTTCTTTGAACGGGTCGAGGTTGACGAAGCGGCGCACCAATTCGGAGATTTGTGGTAGCGCCTCGCGGATGCGCTTTTCGCCGATGGGACGGAAGTCGAGGTAGACATAATCTTTGTTGGGTCCACCGCCGCGCCCCTCCATGATTTCGATTTGTTCGGAGCGGGCGACGATATCGCGCGGACCTTTCTCCAACTTTGTCGGCGCGTAGCGCTGCATGAACCGCTCCATCTTGCCGTTGAGCAGATACGCCCCTTCGCCGCGCGCCGCTTCGCTGAGGAGGATGCCCAGACGATACAACCCCGTCGGGTGGAACTGCACGAACTCCATGTCTTCGAGCGGCACACCGTTGCGGTAGGCAATCGCCACGCCGTCGCCCGTCGAAGCGAAAGCGTTCGTCGTCACGCTGAACGCCCGCCCGTAGCCGCCTGTTGCGAACACGGTGGCTTTGGCTTGCACCACGTCAAGTTGCCCGGTGCGCAGGTCGTAAACCACGATGCCGCCGCACGTGCCGTCACGAATCACGAGGTCAAGCATCAAAAATTCCGAGTAGGTTCTGATTTTCTTCGCATTCTTCATCACCTGCTCAAACAGAACGTGCAAACAGGCGTGCCCCGTGCGGTCGGCGGCGTAGCAGGCGCGGGGAGCTTGGTGTCCGCCGAACTCGCGCTGCGCGATTTTGCCGTTGGGCAGGCGCGAGAAGGCACAGCCCCAGTGTTCGTATTCGTAGATGAGTTGCGGTGACGCCATCGCCGCAATTTCTGCGGCGTCTTGGTCCACCAGATAGTCGCCGCCCTTCACCATGTCGAACCAGTGCAGCATCGGCGAATCGTTTTTCACTTCGTAGGCGGGCTTGCCCTGCATCGTGCGCCAGTCGACGGGCGTGTCCGCTGTCACTTTCTCGTCCACGTTTTCGCCGCTGATTTTCGCGGGCGGCATGTTGCGCTCGGCAATGCCGACGTTGTCCAGCGCAGCGGCAATCCCGCCCTGCGCGGCTCCGGAATGGGAGCGGGTGGGATGCACCTTGCTGACAATCGCCACATCCAACCCCGCTTTGCATACCTCCAACGCCGCGCGCATTCCGGCGAGACCAGCGCCAACAATGACCACATCATGAGTAGGCATGATGAACTCCTTCTTTCGTGTCGTGACTTCTGTGGTTTTCCATTATAACAGTATCAGAGAGGAAGGACAACTACGTGAAGTAGGAATGGGGGAAATCAGGTTAGAACCGATTGCGACGGAGCTGCACTCCGTCGCAATCGGGAATCAAGGGGTCAGACAATCGCTGCCTCGTAACACCGCACCTCAAACAACGCCGCCGGAACTGGTCCCCACGTTTCCACTAATTCAATCGCAAGTTTGTCCGTCGTGACAGCGGGATTGAACAGCAGCGTTCGACGGGTCTGGTAGTTGTCGGTCAACTCCGCGACGGTTTTGCCAGCGGCATCGCGGACGCGGGCGTGCCGCACGCAGAAGGGGATGGCGTTTTCGGGATGACCCATCAACACCGTTTCCATCGGGTGGTCCCAATCCGTGTCGAATGTGAGGTCCAAGCGGGCGATGGTCTGCGGTCTGTCCCATTGAAGCGTCAGCGTCGGCTGCGGGTCGTCGAAGTCCGCGACCCATGCGTTGGGCGCGTTGGTCGGATGGGCGATGCCGTTTGTGACGTTCTGCGGCGCAAAAACGTCGAGGGGCGGGGCGAGGAGGATGGTGAAGTTGTGCCCGCCCGGTCGCCGCGAGGGACACCACATCTCAAAAGTTTCAACGCCGATGTCGTGCTGCGGTTTCTGCGTTCGCGTATGCCGCACGGACAGGATGCCCGTCACGCGCTGCTGAGAACCATGCACTTTGACGCGCTCGTTCTTCATCAGGCAGACGAAAACGTAACGCGGCGTTTCGACGTTGACGCCGAAGTCCACCGTGACGTGCTGGTTCTGCCCCTCGCGCAGTGTGACGTTCTTCGTGGCGAGAACAACGTCGGGGGTATGGTTGTCCGGTCGGCTGCTCGTGCGCAGTTCAAAGCGCAGCGTAGTCGGTGCCTCGACGTGGACAAGAAACGTCATCGCAGGCACGCGCCCGGCGGGCAGGGGCAGCATTTGCGCGTGCGACGTTGTGAGCGGGCTCAGCGGTCCGTTCGCGCTGAGTTTTTCGAGGCGCAAACGGCTGGAGGCGGTGACGGTCGCCCGCCGCGCCAAATCGTCCGGGTCTTCGAGACGGAAGCCGGGAATGTATTGTCCCGTTTTCATCAACTCACGCTGCAAGCGCTTCGTGCGCATCGGTTCCGTGAGGTCGCGGGGTTGCAGTTTCTCGCGGCAGCAGAGGGCAGCGGCGACGCCGACGGCTTGTGCGGAGTTGGCGCAGGTCAGCATGACGCGGGTTGAACCGAACGCGACGTGCGACGTGCTGATGAGGCGCCCAGCGAGGAACAGGTTCTTGATGTTGCGACTGTAAAGGCAGCGGTAGGGAATCTGATAAACTCCCTTCGCGTGCCACTGGTCGCAGCCGGGTTTCTCGCTGTAAATGCCGTCGGCGGGGTGCAGGTCAATAGACCATCCGCCAAACGACACGGCGTCGTCGTGGTGTCGCTGCTCGATGATGTCTTGCTGGCGCAGCATGTAATCGCCCTCAAACCGACGACTCTCGCGCTTGCCGGGGATGCAGCCAACCCACTCTAACGTCATCGTTTCGGCTTCGGGAAACTTGCCCGAATTTTTGATGTAGTCCCACACGCCATAGACGATTTTCCACAACTCCCACTTGATTTTCTCGGTGTCGTGCACGGTGTCCAGCCGCCCGCCCCACTCAATCCACCAGAGGCGACAGCCGTGGGTTTGCGCGTTGAAGTTGCGGTAGCGCGGAATCTGTGTGATGTCCTTCAGCGCGTAACTGGGCGCGACGAACTTGACGGGCTTACCGACGTCCTTGCTGTAAAAGTAGATAGAGTGACCCAACAGTTCGCCGTACTCTTGGCTGGGGGCGAACTTCTCGCCGAATTCGTGCGTGCTCTCCGCGCCCATGCGAAACGCCGCGCCCGACAGGAAGCCCACGATGCCATCCCCCGAAGCGTCGCAGAACAACGGCGCGCGCACCTCATACATCGTGGAGTTCTGGCTGCAAAAAGCGCGCACCGATGTGATCGTGTCGGGGTCAGACTTCGTGACCTCAAAGGCAGCGGTGTTGAGCAGCAGCGTGATGTTCGGTTCTTGCACGACCTTTTCCAGAAGAATCGTGTCGAAGATAAGCGGATTGCCCTCTTTGTTGCGCCAAAGGTTTTCGACGAGGATCTCATCCACGACGCCACCTTCCCGCGCCCAGCGATTGTTGTTGCCCATGTGCGAGGTCGCGCCCAATGCCCAGAGGCGCACCTCGCTGGACGCGTTGCCGCCCAACACGGGGCGGTCTTGAATCAACACAACCTTGACGCCCAGCCGCGCCGCTGTGAGGGCGCAGCAAGTGCCCGCCAGCCCGCCGCCGATGACGGCGAGGTCACTGGTCAGGCGTTCGGTTTTGAGTTCGCGTTGTTTCTGGGGTCCGTTGATGAGCATGAGGTTTCTCCCACAATGTAGCGCAGGCATCCTGCCTGCATCCTGCCGACAGGATGTCGGCGCTACATTTTCTATCGCTTGATGTCCGCCGCCACGCCTGCCATCACGCGCTCCACTTCCTCCCACCGCATCGGCGCGTGGTCGCCATAGAGCGTATGTTTGAGCGCTGCCATCGTTGACCCGATTTGCAGCGCGCGCGGCACGTCGCCTTGCAGGATGCCGTAAAGAAACCCCGCCGTGAAAGCATCCCCCGCGCCGATGCGATCAATAACTTCATGCGTGAAAACGGGCTGACTGCTGCAAACGTCCTCCGCGCAGGCAACCGCTCCCCCGTTCTTCAAGGTCAGCACGGCGACCTTCACGCCGAAACGATCTTTCGTCTTGCGGATGGCGTCTTCAGGGTCGCCCGCGATGCCGAAAAGCAACTCGTTATCCGTGCTGGTGTTGATAAGGATATCCACCTGCGGCAGAATCTCTTCCAAGGTTTTCCGCGCCTGTTCGACGCTCCACAGTTTGGAGCGATAGTTCACGTCAAACGAAACCGTCACGCCCGCCGCCTTCGCCCGTTCAATCGCTGTGCGCACGAGCCGTTCGCAGTTCTCGCTTAACGCGACGGTGATGCCCGTCAGGTGCAGGATGCGCGTGTTGAGGATAAAGTCCCAGTCCAGTTCATCGGGCGTCAGTAGGTTGACGCTGGAACCTTTGCGGTCGTAATAACTGTCCGTCGCTCGAAGACCGCAGCCGAACTCAACGAAATAAAGCCCGATGCGCCCCTCGTCCGTCCACACGACCCGCGAAACATCCACGTTGTTCGCCCGCGCCGCGCGCACGATGCGCCGCCCCAGCGGGTTGTTGGTCAACTTCGACACCCACGCCGTCTTCAACCCCAACCCCGCCAGCGTCGCCATCACGTTCATCTCCGCCCCGCCGGGGAAAACTTCCAAAACGTCCGCCTGCTCCAACCGCGCACGGCGCGGAGCCGCCAAGCGCAGCATCACTTCGCCGATTCCGACAGCGTCTAACATGTTTCTTTTCATGGTCAATGGTCAATGGTCAATGGTCAACGTCTTATAGTTCGTACAAATCAATGTCGTATTCCCCTGCGGATTCTCTGATTTGGAATGAACTACTCTTGGACTTTCCATGCTCTTGAATCTTGCGCTCGATGCTGGTGATGAGATTCCCTAACTGGATTGTTGCTTCCTCGTATTGGTCAAGGAGAGGGGCAATGACAGATTCCTTTAGTTGTTGAACCCCGATAGCATAGTGCAAATGCGCCATGGTTTCACGCGCTTCTCGTCGGCAACGATAGAGGGCTTGAAGATACTCGGTGCTATACTGAGCATAGAACCCTTCGGTCATGTTCGCGCACACCGACTCGGATGATCTGAGGCTTTGAATCCGCAGCCACCGGAAGTCAGGACCAAAGTTGCGAGTCATCTTCTCCACATCAAGAGCCAGACGAAAGCACAGTTGATACGCTGGCATCTGCTCCACCCGTTCAATCTTCCCCATCGCTCTCTCCTCCCTTCCATTGACCATTGACCATTGACCATTGACCCTCAAACGTGTAGTTCCACAACGTCTCCATCTCTCAGAACGTGTGTCCGCTCCACGCTTTGCCCCGCAAATCTTGCCGACCCCCACACCCGCGCTTGTTTGAGTTTCTCCGCAAAATCCTTGTGCACTGCCGCTGCCATGTCCAGCACAGTGCTGCCTTCTTTGAGAATGAACGGCACGTCCATATCCGGTTTCTGTCCAGGCGGCTTGCTGTAAACGCGAATGGCGCGCAGCGCGTCCCACGTGCGACGGCGCAATTCCTCTAATCCTTCGCCCGTTTTCGCCGAAATGGGAATCATCGGAAACTGGTCGGCGTAAATGTCTTTCAGAATCTCCAACCGAACGTCTGCATCGTCTGCGTCCGATTTGTTGCACACCATCAGCGTCCGCCGATACACCAGAATCGGCTCGCGCTGTTCCGGTATTTCGCCGCAGAGGATAATCTTCTTCTCACGCAGCCGATTCAGCACGACGTCAGTTTCGTCCAGCAAATCATCGCTCGCTAAGTTGACAACCAGCCAACACACATCAGCGCGGCGCAGCAAGTCGCCCATCCAGCCCTCCATGAAATCGGCGGCAATCGGCGGCGTGTCAATCAACTGAATCTGCACGTTCTCGAAGTCCATCATGCCGGGCACGGGCATCTGCGTGGTGAAAGGATAATCGACGACCGTCGGGCGCGCGTGCGTCATCGTCGCTACGAGCGCGGACTTGCCCGCGTTGGGCGCGCCGACGAGCAGCACCTGTCCTGCGCCCTGCCGCTCCACCCGCCACGGCGCGGCTTCACGCTTGCCGCTGCGCCGCTGCTGCTCCTGCAACTCCTTGAGTTTCGACAGCCGCCGCTTGAGGTCGCCGCGCAGATGGTCGGTCCCCTTGTGCTTGGGGATGACCGCCATCATCTCCTCTAACGCGGCGATTTTGTCCTCCAGCGTCACCGCCTCGCGGAAGCGCTCTTCGGCTGCGAGATAGTCGGGTGTCAGGTTGGCTGGCATAACGACATCACCCTTACGTTAGGGGATCGCAACTCCTCGGCTTCTGACCGCCTGTTTGATGCGCTCTAATTCATCGGTGCGAATCCGTTTGGCAACCTGCCGAGAGGTGTCGTTGAGGTAGTAAGAGTAATCGTTGTTGTAGCGCACGTCGCGGCTCAGGTGATAGAGGAGCTCATAGTCCTGAGCAATGTGAGGAAGACTTATAGAGACAAACTGGAGACGCTCTTGATGACTATGAAAGGGCGCTCCTCCCTCAGAAGCGTTGAGGGCATCTATGCAATGCACAGCCTCATAGAAGGTGGCAACCATATTCCAGCCCACGAATTCAGTCGTGTCCACATCTAAGAACTGACTGAGGCGGGCGTTGTGCTGCATCTGAAGGAGATGGCGTGCTTCGTCCATTATGACCGTGACATCCTCCTATTTCTGGGCGAAAATGCGAAACCCCTCTTTCACTACGTCTTGGACAGTGCGCGGGGGATGCACCATCAGATGGTCCGGCATCGGTATGCGCAGCAGATCATGATTGCGGCGGGTATTACACCAAGTGTGAACGACCGCTCGCATAGGGTCAAGTTCAAACACAGACATCACCGTCCGCACATACAACTGCCCATATTTCTTGTCGTAGAGGACCGCCTCCACGAAATCGTACTGCAGGACGTCTTGCGCAAACGCTTGCAAAAAGGCTTGCTCTGAAGGTGTCAAGGTCGTTGCCTCATCCTCAGTGGTCTGAACGAGTGTGCGACTGCTCTCTGACACGAGACTCATCTCCTCTCAACAAGGCTGTCTTCATCATACCACCTTCGCAGGGAGCACGCAAGCGAACGCGGAGGAAGTCAGACTGTCATAGCGAATGGTACGATGAGAAGGGGGTTTGCCTGACCATGACAGATACGTTCTTGATAGGCTCCGCCCGCGTGGACGTGACGCCACCGTTGACGATTCCGTATCTGGGCTTCACACCGCGACACGATTTCTTTCAGGGCGTTCACGACCCGCTCTACGCAAAGGCAGTGGTCGTCGGCGACGGCGACGACCGCGTGGCTCTCGTTGCGGTGGACGCGATTGGCTTCCGCAAAGACCTGATGGGCAAAGGGCGAGATTTCACAGCGGAAGTGCGCGAGCACATTCAAAAGCGAACAGGCATCGCGCCCGACCACGTGATGTTGAGCGCGACGCACGCGCACTCGACGCCCGAAACGATTGGCATTCGCCGACTGCTTGACCATCCCGGCGCGGCAGAGTGGCTGGACGTTTTTGCTGACCAACTGGCGTCCGCAGTGGCAATGGCGAATCGCAACCTGAAACCCGCACGATTGAAGCGCAGCACGTCGCCGTTGCACGGCTTGTCGTGGTCGCGCCGCATTTTGGGCAAGGATGGCAAACTTTACTGGTGGGGTAACCGCCCGCCCGACGACGAAATCGCCGACTGGGGCGCGAACGACCACGACGTTGACGTGCTCTGCTTTGAGCCGCTGCGGGAGGGGGAGGCTCCCGCCGAACCTGGTGGCTTCGTCCCGACCTGTCGGGATTCTGTTGTGCTCGTCAACTTCGCCTGTCACCCAACAACCGTGCAGGTGCAGCCGCTCGTGTCGGCGGACTTTCCGGGCAGAGCGACAGCGCTGGTGGAGAACTCCGACGTCGGCTGCGGCTTGTGCCTCTTCCTTCAAGGCGCGTGTGGTGACATTCGCGCCATTCGCACGGTGGACTTTGACGACGTGCGTCGCCAGGGGCAACTGCTCGCAGGAGAAATCACCAAGCAACTCGCGTTGCTCAACGTGCCGGAATATCCCGAAGTGACGCCGTGCGTGGGCGCGGTCAGCGAAACCATCACCGTCCCCTCGCGCCCGCTGCCGCCGCTTGAGCCACTGGAGGAAGCCTATTTGAAAGCGAAGCAGGCTTACGAGCAAGCGATGACGGACGAAGAACGCCGCCGCACCGGTGGGGAACTCCTTCGCACCGCAGAGCCTTACGAACGCACGCGGCGCGGCGACGCGCCTGTTGAGGCAGAAATCCAGGTGTTGCGCATCGGCGACGTCGCCCTCGTCGGCATTCCCGGCGAACCGTTCTGCGAGATGGGACTTGACCTCAAGAAAAACGCCGCCGCTCCCCGCAGTTTGTGTTTAGGTTACACGAACGACTATCTCGGCTACATCGCCCCGCCGTCCGCGTGGGAGATTGGCGGTTATGAGGTCAGTCTCGGCACGTGGTCCATTGTCGGACCGGAGGCGATGGGAATGATGCTGGAAACGGCGAAGAGGCTGGTCAAACGACTGTGGAGTGAGGTCTATTGGGGGGATAGGCTCTAAGCCTCTCTATCACCTGCTCCGGCGAAGCCGTCCCGGTCGTTCCGATTTGCTGAATGGTGATAGAGGCGACGAGGTTGCCGATGAGGGCGGCTTCGCGCAGAGTTGCGCCCGCGCAGAGTGAGGCGACGATGCCCGCCGTCACGCTGTCGCCCGCGCCTACGATGTCTATTTCGCCCGTCACGGGCACGGCGGGGACATGCTCGCAGCCGTCCTGGCTCACAACGAGGATGCCGTCCTCGCTCATCGTCAGGAACACGGGTTTGCCCGTGCGTTCAGCGAGTTGCCTGCCGCACTGCTCCGCGAGTTCGCGGCTGATGTCGCCTGCATAAGCAGGATACACGGCTTTGACCGCTTCGTGGCGGTTGGGTTTGATGATGACGTTACGGAACTCGCCGATGCGCACCCGTGAGTCGGCGTAGATGATTTTGTCGGGATACTGTGCCCCCAGCGCGGCGAGCCCCTCCCGCACGCGGTCGGTGATGACGCCGCAATTTCGTTCTTGCACTTGGTCGGCGACAATGACGCCGTGGACGTTGGGTAGTAGCGACTTCAGTCGCTCGATGATTTCGTCTTCCATCTCGGAGGGCATGGGCACTCGGTTTTTGATGTCCTGCCGTTCAATCTCTCGTTCCTTATCGTTCTCTAAAACCATCGGCTTCGTGTAAGTCGGCGTGAAGCGGTCAGGGACTTCGATGAGATACTCTGTGTTCACACCCGTCGCCGCCAGCCCTTTCTTCAGTTCGTAGCCCTCGCCGTCGTCGCCAATCACGCCCAATGCTGTCACTGTGCCTACGCGCAATGCCATCAGATTGTTCGTCACCGTCCCCGCCGCGCCGGGGCTGCACCGCTTCGCCACGACTTGATGCGCCTCCAGCCCCGTTTCTATCGAAGTTTCGCTGAGGCTGCGGTCAATGATGAGATACTTGTCCAGAAAGAAATCGCCGATGACAACGAGGCGCACGCTGGGCAAGCCCTGAAGAATGGATTGGAGTCGGTGTTTGTCCAATGGGAAATCCTCCTCGTCCTCGTCCTCCTCCCGACCGGTCAGGATGACGATGAGGACGACGTTCATCACTCCACAATCAACCTCCACAAATTCGGAAACGTCCTCCGGTGGTCGCCTTGAACGTAAAAACTCTCCCCGCCTTCCGCCACCGTGCGCACCAGCAGCGTCTTCCACGGGCGGAAGTAATACTTCGGGTCGGTCTTGGGCGCTTCGTGATGATAGTCCTCATCCAGAGGCACAAGGTCGAACACCGCCGTCGTGAAGCAAGCGATACGCTGTCCCTGCTGATGGGCAACGTTGCGCGCCATCGCCAACGCTTTGAGGAAGACTTCCGGTCCCATGATGGCAGAACCGAAGTTGAGCAGCACGCCGCCTTCCAGATTTGTCACTGTGTTAGCGAAGATGAGGAAGTCCTTGTAGGACGTCGCCCCCAGCGCCGCGCCATCGCAGTTGGGGTGTTCATGGATGATATCGTAGCCGATGCCGACGTGACAGGTGAGGGGCACGCGCAGCCGATACGCCGCCCGCAAAACACTGATGTCGCCGTGCGGAAAATCGCCCTGCGCTATCGCCCGCCCGATGCTTTCGCCCATGCCCAAGCCGTCTTTTGCGCCTGCTTTGATGGCTTCGTTGATGAGTCCCGTCTCGCGCCACAGTCCGAACTCTCCGCTCACGATATACCGCGCCACGCTTTCCGTCGTCGCGCCGACCAGAGCCAGTTCAAAGTCATGAATCGCTCCCGCGCCGTTCATGGCGACGTGCGTGAGAATGCCCCGCTCCATCAGGTCAATGATGAACTGCGACACCCCCGCACGAATCAAGTGCGCGCCCATCATCAGAATCACCGCGCTGCCGCGCTGCCGCGCCTCCATGATGCGCTGCGCGATGTCCGGCAAGTGCGGATGCTCAAACTCCGGCAGCGGCGAATCCAACGCTAAAAAAGAACTCAAGCTCAAATCGTGAACGCGCTCCGCCAGCGGCTTGAGCCGCAGACGGCTTCTGTCGAAAGTCTCGTAACTCACGGTTGTTTTCCGAAAATGTCACGCGGATTAGGGCTAACGCGGATAGCGGATATAAAAGCATCCGCATTACTCCTAATCTGCGTGACATCTTTCATTCGTCCGCAAAGAGGTAGGCAAGCAGCGTGTCGCCCTCCCGAAAATCTCCGATGATGATGTCCGCCCCCGCGCCGATGAGACGGTTGCGCTTCCACTCGTTGATGCCGCACCGCCGCGCTTCATCCGATGCTACGCCGATAGCGATGCCCCCCACCGCCTTCGTGTTTTCTATCTCCACGTAGCCGTCCCCGAACGCGGCGAACTCTCGCCCGTGCAAATTGTGGTCTTTGAGGATTTTCTCGATAATCATCTGCTTGGAAAACGTCCAGTATTCGTCCACCGCGCCATAGATGTGCTCGCCAAAGTAGTCCGCCACACCCAACGCCTGCGCCTCGTCAATCACGTAATGTTTATCCGTTCCACTGGCGAGATAAAGCGTGCAGCCGCGTTTTTTCAAAGCGTTCAACAACTCCATGCTGCCCGGCACGAGCAGGTCCTCGCGTTGAATCTTTCCGCTTTTCAATCCTGCGACGCGATGTTCAATGCGCTGCCACAAGCGTTCGTGATACATGCGTTTGTAGTCAAGGGGTGGCAGCGGTTCGCCGCCCCGCTGCCTGATTTCCTCGCACAACTGAATCATCTGGTAAATCGTCTGCTTGCCCGTCAGCCGCTCAACGAACTCCGTGACGACGTGATGAATCTGCGCCTCCGATTCCGCCTGCGGCGTTTGCCGCAGTATCTCCACCATCATCGGAATCATCACTTGCTGCCAGCCCTCGCGGATGAGCGACAGCGTGCCGTCAAAGTCAAACAGCACGTGCCTGATAAAGCCGCGTTCGATATGCGGATTGATGATTTCAATACCTTCGCCGATGAACTGCGACGTCGGTCTGTTGACGTCTGGAGCCATGCCGTCCTCCTTCGACTGGCGTCCCCACGGCACTCCACTTCGTTCCGTGCCTGACGACAAACGACGCAGCGCAGCGGAGTGGCGTCCCCACGGCACTCCACTCCGTTCCGTGCCTGACGACAAACGGTTCGTAGTCAGCCACGCAGCGCAGCGGAGTGGCGTCCCCACGGCACTCCCCTCCGTTCCGTGCCTGACGACAAACGGCTCGTAGTCAGCCACGCAGCGCAGCGGAGTGGCGTCCCCACGGCACTCCACTCCGTTCCGTGCCTGACTACAAACGAATTTGGGGATAGGCTCTTAATCAATATAACCCAACCCGCGCAGTGTTTCTTTCACCTTCTCGCTTTCTTCTGCGGTGTAGGCTTCCTCAAACTGCTTGTCCTCGCTGTCATCCGCCTTGATGGTCGTCACGACTTTCGTCGTGCTCAAAGCCTCCGTCAAAACGCGCCCATCCATGTCGTCGGGAATCGGCAGGTCCAGCATATACAGAATGGTCGGCGCGAGGTCTAGGATGTTCGCGCCTGTCAATGTCGCCCCTTCTCTCACCTGCTCTCCTGCCATGATGAGGAGGCCATCGTCGCGGTGATTGCCGTTCTTGTTGCGGAAGCCGACGCCGTTCAGTTCGGCGGCGCTCAGAGTTTCGACGGGCAACTTCCCCTGACGGCTGGGGCGATAGGCGTAGTTGTAGCCGCTGTCCAACGCCCACTTCACGATGAGGTCGGGAGCGCGTTCGACGCAATCGCCGTGATAAATCTCCTCGCGTCGCCACACGGCTTCGACAATCGGCGCGCCGGTTTCCGGGTCGCGCCACGATTGCAGGCGCTCGATGAGCCGACGGCGCACGCGCTCGTAGTCCGCGCCCTGCTCCACGATGCCCTGCGGCTCGCGCCCTTTGACGTTCAGCCAAATCGTGGGATAGTAGGGGTTCTCTTCCGCGTAGGCTTGCGTTTTCTGCCACGCGATGTCGCCAAAGCGGAGGAACGACTCAGCGCGGTGGACCAGTTCCTTTGACCTTCGGCGGAACATCTCGCGCCGCACCCACGCGGGCAGAAACTTCAACGCTGCCATCTTCGCTGCGTTCAACATCGCCATCTTCGCCTGCTGCACCACGCCGCGCCGACGGAACGCGAGAAAACCTTCCTGTTCCAACCAGCGATTGATGTGCAGAATTTTCCTGCCCGTGCCGCCGAAGCCGTGGTCAGACATGATGACCACTGACCACTGACCACTGACGGCTGACGGCTGACCCTGAGCCATTGACCATTGACCATTGACCGTCTTGCGCAGGAATCGTCCAATCATGTCGTCCAACTTCTCATACACCGTCCGCATCGCGTTCTTCCACTTGTCCGGCGCGTCGGGGTCGTAGCGGGGGGAGTGCGGGTCGTGGTAGCGCCAGAAGTAGTGTCCCGCCAAATCGCTCTCGCCGAAGAGAACCATGAAGCAGTCCCATTCTTCCTTCTCAAACAGGTAAAGCGCGGTGCGGGCTTTGCTTTCGATGGTGTCGAGGATTTTGTCCACTGCAACGCTGAGGTTGTTCTGCTCCACGTCTTTCTTGATTTGCGCGCTGGCGCGGTAGCCGCCCAATTTCTGGTTGAGTTCCGCGAGAAGTTCCAGCGGATGCACGGCGTTCTCGTCCACCGCGCCGCCCGCGCCGGGCGACTCGAAGCCGCAAATCATCACGCCGTTGATGGGGTCAGGCGGAAACGTCACCGGCACGCCCATCACGCAGACACGCTTGCCCGCATCGCTGAGGATTTGCCACAGCGTTTTCCCGGCGCGGCGTTTGGCGTTGACGAACTGGACTTCATAGGTGCCAGGCTTATGTTCGGTGAAATCAAAAATCCCGTGCTTACCGGGGTTCTTTCCCGTCATGAACGACGACCACGCCGGAAACGTCATCGGCGGCATCGTCGAACGCAACTCTCCATGCGCGCCTTCGCGCATCAGTCGCGCCACGTTCGGCAACATCCCCTCCGCCACCATCGGGCGAATGATGTCAAACGTCGCGCCGTCCAACCCCAGAATCAAAACCTTGCTCATTTAGCAGTTATCTATGTTGGAGTATTGGAGTGATGGAGTATTGGAGTAGTGGTTCACGACTCCATCACTCCATCACTCCATCACTTCCTGTCGTCCTTGCTGTCGGGCTGAGAGGGGCGAGGCAGTTGGCTTGCGTCAGGAACGTCTGGCGAGTCAACGGGGATGGGCAGCACGTCGGTTGGTGTATCGAAATCCGTGAAGGGAATTGGTTTGTCCATCCACTCGCGCGTGGCTTCTTCGATTTTGTGAAGTGCCGTCTGGCACGCGGCGCGCACCCACTCCGTCTCGTCTCGATGTTGAACGCGCTTCTGCAGAATCGGCAGCGCGGCGCGCAGAATCACCTGCGGATTTCGCTCTGCCTTGTCCGCAAACGCCCGCGCCGCCCGCCAGCGTATCCACTCATCGTGGCTGCCCAGCGCAATAATCAACTGACCGATTGCCCCCTTGTCATCGCGTTGGCTCAGGCGCATCAATTCCCAGCGGCGCTCCATCATAGCGGGCGTGACGCTCTCTTCAGTCTCGAATCCCGCTTCCCGCATGTGTCGAAGGACATCAACCTCCAGGTCTGCCCTGCGCCGCGCCATCTCAGACAAGCGTTCGCGCTGTTCCTTTGCCTTCTGTTCCTCGCGCATAAGTCGTTCCATCGTCGCTTGTGGACCCTCTATCCGCACAAAGAGACGCTCCAATAGCCTGCGCATGAGTTCCGGCAACTCGCGCGGTCCAAAAATGAGCAACGTGGTGACGCCAATCGCTATAAGTTCTGGCGCGTTCAGTCCAAACATAACCTCACTCCTCTGCGCATATTTTCCCCTAAGAGGGCGTTGCCGTCAAGTTGTACTTTTCTTTCACTCTGAAGGGAACCTGAGAGCAGGATTCGTCGGTCTTTAATACATGGAAATCTTCCACGTAAAGGAGGTTCAATTTATGCATCGGAGATTGTCAAAGATTTGGGTTGTGGGCATATTGCTGTTGGGAGCGATTTTGTGGGGAGTGGGGGCGCTGTGGACCTCATCGCGCGGGCGTCATTCTGAGGCGGTGGCACAGACCCTCGACACGCCGCAGCATCCTACGAAGGTGTTGGCCAGCCTTGAAGACGCCTTTAGCCACATCGCGCAAACGGTCCGCCCTTCGGTGGTGAGCGTCGTGGTAGAGAAGAAGTTCAACGTCTCCGCGGGGCAGGAGTTTTCCCCGTTCTGGGATGACCCCTTCTTCCGTCGCTTCTTTGGCGAACCGTTTCCGCCGTTCCGCCAAAGACCGCAGACGTTCCGCCAGCGCAGGGCGGGGTCGGGCGTCATCGTGGACGCGCAGGGGCACATCCTGACGAACAACCACGTCGTCGAGGATGCCGATAAAGTGACCGTCATGCTGAGCGACGAGAAGCACACGGAGTTGAAAGCCACTCTCGTCGGCGCTGACCCGCGCACCGACCTCGCTGTGTTGAAGGTGGAGGCTAAGCCATCCCTCACAGCAGCGAAGTTAGGTGATTCGAGCAAAGTCAAAGTCGGGCAGTGGGCGATTGCCATCGGCAACCAGTTGGGCGAGTTCGACGCGACGATGACTGTCGGCGTCATCGGCGCAACAGGTCGGAGACTCCGCGATTTGGGGGAGGAGACGGATTACCGCGATCTGATTCAGACCGATGCCGCGATTAACCAAGGCAACAGCGGCGGACCGCTCGTGAACGTGCGGGGTGAGGTCATTGGCATCAACACCGCCATCGCCTCCCCCACGGGCGGGTCGGTCGGCATCGGCTTCGCCATCCCTATCAATACCGCGAAGCAAATCATGAAAGACCTCATCGAACACGGCAAGGTCGAGCGGGGGTATCTGGGGGTTCTTATCAGCAGCATGGATGAGGCATTGAAGAAATTCTACGGGGTGGAAAACGGCGCGTTGGTGCAGCAAGTCACCCCCAACAGTCCTGCCGAGAAAGCGGGCGTCCGTCCCGAGGACGTCATCGTCAGCGTCAACGACAAGAAGGTCGCCGACGCCGACGAAGCCCGCAGCGTCATCTCATCACTGCCGCCGAAGTCCACAGCCCGACTGGGCATTGTGCGCGACAAGAAGCCGATGACGCTCACCGTGCAGTTAGGCAACCTGCCGCCGTCCCTGCGCCGCCCGCAAAGAGGCTTGCCGCCGCCGGCATCGTCAGAGCACAAACAATTAGGCATTGCCGTCGCGCCGCTGGACGACACCGCACGTCAGCGATGGGGGCTGGGCAGCCAAGTGAACGGAGTGGTCATTGTAGACGTTGTCAGCGGCAGCCCCGCCGAACGCGCCGGACTCCAACCCGGCGACGTCATCCTTCGCGTGGATCGCACGTCCATCAGCACTCCCGACGAATTCACCCGCGCCTTAGGCGACCTTGAAAAACGCGACAGCGTGGTGTTCAAGATTCGTCGTGGCAGTGAGGAGCGAATCGTGGCGGTGAAATTGAAGGAAGGGGATTAGGAGTCACAAAGAGGGGAGGAAAGATAGCCACTTCCTCCCCTCTTTTCCGCGTCCACAAAGTTCGTGTGTCGTGCGACCGATTGCGCAGATGCACTTGGTTGAGGGACTTTGGTATCCAAAGAACACACCGACATCTCTGAGCGTGTCTAAAAATTCTGTCACGGGCTAGTAGTGCTCGCACGTCCCAAGCGCCTCACCATCCGATGGGTCATCGCCGCATAGATTAGG